>Ga0207677_10000438_pt1 | contig 28122 bp, 24 predicted proteins | sample KBSMisM42_FD_184311 | JGI IMG/M metagenome (GOLD analysis project Ga0207677, IMG submission 184311) | Miscanthus rhizosphere microbial communities from Kellogg Biological Station, Michigan, USA - KBS Miscanthus M4-2 (SPAdes) (version 2) | ecosystem: Host-associated > Plants > Roots >...
CGGAGGTCGGCGTCGGATTGCGGAAAATGATATTGCCCGTGTTGACAGCCAGAGTGAACGAAGGCCGTGGGAGCACGGTGGAGTTGCACGCCGTCGGTGCATCCACGCGGCCGGTGATCGTGTAGAGGTCTTCCACGCCTCCGTTCGGCCGGTTCGGATCGGGTTGGTTGTTGGTGAAGAAGAACGGGAAGCGCGCTTCCCGCACCGGACCGCTGCTGGTGATGAACGAAGGCACGGGATTCGTCGCGCCGTCGGCGGTAGCATCACCAACCTGCGGATTCACCGCCGGTGCCGATCCGCCCGTTGCAGGCTGCGCGTGGCAGGCCACACAGCTTCTGGAGTTGTAGCGCGGTCCCAGTCCGAATCCACCTTCGCCGGCCACCGTGCCGGAGACGGAATCGATTTCCTGGAAGCGATCCTTGGCATCGTTGAAGAAGTTGAGAATCGTGACCGGGTTGTTCGCGGCGACGGACGACAGCGGCCCTCCGGCCGCCGCCCCTCCGCCGCGTACCCCCGGATCCACCTGCGCGAAGGCCTGCAGCACGAACAGCAGTGAAAGAAAGAGCGCTAATGGGACTACTCGTCGGGTCATGGCATCTCCTCAAAATGGTTTGGTCGAACCGAGGACGAGCGAAGGCCGACGCGGCCATCGCCTTGCTGCTGCCAGAGGAACCGAGGAGACGCCGGAGTCGTCTCCCGCTACCGCTTTGGAGTCTTAGTTAGGAGAGGAAGGACGGAGACAAACCCACACCACCAAGAATGTCTGCTTTATCGACGGATATCGGGCGAGGCGGATCAGAATCAGACCCTTACGTCATCAGCGGACAGCTCTTTGTAGAAGACGACCGTGTCGCACATCGAGCCATCGGGATTCATCGCGTACCCCGGAATGACGCCCACCTCGCTCCAGCCGTTGCGGCGATAGAGCGATTCCGCTGCATCGCCGCGCTTCGTGTCGAGCACCAGCAGCGTGAAGCCGGCGGATCGGGCGCGGCGTTCGATCTCGTGCATGAGCAGCGCGCCGAGTCCTTGCCGCCGTGCGCGGCGATGCACGAGGAGCTTGGCGACGTCGGCGCGATGCGGCTGGTTCGGCATCGGCGCGGGACGGAGTTGGACGGTGCCGGTGATGCCTTCGGCATCGCGCGCGACGAGAAGAATCGTGCGCTCGGAGAGGCTCTGCCGCCACCATGCGATCGCGTCCTCGATCGTCGTCGACTCGAGGAACCCGACCGAAGCGCCGGCCGCCGTCGCGTCGAGCAGGAGGAGCGCGAGATCGCGGACGTCGTCGTCGCCGGCTGGCAACGTCAGTTGCTCGATCACCGCCGGAGTTTAATCCGCAGATGACGCAGATGAAGACCAGATGGAGGACCGTTATCAGCGTCCATCTGAGTCATCTGCGGATGGCTCCTCTGCCGGGGTCGCCGGAGACTGCGATGAGCCGGGAGCCTGCGCCGCCTTCCTGCGGCGCTTGAAGCTCTTCAACCGCTTGATCTCCTCGATATGCGGCACGAGCACGGCGTGGGCGGGATCGCGCGCCAATCGCGTGCCGATGGTGTACGCCTGCGAAGCCAGGAATTCGAGGCGCTGCCGGCGGATGAGGTTCGCGCCGGACACACCGTTCAACATTGACCGGAGCTCATCCTCAACTGCCGTCCAGCGGTTCGTCTCGGCGTACAACTGACGCACCGAATCGGCAGACTGTCCGACCGCCTCCGCGACGAGGTCGAGCGCGCCGATGACGTTGAACGACGCCTGAAGAACAGGATTGGACGAACGCGTCCGGTTGCGCAGCGCCTGCCGCTCCACCGGAGTCAGCGGCTTCACCTCGCCGATCTGCGATCGCGTCACGCGCAACCGCTCCACGATTGCCTCGGGTTGCAACAACACCGGGGTATCAGCCGGGGGAGTTGCCTTCTGGCTCATAGCGTTCCTCCGCACACATCAGTCCGGTCACGATACACCCGACGGAACTCACATGGTAACAGGGATCATGTGGCGTGATACATGGCTCATGTTGCATGTTACATGGCTCATGTCCTGTGATACATGCTCATATTATGCGATACATGGCTCATGTTGCGTGACACATGATTCATGTCGCACGATACATAGTTTGTGTCATGCGATACATGATTCATGTATTACGATACATAGCTTCTGTACGATGCTACATGGCTCATGTTGCGTGATACATGATTCATGTTGCACGATACATGGCTCGTGTTGTCTCGTACATGATTTATGTTGCGCCATACATTGTTTGTGTTGCGCGATACATGACTCATGCTGAACACTACACGATTCATGTTGCGTGATACATGGACTACGTAACCGTGGCCACGATGGAGTGAAGCGCATCCGCAGCTTGACGCAGAGAAGACGCAGATGGAAGACGGTTCTATCTGTGTTACATCTGCGTCATCTGCGGATCGTCGGTTTTGAAAGTCGCATGGGTCTCCAACATTCTCCCGCCATCGCACACGGCGCATGCGGCGATCCTTCACCGCCTGTTGCGCGGCCGCGATCCGGAAACGTACTGCCTCCTGTCCGGCCGCGACTACGTGAACACGCCGCACGATGAATGGTCGGAACGTCTCCCCGGCCGCTACTACCACCTTCGAAGCTTCCGGCTGACGCGCGGATATCGCTTCGGCATGAAGGCCGTGCGCATCCACCTCAATCATCTGCTCGACGTGCAACGGGTCTTTCTCATCGCGCGCATCCTGCGCCGCGAGCGCTGCGGCGCGGTGGTGGCCTGCACGGGCGGCGACGAGATCGCCGACTTCGCGGCCGCGTATCTCGCCAGCCGCATCGTCGGCATCCCCTTCTTCGCCTACCTGCTCGATCAGTTCTCCCACATGGTGAACTTCGGGATGGGCACCACCATCCTGCGCCACCTCGAACCGGCGATGATGAAAGGAGCGGCGGGCGTGATCGTGCCGAACGAGTTCCTGGCCGATGACGTCCGACGCCAGTTCGGGATCGAGCCGGTTCTCATTCACAACCCCATCGACCTGTCGCTCTACGAAAATCAACCCGAAGCCTCACCGGCGACGGAATGCCGGATCGTCTACACCGGTGACGTAGGCGCCCTCCACTTCTCCGCCTTCCGCAATCTCCTCGCAGCCATCGAAACGCTCGATTTCCCCGCGAAGCTGCATCTCTACTCGGTCGCCGACCGTGCAGTACTTGAGAAGAACGGAATCAAGGGCCCGGTCGTTTTTCACGGACAGCGTCCGTTGAATGAAATGCCTGCCATCCAATCGAACGCCAACATTCTCTTCCTCCCCCTGGCGCTCGATTCCGAACATCCGAACATCGTTCGCACCGCGGCCCCGGGAAAGATGGGCGAATACCTCGCGGCCAACCGCCCCATCCTCGTGCACGCGCCGGCGGACTCGTTCCTTGCGTGGTACTTCCGGCACCACGATTGCGGCCTCGTGATCGATCGCGACGACCCCAACGCCTTGGCCGATGCGATTCGCCGTCTCATGACCGACCCTACCCTCCGCCATTCGCTCAGCGAACGAGCGCGCCAACGCGCCAGCGCCGACTTCGATCTCGAACACGCGCGAACCCAAATCGATGGCCTCTTGGGGTGGTGATGGTACCCGCAACCACTTGACTACTGTATACCGGCGCGATATACATCTGCAGTGGTCAATCTTGACCCTTCCTCGTGGGAAGGTTGTGACTGGGACGATGGAAACATCGGAAAGAACTGGACGAAGCATCGCGTCACGGATTGGGAGATCGAAGAAGTCTTTCTCAACCAGCCGATCGCGTTCGGGACCGACACGGCGCATTCCAGGAGTGAGGCTAGGTACTTCGCTCTCGGTCAGACGAACCGTGGGCGATGGTTGTTCGTTGCGTTTACGGTGCGCGGCAATCTAGTGCGACCCATAACAGCTCGCGACATGAATGCACGGGAGCGGAGATCGTATGAAGCCTCGAAAGAAGATACCAACGTTCAAGGATGAAGACGCGGAACGCGAGTTCTGGGCAACGGCGGATTCGACGGAGTACATCGACTGGTCGCAGGCGAAAAGGCTCACGCTACCGAACTTTCGGCCGACGCTCAGGACCATCTCTCTTCGCCTGCCGGAGTCGATGATCGCGGAGCTCAAGCTGCTTGCGAATCAGCGGGACGTTCCCTATCAGTCGCTTTTAAAAGTGTTTCTCGCCGATCGGATTAACGAAGAGCGTGTGCGTCAGAACGGCGAGAGGAAGACAGCGTCTCGCAAACGGACTTTGTAGCGCTCGGGACTTGCCGCCGAGCCGGCGGCGGTCCAGCCGGCGGGCCGCCAGCGCTACGACGGCAGTCCGCTGCGCAGACTACGAACTGCCCGCGGCGATCTTCTTCTGCGCGACCACTCGCATCGAGTGGTCGAGGATCCGTTTGCGGATTCGAATCGACTGCGGCGTCACTTCGACCAGCTCGTCGTCTTCGATCCATTCGAGGCATTGCTCGAGGGTCATGATCTTTGGCGGCGTCAGTTGGACGGCCATGTCGGAGCCGGAGGCGCGCATGTTCGTGAGGTGCTTTTTGCGGCAGACCTGGACGACCATGTCGGCGTCGCGGGAGTTTTCGCCGACGATCTGGCCGCCGTAGACCTTCATGGCGGGCGAGATGAAGAGGACCGTGCGTTCCTGCAGCGGCTCGATCGCGTAGGCGGTCGTGTCGCCGGCTTCTTTCGAGATCAGCGCGCCGCGATTGCGGCCGGCGATCTCGCCGCGGTAGGGGCCGTACTCGAGGAACGTGTGGTACAGCAGGCCGGTCCCGCGCGTCTCCGTCAGGAACTCGGTGCGGATTCCGAAGAGTCCGCGGGTCGGGATCTTGAACTCGATGCGCACGCGGCCGGAGCCGGGATTGACCATGTCGGTCATCTCGCCGCGGCGCGTTTGCAGCTTCTCCATCACCGCGCCGACGTGCGCTTCGTCGATGTCGACCACGAGCGCTTCGTACGGCTCGGACTTGCGGCCGTCGACTTCTTTCAAAATGACCGTCGGACGCGACAGCGCGAACTCGTAGCCTTCGCGGCGCATGTTCTCCGCGAGGATCGAGAGGTGCAGCTCGCCGCGGCCGCTGACTTCGAAGCGGTCGGGCAGATCGGTTTCCTTCACGCGCAGCGCGACGTCTTTGCGCAGCTCGCGATCCAACCGCTCCTTGATGTTGCGCGAGGTGACGTACTTCCCCTCGGTGCCGGCGAACGGCGAGTCGTTGACCAGCCAGAACATCGACACGGTCGGCTCGTCGATCGCGATCGGCTCGAGCGCCTCGGGATTCGCCGCCGAGGCGAACGTCTCGCCGATTTCGACGTCGGCGAAGCCGGCCACGGCCACGATCTCCCCCGCCGACGCTTCCTCGACCTCTTCGCGCTTCAATCCTTCGAAGACGGTCAGCTTGGTGATGCGCCCCTTCTTGTGCGTGCCGTCGCGAAGGATGAGCACGACGTCTTCCGACTGCCGCAGCTTGCCGCGCTGAATGCGCCCGATGCCAAGGCGGCCGACGTAATCGTTGTAATCGATGGCGGAGACGAGAAGCTGCAGCGGCGCGTCGGCGTAGCCGGGCGGCGGCGGAATGCGCTTCAGGATCGCGTCGAACAGCGGGCGGCAATCTTCGCCGGTATCTTCGAGATTCGCGCGCACGATGCCCTGACGGCCGATGGCGTAGAGGATCGGAAAGTCGAGCTGCTCGTCCGAGGCGCCGAGCTCGATCATGAGGTCGAAGACTTCGTTGACCACTTCGACCGGGCGGGCATCCTGGCGATCGATCTTGTTGATGACGACGATCGGCAACAGTCCGAGTCCGAGCGCTTTGCGCATCACGAAGCGCGTCTGCGGCATCGGACCTTCGGCGGCGTCGACGAGGAGGATAACGCCGTCGACCATCGACAGGACGCGTTCTACTTCCCCGCCGAAATCGGCGTGGCCGGGCGTGTCGACGATGTTGATCTTCACTTCGCTCGGATGAATGAACGCGGCGGGCAGGTCGTGGCCGGACGCGGTATGCGTGGCCTCGTGATGCACGAGATGGCCGAGCGCGTCAGGCTCGTCGACGAGATAACGGATGGAGGTGTTCTTGGCGAGGATGGTGATCCCGCGCTCTTTCTCGAGGTCGTTCGAGTCCATGACGCGCTCATCCATCTGCTGGTTGGCGCGCACGGCGCCGGCCTGACGGAGAAGCGCGTCGACGAGCGTGGTTTTCCCGTGGTCGACGTGGGCGATGATGGCAACGTTGCGGATGTCGTATCGAAACTGCGGCATGTTTGGGCTGTAACGTGTTAACGGAGAATGAATTCCTGATCCGCAGAGGACGCCGACGCGACGCAGATGAACGCTAAACTAATCCCATGCCCTGCGACCACATCGGACCGAATGAATTGATCGAGATGGCGGAGGCGCATCTTCGCGAAGGCGGTGTCGCGCCGAAGTCGGGAATGCGGTTTCGGTGGAGCGAGAATCCGGTCGATGGGATGTGGGCGTCGATCGTGACGGAGATCGAGCGGCGCGGCGAGCAGTGGATCGTGACGCGGCTCGATCGCAATCGCGAGCCGCTGCCGGACGGCGAGACAGGATTCCGCGCGCTGTGATCCGGAGCCTCTGCGTTTTCTGCGGCTCGAATTCGGGGAACGATCCGATTTACGCGAATGCCGCGCGCGATTTCGGCGTGCTGCTGGCGAAATCGGACATCACGCTTGTGTATGGCGGCGGTCACGTCGGACTGATGGGAATCGTTGCGGATGCGGTGCTGGACAACGACGGCAAAGCGATCGGCGTGATTCCGCGGATGTTGTGGGATCGCGAAGTCGGGCATCGCAATCTCACCGAATTGCACGTCGTCGAGACGATGCATGAGCGGAAGGCGATGATGGCGTCGCTCTCCGATGCGTTCGTCGCCCTCCCCGGCGGCCTCGGCACGCTCGAAGAGATCTTCGAAGTGTGGACGTGGGCGCAGCTCGGCATCCATCGCAAGCCGCTCGGCTTCCTCGATGTTCTCGGCTTCTACGCGCCGCTGCTGTCGTCGCTCGATCGCAGCGTCGATGCGGGGTTCATTCGCGCGCAACATCGATCGATGGCGATCGTCGATGTCGATCCCGCGTCGCTGCTGCGACGTTTGTCGGAGTATTCGCCGCCGGTTGTGGAGAAGTGGATCAGTACAGCGGAAACGTAGATTGCTACGCAAGAAAAAAGGCGGCTCGATGAGCCGCCCTTCGATTGCTGCGATCGGATTGAAAACTTACTTGCTGTTCACTTCGGTGCCATCGCAAGCGCCGAGGTATTTGCCGGTCATCTTGGCGGACATGTCCTGGTCGTGCATCTTCATCTGCATCGAGCCTTCGTACGTGTCGCCGTGGTAGGTCGTGCTGCCGGAGCCGGTCATGCCGGACTTCTCGCACGTCATCTTCCACGAGACCGTGCTGCCTTCGACTTTGACGTCGGTGTACGTGCAGCCGCCGCGCTTGTCGCCGGTTTTCGGGATCAGGTTTTCGGCGTTTTCGGCCTGCTCCTTCGTGACGCAGACGGTCATCGTGTGCGGCGGCATCTTCATCGGCATGTTGGGCATTTCCATCGTGATGGTGCTCTCCCACTTGCCGGCTTTGGCGATGGGATCTTTGGCCATGACGGGAAGCGCGAGCGCACAGACGATCGCGGACAAAACGAGATTGCGAAGCTTCATTGGGAATCCTCCGTTGGTTGGGTTGAACGGAGATTATACGTCAGAGCTTTCGCACTCCTCGGCTGCGCGTGGACGGTTCAATGCGCAATGCGCCGGTCAGCGCGGCCGATTCGTTGCCGCTCTTCACCATCACCACGACCGATCCGGCAGGCGTCGAAGCGTCGACCGTGAACGTGGCGCTGACGTAGTTGCCCGACCACTTGAAGTCGGACGTGCGATGGAAGCCGGAGTTGGGAACGTCGAACGTGGTCATGCCGCTGGTGAAGCCGTCGCCGCCGACGCCGAGCGTGACGGTCGTACCGGCGTGCAGCATGGTCGGCATGGCCTGGAGCGAAACGTTGTCGGTCCCGGCAGCCCACGCGCCGATCCATTTCGGATTCAGGCGCACCGATCCTGATCCGTTGACGTTGAGATTGCCGTAGATGCGTCCGTTCTCGACATGCAGCGGACCGCCGTCGGCGTACTGCGTCGGAAAGGAGGTGACTTTCGCCGACTGCCAGAAGCCGGAGAGGTTCTGCACGTTGAAGGGACCGTCGAGCGGCTCGGCGTAAATGCGGTACGTGCCGCTGGGCACGCCCTGCATCGAGAAATTGCCGTTCTTGTCGGAGAGGGCCGTCGACACCGGCTCGCCTTTGTCGTTCACGGCCACGACCTGCGCGGCGAAGATGCCGCCGTCGTCGCCGTAGACGCGCCCTTCGAGCGTGGCGCCCGCGGCCGGTTTGTTCTTCGCGTAGGCGGCGCCGATGGCAACGCGGTCATCGCTGTCGAGTGTGACGCCGTTGCTCGTTCCGATGTACGGATACATGACTGACGACAGCACCGCGGAGTGGTCGAGCCCGAGGACGTGACCCATCTCGTGATCGACGAGCTGCTGCATGTTGTAGCCGCCCGAAACTGCAGTCGGATCGATCTGCATGTCGGCCTCGATGATGCGGCCGTTGTCGTCGTACCAGTTGGTGGTGAGGGCGATGAATTTCTGGCCGGCGAAGAGATCGTCGGAAATGGAGATGGTGTTGCGTCCGTCTTTGCCGGCCGAGGCGCCGTCGACGACGCCGAGCGACTGGAAGCTGATGCTGGTGTCGGGGATCGCCGCCCAATCCTTCCCTGCCCGGTCTAGGATGGCCGAGGCCTGCGGAACCATGTCGGCCACGCGACGGTCGATGGAGTAGCGGATCGGGAAGGAGCCGTCAGGCCACGCCACCGGGATGAGCGTGCCGTTGTTGAAGTACGTCAGCCGCGCGGCGCCGAAGAGCGGCGCGGCAGCGAGAGCGAGGACTGCGGCAGTGGTGGAAAGCTTCCGGGTCGGGGACATGGTTGAGCTGCGGATTTGCAACCGAGGTGCCATTGTAATAACAATTTGGGCGGAAGTGTAAGTATTTTTGTTCGTGTGAGATGGGGTGTCGGCTGTCGGGGTTTGAGTGGAACGGTCGCCGGTATCAATCACAACACGGCGAGGCGCCGAGGCTTACCACGGGAACGCCAAATGCGAAGCCGACACCCGACAGCCGACACTTCAAAGCTTCGCGAAATGTGCCGCGAGTCGAGCGAGCATCAAGCATCGCGACGACCTGCTACTTTTTCCCTCCCAGCGCGCTCTCCAGCACCGACCGCAGGCGCAATCCCGCCAGCAGCAATTGCTTGTTCACGACCGGCAGATTCCTCGCGTAGTACTTCTTGCCGAGCGGCGCCGGCGTCGCGGACGGGATCACGTACGAATTCGTTTTCGCCAGCCGGTAGGCGGCGTTCGTCCAATCGACGGTCGTTCCACTCGTCGCGTGCGCCGGCCGCGGACGCTTGAGGAGATATGTCGCGTACGCGTCGACGCTCATCCCGCTCTTTTCGATGATCGCGTCATCCCACACCGCGTGCAGGTTCCACGAGACCGGATTTGAATCGCCCGAATAGGTGTGTGTGGCCGCGCCGAACCAGGTCACGGGAACCTCGTTGCCGCCTTCGTCATTGTTGTTCGCGTTGTGGAGCGGCTGATGAATGTCGCCGATGAAGTGGACGATGAACGTGAGCGCCTGACCGCGCGTCTCGTTCGACTGCGTCGTGTCGGCCAGAACCGTCTTGTAATGCTCGATGGCCGCCACCGCGCAGTCGTTCCCCACTTCGCTCTGCTGCGGCGGACAGTCGCGCGTCGGGTCGTAGGCCGTGTCGCTCTTGGGAATGTTCACGTAGTGCCAGCCTGACTCGTACGTGTCCGTCTTGCGCCATTGATCGGGAAGCGGAGCGACGTCCGCCAGCGTCTGCCCGTTGAGAAGAACACTCACTTCTTTCGCCACTGCCGGACTGAGTCCGCGCGAGGCGATCGTGGCCACGATCTGATGCCCCGTCTGTCCCCACGCGAACAGCGACGGCGTCCAGACGATCATGAATACGAGGATTCCGGCGCGGCATGACGCGTTCTTCATTCGATGCTCCTTCGTTTTACTCAGGAGAGCCTCCGCGGCACCGTTCCCCTACCCGCACGTCAGCATCACACCCACCCTCGTGCTCGCCGCTTGACCCCTTTGCACGCACTTTTTTCGTGAACAGCATGTGAACTCCGCCTCAAGTTTCCGTGATTGATGTAACCGGTTACATGAATTCTCATCTAAGGAGCGTTGTGAAGGGACCAATACCGATGAACGACCACACGTGGATGAGCGAAGCCGAACGGCGGGTCGGTCTCCGCGAGCCGATTCGCGAAATGCTCGAAGGCCTTTCGCTCTGCAGCCCGGGGCCCGAATACTTCTCGACGCTCGTGCAGGAGCTCGCGCGCACGCTCGACGCCGAGTTCGCATTCGCCGCCGAAATCGCCGGCGAAGAACCGCTCCGCGCACGCTCCGTGGCCCGCTTCGTCGACAACGCCCACGTGGCCAACATTGAATACGTCCTCGAAGGAACTCCGTGCGGCGACGTCGTTCATGAACACTTCTGCTGGATTCCTACCGGCGTCGCCAAGCTTTATCCGCGCGACGTCGGCCTGGCCGAACAGTCGATCGAAAGCTACGCCGCCATCGCCCTCATCGACGCCGAGGGCGCCGCGTTTGGCTGGATCGGTGTAATGAGCCGCCGTCCGATGGCCGATGCCGCTCTCGTCCGCTCCACGCTCCTCATCGTCGCCGGCCGCACCTCGGCGGAATTGCAGCGCCAGCAGGCCACGCGCGCACTGGAGCGCGCGCATCAGGATCTCGCGGCGCACGCCGAGCGCGGCGAAGAATTGCAGCGCGTCAACGCAGAGCTGCAGCGCGAGATCGCCGCACGCCAGCACTGCGAGAAACAGATGACGCACGAGGCCATGCACGACGGCGTCACCGGCCTTCCCAACCGGATGCTGTTCCTGAATCGCCTCGATCACGCCATCGCCATGAATGCGCGCGAGCACGTCTACGACTTCGCCGTCCTCTTCCTCGACCTCGATCGCTTCAAGCTCGTCAACGACTCCCTCGGGCACATCGCCGGCGACGAGTTGCTTCGCGCGGCAGCCGATCGCCTGATCGGATGCGTTCGTCCATCCGATCTCGTCGCGCGCATCGGCGGCGACGAATTCGCCATCCTCATCGAGAACATCTCCGACGCCAGCGAGGCCACTGGAATCGCCGAGCGCATCACCGCCGAACTGGCGCGTCCGTTCACCGTGTCGGATGAAGAAGTCTTCACCTCCGCCAGCATCGGCATCGCCGTCAGCGCCACCGGCTACCGCACCGCCGACGCCGTGCTGCGCGACGCCGACACCGCCATGTACCGCGCCAAGGAGCGCGGCAAGGGACGCTACGAGATCTTCGACCGCCGCATGCACGTGCAGGCCGTCGAGCGGATGCTGATGGAGATGGACCTGCGCCGCGCCGTCGAGCGCGAAGAGTTCCGCATCGTCTATCAGCCCATCATCTCGCTCCGTTCCGGCGAGGTTGCGGGATTCGAAGCGCTGCTGCGCTGGGATCATCCGCTGCGCGGCACCATCGCCCCGAACGACTTCATCCCCATCGCCGAGGAAAACGGACTGATCGTCCCCATCGGCGTGTGGGTGCTCAAGCGCGTCTGCGCGCAGCTCCGCCGCTGGCACACCATCGCCGGCGCGCCGCTCACCGCCAGCATCAACGTCTCGCTGCGCCAGACCTTCGATCCGACGCTGATCGACGAGCTCGATCGCGCGCTGAAAGCCGCGCACGTCGAGGGCGCGTCGATCCGTCTCGAGATCACCGAAAGCGCCATGGTCGAACGCGGCGCCACGGAGTTTTTCGAGAGGGTTCAGCAGCTCGGCATCGAGCTGTGCATCGACGACTTCGGCACCGGCTATTCGTCGCTCGCCTATCTCGTCACGCTGCCGATCGACGCGCTGAAGATCGACCGCTCCTTCGTGGCCACGCTCGATTCGAGCGACGGGCACTGCGAGCTGGTCAAGACCATCATGTCGCTCGCCCACAACCTCGGCATCGAAGTCGTGGCCGAGGGGGTGGAGACCGTCAGCCAGTTGCGGCGCCTGACCGCGCTCGGCTGCGAATACGCGCAGGGGTACCTCTTCTCCGAGCCGCTCTCCGAGGAAGCCGCGGACCGGCTGGTGGCATCGGGACACATGTTCAATGCCCTGCTTGACGACTGAACGCGCTACGCTGTCGCCGATGCTGGCCGATGACGGATATCTCATCGAGCGTTTGCGCACCGGCGACGACAGCGCGTTCGAAGAGCTCGTCGACCATCACGCCGCGCCGCTGCTCGCCGTCACGCGCCGCATCCTCCGCGACGAAGAGGAGGCGCGCGACGCCGTGCAGGAGACGTTCGTGGCCGCCTTCCGCGGCATCAACAACTTCCAATCCGAGAGCCGCGTCGGGACCTGGCTGCATCGCATCGCCGTCAACTGCGCGCTGATGAAACTGCGTGTCCGCGAGCGGCGCCGGGAGCAGGATGTGGACGCGCTCTTACCGCATTTCCTTCCCGACGGTCATCAGGATCATTTGTCCGTGCGCTGGAGCGAGAGTGCCGAGGAGATCCTGCAGCGCGAACAAGCGTGCGCGCTGGTGCGGCAGTGCATCGACCAACTCCCCGAGCCGTACCGCGTCGTCCTCGTGCTGCGCGACATCGAGCAACTCCCCGCCGACGTCGTCGCCGAACAACTGCAGATCACGCGCGACAATCTCAAAGTGAAACTCCATCGCGCCCGCCAGGCGCTGCGCACCCTGCTCGATCCGCACATGCGAGGTGCGATGTGAGCAACGTGACCTGCATCGAACTGATCGCCTTCCTCGACGCCTATGTCGACGGCGAGCTCGATGCCGATACGCGTGCCGATTTCGATCGCCATCTCCTGGTCTGCCCCTCCTGCCGCGCCTACCTGGCCACGTACCAGGAGACGATCGACCTCGCCCGCGGCGCCGCCGAAAAGGAAGAGGAGCTCGCCCACGATGCGCCGCTCGAGCTGATCGAAGCAGTGCTCACTTCGAAATCACTGCGTTCGAAATCATGACCACGTTCATGGCCAGCAGGATGGCCGCGGTGACGATTAGCGAAATGTTGTCGACCCGGCGGGAGAGCGCCACGCGGTCGCGCTCACAGAGGTGACGCGAAATCAGCGCCGACACCGCCGCGACGAAGATGTAGACCGAGATGGTGATGTGGATCTTGTCGACGAGCGTGAAGTCGGGCGTCCGTCCGAGCACCGCCTCCGTCGACCGCAGGTTCACCACCGTGGCGAACAGCGAGCCGACCAGGAGGCCGAGGCGCGCGGAAAACAGCGTCGGCTGATCGGTCTTGATGCGATACGACAGCAACGCCAGCAACAGCGCCACATACGCGCCGATCAGCAACTTGAAAAAGATCACCGTCTGCCGCCGCTCCGCGTAAACGGTCACCACCCCGTTTGCCGAGAAGCTCTCCGGCTTCAGCAGCGTCGGATCGCCATACGTCGTCGGCGACCTGCGAAGCTCCGTATCGAACCGGAACGAGCCGAGGTTCCAGCGCGATCCCAACGCCTCCGGATCGATGCCCGACTGCCCGCGGTCCGCAACGTACGTGATCGTCCTGCTGTCGAACGCGCCCTCCTCGAACCGGATCACGAAGTTGTGTTCATCGAAAGGATACTCGCGCAGCTCCCACGAATAAGGGATGACCGCCCGAAAGAACTTCTGATCCCAAACCTGCCCCGCCTTGACCATCGTAATGGTCGGCTCACTCTCCACCTTCTTCGCCCCGAGGATATGGATCGTATCGAGCGGCCGAATGTCCCCGCCCCGATGCCGCGTCCAAAGCCAGAACGACGCCGTAAACGACCCGCCCGTCGGATCGAGGTCATAGATCTGCGTGACGTACACGCCGACCACCACGCGCTCCGGCCCCGGAGCCGCCGGCCCCGGAGCCGCCGGCGGCGCAGCCGCCTGCCCGCGCAGCGGCAAGGCCGCGAGGATCGCGAGCACAGCGGCAGCGAAGCGACGCGTCGTCAGGATGGGTTTCCTTCTTTCCGTGGGAACGCAATAGGATAGCAGAGCGCTCACTGCCCGACGCAGCCGATCGTCGCGTCTCCCGCGAACCGTCTCCCTTAAGATGCCGCCATGCTGAAGCGACTCATCCTCATCCTCGCCATCGCGCTGCCGCTGAGCGCGCAGCCGCCCGATCTCATCGTCGTCGTCTCCGTCGACCAGTTTCGATACGAGTACCTGACGCGATTCGCGCCGTATCTCTCCGACGGCGGATTCAACCGCGCCATCAGGCACGGGGCGCATTTCACGCATGCGCTTTATCCGTACGCGGTGACCTACACCGGCCCAGGGCACGCGGCGATCGGTACCGGATACGTCCCCGCCCGCAGCGGCATCGTCGCCAACACCTGGCTCGATCGCACCACCGCCACGCCGGTTTATTGCGCGGAGGACAAGCGGACAACCAGCGGCTACTCGCCGCTGAACCTCGACTCCGACTCGCTCGGCGACCGGCTGCAGGAGAAGGTGGCCGGGTCGAAAGTGATCGGCGTAGCCCTCAAAGACCGCGCCGCGATTCTGATGGCCGGACGCAAGGCCACCGCCGCCTACTGGTTCGATCCGAAGATGCCCGGCTTCACGTCGAGCAGTTACTACCGCGCGAACACGACCATGCTCGCGGCCTTCAACGCCTCGGTGCCATCCGTCCTGACGCAGCATCGCGAATGGACGCAATCGACATTCATCCCGCCGATCGATCTCGCGCGCATCACGCACGATCCGCCCGCACTCCGCAAATACAAAACGAAGCGCGGCAACCTCGGCGTCGAGTTTCCGCATCCGATCGCGAACATCGATGAGCTGACCTACACGCCGTTCGGCAACGATCTCGTCCTCACCTTCGCGGAGCGCATCATCGATGACGAGCACCTCGGCACGGACGACGCCTCGCCCGATCTCCTTTATGTCGGTCTTTCATCGCCCGACTACCTCGGACATTCCTTCGGTCCCGATTCGCTCGAAGTGGCCGACTCGGTCGTGCGTACGGATCGCCAACTCGAAGCGTTCTTCAACTGGCTCGATCAGAAATTCAGCGGCCGCTACATGGTCGCCATCACCGCGGATCACGGCGTGCAATCGATCCCCGAGGTGGCGCGCGACATGGGACGCGACGCGGGCCGCGTCGATTTCCAGAATCCGAAGAAGAGCGCGGCCACGCTCGCCGATCTCGCATCCGATCGCCGCCAACTGGAGAGACTCGCGGCAAAGACGCTTGGTCTCAAAGTCAGCGACAAAACGCCGATCGCCGACGCGCTGGTGAGCTACTTCGAAGAGCCGGCGCTGTATCTCAACTGGCCGCGCGTCGCCTCGGCACACCTCGACAGCGAGCGCGTGAAGCGCGCGCTGCGCGATGCCGCGAAACAGATTCACGGCATCCGAACCGCCTTCACCAGCAGCGACCTGATCGCCGTCGATCCGCAGTCGTCAGGCATCGAAGCAGCGATGCGCCTTTCCTTTCGCGCCGACCGCAGCGGCGACGTCCTCGTCACGCTGAAGTCCGGCTACATCTGGGGTTACTCAAATACCGGAACGACGCACGGCCAGGCGGTCGACGACGATCAGCACGTCCCCGTGCTCCTCTTCGGCCGAGGGATCACCGAAGGGACGTGGAGCGATGACGTCGCGCCGACGTTTATCGCGAAGACGATCGGGGCGTTAGTCGGCGTCGATACGGGTGGAACGGAAACGCGCGTCCTGCCGTGCGTGAAGCCCTAACGGGAAACGCCTCGGTCGTTGGCGGCGTCAGCCGCCGTAAGAACCGTAGCCCCCAGTTTTAACTGGGGGTCAGCGGATCACGCGAATTTGTGAGCCCGTTTTAACGGGCGAAAGAAAGCTTTCTCTCGCCCGCCAAGGCGGGCTCACAAATGAAACACAATCTTGTACTCCCACGCTTGAAAGCGTGGGCTACGGTCCTTACGCCGGCTTCGCCGACGGAAGCGTCAATCGAATCGCAGCCATCTATCGCGCCATGTACTGCGCTCGCAGTTCCGGGGAAAACCGCTCGATCGCGTAGCGGAGCATCGTGCGCGGCATTTGTTTCGCGTGCATGCGCAGGAACCGTTCGAGGACGGGCTGATTGCGCTTGCCGACTTCGCGGAGCATCCATCCCGCGGCTTTGTGGATCAGGTCGTGACGATCGTCGAGGAGGAGTTCGGCGATGCGCAGCGTGTCGTCGAAATCGTCGTGGCGGATGAAGTGCTGCGTGGCGATGATGGCAATGCGGCGCTCCCATAGCGACTCGGATTTCGCGAGATCGTATAGCGGTTTGCGATCGCGTTCGAGCAGGTACGCGCCGGCGATGTTCGGCGCCGAGGCGTCGACGAGATCCCAGTTGTTGATGCGGTGGGTGTTCGCCAGATAGCCGCGATAAATCTCAGCGCGCATTTCGTCGTCGCCGCGCTCGTACTTGCGGACGAGGATCATCAGCGCCAGCAGCCGCGCTTCGTGCCATTTCGACTGCAGCAACGCGACCGCCTCGGCGACAGGAATCGGCGTGAGCTCCTTCGACAGCGTCCGCATCGTCGGAACCATGATGCCGAGGAAGGCGTCGCCTTCGCCGTACTGGCCGGGGCCGCACTTAAAGAAGCGGAGATGGTGTTCGGCGATCGTCGCGTCGGCCAGTGAACGAAGTCGGCGCTCGATCGCCTTACCCGTCACTTCACGAACCAGACGTCTTTCGAAATCTCTTTGAGCTTCGCCTCATTCGCGCGGGCCTCGGCTTCCGAGTTGAATTTCACGCGCACTTTGAACGAGGTGCCAGCGCGCTCGACGTAGGTGGTCATGAAGCCGTGATCGATCGCTTTCGCGGCCAGGGCGTCGGCGGTTTTCTGATCGCCGGTGACGAGGAGCTGCGCGTAGGCGGGTCCGGCCGAGGCGGGAACTGTGGCTGGTTTCGCTGCGGGCTTCGAAGCCTCGGTAACAGGAGCAACAGGTTTCGCAATCGGCTTTGGAGCCTCCGCGATCGGAGCGGCCGTGGCAGTGACCGGCGCGGGCGCCGATTCCGTCAGCGGAGTGATCGTGCCCTCAGTGATCGTCGGCGCAGGCGCGGTCGTCACGGTCGCGGCGCTGGCCGTCGCCGGCGCGGGCGCTTTGAAATCGTCGTTGCCGACGCCGAGGTCGATCAGCTTGCCGTCGTTTTTCTTCGAGGTGATGACGCTCCCCTCGTTGATGACGGCGGGCTCCTTGCGCACGATCAGGCGTTCATCGGCCTGCCCTTTGCCGATCATCAGTCCGAAGGCGAACGACGCGGCCAGCGACAGCAGCAGCAGGACGAAGGCGACGAACGCCTGTCCGGCCGTGAGTGAGACTTCGTAGTGGGATTGATCGTCGATGAGAACTTCGTCAGACACCATTGCACACCCTCCCGTTACCTGGTCTGAGCTTGCGACGCGGGCGGCGCCGCGGCGTTCCAGTTTGTGTGATAGACGACACCATTGTCAAAGTAGATGGCCGAGGCCCCTCCGTCTTCCTTCGGATAAATCCATACGGAGTAGATACGGCTGTTCTGCACGACCTGCTTGATCCAGTCCTCGCGCGGCAGGCCGACGAGTGCGCGAACGGCATCCTCTTTCATGCCCGATTTCACATTCGCAAACGCGGTCATCGAGACGAAGCGGCGCCCCTCGGCCATCTCCACGCGTTTCTTCGCTTCGACGCTGTTCGGATCGAGCTCGACCGCGGCGCGATACAACTCCAGCGCCTTGTCGTAACGCGACAGGTACTGCAGGTACTCGTCGCCCATGATGATCTTTTCGCGCGCCAGCACCTGCCCCGCGCGCGGATCGTGCGTGCGGTCGAAGTACTCGCGGACCTTGTCCATGAACGGGACATACGTCGGCTCGAGTTTTTTCTGATTTTCGAGGACGAGCTCCAGCATCTGCTTGCGCGACGCATTGGCCGGCGGCAGCGGCTGCGCTTTGCGCAGGGTCTCGATCCATTGATAGTCGGTGCTGAGCTGCCCCCACTCGCGGTCGTTCGGCTGCGTCGGCGGCCCGGCGGCGAAGGAGGCGGTAGTTAAAAGTGTGACGAAGATGAGAGCGGCGGTCCGGGACATGAGTTTGGTTATTTTACATGATGGTGTGGCACAGACACTCCTGTCTGTGCTTTGCAAAGTTCCGCGGCTGAAAATCTTCGCAGTTCCTCCGAGCCTCACCAGCACAGACAGGAGTGTCTGTGCCACACCGCTCCGCGGTAGAACATCACTCGGCTGATCACTTAAGATCGGCGCATGTCCGACAGCCTCAGTATTCAGGGAACGCTCGCGGAGACGACGGTGCCCGATCTCTTCCGGTCGCTCGTTCGCAGCGGCGAGACCGGCATCGTGTCGCTCGAGGCGATCGGACGGAGCGACGCGATCTATTTTCGCGACGGCCGGATCATCTTCGCCTCCAGCTCCGATCACGACATGGCCCTCGGCGAAATCCTTCTGCGCAGCGGCGAGCTGACGCTGCAGCAGTACAACCAGGCCATGGATCGCCTGGTCGTGCAGCGCCGCATCGGAGCGTTGCTTTGTGAATTGGGCTATCTCGATGCCGATGGATTGCTGCGCGCGCTGGAGCGGCAGTCCAGCGCCATCGTTCTCAACGCCATCCGCTACCGCACCGGCAGCTACACGGTCGAATTCAGCGACGAGTTTCCGCCGGAGATCGTCACGCTGCAGTTGAACACGGAGCGGCTGATCCTCGACGGCGTGCAGAGCATCGAGTACTGGTCGCTGATCTCGCGCGGCGTGGCCCGCCTTGACCGCATCCTGCAACAGGTGCCCGGCGCCGACATGCGCACGTACGCGCTGGAGCTGACCGACGACGAGAACCACGTTCTCAACCTGCTGGCCGAACCGGGCACGATCGAGGACATCTGCGCGCGCAGCTACCTCTCGAATTTCATCACCTGCCGTACGGTCTGGGCGCTGCTGAGCGTGAACCTGATCGCCGAGGCGGCCGAAGGGACGGTGAGCGAACAGCGCGCGGCGGAGGAGACGGAGTACGAGCTCGAAGCCGTCGTGGAGCGCTACAACCGCATCTTCGAGAGCATCTTCGGAATCGTCTTCCAGCGCATCGGCGATCACATTTATGACTTCATGGACCGCGTGGTGGTGCGTATGTCGTCGCGGTCGATGCCGCACCTGTCCGGCATGAATCTCGTCAACGAGGCGCGCATCGATTTCGATCAACTGTTGAATAACGTGATTGCCTCGGGGGCGTCCGATCATCCTGCGGTCATCCGCAGCGTTCTCGAGGAGCTCCTCGGCGGATGGCTCTCCGAGATCCGGACGGAGTTCGGTCCGGAGATGGAAGCCGAGGCGCGAAAGATGGCGCCGAAGGCGTAACGAAACGGAGCGCTGGCGTCCCGCCGGCTGGCCCGGCGCGCGTCCTCGCCGCCGACCCGGCAAGACTCGAAACATTTGCTGGTAACCGCAGCGGCGAGACGTCGCTGAGCCAGCCGGCGAGGACGCCAGCGCTCCAACGCGCACCGTGACAGCCGATGCGAAATCGTCGTATCGTTTGCCGATGGATTTCAGCGCCGTTCATGTCCATCTGGCCATCAATCATTCGCCGCTTTACTGCGAGCTCTTCGCGTTCTGCCTGGTGCTGTTCGGGCTGATCCGGAAGAGACGTGAATTCGTCACCGCCGCCTTTGTCGTCTGCATCATCGCGGCGCTCGGCGCGATCGCCTCGGACCTGACTGGCGACAAGGCCGCGGATTTCGTGTCGCACGCGAAACCGCCGATTGCAGGCGTCGACACAACGCTCATCAAGGAGCACGACCTCGCGGCGAACTTCTGCGTGATCTCTTCGTGCATCACCGGCTTCCTGGCCATCGTCGCGCTCTTCATCGGCCATCGCCGCGGCGCGCGCCCGCGCTGGATGGAGGTGACGATCGCCATCCTCATCGCCTGGTCCCTCTCGGTGGCGGGACGGACGGCGCTCCTCGGCGGGCGCATTCATCACGAGGAAGTGCGCGCGCTGGCGGTCCGCACGCCGTAATTCTGCTAGAGTCTGCGCCTCCAAATTTCGCTGTGAACGGAGCGTCATGGAATCCAGTCTCGAGATCGGTTTTTTGCGCGTCGCCGAAAAAGCGGCCATCGCTGCAGCACGGACGATGGGCTATGGCAAACGGAAGTACTCCGACCAGGTAGCCGTCGAATCGATGCGCGAAGAGCTGAACCGGCTCAAGATGCGCGGCACGGTGGTCATCGGCGAGGGCGAACGCGACAAGGCGCCCATGCTCTACGTCGGCGAGCCGCTCGGCCGCGGCTGGACCGAGGGCGAGATTTATCCCGAGATCGACATCGCCGTCGATCCGCTCGAAGGGACGAACCTCTGCGCGACCGGTTCCTCGAATTCGATCGCGGTCCTCGCGGCGTCCGAAAAAGGCGGCCTGCTGAACGCGCCCGACGTCTACATGGACAAGATCGTGGTCGGTCCCACAGCGGCCAACTATGTGAGCCTGAACAATTCCGTCCACGAGAACCTCAATCAGATCGCCGAGGCCTTCGAACGCGATGTCGATGAACTGACGATCGTCGTACTCGATCGCGAGCGGCATCACGATCTGATCGCGCAGATCCGCGAGGCGGGCGCGCGCATCAAGCTGATCACCGACGGCGATCTTTCCGCTGGCATCGCCGCCGCCGTACGCGGCACCGGAATCCACGCCGCCATGGGCATCGGCGGCGCCCCCGAGGGCGTGCTCACTGCAGCGGCGATGCGCTGCCTGAACGGACGCATGCAGGGCCGCCTCAAGCCGCTGGAGAAGTGGCAAGAGGAGCGCCTGAAATCGATGGGCTACGTGGATGGCGAAAAGATCTACGACACCTCGGAACTTGCCGCGGGCAACGACATCATCTTCTGCGCCACCGGCGTCACCGACGGCGACCTCCTGCGCGGCGTCCGCTTCTTCGGCGGCGGCATCCGGACATCGTCGCTGTTCATGTCGCTGAAGACGAACAGCATCCGTTTCGTGGACACGATCCATCGCGAAGAGGGATCGCAGCTGGCGGTGTCGTTCGTTTAGAAACGCCGTTCGATTTTTTCGCGGAAGTCTGTCGTCGGAACGCCTTTGAGAATGCCGCGATATGCGGACATCGGCCGCTCAGGCGTGACGAATGATGACGCTGCCCTTTCGCGTGACGTTCACGTATTGGCCGGGATGAAGTCCCTCGCGAAGTTGGTGCGGAATGGTTACCTGATATCTGCGAGAAAGTCGTGTACGGGCCATCATCGTTCCAATCGTCGCTATGCTTTTGCCGCGTCAGCGCCGCGAAAGCCGCTGGAGGCGTCTACCAGCCCGAACCTCACCAGGCCGGTTTGCCCACGATCAGAACAGCGCCGAAGGATTGATTCCTAGCGCGCGAGCGAGCCTGCATATGACGAGATAGCTTGGATTCGCGCTCCTGGCTTCGATGCGACGGCCGTGGTTCCCGTGAATCTTCGCAGTTCCGTCAGCCGTCCTGCGAGCCGCGCATGCCGCAGATCGCGGACTCTCTTCCCCGAGGCGCATGGGGCGTCAGACGCAGCGCGGCTCCTCCGAGTAGACACCATTGTGTTGCTCAGGAGAAGTAAAAAACTGGGAGCAGCCGCTGGGCACCAAGTACGCCGCTCGAACAGGCCATGAGCAGGCCCAATCTTCGCGGTGAGCAGGCCGAATCACCGCGTGCGCGACCCCGTCACCGTGTACGCGAGTCCGTTCACCGTGCATGCTAGTCCGTGCACCACACGTGTAGGTCCGTTCGCGGCGCGTACTAGTCCGTTCGCCGCGCATGCTAGTCGCTTCGCCGCGCATGCTAGTCAGTTCACCGCGCGTGCTAGTCCGTTCACCGCGTGCGAGAACCCGTTTACCTCGTGCGCGAGCACGTTTACCTCGTACGCATACACGTTTACCCCGCGCGCGAGCATCTTCACCTTGTACGCGGGCATGTTTACCCCGCGCGCGAGACCGTTTAGCGCGTGCGCGCGCCCGTTTACCGCGTATGCGGCGACGTTCGCACTAGGCATCGGGCCATTCATCGTCTGCGCGGCGAGTTGAGGAACGGATTCGAAGGTTTGGCTTGCGCTTCGGAGACGTTTCGGCGTCCCCCGTTGCGGCACGGCGTGCGCACCGTGTGCTCACGGCGTGCAACGTTGCCGCTCCTGGTGGTAGGGAAGTTCCGCGTTGCTGGCCCTCTAAGGTACGGGGGGGCATCATGGCCGAGACATCGCTGAATCTTCCTGATCTCACCGTCGCTTACCGACGCCTGGTTCTGTGGGTCGGTGTCCACGTCCTGGTCATCTTGTGCTCTCTGTTGCTGCAAACGATATGGCCGCATCATCGGCAGGAATCGGGTCTTTTTTCGTTGTTCACCGTCACTACCGTTGATGGCGATGTCGGATACGCGGTGCTGTCGTATGTCCTGTCGACCCTCAATCTGGTCGTCCTGGCTGCGCTCATGATCTACACGTATCGGACGGCCAGGGCGCTGGGGTTCTCCTCGCTTGCTTTGTGGGGATCAGTCCTGGCCATGCTGCTGCCGTTCGTGCCCATCATCCTCGTGCTGGGCGTATTCAGCTCGAAAGCGGCGAAGGCTTGCCGGGACAACGGTATCCCGGTCGGTCTCTTCGGACCAATTTAATCCGCAGATGACGCAGATGGAACGCAGATGGAAAACCGTCTTCAATCTGCGTTTATCTGCGTCATCTGCGGATAGGTTCACTTCTGCTGCGTCAGCAATTTCTCCAGTCGCTCGAGGCGCTGACGTAGCTCGGCGTTGTCGCGCTCGAGGGCGTCGATGCGCTGTTGTTGCTCGGTGGTCCGCGCTTCGAGAGCCTTTGCGGCTGCCAGGGCGATGCCGCCTTCGTCGACGGTGCTGATGGCTTTGTCGGAGTCGCCGAGGTGGTAGGCGGCGAAGAAGTCCTGGGCCATCGGGCCGAGGTGGCGGGTGGTGCGCGCATCGGCCTTGTAATTCCAGGTCGTCATCGGCATCGCGGCCAGCTTGCTCAGGATCTCCTCGCCGTCGACGTCGAGAAAGTTCTCCTTCCTGTTGCGGTCGGAGGAGTTCGTCCAGGTGCCGCCGGTGGTGAGGTAGGCGCCGGTGACCGTGTCGATGAAGTGGCCGGACTGGATCACCGACGTGCCGGTGGTGTTGGTCAGATAGATGCCGCCGTTCGCGCGGAGCGTGAACGTGCCGCTGCCGCCCGAGGTGGTGTTGTTGCCGAAGCTCGGGCCGAGAGAGATGACCATCGAGCGCGAGTCGACGACGTTCGCACGCTCGCCGATGGCGAATCCCTGCGAGGAATTCGCGATCGACAGCAGGCCGAAGGCGATGCAACCGCTGTTGCCGCTCGAGCCGACCGTATTCTGGCTGCCGTTCACCAGGCAGGTCGTGCCGGCCACCGTGTTGTTCGCGCCGCCTACAAGGGAGGCGATGCCGCTGACGGTGTTGTTGCTGCCGGCGACGAAGGAACGCGAGCCGCTGACGACGTTGCCGCGGCCGAATGCGGTCGAGTAGGGCCCCGAGGCCTGGTTGTTGACGTTGGCGGCAAACGAGCCGAAGCCGATGTTCGCGTCGTCCCATTGCCCACTCGAGCTGTAGCCGGCGCGGAAGGCGCCCTTTCCGCCGTACCACATCAGCCGCGAGCCGTCGCCGGTGGTGGGGATGGTGCCGGCGCCCTGGATGTCGGTGTCAGTGCCCGAGTCGTAGGCGTAGGTGCCGAGCCCGAGGATGCCGCCGGCGTTGTCGACGCGGAACCACTCCTGGTCCAACGCGCCGGTCGAGTACGTGCCGCTGGCGCTGAGGGATAGGAGGTCGGTCGTGCCGCTGGTGCCGAGCGTCGTCGTGCCGAGGAGCTTGAGGTTGATGAGTTTGTTCGTGGTGGAGGCGGTCTGCTGCGCCGCCGGCGCGAGCTCGACGTCGCCGCTGACGTGCGCGGTGGTGATGGAGGCGGCGCTGGCGTTGATCGCCGCGGCGATGTTCGTGCCGGCGATGGCAGTGGTGGCGATCGACGGGTTGGGATACGTGCCGGTCAGATCGCCGCCGGCGGCGACGCCGTTGATGTCGCCGCTTGGACCGGTAGCACCGGTGGGGCCGGTTGCTCCTGTTGCGCCGGTCGGTCCCGTTGCGCCGGTTGCACCCGTCGCTCCGGTCGGGCCGGTTGCGCCAGCGGGGCCTGTTGCGCCGGTTGCACCGGGAGCTCCATCGGAGCCGTTCAAGCCGGCGGGACCCGTAGCGCCGGTCGCACCCGTTGCTCCCGTTGGGCCGGTCGCGCCGGTGAGACCGATTGGGCCGGTGGCGCCGGTTGCTCCCGTAGCTCCGTCAGTACCGTTCGTGCCGGAAGGACCGGTTGCGCCGGTCGCACCAGTTGCTCCAATCGGGCCCGTAGTGCCGGTCAGACCTGTGGGACCGGTCGCACCGGTAGGACCGACGTCGCCAGTCGCGCCAGTGGCACCCGTTGCTCCGGTCGGACCTGTGGGGCCGATCGCGCCTGCCGGTCCTGTTGCGCCAGTCGGCCCAGCCGCGCCGGTAGCTCCAGTCGGCCCCGTTGTGCCGATCGATCCTTCCTGCGCGAGCAGTTGCCAGTTCGCCGAGCTGTCCGGCTGCTGATTCGTGTTCGCGGCCACGGCGATGTACGACGAGCCGTTGAACGACACCGCATCGTTGATCTGGTACGCAATCGAATTGCTCCACGGACCGCGCCAATTGATCCCGGTCGGGCCGGTCGGACCAGTCGGACCCATGGCACCGGTTGCGCCGTTCACGCCTGCGGGTCCCTGCGGGCCGGTGGCGCCGTTCACACCCGCGGGCCCTTGCGGACCCGTTGTGCCGGTCGCGCCATTCGTGCCGTTCGTGCCCGCCACTCCCTGCGGACCGGTGACGCCGGCCGGACCCTGCGGACCGGTCGCGCCGGTGATGCCTGCAGGTCCTGTCGGTCCGGTTGGTCCTGTCGGACCGGCCGCGCCGTTCAGGCCCGGCACTCCCTGCGGGCCTTGCGGACCTGCTGCGCCGGTGGCGCCGGCCGGACCTGCAGGTCCAGCAGGACCGGTCGATCCGCCGGTGGCGGTAATCAGCTCGTCGCGGAACGCCATCTCGAAGGCTGCCGCGTCCTGGCTCTCGTTCGCGATTTGCGAGCCGAGGATGAGTGCGCGGCCGTCGCCGCTGGTTGCGGACATGCGCAGCGCGCCGTCGTTGACGGAAGCGGAGACGATCTGCGCGACTGGAATCGACCGCTCTTCCCACGGCTGCAGCGACGCGTCGGTTGCGCCGAGACTGACGCCGTTGGAATCGGTCACATCGAGGTGCAACGTGATCGGCGCGCCGGCCGTCTCGACGAGGAAAACGTTGTAGCGAAAATCGCCCGTCTGCCGCACGCCCTGCAGCATCCCCGACTGGCCGTTGCGGATGCCGAAGTCGGCCGGAACGCCGGAGTTGAAGAGCCCCTGCGACTGCGCGACCGTCTGCCCGTCGTTCTGGTTGTAGACGCGCGACGAAAGGAGCAAGGCTCGCGTCGACCGGATGCGGATCGCGCCGAGGCCTTTGATGCCGAACATGGAGACGGAGGCGTCCTCGAAGGCCTTCGTGGCACCGGCCGGCACCGTCCCGTGGAAGGTCGCCGGTTCCGGATTGCCCTGACCGCTGCGGAGGAACGACGCTTCGAAATCGGCGGCGTCCGTCGGCGACGGATTGGTGATCCAGATCGTGGTGTAGAAGTGGCTTCCGCCGATTCCATCGACGTGCCCGGCGGCCGGCAGAATGAGATCCGTGCCGGCGAATCCGGCGCTCAGAGGGGCGACGGGCAGAAAGAGAGTAAGCGCGAGCGAAAGCCACGCGGTGGCGTGTTTCAAGAGAGAGCTCCTTGGTTTTGTTTGCGGACGTCGATTGGACGACGGTTATTGTAACTGATCGTCAGCCGCCGGTTGAAAAGCTGAATGTTGAATGTTCAATGTTGAGTGTTCAATGTTGAATGGGCTTCGCTCCGCCCGCTCTCGTCGGCCATTCAACATTCAACATTGAACACTCAACATTCAACATTCGCCTTTTTTGCGGGGAAGTGGGATGCGTCAATGAATCGGAGGTGATCGATCTCGCCGTGCCCGCCGTGCCGGGACCATTCGCTGTACTCATCGGCCCATCCATCTTCCGCGCGGCGGCCGCCGCCAGGCCAAAAATGTGTTCCTTGACGAATCGCACGGCCGGATACACATTGATTGCGTTCAGCAATTCCAATAATCCATCAAGAAGATCTCGAATTGCCGTGCGACGAACGCGGCCGCCCGAAGTTTGTTTGCGATCGGGTCGGCCGCGCAGCAATTCCGCAATCGACAGTCCCAGGAATCCAACGAACTCTGTTCCGTACACGAAGAGAGTAGGAGACGCTCATGCCGGTTCAGTGGTCCATCGTTATCTGGGAAATGAACGGAAAGGCGCAGTTCACACCGCTTGATTTAGACGTGTCGGCGGGAGACAGCGTCGTGTGGTCAAACCAGACCGGCACTCCGCACATGATCGCCATCAACATCCCTCTGGTCACCCGTGGGGACCAGACAATCCCTGGCGGCCAGATGGTCATCCCGCCGCATGGATCGTCGCAGCCCTGCAAGGTTCTCAGCTTGATTTCCTACTCTTGCACGGATTTTTCCGGCCCAAAAGCCACGGGCACGATACGAATAAGGCGGGCGCCGGGTGATCGAAGGCACTCCGTCGTACTCCAACACGACGAAACGCTCAGCGACGCGAATATGGAGGTGTCAACAGGAGACACCGTCACCTGGTCGAACGCGACGGATGTCGAGCAGGCGCTTGACGTGGATTCGGAAAACACCGAGCTGCGGAGGGCGCTGGAATGGGGTACGTCTCCGGCCTACACGACTCCCACGGAGATCCGCTACTACTACCAGGGGGGCGTGAAGGGCAAAAACAAAATCACGGAGGGCCAACTCAGGATCAAAGCGGACGTGCTCGCACCGGCCATCACCAAAACCAGCCCCAACATCTGTCTGTCGCCGAAGGGCGGCGAACCGATCACTCTGACCGGCACGAACCTCCTGAACGCGACGGTGAAGGTGAAGAGAGCGGAGGGCACTGTTATCGAGGCCGTTGTCGCCAGCGCCACCAGCACGACAGTGGTCTTTACGACACCCGCCGGAACAGCCCGAAGCTGGGCTGAAGTGATCGTCACCACCGACAAGGGCGAGGCCAAGACCTCGTTTGCCTATAAGACTGCGACTCCGACGATTAAACCCCTCGGGCCGATAACGCTCTGCCAGGGCAGCAAGGTGCTACTCACCGCGAGCCCGGCTTCGTCGTATCGGTGGTCGACAGGCGCGACGACGCAGGCGATTACCGTCACCGCCTCGGGCAACTACAGCGTCACCGTCAAGGATGCGAACGGCTGCACGAGCGAGGCTTCGGAGGCCGTGATCGTCACCGTCAATCCGCTGCCGGTCGTCACGATCACAGCGGACGGCCCGACGGCCTTCTGCCAGGGCGGCAAGGTGAAGCTCACCGCGAGCCCGGCTTCTTCGTACCTGTGGTCGACCGGCGCGACGACGCAGTCAATCACTGTCACCACCTCGGGCAACTACAGCGTCAACGTCACGAATGCGAACGACTGCAGCGCAACCTCCTCTCCGACGACCGTCACCGTCAATCCGCTGCCGGTCGTCACGATCACCGCGGACGGCCCGACGACGTTCTGCAACGGCGGCAAGGTGATGCTCACCGCGAGCCCGGCTTCGTCGTATCGGTGGTCGACGGGGGCGACGACGCAATCGATTACGGTCACCGCCTCGGGCAGCTACAGCGTCACCGTCACGAATACGAACGGCTGCAGCGCAACCTCCGCTCCCGCGTCCGTCACCGTCAATCCGCTGCCAGTCGTCACGATCACCGCGGACGGCCCAACGACGTTCTGCAATGGCGGAAGCGTGACGGTCACAGTATTTGTGGACGGCATGGCAACGATGACGAGGGTCGTCACCGCCTCGACCACCATCAATCCGATCCACACGAATTTG
>Ga0207677_10000440_pt1 | contig 28097 bp, 27 predicted proteins | sample KBSMisM42_FD_184311 | JGI IMG/M metagenome (GOLD analysis project Ga0207677, IMG submission 184311) | Miscanthus rhizosphere microbial communities from Kellogg Biological Station, Michigan, USA - KBS Miscanthus M4-2 (SPAdes) (version 2) | ecosystem: Host-associated > Plants > Roots >...
CACGCCGGTCGAGGTGCCCGCGCAACCGGGGGAACTGACGTGTCCGTGAGGGGACGGGCTCCGAAGCTGGCGGCTGCCTGCCTCGCCGCGGCGTGCCTGACGGGCGCCGCGGCGACGCCCGCCGGTGCCGGCAAGGCGCGGAAGCCGAAGCTCGTCACCGTCGCCGACTTCTACTTCGGGCCGAGCGCGGTGACGATCCCGAAGGACGGAACGGTCAAGTGGGTGTGGGCCTCGACCAACTACGAATCCCACGACGTCCACCTGAAGAGGGGCCCGAAGGGGCTGAAGCAGAAGGGCTCCTACTCGACCAAGACGACGGCGGTGACCAACGCCGTCTTCAAGCACGCCTTCCCGACGCCTGGAACCTACGACTTCATCTGCACGATCCACCCGACGCGGATGAAGATGACGGTCACGGTGAAGGGTTAGGCCGGTCCCGGAGCTCGCCAGCCCGTCGGGCGGCGGCGGCGAAGAGCTCGTCGTCGCCGGCGATGGGTCGGCGCGCTCAACCGCTCTCGGCTTCGAACTTGTAGCCGACGCCGCGAACGGTGACGACCAGTTCTGGGCGCTGGGGGTCGCGCTCGACCTTCTGGCGCAGGTTGGAGATGTGGACGTCGCAGGCGCGCTCGTCGCCGTCGAACTCGGTCTGCCAGAGCTCCTCCATGATCTGGCGGCGGGCGAAGACCTCGCCGGGACGGCTGACGAGGAGGCGAAGGAGCTGGAACTCGGAGCGGGTCAGGTTGATCGGCACCTCGCGGACCATGGCGACGTGGCGGACGAGGTCGATCGAGACCGGGCCGGCTTCGATCCGCACCGCCTGGTTGAGCGGGCCGCGGTCGAGCTCGCGGCGGCGCAGCTGGGCGCGGACGCGGCCGAGCAGCTCGCGCACCGAGAAGGGCTTGGTGACGTAGTCGTCGGCGCCGACCTCGAGGCCGACGACCTTGTCGACCTCGGCGTCCTTGGCGGTGAGCAGGATGATCGGCACGGCGCTGCGCGAGCGCACCTCGCGACAGATGTCGAGGCCGCTCGGCCCCGGCATCATGATGTCGAGGATCAGCAGGTCGTAGGGGACGAACTCGCCGGCGACCTTCGCGGCGGCCTCGTCGCCGTCGCGGGCGACGTCGACGTCGAAGCCGTCCTGGGCCAGCGCGTAGCCGACCGACTCGCGAAGCGAGGGCTCGTCGTCGGCTACGAGGATGCGTCCGCTGCTCATTTCCTCTCCTCAGGCCACCGGAGTCGGGCTGATCTGAGCGAGCGGCAGGCGGACCCAGAAGGTGCTTCCCTCGCCCTCGACGGAGGTGGCGCCGATCTCGCCGCCCATCACGTCGACCATGCGGCGGGCGATCGCCAGGCCGAGACCGAAGCCCTCCTGTTTGCGCGTCTCGCTGCGCCGGTAGAAGCGCTCGAAGACGCGCTCGATCTCCGCCGCCGGTATGCCCGTCCCTGTGTCGATGACTTCCATGATCACGTTCGCCTCGCCGTCGCGGCGGCCGCGAACCGTAACGGCACCCGGCGGCGGCGTGTTCTTGAAGGCGTTGGTGAGCAGGCCGATCATCACCTGGCGCAGCAGGGTCGGGTCGCCCTTGGCGGTCAGATCGGGCTCGACCTCGACGCTCAGGTCGACGTGCCTGGGCCGTTGCACGGCGTCGACGACGTCGCGCAGCGCGACGTTGACGTCGACGACCTCGGTCTCCCCCGCTCCCACCGACTCGACCCTGGCCAGGGTCAGCAGCGCCTTGGTCAGCCGGTTCATCCGGTCGGTGTCCTCGGCGAGGCGAGTGAGGAAGTGGTCGCGGGCTTTGGGGTCGTCCTTGGCGCCGCCGCGCAGCACCTCGATCGCACCGGAGATCCCGGCCAGCGGATTGCGCAGCTCGTGCGCGGCGTTGGAGACGAACTCGGCTTCGGCGAACTCGCGCCGCATCTCCTCGGTGCGGTCGCGGACGACGGCGAGCACCGCGCGCTCGTCGGGCAGGGCGCGGGCCTGCATCGCGTAGGCGCGATCGCCGATGCGCAGCGCCGGGTGGGCGGAGAAGCCGAACTCGGAGGCGCGACGCAGCTGCGGGAGCAGCGCCTCCGACGGGCGGCCGTCTTCGAGCAGCTCGGCGGCGGCGCTGTTGGAGAAGCGGACCGGCCCCTCGTCGTCGACGACCATCACCGCGTCGGTGAGGCCGTCGAAGATCGCCTCGAGCTTGTTGCGGTCGGCGGTGAGCACGCCGAAGCTCTCTTTCAGCGAGGCGCGCATCGAGTCCAGAGCGCGGGCAAGGTCGCCGATCTCGTCGCGCCCAGAGACTTCGAGCGGCGCGTCGAAGCTGCCGGCCGCCATTTCGCCCGCCGCCTGGGAGAGGCGCAGGACGCGGCGCGACATCGCGGCCGCGATCAGGAAGCCGGCGAGGACGCCGATCAGCACCGCGACGACGAGGGCGCGGCGGTCTTCCCCGAAGAGGTAGACGGCGAAGGCCGTGATCAGCGAGACGACGGCGAAGGCGGCGCCAAGCCACAACCTGATCCCGATTCTGCGCATGAGCAGTTACTAACACAAATGCCACGCCCGGCAGGAATGGGAGAATCGGAGAATGAGGACTCTGGTCTTCGTCCCCGCCTGGAACGAGCAGGACTCGATCGCCGCGGTGATCGCCGACGTCCGCGCCTGCATCCCGGACGCCGACCTGCTGGTGATCGACGACGGCTCGACCGACGCGACCGCCGGGCGCGCTCGCGAGGCGGGCGCCCTGGTCGCCTCCCTGCCCTTCAACCAGGGGCTGGGCGCCGCGCTGCAGACCGGCTACCTGTACGCGCGGCGCGAGGGCTACGAGGCGATCGCGCACCTCGATGCCGACGGCCAGCACCCGCCCGCCGAGGTGGCGCGGCTGCTGGCGGAGGTGCGCGCCGACCGTGCGGACCTGGTGATCGGTTCGCGCTACCGCGACCCGGAGAAGGCCGAGAGCGACGACTACAAGCCGACGTTCTCGCGACGGATCGGGATCGGCGTCTTCCGCTTCTTCCTCACCCTGGCGACGCGGCAGCGCTTCACCGACACGACCAGCGGCATGCGGGCGGCGAACCGGCGCGTGATCGAGATGTTCAGCGAGCGCTACTCGCCCGATTTCGCCGAGATCGAGTCGCTGCAGCTGGCGGTGCGCGAAGGCCTGCGGGTCGAGGAGGTGCCGGTGCGGATGCTGGAGCGGACCGGCGGCAGCTCGTTCCTGACGCCGCTGCGCTCGGCCTTCTTCATCTTCAAGGGGCTGATCGTGTTGCTGGTCGGCCAGTTCCGGCCCACGGGGGCGGAGAGATGAGGGCGCTGGCGCTGGCCGTGGCCAGCGAGAGCCCGAAAGTCCACCTCACCTCGCAGACGCGGATCATCGCCGCCGTCCTGGCGCTCGCCTTCATGGCGCTGGTGCTGGAGCTGATCCGGCGCGACAGGCTGCAGGAGCGCTTCAGCGTGGTCTGGTTCGTCGCCGGAGTCGGCATGCTGATCGGGGCGGCCTTCCCGGGCCTGCTGACGCTGGTCGCCGACGCGATGGGCGTGCGCGACACCAACGTGGCCCTCTTCTCGATCGTCCTCCTCTTCCTGCTCGGCCTGGCGCTCAACTTCAGCGTCACGATGTCGCGCCAGGCGACGCAAATCACCCGGCTGGCCCAGGAACGAGCCCTGGAGGATGCCAGGCAACAGTCGGCTTCAGCGGAGAATGGCGGCGAGCCGCGAGAGCGGGGACGCGCCGGTAGTTAGCGGTCTCTATGGGTACTCAACTACCGGCACGTCTGCGCGAGGCGGAAGGAGAGGGCTTCGAGGGCCAGCTCCTCGGAGACGTTGAGGTCGAGGCGTCGGCGGGTGTCCTGGACGAGCTCGGCGGCGCGACGGACGGGGGAGGGGTCGGGGTTGGGACCTGCGTCAAGCTCGGCCAGCAGGTCCGAGTTGAAAACGACCTCCTTAGCGCCGGAGGCAGTTGCGGCAAGGTCGCGGAACCAGGCACCAACGAGCTCCAATCCAAGGTCGAGGACATCGGTTCGGCGGCGGCGACCGGCGCGTTTCGCTTCGTCCGCGACGTCCTTGGCGCTGCGCTTGATCCCTACTTCCGCTTCTTCTTCGAGAGCCTTGCGGGTCGTCTCTTCCGCTTCCTCGCCGGCCGATTCGGCCAACTTCAGCAACCCCATCCAGGGCGAGGTCGTCTCGGAAAGGGCTGTGGGGCCTGCCTCGCCGGACACTCTGCGCGCACGCGCGTCCGCCGAGGCAGGCCCCACAGCCCTCACCCAATCGAGAGCCACGACCCGGAGGGCGCGGCCGGAGTCGGAGAGGAGGAAGCGGGCGCGAGCGGGGTCGCCGGCGGAGAGACGGGCGGCGGCGGAGATCTCCTCCGGGGAGCCGAGGCCGGCGAGTTGGGCTTCGACGGCATCGGGAGGCAGCGGGGCGAAGTCGATCGGCTGACAGCGGGAGGCGATCGTCTCCAGTAGCTGCGCCGGTTCGGACGTCAGCAAGATCAGGTGGACGAAATCGGGCGGCTCCTCCAGGGTCTTCAGCAGCGCGTTCTGGCTCTCGTCGCGCATTTGCTCAGCCGCCTCGATCACAAAGACTCGCTTCTCAGCTTCGAAGGGTCTGTAGGAGGCGGCGCGGATCACTTTCTCCCGCACCTCCTCGACCATGTGCTGAGCGCCACCGGGCTTCAGCCAAACGAGGTCGGGGTGTGGCGAGGGATCGAGCATGGCCCTCCGCCTCGCGTCTTCCCCGTCAGCAGCGCCCACCGCCAACAGCTCCGCCGCGAACGCCCGCGCCGCCAGGCTCTTCCCCGAGCCGCGCGGTCCGCGGAACAGGTACGCATGGCTGGGTCCGCTCGCGAGCGCTGCCGTCAGCGCGACGCGCGCCCGGCCCTGGTGCTCAGTACTGCTCTCGATCGCTTCGCTCATCTCGGTGACTTCGTCTTTTCCCGTCCTATAACACCGAAAAAGGCGAAGTCACCGATCATGGGTACGGACCACCTCCATGACGCGCTCGTGGACCTCCTCGACCGTGCCGCTGCCGTCGACGACGACGACGCGGTCGGAGGCGACCTTGGCGATCTCCTCGTAGGCGGTGGCGACGGCCCGTTGCAGCTCCAGCCCCTCCGACTCGAAGCGGTCGTCGCCCTCGGCGCGACCGAGGCCAAGCTCGGGGTCGACGCGCAGAAGGACCGTGAGGTCGGGCCAGAGGCCGTCGCTGGCGGCGTCGGTCAGGGAGATGACCTCGCCGACTCCAAGTCCCCGAGCCGCGCCCTGGTAGGCGACGCTGGAGTCGGCGAAGCGGTCGGCGACGACGTCGCGGCCGGCCTCCAGAGCTGGTCGGATCACCCGAGCGGTGAGGTCGGCGCGGGCCGCGAGGAAGAGGAGTAGCTCGGCGAAGGGGTCGAGCTCGACTTCCGGCTCGGCGAGCAAACCCCGGATCCGCTCCGCCGCCTCGGTCCCCCCCGGCTCGCGGATCAGCAGCGTCTCGGGCCCGAGCGCCTCTGCCAGCAACCTCGCCTGGGTCGACTTTCCCGAACCATCGATCCCCTCCAGCGAAATGAACAACCTCGACTCCTCGTCCGGTGGCCCTATCCCCGTATACCGAGGGAAAGGTGCACCGGAAGCGTCATTTCGCGCCGGCCTTGGCCTTGGCGCGTTTGCGGCCGCGCGTCGCCGTGTCGGCTTTGCTCGCGACCTTCGTCTTCTTGGCTTTCGCCGGTGCCTTATCCTCGTCGCCCGCGGGCAGCGGCTTCTCGGCCATCGCTTCCTTGGCCGCTTTCGCCGCTTCGCGTTCGGCGCGGCGTTTCTTCATCTCCCGCATCGACTCGCAGTCGTCGTTGAGGCAGAGGTTCCAGGGGCGGCCGCGGAAGGGCTGCACCTTGAGGCGCGGGGTCTGGCCGCAGATCGAGCAGCGCTCCTCGAGCTTGAAGACGTCGCCGCGCTGGGGCAGCGGGAAGGTCTGGTCGCAGGACTCGGGGTCGTCCGCCGTCCAGCCGCTGCAGCCGACGAAGCGCTTGCCCGACTTTTTCGCGCGGATGATGCGAAGCATGTTGGGCGAGCCGTCCTCCTTGGTGCGGCCCGCCTCCTCGCAGACCTTGCAGGGCCCGAGGACGCGGTCCTGGTCCATGCCGGCCCAGACGACTTTGGCGAGGTCTTCGCGGCTCTCGTCGATTTCCGACCAGGTGTTGTGCAGGAGTTCGCGGCTGTCGCCGACGACCGAGTCCTTGGTCATCTCGCCGGCGGCGATCTGGTCCATCTCCTCCTCCAGCTGCGCGGTCATCTCCGGCGTCGCCATCCGCGGCACGTACTTCTTGAAGGCCTCGTACATCGCGATCCCGGTCTCCGAGGGGACGGGCGGGTTGCCGTAGACGTAGCCGCGGTCGAAGAGCTTCTTGATGATGTCGGCGCGGGTCGCCTTGGTGCCGAGGCCGCGCTCCTCCATCATCTCGACCAGCTTCGCCTGCGAGATGCGGGCCGGCGGCTGGGTCTCCTTGTCGAGGATCCAGGGCTCGCCGTCGAGCTCCAGCGTCTGCCCCTCGGCCAGGGCGGGGATCTCCTCGTCGGAGGAGCGAGCGTAGGTGTAGATGCCGGCGAAACCGGGGTCGACGACGACCGAGCCGCGGACGAAGTAGGTCTGGTCGCCGGCGAGGATGTCGGCGCGGGTCGACTCGGTGATCATCGGCGGGCTGAAGGTGGCGAGGAAGCGGCGCACGACGAGTTCGTAGACGCGCCTTTTCGGGCCGTCGCCGAGGGCGTTCGGGTGGATCGCCTGGGTCGGGTAGATCGGTGGGTGGTCGGTCGTCTCTTTCTTGCCGCGGGTCGGGGTGAGCTCACCGTCGAGCAGGTCGGAGGCGGCGGAGAACTCCTTGACCCGCACCAGCGAAGAGACCAGCTCGCGCAGCGGCAGCGACCGCGGGTAGACGGTGTTGTCGGTGCGCGGGTAGGAGATGAAGCCGTCCATATAGAGGTCCTCGGCGACCCGCATCGCGCTGGCCGGGGTGATGCCGAGCCGGCTGGAGGCGTCGGTTGTGAAGGCGGTCGTGTTGTAGGGGGTCGGCGGCTTGCGCGTGTTCTTGCGCGCCGTCACCGACTTGACCGTGCCCGGCCCGGCGGTGCCGGCGAGGGCGGCGTCGGCCTCCGCTTTCTCCCAGAACTTGTCGGTCTCGTGGTGGGCCTCGAAGCTGCCGTCCGGGTGCTGGAACTTGGCGAAGAGTTCCCAGAAGGGCTTGGGGACGTGGGCGCGGCGCTCCATCTCGCGCTCGACGATCAGGCCCAGGGTCGGGCTCTGCACGCGGCCGACGGAGAGGAAGTTGGAGCCGAAGCGCCGGGTGGAGAGGGAGACGGCGCGGGTCAGCGTCGCGCCCCAGAGCAGGTCGATGTCCTGGCGGGCGGCGCCGGCGTTGGCCAGCGGGTAGGAGAGCTCGTCGAGCTCGTCGAAGGCGCGCTCGATCTCCTCCCTGGTCAGAGCCGAGTAGCGGGCGCGCTTGACGCTCAGGGTGCCGGCCTTGGTTTCCTCGCGCGTGCCGAGCTCCGGGTTGGCGTCGAGCATCTCCTCCAGCGCCTCGAGCCCGATCAGCTCGCCCTCGCGGTCGAAGTCGGTGGCGATCACCAGCTCGTCGGCCTCTTTCGCCACCTTGCGAATCGCTTTGACCACGTTCTTGTCGGTCGGCTCCTTGATCAGCTCGGCGTCGATCAGGTCGTGCAGGTCCGTTTTCTGCCAGTTCGAGTAGCCCTCGGGGAAGGCGGGGCCGAGCACGTGGCCCTTGAGCCCGATCGTGCGGTGGGTCTCGCCCGCCTCGTCGGTCCACGTGTAGTAGGGGACTTTGAAGGTTTTGTCGCTGCTCGCCGTGCCCTTGCTGAGGAAGGTGGCGATCTTCTCGGCGCTGTTGTTCTTCTCGGTGACGATCAGCCTCATGGGTCGGCGAGGGTAGCAGGGGGCGCTGGCGGCGCCTGTAGGATCGCGCCGCGATGAAGGCTCTGGTGACAGGCGGGGCGGGGTTCATCGGCTCCAACCTGGTCGACGCGCTGCTGGCACGCGGCGACGAGGCGACGGTGCTCGACGATCTCTCGACCGGGCGGCGCGAGAACCTCGACGGGGCGCTGGCGGCTGGCGCGAGGCTGGCCGAGGCCGACGTCCGCGACGCCGAGGCGGTCGCCGCGATCGCCGCCGAGACCAAGCCCGACGTCGTCTTCCACCTCGCCGCCCAGATCGACGTGCGCAGGTCGGTCGAGGACCCCGCCTTCGACGCCGCGGTCAACGTCGGCGGCACCGCCAACGTGCTCGAGGCGGCGCGGGGCGCGGGCACGCGGCGCTTCGTCTTCGTCTCGACCGGCGGCGCGATCTACGGCGAGGGCGAGGGCAAGGCGCTGCCGCTCGACGAGGGCGCGCCGGCCGAGCCGCTCTCCCCCTACGGCCAGAGCAAGTTCGCCGCCGAGGGCTATCTCGGCCTGTACGAGCGGCTCTACGGGCTCTCGACCGTGGCGCTGCGCCTCGGCAACGTCTACGGGCCGCGCCAGGACCCGCTCGGCGAGGCGGGCGTGATCGCGATCTTCTGCGGCAAGCTGCGCGCTGGCGAGCGCCCGACCGTCTTCGGCGACGGCAGGCAGACCCGCGACTACATATACGTGGGCGACGTGGTCGCGGCGGCGCTGGCGGCGGCCGAGTCGCGAGCGAGCGGCCCGATCAACGTCGGCACCGGGGTCGAGACCGACGTGCTCGAGCTGGCGCGAGCGCTGGCCGAGCTGGAGGACGCGGAGAGCTTCGAGCCCGAGCTCGCGCCACCGCGCGCCGGCGAGGTGCTGCGGATCTCGATCGACCCCGGCCGCGCCCAGCGCGAACTCGGTTGGGAGGCAAAGGTCGGCCTGGCCGAGGGCCTGCGGCTCACGCTCGATTCGATCTGAGCGCCCAACCCTTTCCGGGTGCAACGCGTTGTCCCCCTCATTAGGGGATTAGACGTTGCACCCGGGCCGGGGCGACGGGGACCACTAGGCTTTGGGCATGCCCGCCCAGGCCTATGCCGGCAAGGAGTGCGTCTGTCAGCTGCGCAAGGGGATCTGCGACCAGTCCTGCGTGCGCGACATGCTGGAGACGCCCTTCTACGTCGCCTGCCTGAAGCTGAAGGGGCGGCGCTGCCTGGTCGTCGGCGGCGGCGACGTCGGCCTGGAGAAGGTCGAGGGGCTGCTTGCCTGCGACGCCGACGTGACCCTGATCGCGCCGGTCGCCCACCCGGAGCTCGAGAGCCTGGCGGCGGAGGGCTCGATCGCCTGGGAGAAGCGGGGCTACGCCGGCGCGGCCGACCTCCAAGGCGCCTTCATGGTGATCGCCTGCACCGACGACTCCGAGGTCAACATCGGCGTCTTCGACGACGCCGAGCGGCGGGCGATGCTGGTCAACATCGTCGACGTGCCGCCGCTGTGCAACTTCATCCTGCCGGCGATCGTCCGCAGCGGCCCGCTGGCAATCGCGATCTCGACCGCCGGCGCCTCCCCCGCCCTGGCGAAGCGGATGAAGCGCGAGGTCGCCGAGCTCTTCGGCGAGGAGTACGCGCGCCTGGCGGTGATCCTCAACGAGGCTCGCGGCTGGGCCAAGGGGACGCTGCCCACCTACCGGGACCGCAAGGAGTTCTTCGAGGGGATCGTCAACGGCGACCCCGACCCGGTCGAGCTGCTGCGCGCCGGCCAGGAGACCCAGGTGCTAGCCCTGGTCGAGGCGGCTAAAGAGCGGGCGGCAGAGTCACTCGCCGCCGCAGGCTGAGACCCGGACGCGCTCCAGCGTTTCGCGCAGGGCGTCGGCTTCGGCGGCGCTGAGCCTCGAAGCGAAGGCGACCTTCAGCTCGGCGACGACAACCGGGCGCATCTCCTCGAGCAGGTCGTGGCCGGCCGGGCACAGCGTCGCGTAACTGACGCGGCGATCGGTCTCGCAGAAGGTCCGTTCCAAGAAGCCGGCTTTGACCAGGCGGTCGACCAGCTTGGTCAGGCCGCCCCGGGTGATGACCAGGGCCTCGGCGAGGTCGCCCATCTTCATCCGCTGCTCCGGCGCCTCGGCGACGGTGGCGAGCACCTCGTACCAGGGCAGGGGCGGGAAGTCTGCCGCGGCCAGGGCCTCCTGCAAGCGTCCGACGATCGCCGAGTGAGTGCGGGTGAGGGCGCCCCAGGCGTCGCCGTGGGCGCTGCGCGCCTTCGCTCGCTCACCACCGGCCGTCGCCGTCGCCTGGGGATTCATGTTCCCATCTTCGCAGAAGATCATTGCCAAAGCAATAGTTGACAAGCAAAATGATTCTCGCTAAGATTATTTCCGCAACAACTATTTGACAAGCAACCAATTATCAGGAGGTCTGAGCATGAGCACACAGACAGAGGCGATCGAGCGGGCGGCCCCAAGCGGGACCTACGTCGTCGATCCGGTCCACTCCTCGATCGGGTTCGCGATCGTCCACAACGGCGTCTCGACTTTTCGCAGCGGCTTCGGCGAGTACGAGGCGCGACTCGCTGGCGGCGAGGCCCCGAGCCTCGCGGGGACGGTCGAGGTCGCCAGCGTCCAGATCGACGAGGAGCAGCTCAAGGGCCACCTCCTCTCCCCCGAGTTCTTCGACGCCGCGCGTTACCCGCGGCTGCGCTTCCGCTCCACCGAGTTGAGCGTCGCCGAGGACGGCGCCGCACGGATCCGGGGCGAGCTGGAGATCCGCGGCGAGAAGCGCGAGGTCGAGGCGAGCGGCCGGTTCGTCCGCCTCGGCGCCGACCTGGCGGGCAAGGCCCGGGTCGGGCTCTCGCTGACGGCGGCGGTCGATCGGCGCGACTTCGGGCTCGACTGGAACGCCGAGCTGCCGAGCGGCGGCGCGGTGCTCGATTACAGCGTCGAGATCGCGGTCGAGCTGGAGCTGGTCGAGGAGGGCGAGTAGCGATGCGGGTGCTCGGCATCTCCGGCAGCCTGCGGCGAGGTTCGACGAACAGTGCCCTGCTGCGGGCCGCCGCCGAGCGGCTGCCCGGGGGCGCCGAGCTGGTCGAGCTCGAGCGCCTCGGCGAGGTCCCGCCCTACGACGAGGACGTCGAAGACGAGGGAACGCCGGCCGCGGTCGACGAGCTGCGCGCCGCGGTGGGCGCCGCCGACGCGATCCTGATCGCGACGCCCGAGTACAACAGCTCGATTCCGGGCCAGCTGAAGAACGCGCTCGACTGGGTCTCCCGGCCCGCCGGCAAGAGCGCGCTCGACGGCAAGCCCGTCGCGGTCGTCGGCGCCTCGTCCGGGATGTTCGGCGCGGTCTGGGCGCAAGCCGAGCTGCGCAAGGTACTGGCCGCGATGGGAGGCCGCGTGGTCGAGGCCGAGCTGCCGGTGGGCCACGGCAGGGATCACCTGGTCGACGGTCGGCTCGAGCTCTCCCCCGAGCAGGCAGGACAGCTGGAGGAGATCCTCGCCGAGCTGGTCGCCCAAGCCGAGCGCGAGGCGGAGCTGGTCACGGCCTAGGAGGCCGGCAACGCGAAGAAGGCGACGGCCGCGAAGTGGGCGGCGGCGGCGAGGATGACGAAGAGGTGGAAGACCTCGTGGTAGCCGAAGACGCGCGGGTTGGGGTCGGGGCGCTGGGTGGCGTAGACGACGGCGCCGGCCGTGTAGAGGAGGCCGCCGGCGGCGACGAGCAGGGTGCCCGCCGCGCCCATCTCGGTCCAGAGTGCTGGGAAGGGGATCACGGCGACCCAGCCCAAAGAGACGTAGACGAGCGCGGCGACCCACTTGGGATGCTCGATCCAGACGATCTCGACCACCGCCCCCGCGACAGCGCCGACCCAGACGACGACGAGGATCGCGTCGGCGAGGGGGCCGTCGAGGACGAGCAGGGCGAAGGGCGTGTAGGTGCCGGCGATGAGGAAGAAGATCATCGAGTGATCGAGCCGGCGCATCCACTTGCGCGCTTCCGGCCGCGTCCACTCGACCCGGTGGTAGAGGGCGCTGGTGCCGAGCAGGGCGGAGAGGCTGACGGCGTAGATGGCGACGGCCAGGGTGGCTTTCGGGGTTTTCGCGGCGACGATCAGGCCGGCGCCGAGGAAGAGCGAGACGAAGAAGGCCCACTCGTGCGAGACTCCGCGCAGCCGCGGCTTGACCGCGGCGATCGCCTCCGCCGCAACTTCCTTTGCAGATTCCGCTTTCTTCGCCATCCGCACCGGTGCCATCGCCTTGTCACCATAGAGGGGAAAGGCGCGAAATTTGCCGCGTTTGCGGAAACGGCGCGCACAAAGTCTGTCCGACGCGTTGAAGATCCTCGGCAGCTCACCCCTGAAAGCCGTCCGAGAGGAGAAGTTCGATGTCCAAGACCGCCACCAGCACCCCCCAAACCGGTCTGCGGGGCCTCTCGATAGAGCGGCGGTTCTCGACCGCCGGGACGCATCCCTTCGACGAGGTCGAGTGGGAGACGCGCGACGCGGTGATCGGCAATCCCGAGAGCCCGGCCTTCGAGCAGCGCGGGGTCGAGTTCCCCAAGAGCTGGTCGCAGAACGCGACCAACATCGTCGCCCAGAAGTACTTCCGCGGACAGCTCGGGAGCGAGCAGCGCGAGTCCTCGGTGAAACAGATGATCGGCCGCGTCGCCGGCACGATCTCCGGCTGGGGGCGCGAGGGCGGCTACTTCGCCTCCGACGAGGACGCCGACGCCTTCGAGGCCGAGCTGACCTCGATCCTGCTCAACCAGAAGGCGGCCTTCAACTCGCCGGTCTGGTTCAACGTCGGCTTCGAGGAGCGGCCGCAGTGCTCGGCCTGTTTCATCCTCAGCGTCGAGGACAACATGGACTCGATCCTCGAGTGGAACACCAAGGAGGGCAAGATCTTCCGCGGTGGCTCGGGCTCGGGGATCAACCTCTCCAACATCCGTGGCTCGATGGAGCCACTGGCCAAGGGCGGCACGGCGAGCGGCCCGGTCAGCTTCATGCGCGGCGCCGACTCCTGGGCCGGGACGATCAAGTCGGGCGGCAAGACGCGGCGGGCGGCGAAGATGGTCGTGCTCGACGTCGACCACCCCGACGTCGTCGACTTCGTCTGGTGCAAGGCAAAGGAGGAGGAGAAGGCGCAGGCGCTGGCCGAAGCGGGCTTCGACATGCGGCTCGACAGCGACTCCTTCCACTCGATCCAGTACCAGAACGCCAACAACTCGGTGCGGGTGACCGACGAGTTCATGGAGGCGGTCGAGGCCGGCGAGGAGTGGAAGCTGATCGCGCGGACGACCGGCGAACCGGTCGAGCACATCGACGCCCGCGACCTGATGAACCAGATCGCCGACGCCGCCTGGCGCTGCGCCGACCCGGGCGTCCAATACGACACGACGATCAACCGCTGGCACACCTGCCCGGAGTCGGGCCGGATCAACGCCTCCAACCCGTGCAGCGAGTACATGCACGTCGACGACTCGGCCTGCAACCTCGCCTCGCTCAACCTGATGAAGTTCCGCCGCGAGGACGGCAGCTTCGACGTCGCCGAGTTCGAGCACGCGGTCGACGTCGTCTTCCTCGCCCAGGAGATCGTCGTCGGCTTCTCCAGCTACCCGACCGAGGAGATCACCGAGAACGCCAACCGCTTCCGCCAGCTCGGCCTCGGCTACGCCAACCTCGGGGCGCTGCTGATGTCCGACGGCCTGCCCTACGACTCCGAGGAGGGCCGCAACGTCGCCGCCGCGATCACGGCGCTGATGACCGGCCGCGCCTACCGCCAGTCGGCGCTGATCGCCGCCGGGGCGACCGGGCCCTACGACGAGTACGAGCGCAACCGCGAGCCGCACAACGGCGTCATGCGGATGCACCGCGACGCCGCCTACGACGTCGACGGGACCGGGATCAAGGGCGAGCTGCTCGAGGCCGCGCGGCGGGCCTGGGACGAGGCGGTCGAGCTCGGCGAGGAGCACGGCTACCGCAACGCGCAGGCGACGGTGCTGGCGCCGACCGGGACGATCAGCTTCCTGATGGACTGCGACACGACCGGGATCGAGCCCGACTTCTCGCTGGTCAAGTTCAAGGAGCTGGTCGGCGGTGGGCAGATGACGATCGTCAACAAGTCGGTGCCGCTGGCGCTGCGCACGCTCGGCTACGCCGAGCCCCAGGTCGAGCAGATCGACGCCTACGTCGCCGAGAACGGGACGATCGTCGGCGCCCCCGACCTGAAGGACGAGCACCTGCCGGTCTTCGACGTCGCGGTCGGCGAGCGGGCGATCTCCCACACCGGCCACATCGACATGATGGCCGCGACCCAGCCCTTCATCTCGGGCGCGATCTCCAAGACGGTCAACCTGCCGCGGAGCGCCACGGTCGAGGACATCGCCGACGCCTACACCCGCGGCTGGAAGGGCGGGCTCAAGGCGCTGGCCATCTACCGCGACGGCTCGAAGACGGCGCAGGCGCTGCGCACCGACGCCCAGGAGGAGAAGGAGGCCGAGGCAGTCGCCGCGCCCCCGGAGCGCAAGCGGATGCCGCGCGAGCGCGAGTCGATCACCCACAAGTTCTGGATCGCCGGCCACGAGGGCTACATCACCGCCGGCAAGTACGAGGACGGGACCGTCGGCGAGATCTTCCTCACCGACATCGGCAAGGAGGGCTCGACGATGCGCGGGCTGCTCAACGCCTTCGCCACCGCGATCTCGATCGGCCTTCAGTACGGCGTCCCGCTCGACGTCTTCGTGCGCAAGTTCAGCTACATGCGCTTCGAGCCCGAGGGCATGACCCAGAACCCGGAGATCCCCTTCGCCAAGTCGATGCCCGACTACATCATGCGCTGGCTGGCGAGCCGCTTCATCGAGGACGTCGAGGAGCTCGAGGAGCTCGGCATCCTCACCCAGGAGGTGCGGGCCAAGAAGGACGCCGAGACGAGCCAGCTCGGGCTCGGCATCCCCACCGACACGGCGAGCCCGGCCAACGGCGGCAACGGCCACGCCAACGGCGCCGAGAAGGCCAAGGCGAGCGGTGGCGAGGCGATCCCGGCGTCAAGCGCCTTCACCGAAACCCCCCCGGTGGTCCCGGCCAAGATGTCCGGCCTGGAGCTCGGCCCGGCCTGCGAACAGTGCGGCGGCATGATGCAGCGCACGGGCAGTTGCTACACCTGCCCCTCCTGCGGCAACAACACGGGTTGCGGCTGAGCTTTCGCCGTATATCGTCAGGCGCTCAACGGCGCGAGCGGGCGAACAAATGGAGGATCATCGCCAGACGGGAACCTGGGCGAGTGTCAATTCCGTCCGAGCGCCGTGCCAAATTAGAAGAGCAGTTCGACAGCGTTAGTGTTTCCTGTTTAGATCACTAACGGGATTGCAAAGGGGGAAGCCCACCTCTATTCCGGGAAAGCGAGGGCGGGTATCCCTGACGCGGGATCCAGCCTTCTGTCAGGCTGGATCCCGTACATTTCAACGCACGGTATGCACTCAAACTAACGCCGGCCTCGGACGCAAAAAGTCCTTTGCCTGCAATTTGACTTGCAAGTTATTTTCGCCCAAATTGGGCATTTTCCTTTAACGCTCAGCCAAGGATCACTTCGGCGTCATGGCGCGGGGTCTCGGTGATCGCGCGGCGGAAGATTCGTTCGGGCCTGGGGTCGACGGGGCGGATCCGGTGGCGGCGGACCAGCTCGCGGAGGACGACGGCCATCTCGAACTGGGCGAAGGAGGCGCCGAGGCAGCGGCGGACGCCGCCGCCGAAGGGGATCCAGGTGTAGGTGCCGGGGGGGTTGTCGAGGAAGCGCTCGGGGAGGAAGCGCCGCGGCTCGGGGTAGATCTCGGGATTGCGGTGGACGAGATAGACGCAGGGGGCGACCGAGACGCCGGCCGGCAACTCGTAGCCGCCGATCTCGACCGGCTCGGTCAGCTTGCGCAGGACCAGCGCGATCACCGGGCGCAGGCGCAGCGTCTCCTGGATCGTCGCGGTCAGGTAGGCGTCGTCGCCGGCACCGACCTCGGCCCGCAGTCGCTCCAGCTTCTCGGGATGGCGAACGAGCCGCTCGACCGCCCAGGCGAGCGAGGTCGCCGTCGTCTCGTGACCAGCGACGAGCAGGGTGAGCAGCTCGTCGCGCATCTCCTCGTCGCTCATCGGCGAGCCGTCCTCGTGGCGGGCGGCGACCAGCATCGAGAGGACGTCGTCGCGCTCCTCGAGGTCCTCGAGGCGGCGACGCTCGGCGATCTCGCGGTAGATCAGCGAGTTGACGCGGTCGATCCGGCGCCGGAACGGTCCGAGCCGGCGCACGCGCTCGGGGCCGACCGCGATCAAAGGCGCCAGGAAGCGCGGGTTGGTCGTCAGGTCGAGGAACTCGCGAAGCGCGTCGCGCAGGTCGGCGAGCTTCCCCGCCTCCTCGCGACCGACGCCGAAGACGGTGCGCAGGATGATCTCGAGCGTCATCGCCTGCATCCGCGGGCGCAGCGCGTAGGGCGTGCCGGTCGGCCAGCTCTCGATCTCGGTCGCCGCGATCTCGCTCATCGTCTCCTCGTAGCCCTGCATACGGGCACCGTGGAAGGGCGGCAGCAGCAGCTTGCGCTGGCTCATGTGGCGCTCCCCGTCGAGCACCAGGAGCGAGTTGCGGCCCAGCACCGGGGCGAGGATTTCGTTGCCCTCGCCGGCATGAAAGACCTTCGGGTCGCCGGTGAAGACCTGCTTGATCGCCGCCGGGTCGGCGAGGATCACCCAGGTGCCTTCGTAGGCGATGCGGATCGTGAAGGCGTCGCCGTAGCGGTCCTGGCAGGCGTAGAGCACGCGGCGCGCCTGGCGCGACCAGAACGCGGTCTGAACCGCTCGCGGCAGCGGCGGTCCCGGCGGCAGGCGGCGCTCGACCGGCCGGGTGTCCGGCCGCGGAGCGGTTGTGGTGGCTGCCTCCATGCGCCTCCGCTCAGGCTATTGCCCGAAGGTGTCCACCGTGTGAGATGCCTCACCCCAACGCTGACTTCGCCTTTTCCGGTGCATACGTACTGGAAAAGACGAAGTCAGCGGCATCGCATAGCCTGCCCGCGTCAATGGCTCCGCCCGCGCTTCCCCCATCGATCCAGCACCGCATCGCCCGCCGCGCCTGCGGCCTGCGCCCGCGCACGATCCGCCGCCTGCTCGGCCCGCCACCGCGGCTCGACGGGCAGGAGCTCGCCCCCGACATCCAGATGATGCTGAGGCTCGCGGAGCTCGAGGGCGAGTTCTCGCTGGTCGAGGGCCGCGAGGTCGAGCAGGCCCGGGCAGAGAACCTGGCCGGCGTGCCGGTGGTCCGCGGCCCGGTCCGACCGATGGCGCGCGTCGAGGAGCTGACGATCCCCAGCCCGGATGGCGGGATCCCCGCCCGCTTCTACGAAGCCGATGGCGCGCCGCCGGCGCCGGGGCCGCTGCTCGTCTACTACCACGGCGGTGGCTGGGTGATCGGCGATCTCGAGACGCACGACGGCCTCTGCCGGTTCCTCGCCGCCTTCGGCGGCTGCCGCGTGCTCGCGGTCGACTACCGCCTGGCGCCCGAGCACCCCTTCCCGGCCGCGGTCGACGACGCCGTCGCGGCCTTCGGCTGGGCGACGGAGCACGCCGCGGAGCTCGACGCCGATCCGGAGCGGATCGCGGTCGGCGGCGACAGCGCCGGGGCCAACCTCTCGGCGGCGGTCTGCCTCGCCACCCGCCACCCCGGCCCGCGGCCCGCGATGCAGCTCCTTCTCTACCCGCCGACCGACGTCGTCGGCGACCAGCCCTCGCGGGAGACGTTCGCGAAGGGCTTCCTGCTGACCCGCAACGACATGAGGTGGTTCGAGGGCCATTACCTGCCCGACGGCTGCGCCCCCGACGATCCCCGCATGTCGATGATGCGGGCGCCCGATCTCTCCAACCTCCCCCTCGCCTATGTCGCCACCGCCGGCTTCGACCCCCTGCGCGACGAGGGCGAGGTCTACGCCGCGCGGATGCGCGAGGCCGGCGTCAAGGTCGCCCTGCGTCGCTATCGCAACTTGATCCACGGCTTCGCCAACCTGACCGCGATCAGTCCCAGCTCGAAGGCGGCGATGCTCGAGGTCGCCGGTGCCCTGCGCCTCGGCCTCGCCTGACACCCCCCTTGCGGTGCGCCTTATGGACCTGTGAGGTCCATAAGGCGCACCGGAACGACGGTTGAGTACCCCGGGGGGGTATGAGAGAATGTGGAGATGAACCCAACCGATTCAACCGACGGCCCGACCGCTCGCGGCTACAGCTCGGACAAGGACGCGGTGCTGAAGCGGCTGAAGCGGATCGAGGGACAGGTGCGCGGCGTCGAGCGCATGGTCGAGGAGGACCGCTACTGCATCGACGTCGTCACCCAGGTCACCGCGATCCAGGCGGCGCTCGACAAGGTCGGCCTGGAGCTGCTCTCCGACCACGCGGCCCACTGCGTCGCGGGCGCCGACGAGGCCGACGACCAGGCCGCCCTCACCGAGGAGCTGATGGGCGCGGTGAAGCGCCTGCTCCGGCGCGGCTGAGGATCACTCGTACTGAAGCGACTCGAGCACGTTCAGGCGGGATGCCCGACGCGCCGGGGCGATCGCGGCAAGCACGCCGATCGCGGCGGCGAAGACCAGCAGCCCGATCAGCTGGCCGACCGGGTAGGAGAGCGTGAAGCCTTCGTCCTTGAGCGGCTGGGCGATCAGGGCGGCGAAGACGAGCCCCAGCGCCATGCCGAGGATCGCCCCGATCAGGGCGGTGATCACGGCCTCGTAGCGGATCATCGTCCGCACCTGGCGGCGCGACATCCCGATCGCCCGCAACATGCCGAGCTCGCGCCGGCGTTCGTGGATCGAGAGCGCCAGCGTGTTGGCGATCCCGAACAGCGAGACGACGATCGCCAGCAGCAGCAGGGCGTAGACGAGGTTGACCAGCTGGTCGACCTGTTCTTCGCGGCTTTCCTTCAGTTCCTGCTGGTTGAGGACTTCGGCAACCGGGAAGGCCGCTTCCACCCCCTTGGTCAGGATCGCCTGGACTTCGGTCTCCTCGGCGTCGGGTGCGACCTGGACGAAGTCGATCGTGTCCTGGGTCTGGCCGAACTCGCGCGCCATCTCCGCCTGGGCGATCGCGACGCTGCCGAAGACGTCGAGCTTCGAGGAGAAGACGCCGGCGACCTGGAAGATCGGACGGCGACGGGTCTGGCTGAGCAGGCGGAAGCGGTCGCCGACTTCGAGCCCGTAGTCGGAGGCGAACCCGTTGGAGACGATCGCCTGGCTGGGGCTCAGCCGCCGCAACGACGCCGGGCCTCCCTGCTTCCATTCGATCTGGACCGTCCTTTCGACGTCGCGGCTCGGGGCCGAGACCCGAACGCCCGCGCCGCCGGGGAGCAGCTTCGCCTGCTCGGCGCGGATCGTCGCGACCGCGCTCACGCCCGGGACCCTGCGGGCCGCGCGCGCCGCCCCGCCCGGGATCGGCGAGAAGCCGTCGCTGTTCTGGATCACGAGGCCGCCGGCGAAGTTTTCGTCGACGACCTGGGCGACGGAGCTCTTCAGCCCGGCGGCGAAGACGGTGACGAAAGCGACCACGGTGAGGCCGATCATCAGCGCCGCCGCGGTGACCGCGGTGCGACTGGGGTTGCGCTGCGCGTTCTCGCGGGCGAGGCGGCCGAGCAGGCGCCGCAGGCGCTCCAGCGGCCAGCCGGCGACGGTCGCCAGCGGCCCGACCAGGCGCGGGCTGAAGAGCGAGACGGCGAAGACCATGGCGACCGCGCCGCCGCCGATCAGGCCGGCCGAGGTGCCGGCGGCGGCGCCGCCGAAGAGGCCGAAGAGGATCATCGCCAGGCCGGCCACGCCGACCAGGAGCGAGGCCACCGCTCCGAGTAGGCGCCGCCGCCTGCTCGGCTCCGGTGCGGCTGCCCGCAAGGCGGCGAGCGGGGGCACCCGGGTCGAGCGGATCGCCGGGACCAGCGCGGCGAGGACGGTGACGACGACGCCGACCAGCAGGGAGACGACGACCGTGCGCGACTCCATCACCAGAGAGGTCGTCGGCAGGTCGACTTCGAACGCTTCGAGCAGGGCGTTGAGCAGCATCGCGATCAGGAAGCCGCCGGCGATCCCGAGCACGGCGCCGATCAGCCCGACGGCGAGCGCTTCGGCGACGACGTCGACGAGGATCTGGCGGCGCGAGGCGCCGAGCGTGCGCAGCAGGCCGAACTCCGAGATCCGCTGGGCCACGGTGATCGAGAAGGTGTTGAAGATCAGGAACGAGCCGACGAGGATCGCGATGAAGGCGAAGACGAGCAGGAAGATGCGCAGGAAGGTGAGGCTTTCGCGGATTTCTTCCGAGCCGCGGTCGGCGTTTTCCTGGGCGGTCTCGACCCGGACGCCGGGCGGCATCTCGCGGGCGATCCGGCTCTTCAGCGCGTTCGCCGAGACCCCCTTGCGGGCCGCGACTGAGATCTGATCGAAGCGGCCGACCTTGTGGGTGAGGCGCTGGGCGACCGGCAGCGTCACCTGGGCGATGCTGGCGCCGCCGAAGGAGGCACCGCCGAGCCTGGTGAAGCCGACGAGATCGAAAGATTGGGCCGCGCCCTGGCCGATCAGCCTGATCTCTTCGCCAAGTTCGAGGCCGGAGGCTTCGGCGGCGGCCTTGTCGAGGGAGGCTTCGGTCGGCCCGCGGGGCTGGTGCCCCTCGACGTAGGTGAGCGACTCGAGTCCGTCCGGCAGGCCCGAGGAGATGAACTTGGGCGCGAATTTGTTGCCTATCTTGTTGCCTTCGGCGTCGAAGAAGCCGCCGGGCGTGAAGATCGCACCCGCCGCGAGCCGCACGCCGGGGGTCCGCCGCACGCGCGGCAGCAGCGAGGCGGAGACCGTCGGGATTTCGCCGTTTTCCTGTTTGACCGGGTTCTCGGCACTGATCACGACGCTCGTCCCCTTCAGCGACTCGCCGAAGATTTCGTCGAAGGCGGCGAAGATCGTGTCGGTAAGGACGTAGGAGCCGGCGACGAAGGCGACGCCGACGATGACGGCGAAGGTCGTCGCGAGGGCGCGCGCCTTGCGCGCCCAGAGGCTCTTGAGCGCGAGCCTAGTCAATCGTCTTCATCAGCTCGATCACCTCGCCAGCCGAGCCGGGCGCGGCGTCGTGGACGATGCGTCCGTCGCGCAGCGTGATCAACCGGTCGGCGTGCGAGGCCGCGGCGGGATCGTGGGTGACCATGATCACCGTCTGGCCGAACTCGTCGACCGCCTGGCGCAGCAGGCGCAGCACGTCGGCGCCCGCTTTGGAGTCGAGGTTGCCGGTCGGCTCGTCGGCGAAGACGACGGCGGGCTTGGGCAGCAGGGCGCGGGCGACGGCGACGCGCTGCTGCTGACCGCCGGAGAGCTCGGCTGGGCGGTGGGTGCGACGGTCCTCGAGGCCGACCGTGCGGATCAGCTGCTCGAGCCACTCGGCGTCGGGCTTGCGGCCGGCGATCGAGAGCGGCAGCGTCAGGTTCTCCTCGGCGGTGAGGACGGGCAGCAGGTTGAAGAACTGGAAGACGAAGCCGAGCTTGTCGCGGCGCAGCCTGGTCAGCTCCGCGTCGTCGAGCGCGGTGATCTCCTCGCCGTCGAGCACGATCGTCCCCGCGGTGGGCCGGTCGAGGCCGGCGAGGATGTGCATCAAGGTCGACTTGCCGGAACCCGACGGCCCCATGATCGCCGTGAAGCGCCCGCGCTCGAAGCCGGTCGTGACGTCGAGGAGGGCGTCGACCGCCGCCGCGCCCTCGCCGAAGCGGCGCGAGACGCCGTTGGCCTCGACCACCTGGCCGCTGGAGGAAGTATTCATGGACGCACCGTATCGAGCCTCATGGCTAGCCAAGCTCGACCGCCGCGAGCGACTAGCCTCCGCTCCGACCGTGGCGCTCGCTGACGACTTCGACGGCTTCCTGATCGACCTCGACGGCGTGGTCTGGATCGGGAACGAGCTGGTTCCCGGTGCGCGCGACGCGCTGCGCGGCCTGATCGAGGCCGGCAAGGAGGTCGTCTTCGTCACCAACAATCCAGGTCGCTCGCCCGCCACCTACCAGTCGCGCCTGCGCGATCGCGACATTCCCGTCGCCGACGACCACGTCGTCACGGCGGGGGTCGTGACGGCGCGGCTGGCGGCGGAGAAGGCGGGAACGGGCGGCAAGGCGTTCGTCGCCGGCGCGCCCGGGCTGAAGGCGGCCGCAACCGCGGCCGGACTGGAGCTGCTCGAGGGCGAGGCGGGCCGGGAGGCCGACGTCGTGCTCGTCTCCGGGCACGCCGAGTTCGACTACGAGGAGCTGCTGACCGCGACGCTGGCGCTGCGGCGGGGCGCTGCCCTGTTCGCGACCAGCCGCGATCCGAACCTGCCGATGCCCGACGGCCTCTGGCCGGGGACCGGCGCGATCCTGGCGGCGGTCGAGACGGCCTCGGGCGCGCGGGCCGAGATCGGCGGCAAGCCCGAGCGCCATCTCTTCGACGCGGCTCGTGAGCTGACCGGGGGCGCCGAGCGCGTGGCGATGGTAGGCGACCGGCTCGCCTCCGACATAGTCGGCGGCCACGACGCCGGCCTGGCGACGATCTTCGCGCTCAGCGGCGCCGACTCGCTCGAGGACGCGGCCGATGCCGACCCGGCGCCCGACTTCGTCATCGAGGACCTCACGGGCCTCCTCGAGTAGCGCGGTGAGCGAGGAGACACCGCCCTCGGTGCCGCGTCCCGGCGTCGCCTTCGCCGGGGTGTTCGTCGTCACCTTCCTCGGCCTGCTCGCGGTCGGCGCCGTGCTGCCGGTGCTGCCGCGCTACATCCACGGGCCGCTCGACTCCGGCGACGTCGCGGTCGGGGTCGTGGTCGGCGCCTACGCCGTCACCGGGCTGCTGCTGCGCCCCTTCGCCGGTCGCCTCGCCGACCATCGCGGGCGCAAGCCAACGGTGCTGCTCGGATCGTTCCTGGTCGCCGTCGGCGGCTTCATGTACCTGCTGCCGCTGGGTGTGCCCGGTCTGATCGCGGCGCGTCTGGTGCTGGGGGCCGGCGAGGGCACCGTCTTCACCGCGAGCTCGGCCTGGGTCGTCGACCTGGCGCCGCCCGGGCGCCGCGGGCGCGTGATCGGCCTCTACGGCCTCTCGGTCTGGGCCGGGCTCAGCGTCGGCCCGCTGGTCGGCGAGCTGATCCTGCACGGCGCCGGCTATACGGCCGTCTGGTTCTTCGCGGGGGCGGCGCCGCTGCTGGGAGCGCTGATCGCGACCCGCCTGCCCGACCCCTTCCACGCCGCGCCCGAGGCCGACGAACACCACGCCCTGATCGAGCGCGAGGCGGTCCGGCCGGGCGCGGCGCTGGCGCTGAGCTCGATCGGCTACGCGACGGTCGCGGCCTTCGTCGTCCTGCACCTCGACGCGCGCGGGGTCGGGCACGGCGCCGCGGTCTTCGGCGCCTTCGCGACGATGGTCGTGCTGACGCGGCTGGTTGGCGGCGACCTGCCGGACCGGGTCGGGCCGGTGCGGGTGGCGATCGCCGCCGCCGTCGTCGAGGCGGTCGGGCTGACGACGATCGGCTTCGCCTACAGCCTGGCGGTGGCGGTCGCCGGGGCGCTGGCGATGGGCGCCGCCTTCTCGCTGCTCTACCCCTCGCTCTCCCTGATCGTCGTCGGCCGCGTGCCCGACACGCGGCGCGGCGCGGCGCTCGGCACCTTCACGGCGTTCTTCGACGCCGGCGTCGGCCTCGGCGCGCCGCTGGCCGGTCTCGTCGCCGCGCTGAGCAGCTACGAGGGCGCCTTCATCGTGGCCGCCGCGCTGGCCCTCGTCTCGGCGACGACGACAGCGCTCGTGATCGCCCCGCGCGCCCGCCCGGCGGTCGCCTAACTACGTCGGGTGCAACGCGCTATCCCCCAATACGGCGGAGAAAACGTTGCACCCGGCCGGGTCAGCGCTGGGCGATGAGCAGGGACTGGGCGGCGCGGCCGATGCGGCCGCGCTCGTCCGAGAGGACCGACTCGGCGGTGCCGATGCCGCTCGGCCGCGGCCGGGTGACCGCGTCGACGCAGACCCACTCGCCGGCGGGCATGCGCTCGAAGTGGACGGTGAGGTCGACGTTGATGAAGACGAACTCGCGGAAGTCGAGGACGGCGCTGATCCCGTTGCCGACGTCGGCGGCGATCAGCGCCCGCTGCAGCGGCGTCGGCTCCTCGCCGGCGACGAGCGGCTGGCGCATCCGCATCCAGACCGTCGCCGGCCCCGGCTCGAGGAAGGCGCCGGCGACCGCCTTCCACTCCATCGCCGTGTGGTACCCGACCTCGTCGCCGGTCGGGAAGAACTCCGGGGTCCAGCCTTCCTCGGGGCCCTGCGGCGGCGGCGAGCTATCAACCGCCTCCGCCGGCAGCTCCAGCTCGGTCGTCCGCAACTGCCACGCGGTGGCCCTCATCAGCTCCGCCTCGTCCACCGCCAGAGACGCCTCGACCAGCCGAACCTTCTTCCCCGGCCGCAGCACCCGCGACTCGACCCGCACCTCGCCGATCGGCACCGGCCTCAAGATCTCGAACACGATTCGCCCAACCTGAAAGCCGGTAGAACCATCGATCCCCTCGATCTCCCGACCGAGCAGCGCCGCTGCCGGCCCCGCATGCTGCGCCCCCGGATCCCAAGGCCCCCTGCAAAGCTCACTGGCAAGGAAGCTGCTCTCGCCATTCCGCTCGTAGAAGGCCGTGTCCATCGCGGCGCATCGTAAGGGCGGCGGGCACCGGCTCGCCGGACGCTCAGCGCGATAGCGCGTCCGCCGAGTCGGTGCCCGCCGCCCTCTACCCTCCCCCTATGGACAAGACCAAGAAGACCGACCAGGAATGGCGCGAGCAGCTCACCCCCGAGCAGTACGAGGTGACCCGTGAGGCCGGCACCGAGCGGGCCTTCACCGGCCCGTACTGGGACGAGAAAACCGAGGGCATGTACCACTGCGTGTGCTGCGGCACCGAGCTTTTCTCCTCGGACACGAAGTTCGACTCGGGCACCGGCTGGCCTAGCTTCACCGAGCCCGCCAACCTCGAGCACGTCGAGCCGCGGCCCGACAACAGCCTCTTCATGCGCCGCACCGAGGTCGTCTGCAGGCACTGCGACGCCCACCTCGGCCATGTCTTCCCCGACGGGCCACCCGAGCGCGGCGGCCAGCGCTACTGCATCAACGGCTGCGCGCTCGAGCTGCGACCTGCAGCGGACGCCGACTAGGCTTTGCCGCCCGCGCCGAGGTAGCTGAACTTCACGGCCAGCGCCACCGCCTCGGTGCGGGTGTCGACTTCCAGCTTGGCGATCGCGTTGCGCACGTGCGTGTGCACGGTCGCCGGGCTGAGCTGGAGGCGTTCGGCGATCGCTTTCACGCGCAGGCCCTCGGCCAGGGCTTCGAGGATCTGGCGCTCGCGGGGCGAGAGCGTGAGCAGCTTCTCGACCTCCGAGGGCTTGCCGCCGGCGAAGTCGCCGCCGAGGAAGGTGCCGCCGCCGGTGACCGCTTTGACGGCGCGGGCGATGTCCTCGGCCGGCGCCGACTTGAGCACGTAGCCGGAGGCGCCGGCGCGTAGGGCGAGGGCGAGCAGGTCGGGCTGGGCATGGGCGGTGAAGACGATCACCTTTGTCCGCGGACGGACCTTCAGCACCTCCTTGGTCGCCTCGATCCCGTCGCGCTTGGGCAGCTCGACGTCGATGATGAGGACGTCGGGCTCGAGATCCTTGACGACGTCGACGACGTCGCGGCCGTTGCCGGCCTCGCCGACGATCTCGACCGTGCTCGAGTCGGCCATCCGCGCCTTGATCGCCTCGCGGACGATCTCGTGGTCGTCGCAGAGGACGACCCGCTTGGCGTCCCGCACGCCGATGCTCATCGCCGTGCCGCTCTGTCCCTACTCGAGCCGGGGTTCACGGGTCCGATCCTCTCAGGCGCCCCGTAGGAATGCAAAATAGTGGGTAGGGAGAAGCCGCCGTCGGCGTCCTGCCGGTTCTCGATAAGAGCGATCATCGTCCTTCCCACGGCCACCGCCGTCCCATTCAGCGTGTGCACCGCCTGTACCGATTCGCCATCGGCGGGCCGATACCTACAGTTGAGGCGCCTGGCCTGATAATCGGTCGTGTTCGAGCAGGAGGTCAGCTCCCGGTAGCGCTCCTGGCTCGGGATCCAGGCCTCGCAGTCGTACTTCTTCGCCGCCGGGGCGCCGAGGTCGCCGGCGGCGACGTTGACCACCCGGTAGGGGATCTCGAGCTCGCCGAGGATGCGCTCCTCGATCGCCAGCAGGCGCTCGTGCTCGGAGGCCGAGGCCGACGGCGCGACGAACGAGAACATCTCGACCTTGTCGAACTGGTGGACGCGGAAGATGCCGCGCGTGTCGCGGCCGGCGGCGCCGGCCTCGCGGCGAAAGCAGGTGGAGAAGCCGGCGTAGCGCAGGGGCAGGCGCTCGGCGTCGAGGATCTCGTCGGCGTGAAGGGCGGCGAGTGAGACCTCGGAGGTGCCGACCAGGAAGAGCTCGTCCTTGGGCACCTCGTAGATCTGGTCGCGGTCGCCGGGCAGGAAGCCGGTTCCGTAGAGCGCCTCCTCGCGGACGAGGACGGGCGGCACGACGGGCTCGTGCCCCTCGCCGCGGACGAGGTCGAGGGCGAAGCGGACCAGCGCCAGCTCGAGCAGGACCAGGTCGCCCTTGACGTAGGCGAAGCGCGCGCCGGAGAGCCTGGCGCCGGCCTCCATGTCGATCAGGCCGAGCTCGGTGCCGATCTCGAGGTGGTCGCGCGGCTCGAACCCGAAGCTCGGCGGCTTGCCCTCGACGCGCAGGACGACCGCGTCCTCCTCGGTCATCCCTTCGGGGGCGTCGGGGTCGGGCAGGTTGGGCAGGGCGGCGGCGAGACGTTGCAGGTCCACCTCGACCCGCTCGAGCTCGGCCTTGCCGGACTCGATCGTTTGCTTGAGCTCGGCGACCGCCCGCATCTGCTCCTCGGCGTCCTCGCCGCGCTGCTTGGCCTCGCCGATCTGCTTGGAGAGCGCCTTACGCTCGGCCTGGGCGCCCTCGACCGCGGGCAGCAGCTCGCGGCGGCGGGCGTCGAGGGCGAGCAGCTCGTCGACCTGCTCGGCGGCGCCACGCCGGGCGAGCGCCGCCTTGACCCGCTCAGGGTCGGAGCGGATCAGCTTCAGGTCGAGCACGGTCGCGCGGTGTCAGGGCGACTCGGCGCCGGGGCGGGGCGATTCCTCGGCTTCGCCGCCGGCGTACTTGGCGACGAAGCGGGCGACTTCTTCGGCCTCATCGCCGACGACGATGTTCTGGGGCATGATCGCGCCCGAGAAGCCGCCGTTCTGGATCGCGAAGAGAGCGTCGTCATACGTCTCGGTTCGCTGGTTGAGGTTGGGACCCTGCGTGCGCAGGCCGCGGTTGCCGCTGCCCTGCGTGCCGGCGGCGCTCAACGTGTGGCAGCCGGAACAGTGCGTGGCGAAGAGCACGGCGCCGCCGTGGTCGGGCTCGTTCTCGGCGACCGAGACGCCTTCTTCGCCGAACCCGCAGGCGGCGAGCCCGAGGGCGGCGACGATTGCCATGGCTGCGACAAGTGCTGGGCGCATGCGGCGCGCATCATATTGTGCGGACAAGCGATGAGCGCTCCCGACCCCGCCCGCTTCCGCGCCGCGATGGCGATGCTGCCGACGGGCGTGACCGTGGTCAGCGCCGGCGGGCCGGACGGTCCGGCGGGGGCAACGGCCAACGCCGTCTGCTCGCTCTCGATCGAGCCGATGCTGATGCTGGCCTGCCTGGACCGCGGCTCGCGCACGCTGCTGGCCGTGCAGGCCGCGAACCACTTCGGCGTCAGCGTCCTGCGCGCGGGCCAGGAGCCGATCGCGCGCGCCTTCGCGACCAAGGCGCCGGTGGCGGAGAAGTGGGCCAGCGTAGCCTGGAGCGAGCGCGGCGGGATCCCGGCGATCGACGACGCCCTGGCCTGGATCGCCTGCGACCTGCGCGACGTGATCGCCGCCGGCGACCACGTGATCGTCACCGGCGAGGTGCGCGAAGTGCGGAGCGGCGCGGGCGACCCCCTGGTCTTCAGCGGCGGCGAGTACCGGCCGCTGGGTTAGACCGACTCACGCTCTTCGCCTCAAGGCAAGCAGGCCGACGGCGCCGAGGGCGAGCGCGGCGAGCACGAGGGCGGCGGTGACCAGCCCGGGATTACGGGCCCCGAAAGGGCGCGTGTCCGGGGGCGGCTCGAAGGACGGCGTCGGGCTCTCCGGTCCCAGCCGGCCCC
>Ga0207677_10000444_pt1 | contig 28037 bp, 25 predicted proteins | sample KBSMisM42_FD_184311 | JGI IMG/M metagenome (GOLD analysis project Ga0207677, IMG submission 184311) | Miscanthus rhizosphere microbial communities from Kellogg Biological Station, Michigan, USA - KBS Miscanthus M4-2 (SPAdes) (version 2) | ecosystem: Host-associated > Plants > Roots >...
GAGCTGCTCGAGCACGTCGGAGAGCAGGTCGTGGGTCATCGGCCGTGGCGTCGTCGCGCCCTGCAGCTTCATCAGGATCGCCGCCGCCTCCGGGTGGCCGATCCAGATCGGCAGGAACTTGTTCCCGTCCACCGTCTTCAGCAAGACGATCGGCTGCTTGCCGACCATGTCGAAACTGACCCCGTAGATCTGCATCTGCTGCACGAGTGGGCGATCCTGGATTCGAACCAGGGACCTCGTCCTTATCAGAGACGCGCTCTAACCAACTGAGCTAATCGCCCGCGAGCCTCGCCGATGATAGCGGGGTATTCAGGGCGCGAGGCGGGGCTCAGCCGCGGCGTTTGCCGAGCTCGCGGGCGAGCGCCGAGGCCTCCTCGGCGGAGTCGAGCCGGAGCTCGACGGAAACGCCCCCGCGCCGGACGCGGACCTCAACCTGATGGCCGAGAGCCGCCGCGAACTCGTCGGCGATCCGCTCGAGGACGGCCGACTCCTCGGCGGAAACCTCCATACGTTTGCCGCGCTTTTTTGGCTGGCCAGCCAGCTTAACCCTGTTCTCGGTCTCGCGTACCGACCAGCCCCCGCGGGCCGCGTCGCGAGCGAGGCGGCGGCGCACGTCGTTGCCCTCGGCGCCGAGCAGCGCCTTGCCGTGGCCCTCGCTGAGCTCGCCCGCCTCGAGCAGTTCGAGTGCCTCGTCGGGAAGGTCGAGCAGGCGGATCAGGTTGGAGACCGCGGGCCGGCTGCGGCCGACGCGGCGGGCCAGCTCCTCGCGGGAGAGGCCGAGCTCGTCGACCAGCGCGGCGCAGGCGCGGGCCTCGTCTACCGGGTTGAGGTCCTCGCGGACCATGTTCTCGATCAGCGCGACCTGCAGGCGCTCGGCGCGCTCCTGGTCGCGGACGATCGCGGGCACCTTCGCGAGGCCGGCCTCCTGGGCAGCGCGCCAGCGGCGCTCGCCGGCGATCAGCTCGTAGCTGCCATCGGCCAGGGGATGGACCAGCAGCGGCTGGATCACGCCGTTGGCCTCGATCGAGGAGGCGAGGCCGGCCAGCGCCTCGGGCTCGATCTTGGTGCGCGGCTGGTTCGGGTTCGGCTTGATCGTCTCGACCGGCAGCTCCCGCAGATCGCCGACGTCCTCGGCCGAGGTCTCCGGGAGGATCGCGGCGAGGCCGCTGCCGAGGCCCCGCTTGGCCGTGGCCTTGCTAGCCACGGCCGGCCAGCTCCTTTGCCAGGGCGCGATAGGCGTCCGAACCGCGCGACTCCGGCGAGTGCTCGGTCACCGGCAGGCCGTAGCTGGGCGCCTCGGCGACCCTGACGCTGCGCGGTATGACCGTCTCGAAGACCATTTCCGGGAAGTGCTGGCGCAGTTCCCGCTCGACGTCCTGGGCCAGGCGGGTGCGCTCGTCGTGCATGGTGACCAACAGGCCCGACACCTCGAGCGCCGGGTTGAGCTCACGGCGGATGGTCGCCAGCGTGTCGAGGAACTGGACCAGGCCCTCGAGCGCCAGGTACTCGGCCTGGACGGGCACGATCACCCTGTCGGCGGCGGTCAGGGCGTTGACGCTGACCGGGCCGAGGGACGGCGGGCAGTCGAGCAGCGTGTAGGCGAAGCGCTCGCGGACCGGGCCGAGCCGCTCGCGCAGGCGCGTCTCGGAACCCTCGATCCGCGGCAGCTCGACGGCGGCGCCGGCGAGGTCGCGGTTCGCGGATACCAACCAAAGGTTGTCGGGGCCCGCCGGGCGAGCCGCCTCGGCAACCGAGACCTCACCGACCAGGCAGTCGTAGGAGGAAGGGTGCATGTCGCGTTCGCCGCCGAGCGCGACGGTCGCGTTGCACTGCGGGTCGAGATCGACGATCAGGGTCTGGGCGCCGGCCTTCGCGACGCAGGCGGCGACGTTGACCGCGGTCGTCGTCTTGCCGACCCCGCCCTTCTGGTTCGCGATCGCGTAGACGACGCTCATGGCGAGGAAGAGACTAGCCCGATCGGATGCGAGGGGAGGGTCTCCGGGCCGGCTATCGCCGGGAGTTCCCGGAGACCCTCCCCTCGCATCCGACTCAACCGAATGGCCGCTTCTTCGCCAGGCCGGCGCGGCGCGGAAGCTTGGGAGGAGTAGGGCCCGACTTGCGAATGACATGCAAGTGGCGGTGTTCGGAGCCGGCGTAGGGGCCTACGGGGAGGATCTGCTCCGGTTGCATTGCCAGCCGCTCGGCGGCATTGGCGAGCTGGGCTTCCTCGTCGGGGTCGCGCTTGCCCTTCCAGGCAATCAGGGCGCCCCCTTTCTTGAGCAGGGGCGAGGCAAGCTCGGCGAGGGTCGAGAGGCGACCCACGGCGCGTGCCGTGACGGCGTCGTAGGCCTCACGGCCCTCGCCGGCGGCAACCTCCTCGGAGCGAAGGTTGAGGACGCGGGCGTTGGCGATCCCAGACGCGGCGATCGCGCGTCGGACGAACTCGCACTTGCGGCCGACCGACTCGATCAGATCGACGGTCGCGTTAGGCAGGGCAGCTGCCAGGACGAGGCCCGGAAAGCCTGCGCCAGAGCCAATATCGGCGATTCTGGAGGCCTCCCGCAAGGGTCGGACCTCGAGGCCGGTGAGGCTGTCGGCAACGTGCACCTTCCAGGCGTGGGCGGGGTCGGTGACCGAGCTGACCGACGCCCGCTCCTCGGCGAGCAGGCGCAGAACCGTCTTCAGCGCCTCTCGCGCTCCGGGCTCAAGCTCGACGACGGGGTCGGGGCTCACTCGGTGACGAGCGGGGCGACGACGACGCAGCGGCGAGGCTCTTCGCCTTCGCTGAACGTCTCGACCCCGGAGCGGTCCTTCAGGTGCTCGTGCACGACGCGCCTTTCCTGGGCGCTCATCGGGTCCATCTCGACCTCGCGACCGCCCTCCAGCGCCTGCTCAGCGGCGCGGTCGGCCCTCGCCGTCAAGGCCTCCTTGCGCCGCGCGCGGTAGCCGGCGGCGTCGACGACGACCCGCTTGCGATCGCGCGTCCCTCGAAAAGCCGCCTGGAAGGCGAGCAGTTGCAGAGCGTCGATCGTCTGGCCGCGCTTGCCGATCAGCAGTCCGTAATCGTCCTCCCCCTCGATCGTCGCCGTGATCCGATCGTCGTCCTCGGAGATCTCGACCTCACCGTCGAGGTCCAGCTCGTCGAGCACGCCCTCGACCAGCTCCCTCACCCTCTCAGCCGGCTCCCGCGGCCAATCCGCGATCTCACCCATGAAGCGCAGTCTATTCGCGCGAGCGGTGTTGGCGCGGCGGGTCCTGTCGCCGCGGGGGCCCACCGCCCAGCCCAGATCGCCGAAAGCGCCTTCGTGGCGAAGCTTCTTATCTAGAGCCGAAGTCGGCCGGAGGAGAAGGTTGTCCGCTGACGGGAGAGACGAGGAGGCCCTCCCTATCTGCGCTTCTTCCGCTTCTTCGGCGGCGGAGGGGGAGGCTTCGTCTCTGCCTCCTGCTCTGGCGTCAGCACCCGCGGCGCCGGAATCACCTTGGCGGCGACGTAGGACTGGAGGATGGTCCAGCAGTTGGTGGTGATCCAGTAGAGGCTGAGGCCGGCCGGGAAGGTCGGCACGAAGAAGAGGCTGACCAGCGAGAAGGCGCCGATCATCAGGTATTGTTGGTTGCCTGCCGAGCTCGGCGAGGAGCGCATCGTGACCAGGGTCGAGACCGCCATCGAAGCGGCGAAGAGGACCATCAGGGTCACCGTCTCCGCCCCGTGCGGCTTTTCGATCACCGAGCTGATGAAGAGCCAGCTCGCTTCGCCGCTGTTCTTCACGTCTTCTTCGAAACTGTCGCCGCGGAGCAGACGGAAGAGGGCGAAGAAGATCGGCAGCTGCAGGATCAGCGGCAGGCAGGAGGCAAGCGGATTGACTTTGTTCTCCTGGTAGAAGCGCATCATTTCCTGCTGCATGCGCTGACGGTCGTTTTTGTACTTCTCTTGGATTTCTTTGATCTTCGGCTGCAGCGCCTGCAGCGCCCGCATTCCCTTGATCTGCCGGTAGGTGAGCGGAATCAGCAGCGCCCGGACCGTGACCGTGAGGGCGATGATCGACGTGCCCCAGCTGAGCCCGGCGTTGTCATGGAAGAAGTTGAGCACCGCTTCCGCGGCGTTCTCGATCGGCTGCAGGATGTCGGCAGCCGGGATCAAGCGCTCGTCTCCCCGTGATAGACAGCCGGATCGACCGGCCCCACGCGCAGCGTGAAGCGCTTCGGCACCGGGTCGAAGCCGCCGTGGCTGAACGGGTTACAGCGCAGCAGGCGCCAGGAGCCGAGCAGGAAGCCGCGAGCCACGCCGAAGCGCCGGATCGACTCGGCCATGTAGGCGGAGCAGGTCGGCTCGTAGCGACACCGGCGCGGGAACGCCGGTGAGAGCCAGCGCCGATAGACGGCGATGAGGGCGAGGGCGGGCCGTTTCACGTGGAACGCCCGGTCTTGGTTCCGGCCAGCGCCTCTCCAAGGCTGGCCTGGACGCCCGCGGTGCCCTCCCGCTCGATCAGGTCCCCGATCTCCGAGCGGGCGACGATGACGAAGTCGTGCCGAGCGGGCAGATCGTCCGTCAGTCCCCAGAACGCCTCTCGCAGGGCTCGCTTCACCCGATTCCTATCGACCGAGCCGCCGACCTTGCGGCTGACCGAGACGCCGAGCCTCACGTCCTCGCCCTCGTCCTCGCTCTTGCGGGGGAAGCGGTAGAGAACGAGATAGCGAGTCGCATGGGAGGATCCGTCGCGGTAGACGCGGTCGAACTCGCCGCTGCGCGAGAGCCGGCGTCGTTTGGCTGCCATCTACGGGGTGAGGCGCTTCCGGCCTTTGCGGCGGCGCCGCTTGAGGATCGCCCGGCCTCCACGGGTGCTCATCCGCGCTCGGAATCCGTGGGTCTTGGCCCGCTTCCGCTTCTTCGGCTGATAGGTCCTCTTCATCGGTCGGCGCAGTATACGGATGAGGGTCGTAGGAGGAAGGGTCCAGGGGGTGGGGGTTCCACTTGACCTTTTCGGTGGAGAGGAAGCGGGCTGGCGCCTCGAGCTGCACTACGAAAAGGCAAACCGTTCCACCCCCACCCCCTGGACCCTTCAACCAAACCGCGGCAGCCGCCCCGCATATTGCGCTTTCTCTCTAAAGCTTCCCGACCTCGTCGGGCGTGGAGCAATTTCGCTCGCTGAATGCGCCTCTCCCGCGCTGTCCATGGAGGGTCGCTCTCACGCTTTCCTCGGCATTTGCGACACGCCGATTTCGGGGCTCACGGGGCGTCGCTATGGTCGGCCGACTGTGGGCGAACCCGGCGCGAAACACGACCTCGAGCTTGTTTGGGGCGAGGTTCGGGAGCGCCTGAAGGCGTCGCTGCCGCCCTCGACGTTCGAGCTCTGGATCGAACCGCTCGAGGTCGGCGGGTCGCGGGCGGGCGTCCTCTACCTCTCCGCGCCCGACAACGTCCGGGCCTGGAGCGAGCGTCGCTACGCGAGCCTGATCCGCGAGGCCCTGGCGTCCGTCGGCTCGGAGCTGCGCGACGTCAGCTTCGCCGGCGCCGTCGAGTCCGGCGCCCGGGACGCGGCCTCGGATCTGGAGCTCAACGTCAACTACACCTTCGACCGATTCGTGATCGGTGAGGGGAACCGGGTCGCCCACGCCGCCGCCCTCGCGGTTGCCGAGGCCCCCTCGGAGGCCTACAACCCGCTCTTCATACACGGACCGCCAGGCCTCGGAAAGACGCACCTGCTGGTCGCGGTCGCCAATTACCTCGCGGGCTCGGCCCCCAGCCTCCACGTGCGATACACGACCGCGGAGCGCTTCACCCACGAGTTCGTCACCGCGCTGCGCACGGAGGGGGCGGAGGAGTTCAAGCGGCGCTACCGCGACCTCGACGTGCTGCTGGTCGACGACGTCCAGTTCCTCGAGGGCAAGAGGCATACCGAGGACGAGTTCTTCCATACCTTCAACGCCCTCTATGAGGGGGGCAGCCAGCTGGTCCTCTCGGCCGACCGGATTCCGAGCGAGCTCTCCGACCTGGAGTCGCGCCTGCGCGACCGCTTCGAGTGGGGCCTCACCGTCGCGATCGAGGCGCCCAACATGGCAACCCGCCTCACCGTGCTGAGACGCCTCGCGCGCGAGGCTGGGATCGAGGCCGAGGGAGACGTGCTCGTCGAGCTGGCGCGCAGGATCGACGTCAACGTGCGACAGCTCCACGGCGCCCTCACGCGTGTGATCGCCCACGCCTCGCTTACCGCCAGGCCGCTGGGCACCGACCTGCTCGACTCGGTCCTCCCCAAAGGCGCTCCGAGGGCGAAGTCGACCCCGGTCGAGGAGATCCAGCAGCGGGTGGCGAGCTCGTTCGGGATCTCGCGGGCCGAGTTGATCGGCGCGGGCAGGGCGACCGTTCCCCTTCGCGCGCGGCAGGTGGCGATCTATCTCACGCGGGAGATGACCGACCTCTCCCTTCCTCAAATCGGTCGCCTTTACGGCGGCCGCGATCACTCCACCGTGCTCAACGCCCTTCGCCGTGTCGAAGCGCGTTTCGCGGAGGACGAGGAGCTCGCGAGCCGGGTGCGCCGTCTCCGGGCCGCAATCCACAGCGGCGACGAAGACCCGACCTGACGGCCGACGCCGGTGTAAGAATCCATGCCTTCCACAGCTAGATCAACAGCGCCCGCGGCCAGCACTGAAGCCGGCGGCGTGGCATTCCCGCGCTTTTCCACACCCCCTACCTCAACTCAACAGGACTTCAAGTGAAGCTTCAAGCCAAACGCGACGACCTAGTCGCCAAGCTCTCGGTGGTCTCACGCGCCGTCTCCACTCGTACCGCCACCCAGGCGCTGTCGGGGATCCTCGTAAGCGCCGGCGCGGACGGCGTGAGGCTGGCGGCAACCGACCTCGAGCTGGGGCTGGAAACGACCCTCGCCGCGGACATGGAAGGCAACGGCTCCGTGCTCCTACCCGGAAGGCTCTTCGCCGAGCTCGCGCGGTCGCTTGCCGGAGGCCCGGTCGAGGTCGAGCTGCGCGAGTCCGAGCGCGACGTCGAGATCCGCAGCGGCGGCTCGAGCTTTCACCTGCGGACGCTGCCCAGCGAGGACTTCCCGAAATTCCCGGAGGAGGATGGCGAGCCACTGGCGATCCCGGCTCGCGAGCTCGCCGGCGCCGTCGAGCTCGTCGCCCGCGCCGCCTCACGAGACGACATGCGGCCGGTGCTGACCGGCGTCCTGGTCAGTGCCGAGGGCTCGGAGATGACGCTGGTCGCGACCGACTCCTACCGACTCGCGGTCAAGCGCACCGAGCTGGACAAGGAGATCGGCGGCGAGCTCCAGGCCAACATCCCGGCCCGGGCCCTGCGCGAGCTGGGGCGGATCGTCACGGCCGATGGAATGGAGGCGGTCTCCGTCGCCTTGCTCCGCAACCAGGCCGTCTTCAGGGCAGGGGACGTCGTCCTCAACACGAGGCTGATCGAGGGGCAGTTCCCCAACTTTCGACAGCTCCTGCCGGAGTCCTACGAGCACGACGTTCGCCTGCCGCGCTCCGATCTGCTCGACGTCACTCGCCGCGTCAGCCAGCTGGCGCAGCGCAACGCCCCGCTGCGGCTTTCCTTCTCGTCGGGAGAGCTGACCGTCGCGGCGTCGACTCCGGACGTCGGCGACGCCGAGGAGTCGCTGCCGGTCTCCTTCGAGGGCGAGCCGCTCGAGATCGGCTTCAACCCCGACTTCCTGCGCGAGGGCATCGAAAGCGTCGAGGGCGACGAGGTGATGCTGCGGCTGATCTCACCGCTGCGCCCCGGTCTGCTGCAGCCGGTCGACAACGAAGACTTCCGCTACCTCGTGATGCCGATCCGACTCAACGTGTGAGGCGGATCCCGTGCTGGTCACGGCCGTCGAAGCCAGGCCGCTGCGGAGCCTGGAGCGGGCTCGCGTGGACCTGCGGCCGGGGATCGTCAGCCTGATCGGGCCCAACGGGGTCGGCAAGACGAACCTGCTCGAGGCCCTCTACTTCGGCTTGACCGGGCGCTCGTTTCGGACCGGCGACCGGCGCGACCTGATCCCCTTCGGCGCGCCGCTCGCTCGAGTGGAGGTGACAATTCGCGACGACGACGGGATCGAACGCCACCTGCTGGCATCGGTGAGCCGCTCCGAGGGCCGCCGGCACCTGCTTGAAGGCCACTCGGCCGACGCCGCGACGATCGCCCGCCACCGCCCGCCGGTAGCCGTCTTCTCTCCTGACCGCCTGACCCTGGTCAAGGGCCCGCCCGCGGAGCGGCGAGCGCATCTGGACGGGTTCGTCGCCGCCCGCTGGCCTTCGCGCGCGGAGCTTCGCAAGCGCTTCGGCCAGGTGCTGGCCCAGCGCAACGCGCTGATCGGCCGGATCGCCGCCGGCCGAGCCCGGCCCCGGGACCTCGAGCCATGGGACGCGACCCTCGCCGAGTCGGCCGCCGCGCTGATCGCCGCCCGCGCCGAGGCCGCCGCCGAGCTCGCCGCGCCGTTCGCCGAGGCCGCCGCCGAGCTCGGCCTGCATGGCGGCGGCGCGCTCGAGTACGCGCCGCGCGCCGCCGGCTCGGCAGAGGAGATCCGCGAAGGCCTGGCCGAGCGCCGCGAGGCCGACCTGGGTCTGGGGAGGACGTCCTGGGGCCCCCACCTCGACGAGTTGAAGCTCGCCTTCGGCGGCAGGTCGCTGCGACGCTACGGATCGCAGGGGCAGCAGCGCGCGGGCCTGCTCGCCCTGCTCTTCGCCGAGCGGGAGGCGCTGCTGGCGGCACGCCAAGTCGTGCCGCTGCTGTTGCTCGACGACGTGATGAGCGAGCTCGATCCAGACAGGCGAGAGCGACTGGTCGAGCGCCTCGACGGCGGCGGTCAGGCGCTGATCACCGCCGTCGAGGCCGACTTCCTCCCAACACCCGCCACGAGCTCGGTCGTGCGAATGCCGCTCTCGATCGACGAGGCCGCGGCGTGAGTCACCGCCGCGCCCCCCGCCCCGCGTCGAGCGCCTTCCGCGCCGCCCTCGGCCGCGCGGCTCCGAAGACGCCGCTCGCCGGTCTCCAGCTCGCCTGGGCCGAGGTCGTCGGCGAGCAGATCGCCGCCGTGTCCAGACCCGTATCCGAGCGATCCGGGGAAGCGACGATCGCCTGCGTCGATTCCGTCTGGGCGCAGGAGTTGGATTTGATGCAGGCGGAGCTGATCGAGCGGCTGCGGTCGCGCCTCGGCGAGGCCGCGCCGCGAGCTCTCAAGTTCCGCGTCGAAACCGAGCAAGAGTAATTCCAAATATGCTGATTTGCAGGACTTTTGTTTCAAACGAGCGGGTTGTCGACTGGGCCGAACTGGTATCCTTATGTCAACTTGCGTTTCTGCCCCGACCGGGAGCGCCGCGTGCTCAGACGGTCGGGGTTTTCCATGAGAGCGGGAAGGGACTAATTGCCTGAGAAGACGAAGCCGGCCGCGAAGAAGAAAGCCTCCACGGCCTCCTACGGCGCCGAGGACATCACCGTTCTCGAGGGCCTCGAAGCGGTTCGCAAGCGGCCCGGCATGTACATCGGCTCGACCGGTCCGCGCGGCCTGCACCATCTCGTCTACGAGGTCGTCGACAACTCGGTCGACGAGGCGCTGGCGGGACATTGCGACCATGTGGAGGTCGTCCTCCATCCGGACGACAGCTGCACCGTCACCGACAACGGGCGCGGGATCCCGGTCGACGAACTGAAGAAGGAGAAGAAGCCCGCCGCCGAGGTCGTGCTCACGACCCTGCACGCCGGCGGCAAGTTTGGCGACGGCGGGGGATACAAGGTCTCCGGCGGCCTGCACGGCGTCGGCATCTCCGTCGTCAACGCGCTCTCGGAGAAACTGCACCTCGAAATCAGCCGCGAGGGCGCGATCTGGACCCAGGACTACGAGCGGGGCAAGCCCCAGGCGGCGCTCGCCAACGGCAAGGCGACGAAGGCGACCGGGACCTCGATCACCTTCCTGCCCGACGACGAGATCTTCGACGAGACCCAGTTCGACTACGCGATCCTCGCCGAGCGCCTGCGCGAGACAGCGTTCCTCACCCGCGGCCTGAAGATCGAGCTCCGCGACGAGCGCGGCGCCGGCCAGAGCGACACCTTCCACTACGAGGGCGGCATCGTCGACTTCGTCGCCCACCTCAACGAGAACAAGGACGCGCTGCACCGCAAGACGGTCTATTTCGAGGGAGAGACCGGGGACGGCGAGGTCGAGGTGGCGATGCAGTGGAACTCCTCCTACCAGGAATCGGTCTTCAGCTTCGCCAACAACATCAACACCCACGAGGGCGGCTCACACCTCTCCGGCTTCCGGGCGGCGCTGACGCGGACCCTCAACGCTTACGCGCGCGGCAAGGGCCTGCTCAAGGAGAAGGACGAGAACCTGACCGGCGACGACGTGCGCGAGGGCCTGACCGCGGTGATCTCGGTCAAGCTCGCCGACCCCCAGTTCGAGGGGCAGACGAAGACGAAGCTCGGCAACCCGCCGGTCGAGGGCCTGGTCAAGGAGACGGTCAACCGCAAGCTCGGCGAGTTCTTCGAGGAGAACCCGAGCGAGGCGAAACGGATCGTCGGCAAGGCGGTCGACGCGGCGCGCGCGCGGCAGGCGGCGCGCAAAGCCCGCGACCTGACCCGCCGCAAGTCGGCGCTGGAGAACTCGACCCTGCCCGGCAAGCTCGCCGACTGCACGGTTCGCGACCCGGCGCTGGCCGAGCTCTTCATCGTCGAGGGTGACTCCGCCGGCGGCTCGGCGAAGCAGGGACGCGACCGCAACACCCAGGCGGTGCTGCCGCTGCGCGGCAAGATCATCAACGTCGAGAAGGCGCGGATCGACAAGGTCCTCTCAAACCAGGAGATCCAGGCGTTGATCACCGCCGTCGGGACCGGGGTGCGCGAGGAGTTCGACGTCGAAGAGGCGCGCTACCACAAGGTCGTGCTGATGACGGACGCCGACGTCGACGGCGCGCACATCCGCACGCTGGTGCTCACCTTCCTCTACCGCGAGATGCCGGAGCTGATCGAGGCCGGCTACGTGTACATCGCCAAGCCGCCGCTCTACAAGGTGAAGAGCGGCAAGCAGGAGACCTACGTCGAGAAGGAGTCCGAGCTCGAGGAGCTGCTGCTGCGCGACAAGCTCGAGCAGATCGAGCTCACCGACGCGGACGGCAGCGCGCACAAGCTGACCGCCGCCCGCTGGCAGCGCTTCAACCGCAAGCTGAAGGAGCACGAGGGTTGGGCCGACTCGCTGCAGGCGGACTTCGGCCACGAGCTGGTTCGCTTCCTGAGCGAGTCGCGGATCCTCGACAGCGGCGTCGCCTCGCTCGACGGGGCGAGGAAGCTGATCGGCGGCGAGGACGAGTCCTCGCTCTTCGAGACCGAGCTCGTGACCGAATCGGGCGAGGGCATCCAGGTCCGCGCCGTGCACCGCCGGGACGGCCTGGCCCGCGTCTTCGACCTCAGCTCCGACCTGTTCGGCTCGAACGACTACCGGCACTTGGTCGAGTCGCACGGCGAGCTGCTCAAGCAGGTCGGCCGCCCAGCGTTCAGGGTCGCCCTGGATCAGAAAGAGCGCGTCGCCGCCTCCTTCGCGGAGTTGCGCCGGATGGTGATGGAGCTGGCTCGCCAGGGCGTGACGATGAACCGCTTCAAGGGCCTGGGCGAGATGAACCCCGAACAGCTGCGCGAGACGACGATGGACCCTTCCAGCCGCACGCTCGAGCGGGTGCGGATCGACGACGCCGCCGCCGCCGAGAAGGTCTTCACCGACCTGATGGGCGACAAGGTCGAGCCGCGCAAGGCGTTCATAGAACGCCACGCCAAGGAGGTCCGCTTCCTTGACGTGTAGGAGGGCGATCTAGATGGAGGGCGCCGAGGCCCTGACCGGGGGGCACATCGAGGAGCGCGAGCTGACCCACGAGATGCGCTCGTCGTACCTCGACTACGCGATGAGCGTGATCGTCGGCCGGGCGCTGCCCGACGTCCGCGACGGGCTGAAGCCGGTCCACCGCCGCGTGCTCTACGCGATGCACGACCTCGCCCTGCAACCCAACCGGCCCTACCGCAAGTCCGCCTTCATCGTCGGCGAGGTGATGGGCAAGTACCACCCGCACGGGGACTCGGCGATCTACGACACCCTCGCCCGCATGGCGCAGGACTTCTCGCTGCGCTACATGCTGGTCGACGGCCAGGGCAACTTCGGCTCTATCGACGACGATCCGCCGGCGGCGATGAGATACACCGAGGCCCGTCTGGCGCGGCTCTCGACCGAGCTGTTGCGCGACATCGAGGCCGACACCGTCGAGTGGGGGCCGAACTACGACGAGTCCCAGCGGGAGCCGCTGGTGCTACCGGCCCGCTTCCCCAACCTGCTGGTCAACGGCGCCTCGGGGATCGCGGTCGGGATGGCGACGAACATCCCGCCCCACAACCTGAGCGAGGCGATCGGCGCGGTCAAGGCCTACATCGCCAACCCGGGGATCGACCTGGAAGGGCTGATGGAGCACGTAAAGGGACCGGACTTCCCCGGCGGCGGGATCATGAGCGCGGAAGGGATCCGCGACGCCTACGCCTCCGGCCGCGCCTCGGTCAGGGTGCGGGCCCGCGCCCACGTCGAGCCGCTCAAGGGCGGCCGCGAGGCGATCGTCGTCACCGAGCTGCCCTTCATGGTCAAGAAGGGCGGCGACGGCGGCCTGATCACCAAGATCGCCGACCTCGTCCGCGACAAGAAGATCACCGGGATCTCCGACCTGCGCGACGAGTCCGACCGCTCGGGCATGCGTCTGGTGATCGAGACCAAACGCGGCGGAGACCCGCCCGAGGTCGTGCTCAACCAGCTCTACAAGCGAACGCCGATGCAGAGCACCTTCGGCATCAACATGGTCGCCCTGGTCGACGGCGTGCCGCGGACGCTCAGCCTCAAGGAGCTGATCGAGCACTACGTCGGGCATCAGCGCGAGGTCGTCATCCGCCGCACCCAGCACGAGCTGCGTCAGGCCGAGGCCCGCGCCCACATCCTCGAGGGGCTGCTGATCGCGCTCGACAACCTCGACGCGGTGATCGAGCTGATCCGCGCCTCGGCCGACACCGAGACGGCGAAGGCCGGTCTGATCGAGCGCTTCGAGCTCTCCGCCGAGCAGGCGCAGGCGATCCTCGACATGCGCCTGGCCCGCCTCACGGCGCTGGAGTCCGACAAGGTGCGCGAGGAGCACGCGGCGCTGATCGAGCGGATCGCCGAGCTGCGCGCGATCCTCGGCGATCCGGCCCGGATCGACGCCGTGGTGGTCGAGGAGCTGGACGAGGTCGACAAGCGCTACGGCGACGAGCGGCGCACCGAGGTCACCCACTTCGAGGGCGACATGAACATCGAGGACATGATCGCCGACCAGCAGATGGTGATCTCGATCACCCACTCGGGCTACGCCAAGCGCCTGCCCCTCGCCACCTACCGCCAGCAGCGCCGTGGCGGCCGCGGGGTGATGGGCATGGACCTCAAGGAGGACGACTACATCGAGCACCTGCACATCTGCTCGACCCACGACTTCCTGCTCTTCTTCACCAACCGCGGCAAGGTCTACAGGCTCAAGGTCTACGAGTTGCCCGAGGGCTCGCGCACGGCGAAAGGCCGCGCCCTGGTCAACGTGCTGCCGCTGCGCGAGGGCGAGAAGGTGACCGCCGTGATCCCCACCCGCGATTTCAGCGAGAACAGGTACCTCGTCTTCGCCACTGCCGACGGCTTGGTCAAGAAGACCGAGTTCAAGGCCTACAACACGCCGATCCGCGCCGATGGGATCATCGCGATCAAGATCCGCGACGGCGACGAGCTGGTCCAGGTGCGCCTCACCTCCGGCGACGACGACGTCCTGCTCGTCTCCAAGTCCGGCCACGCCTCGCGCTTCTCCGAGGACGCGGTGCGACCGATGGGACGCGACACCAGCGGCGTCAAGGGGATGAACGTCTCGGCCAAGGTCGACGGCAAGCCGAACCGGGTGCTGGCGATGGACGTCGCCCGCGACGACTCCGAGCTCTTCGTCGTCACCGAGAACGGCTACGGCAAGCGCACCTCGGTCTCCGAGTACCCGGTCAAGGGCCGCGGCACGAAGGGCGTGCTGACGATCAAGCTGACCGCGAAGAAGGGCGGCCTCGCCGGCGCCCTGATCGTCCGCGAGCACCAGGATCTGCTCTTCATCTCCCAGAACGGCATGGTCCAGCGCACCCAGGCCGGCGGCATCTCCCAGATGGGCCGCGCCACCCAGGGCGTCCGGGTGATGAACATGAAGGACGACGACTGCGTCAGCGCCGTCGCGCTGGTCATCGACGAAGAAGAGTCGGACGCGCCCGAGGGCAGCGGACAAGAGCAGCTGGGCGAGTAGCCAGCGAAGCGGCTCTATTCACGGGCCGAGGGTCAGTCAGCTGAGTTTCGTGCCCGATTGAGCAAGCTGAGGAGTTTCTGGCGGCTAAGGTTCAGATCGCGCTGTATACAACGAAAGATGGGATCGTCAGCCCAGACCGTGTTCCATCCAGGGTTTATCGGAATGGGCCGCTGGCCATCTTTTCGAAATACGCGAAACGCGTCGCCCTCGCTGTCGTAGGCCGAGCGGTATCCAGCGTCAATGACGACCCGTTCGATGTGCTCACTCGTGAACGGGCCCTTGTATGCGCGCCGCGCATCTCGAACGCGCTGCACGAAACCGCGACGGTCATTCGCCCCCGCCACGTTCCGGCTGACCTTAGTGCGCGAGTCGCCCGGCGTCCGGGCTCGTAGTTGGGATCGAGATCAACCGACCCAACTTGGAGAGCGAGGGACCGATACGCGTGAGTTTGCTCCAGGCCAACAAGAGCGAGGATTTAAAGCGGACGCCCGCCGGGGGCGATTTCTTGGCCTCCCTATAGGACCGACCTTCCGAGAAGGAGACAACGAGATACCTGACGAGCAGGCCAGTGGCATCTTCTATCGCGGCCTCTCTCGTGGGACCAGATCCCGCGATCCCAAATTCAAAGCAATATGCGTAGAACTGCCCGTGCCGCTCCGAGATCAGAGCGGGGGTGCTGGTCTCATCCAGCCACGTAAGGAACTCCTCTTCCGGGAATGCCTTTGACTTCGCTGCAACAGGTACGTGCATGCCCATTAGTCCGGACGGTATCAGGCAAGACGGCACTAAACGGTTTTCTGTTCGATGGACATGCTATGGCTCTTTATCGGGCGAATCAGAGCTGAACCGCGCCAAAAGTCACTAGCGTTACGCGGCCGCGGGCAGATACTGCTGCCAGGCCTCCGGGATGGAGGGGCTGGCTACTTGGATGAAGACGTTCGGGCCGGGGGCCTTGGGTTTGTTTTTGGGGTGCATGTGGATCTCCTTGGGCAGGCGGTTGCCCTTGCGACGGTTGCAGGAGGCGCAGGCGGCGACGATGTTCTCCCAGACCGACTTGCCGCCGCGGCTGCGGGGGATCACGTGGTCGACGGTGAGGCCCGACTTGCGCGAGCCGCAGTACTGGCAGGTCCAGGAGTCGCGGGCGAGGACGGCGCGGCGAGTGATCTTGCGCCGGTGCGCCTCGCGCGGGATCCGCACGTAGTTGACCAGCCGGATCACGTCGGGTCGCTCGATCGTCATCCGCTCGGAGTGGATCGCGCCCTCGCGCCGCTCCAAAAGCTCGGCTTTTTCCTTCAAGAGGAGCACGGCGGCTCGCCTCAGCGTGCAAACGTTGATCGGCTCATACGTTGCATTGAGAACAAGGACGCGTGCCATGTTGCTCGGGAATTCTACGCAGCCGGCGGCCGAACCCGGGGAGGGAGTGCCTCCCGCCCGGACAATCGCCGGCCTAATGAGGCCGGCGATTTGAGTATCCGCCCGTTCGAGAGGCACTCCCTCCCCGGGTTCTCAACCGACCGGGTAGGATCCGAGCACTCGGACCGACTCGGCCTTTTCTCGTAGCGCCGCGATGGCCTCCGAGACAGCTCGGTCGGTAGCGGCGCCTTCGAGGTCGCAGAAGAACATGTAGCGGCCCAGTTCGGAGCGCAGGGGGCGTGACTCGATGCGGGTCAGGTTGATGTCGCGGGAGGAGAACTCCTGGAGGGCTTCGACCAGGGCGCCGGGGTGGTCGGCGCCGAGCTCCGAGAAGACGAGGGAGGTCTTCCAGCGCTCGCCGGGAGTTGGCTCGGTCCCAGCCGGCGCTATCCAGACGAAGCGGGTGACGTTGTTGGGCTCGTCCTCGATGCCCTCGCGGAGGATCTCGCAGCCGTAAAGGTCGGCCGCGGCGCGTGCGCCGATCGCGGCCCATGGCTCGCTTGACTCGCTGACGATGCGGACGGCCTCGGCGGTGCTGCTGACGCCGCGCCGCTCGGCGCCCGGCAGGCTCTCGCGCAGGAAGCGAGCGCATTGGGCCAGCGGCTGGGGGTGGGAGAGCACCGCCTCGACTCGCCGGAGGTCGATCGGCTCACGGGCGATCAGCATCGGCCGCACGGCGAAATCGTGCTCGCCGACGATCGTCACGGCAGGTGCGTCGAACGCCAGGGTGTCGAGGGTGCTGCGCACGGAGCCCTCGATCGAGTTCTCGAAGGGAACGAGGCAGCGGTCGGCCTCGCCACGCTCCACGACCAGAATCGCCTCGGAGATCGTCGCCGTTCGCAACGACTGGAAATCGCCGTTCGGCAGCGCCTCGCTCAGCGCATCCTCGGTGAAGGTCCCCGCCGGTCCCAGGTAGGCGATCCGCACGCGTCGCCCCTCGCCCTATTCGAAGCTGACCGTGTAGCTGGCTTCGTTGTTTTCGGAGACCTGCTCGCCGGGCACGGTGTCGACCTTCACTTCCAGCGTCGCTTCGCCCTTCGGCGCCGGCGTCAGGGGGATCGAAGCGGTGGAGGTTTCGCCCGCCGCGAGGGTGCTGATCTCACCCTCGATCGTGTTCCCGCCGGAGACCGTCACCGAGACCGTGATCCCGTTCTCCGTCGATTCGCCCTGGTTCTGCACTTCCACTTCCACTTCGGGGGTGCCTTCGCTCGCGACCGAGGTGGTCGATTCGGCGGTCAGCGCCGTGCCGTCGACGTTGGTCCCGACCAGGCCCAGACCGTGGATGCCCGAGGCTTCGGTGCTCGAGGCTCCGCTGACGGCTCCCAGGGCGGCGCCGACTTCGCTTTCTTCGAGCCAGCGGGTGCCTTCGGGGACGAAGGCGCTATCGGGCACGTCGTCGCCCTCGATCCCGTTGTCGGCCAGGACGCCGTCGATCTCGGGGCGGCTCACTTCGGCGTAGACGACGTCGCTCGCCATCAGCGTCCCCATCTGCTTGACGATCTTCGCCGTCGCCTTCTCGGCGCCGACGTCGCCGAGCGCGGTGCTCATCTGTTCGGCGATTTCGTCCATCGCGCTGGCGCGCAGCTCATAGGTCAGCTCCAGCGAACTCTGGGCGCTGCCCATGTCGCCGGGTGCGTCGAGGCCGTCGACGCGGCTGGCGTAGTTGTCCATCGCGCTCCGATCGGCGCTGACCTGGTTGACGAATTCGGTGACCGAGAGCCCGCTCGGGTCGGACAGCTTGCCGAAGAAGGACTTGCTGGTCCGTTCGGTCTCTTCGACGATCTGGGTGACGTTGCGGGCGTAGTCGCCGAGCGCCCGGTTCTTGCGCGCGTCGAGACAGCCCTTGACCCCGAGCACGAGCAAGATCAGGAGCAGCAGCGCCCCGCCGAGCGCCAGCCCACGGCGCAGCAGGATCTGCTGGCGTTCAGGCCGGCGCGGCGGCCTTGGCCTGCGCACAGGCCGAGTTGCTGCGGACTCCTCCAAGACGATCTGCCCCTCCAGTGCGGGTTTGCTGGGCCGAGAGTATGAAGTTCGCCGCGCAGGAGTGCTGTCCTGCGCGGCGAACAGTGGAAGGGTCGTGGTCGGCTCGCTGGTCCTCAACCGCTTCCTGATCGAGCGCCGGATCGGCAGCGGCGGCTTCGGCACGGTCTACGAGGCATGGGACGGGCGTCTCGAGCGCCTCGTCGCGGTCAAGGCGATCGAGTCGAGCGCCGGCCGCGGTTCGGGACGGGTCCTGCGCGAGGCGCAGGCGGCGGCGCGGCTCAACCACCCGGGGATCGTCACGCTCTACGAGATGGGCGAGCAGGACGGCAACGCCCTGCTCGTCACCGAGCTGGTCGAGGGCTCGACCCTCGCCGAGCTCAACCGCGAGGACGCGCTCGGCGACCGCGAGATCGGCGAGATCGGCGCCGACCTCTGCGAGGCGCTGGACCACGCGCACGACCGCGCGGTCGTGCACCGCGACGTCAAGCCCCAGAACGTGCTCGTCACCGAGGACGGCGAGCCGCGGGCAAAGCTGATGGACTTCGGCGTGGCTCGCCTCGCCGACGGCGCCGCCCTGACCGCGCCCGGCGACGTGGTCGGCACGCTCGCCTACATGGCGCCCGAGCAGGCGGAGGGCCGCACCGCCGGCCCCGAGGCCGACGTCTACGCGCTCGGCCTGATGCTCTACGAGTGCTGGAGCGGCGAGAACCCCAACCGCCGCGCGACGCCCGCCGCGACCGCGCGCGCGATCGGCGACCGCCACCGCCCGCTGCGACGGCTGCGTCCCGACCTGCCGGCCGAGCTCGTCGCCACGGTCGATGCTTGTCTCGCGCCGCGACCGGATCGTCGCCCCTCGCTGGAGGAATTGGGAACGGCGATCGAGGGCTCCCTCGACCTGCTCGCCGAGCACCGACCCCGCCGCGACGCTTCGCCACGGCTGAGGGTCGCGGCCGTCGCGGTTGCCGCCGCACTCGGCGCCTGGCTGGCCACCGGTCACGGCCTCCTCCTCCCGTAGGATTTCAGGCCGGTTTCCCGCCGTCCGGGCACCGGCCGCGTCCCCGAAAAGGAGCCACGAATCAGCGTCCTACGCAATCTCGAGAGTCGGATCGAAGGCCTTGTCGAGGGGATCTTCAGCCGCGCCTTCAGCTCCGAGGTGCAACCGGTCGAGCTGGCCCGCAAGCTGGCCAAGGAGATGGACGCCCACAAGACCGCCGGCGTCGCCCGCGTCTACGTGCCGAACGAGTACACGGTCTATCTCTCCAGCCGCGACCGCGGCAAGGTCGAGGGCTACGAGCGCTCGCTCGAGCAGGAGCTCTCGGGCTACCTCCTCGAGCACGCCCGGCGCCGCGGCTACGACCTCTTGACCCGACCCGCGGTGGAGTTCAAGACCGACGAGCGCCTGCGCCTGGGCGAGTTCGGCATCCAGACTCGGCTGGTCAAGCCGCCCGCCCACGAGGGCGAGGAGGCGAGCCAGGGCGAGGAGGGGCACACGATGGTCTACTCGGTGGTCAGGGAGTCGGCGCCGGCGAAGGAGGCCGAGCGAACCGCCCCGACCGTCGCGACGCGCGCGGTCGTCGCCCTCGACGACCGCCGCTACGTGCTAGACGGCCCACGGGCGACGATCGGCCGTTCCAAGCAAGCCGAGTGCGTCCTGCCCGATCCCAACGTCTCGCGCCGCCACGCCGAGCTCAGCCGTTCGCCGACCGGCGACTGGACGATCGCCGACCTCGGCTCGACCAACGGGGTCAAGGTCAACGGACGCCGGGTCGCCTCGACCCGGCTCACCCCCGGAGACCGGGTCACGGTGGGAACGACGACCTTCGAGTTCGACGTCGAGCGGTGAGCGTCAGGCCCCGTGGACTACGAGCCCATCTCGGTAGCCCTCAAGTTCGGCTTCATCGCCGTTCTCTACCTCTTCCTGCTCTGGGTCGCGCGCAGCGCGCTGAAGGACCTGCGGCGCACGGTCGCGCCGGCGCCCGACGCGACCGGCTTCTACCCGATCGCGCCCAAACCGGCCCAAACGGCAGCGGAGACGTGGCTCGTCGTCGAACGCGGCGGGGGGCTCGAACCCGGCGAGCGCTTCGACTTGATCGGCGGCCTCTCGATCGGCCGCTCCTCGGAAGCGGACGTGAGGATCGCCGACCGCTACGCCTCCGGCGTGCACGCGAGGATCTTCAGCCGTGACGGCCGCACGTACATCGAGGACATGAACTCCACCAACGGAACCCGGTTGAACGACGCGACCCTGAAGGGCGAGGCCGAGCTGATCGACGGGGACGTGGTGAAGATCGGCGACACCGAGCTGAGGTTCGAGGCCCATGCTTAGGATCGACGACCAGGCCTTCCGCTCGGACACCGGCCGCCAGCGCAGCGCCAACGAGGACTCCTTCTTCGTCCGCGCGCCGATCTTCGTCGTCGCCGACGGCATGGGCGGCGCCCAGGCCGGCGAGGTGGCCTCGCGCACGGCGGCCGAGGCGTTCGACGTCGACCTGCCCGAGGGGCCGCCGGAGCGGGTCTTGCGCGAGACGATCCTCACCGCCAACCGCGAAATCCACGACCTCGCTCGCGCCGACCCGTCGCGGGCGGGGATGGGGACGACGCTGACCGCGGCGATCGTCGACCCGGCCGGCGAAGAGGTGGCGATCGGCCACGTCGGCGACAGCCGCGCCTACCGCCTGCGCGGCGGCCGCCTCGAGCAGCTCACCCGCGACCACTCGCTGGTCGAGGAGATGCGCCGCAAGGGGCAGATCACCGACGCCCAGGCCGAGGACCACCCGCAGCGCTCGATCATCACCCGGGCGCTCGGCCCCGAGCCCGAGGTCGAGCCCGACGTGCACACGGTGGCCGGCTCGCCCGGAGACGTCTTCCTGATCTGCTCCGACGGCCTGACGACGATGGTGAGCGAGGAGCGGATCGCGAAGCTGCTGGACGGCGCCGGCTCGATGGAGGCGGCGGTGCGGGCCCTGGTCGACGAGGCCAACCGGGCCGGCGGTCGCGACAACGTCACCGCCCTCGCCTTCCGCCTCGAGGACGCCGCCGCGCCCCAGCGCCAGACCGAGCAGCCGACCCTCCTCGGCCCAGCGGCCGAGGAGGCCGGCCTGACCGCCACCGAGGTACGCCGCCGCGCCGCGGGCGCCGCCGCGCGCGAGCGCCGCGAACAGCTGGCGGCGAGGCGGCCGCGGCGCCCGCGCCGAGCGCTGACGGTCCTCGGCGTGCTCGTTCTAGTCGGGGCGCTCGCCTTCGGCGCCTGGTACGGGAACCGCCAGGTCTGGTTCCTCGGCACCGACGACGCCGGCCGCGTCGCTCTCTACCGCGGCCTGCCCTACCGCCTGCCGCTCGGCGTCGACCTCTACGAAGAGCGCTACGCCAGCCCGATCCAGACCGAGGGCCTGCCCGCTCGCCGCCTCGACGCGGTCACCGGTCACGACCTGCGCTCCCGCGACGACGCCGTTTCCCTGGTCGAAGACATCGAACATGCCGCCGAAAACCCGCCCGCGGCGAACGGCGGCAAGTCTCAGGGGGCGAATGAACGCGCGAAATAGGGAGCTGATGGCGCTGGTGCCGGTGGCGCTGCTGCTCACCGCCGGGTTCACCGCGGTCTTCGCCCAGGAGAGCACCCGGATCGACAACGCCAGCCTCGTCTACGGCGCCTACTTCCTCGCCGTCTGCGTCGCCACCCACCTCTACCTACGGATCCGGCTGCCAAACGCCGATCCATACCTCTTCCCACTGGTCGCGCTGCTCACCGCTTTTGGCCTGGTGATGATCTACCGCATCGACCCGACCCTGGCTCGCGACCAGGCCAACTGGTTCGTGCTCGGGCTCGTCCTCTTCGCGCTGACGATCCAGTTCCTGCGCGACTACGAGGTGCTGGAGCGCTACCGCTACACGATCGCCGCCGTCGGCCTGCTGCTCCTCCTGGCGCCGCGGCTGCCGGGAATCGGCCAGCAGGTCAACGGCGCCTACCTCGGGGTCAAGCTCGGCCCGCTCGCCTTTCAGCCGGCCGAGTTCTCGAAGATCTGCCTCGTCGTCTTCCTCGCCAGCTACCTGCGCGAGCACCGCGAGGTCTTGATCGTGGGCGCGCGGCGGGTGCTGGGGGTGACCCTGCCCCCGCTCAAGCACTTCGGCCCGATGCTGGTCGTCTGGGGCGCCTCGATGTTCATGCTCGTCTTCATCCGCGACCTGGGCAGCTCGCTGATGTTCTTCGCCGCCTTCCTCGCCCTGCTCTACGTCGCCACCGGGCGCTTCTCGTTCGTCGTCATCGGGATGGCGATGTTCCTGCTCGGCGCCTGGTTCTTCGCCGCCACCGTGCCGCACGTGCACGACCGAGTCGAGATCTGGCTCGACCCATACGCGCATCCTCACAAGAGCGGGTACCAGATCCTGCAGTCGATCTTCGCCCAAGCCGACGGCGGGCTCTTCGGCAAGGGCTTCGCCCAGGGAATGATCACGGTGCCGGGCACGCACTCCGCCCTGCTGCCCGCCGCCCAGACCGACACGATCTACTCGCTGATCGTCAACGAGCTCGGTCTCTTCGGCGCCTGCGCGGTGATCCTGATCTACCTGCTGATCTCGGCGAGGGGGTTCAAGATCGCGCTGCTCGCCGACGACGGCTTCTCGAAGCTGCTGGCGACGGGCCTGACCGCGGTCTTCGCGATCCAGGCCTTCGTGATCATCGGCGGCGTCACCCGGGTGATCCCGCTGACCGGCGTCACCCTGCCCTTCATCAGCTACGGCGGCAGCTCGATCGTCGCCAACTTCGTTCTCCTCGCCCTGCTGCTCTTGGTTTCCGATCGAGCCCGTCGTGAGGTGACTCCTTGAACCGGCAGATCGTCCAGCTCTTCGCCTTCGTCGTCGTCCTCTTCGCGGTGCTGGTCGGCTTCACCTCGTACTGGTCGGTCTTCGACGCCAAGGCGCTGCGGGAGGAGAACGCGAACAAGCGGCCGTTGCTCGAGCAGCAGCAGATCGAGCGCGGCCGCATTCTCGCCGCCGACGGCACGGTGATCGCCAAGTCGGTGCCGAAGGGCCACGGCTCATCGCTGCGCTACGTGCGGCGCTACCCGGAGGGGGTGCTCTACGGACACCCGATTGGCTACAGCTACGTGGAAGAGGGCGACAGCGAGTTCGAGCAGTTCCACAACGACGAACTCGTCGGCAACGAATCCGAATTCAGCTCGATCCTCGACGAGCTCCGCGGCCACCAGCAGGAGGGCAACGACGTCGTCACCAACCTCGACCCGACCGCGCAGGCGGTCGCCCTCGCCGACCTCGAAGCGGTCGGGTTCGGCGCCGTCGTCGCGATCGAACCGAAGAGCGGCCGGGTCGAGGTGATGGCGTCCAACAAGCCGTACGATCCGAACCGGGTTCCCCACGAACTGACCCGGCTGAACAACAGCACGGTCGAAACTCCGCTGCTGGATCGGGCGACGCAGGGGCTCTACCCGCCGGGCTCGACCTTCAAGGTCGTGACCGCCGCCGCCGGCCTGGAAAGCGGCGAGATCACACCGGAAACGGCGCTGGCAGCGCCCTCGCCGCTGGAAGTCGAAGGGACGCCGCTGCAGAACGACTTCAACGAGAGCTTCCCGCCGATCACCCTCGACACGGCGCTGACCAACTCGGTCAACACCTGGTTCGGCCAGCTCGGCCAGCAGGTGGGGCAGGAGCGCCTCTTCGAAACGATGGAAAAGTTCGGCTTCAACTCGACGCCGCCGATCGACCTGCCCGGCGACCAGGTCTACGCGAGCGGCGTCTACTCCGAAGAACACCTCCTGCATCGCGACGACCCGGTCGACGTCGCCCGCGTCGCGATCGGACAGGAGCGGCTGCTGGCGACGCCGCTGCAGATGACGATGGTCGCCGCCGCGATCGCCAACGGCGGCAAGCTGATGAAGCCGCAGCTCTGGAGCCGCGTCGTCGACCCAGACGGGCGGACGATCGAGCGGCTCGACCCGAGCGAGTACAGCCAGCCGGTCAGTGAGCGGACTGCGGCGGACCTCAACGCCGCGATGCAGGGCGTGGTCAGCGAAGGCACCGGCACCAACGCCGCGATCGAAGGGGTCAGCGTGGCGGGCAAGACCGGCACCGCGGAAACGCCCTACAACGAGTCCTGCGGCGGCGGCAGCGAAGAGAACCAAGCCTGGTTCATGGGCTTTGCTCCCGCCGAGGAACCGAGGATCGCGATCGCCGCCACGGTGGAGTGCACGACCCAGTTCGGCAACGACGTCGCGGCGCCGATCTTCCGCGACGTCGCGGAAACCATTCTGGCGGGCGAATGAGAGACTGCCGCCGTGCCTGACGTCAGCCAGGGCAGCATCGTCGACGAGCGGTACCAGGTCCTCGAGCGCATCGGCAGCGGGGGAATGGCCGACGTCTGGCTCGCCGAGGACCGTCACCTGCAGCGCCAGGTGGCGCTCAAGGTCCTGCACTCACGGTTCGCTCAGGACCGCGAATTCGTCGAGCGCTTCCGGCTCGAGGCCGAGGCCGCCGCCGGTCTGCAGCATCCCAACGTGGTCGCGGTCTACGACCGCGGCGACGTCGACGGCACCTACTACATCGCGATGCAGTACCTCCAGGGTCACACCCTGAAGGAGCTGATCGACGGCGGGCTGGCGCCGGAGGAGGCGGTGCGGCTGATCCGCCAGGTGCTTGAGGGGGCGCGCTTCGCCCACCGCCACGGCATCGTCCACCGCGACCTGAAGCCGCGGAACGTGATCGTCGACCCCGAGGGCAAGGCGACCGTGACCGACTTCGGCATCGCCCGGGCCGGCGTCTCGGAGATCACCCAGGCGGGGGCGGTGATGGGCACCCCGCACTACCTCTCGCCCGAGCAGGCCCAGGGCCAGGAGGTCACGGCGGTCTCCGACCTCTACTCGATCGGCGTGATGCTCTACGAGGCGCTGACCCGCCGCGTCCCGTTCGAGGGCGACTCCGCGGTCGCCGTCGCGATGAAGCAGGTCGCCCAGGCGCCGCAGCGACCCAGCACGATCAACCCGCAAGTCTCCCCGGCCCTCGATGCGGTCGTGATGCGGGCGCTGGAGAAGGACCCCGGACAGCGCTTCCAGAGCGCCGACGCCTTCATCGCCGCCCTCGATGCGGCGCTCAAGGATCCCGGTGGCGGGATGAGCGACACGGCGGCCTTCGCCCCGTTGCCGCCGGTGGTGGCGACGCCCGAGGAGCCGATCGCGGAGGGCTACGAGGACGAGGAACGGCGCTGGTGGTTGTGGGCGTTGATCGGGCTGGCGATCCTGATCGGTGTCCTCGCCGGTCTGGCGCTCACCCGTGACACGAGCACCGAAGTCCCGAACGTCACCGGCAGTCCGGAAAGCACGGCGATATCGCTGCTGCGAGAAGACGGCTTCAAGATCGGCGAGATCCGCCGGGTGCAGCTCGAAGCAGTCCCCGGCACCGTGACCGAGCAGGATCCCCTTGGCGGAGAAGCGGCGCTCGATTGCGCCTTCCTCAGCTTCCTCTGCTCGAAGCCGAAGGTGAACCTGACCGTCAGCGCCGGCCCCGGCAGCGCCAGGGTGCCGTCCAGCGCCGGCCTGACGCGCGCCGAAGCCGTGGCTGCTCTGAAAGACGCCGGCTTCGACCCGAAGGTCGAACTCGCGCACTCCGAAAAGGTCGAAGAAGGGCTGGTGATCGACTCGCGGCCCTCGGGCGGGCAGACGGCGGAACGCGGGACCGAAGTCCTGCTCAGGGTCTCCAGCGGCCCGAAGCTGGCCAAGGTCCCGGTCCTGGTCGGGACGCGGCGCGGCGTCGCCGTGCAGCAGATCCGCGGCCTCGGCTTCGTGCCCAGCGTCGAAGAACGCGAGAGTCCCGAACCGGCCGGCCAGGTGATCTCGCAGGCGCCGAGCGCCGGCTCGCAGCTGCCGCCGGGCTCGACGGTCTCGATCGCCGTCTCCAAGGGCGAAGAAAAGGCGACCGTGCCGAACGCGCTCGGCAAGCTGCGCGCCGAAGCGGTGGAAGAGATCCGCGCCGCCGGCCTGAAGCCGACCGTCTCCGAACAGCTGACCGAAGTCGAAGCGCAGATCGGTCGCGTCACCGACCAGTTCCCGCCGCCCGGCTCGGAAGTGGATCCCGGCTCGAGCGTCACCCTTGTCGTCGGCAAGCGAGGCGCTGGCGCGGTCGAACCGGAAGCCGGGGAAGGCGAATGAGGGTCGCCGTCCTCAGCGGCGGCCGCTCCTCAGAGCACGACGTCTCGCTGCGCTCCGGAGAAGCGGTGGCGCGGGGACTCGAGGCGGCCGGTCATGAGCCGGTGTCCGTGACGATCTCGCGGCAGGGGTCGTGGAGCGTCGAGGGCTCGCCCGTGGCGCTGGTCCCGGGCGAGGGCCTGCACGGCGCGGATGTTGCCTTTCCGGCCCTGCATGGCCCCTTCGGCGAGGACGGCAGCGTGCAGGGCGTGCTCGAGTGGCTGGACGTCCCCTACGTTGGCTCCGACGTCCTCTCCTCGGCGATCTGCATGGACAAGTTGACCTTGAAGCGGCTCTTCGCCCAGGCCGGGCTGCCGCAGGTCGAGTTCGTCGGCGTCGGCGAGGCGGGCTGGCGCGAGCGCTGCGAAGCGATGGGCACGCCGATCTGGGTCAAGCCGTCGCGGCTCGGATCGAGCGTCGGGATCAGCCGGGTGGAGTCGGGCGGCGGCGAACTCGACGAGGCGGTCGAGCTGGCCCGGCGCCACGACCCGCGCGTGATCGTCGAGGCTCACGCCGCCGGCCGGGAGGTCGAGTGCTCGCTGCTCGGCAACGAGCCGGTCGAGGTCTCGATCCCCGGCGAGGTCGTCGCCGAGGGCGATTGGTACGACTACGAGACCAAGTACCGCGACGGCGGCATGGAGCTGGTCGTCCCCGCCCCGATCTCCGAGGAGCAGCTGACCACGGTGCGCGGACTGGCGGTGCGCGCCTTCGAGCTCGGCGGCTGCACCGGCCTCGCCCGCTGCGACTTCTTCGTAGACCCCGCCGGCCCCGTCCTCGTCAACGAGGTCAACACGATTCCCGGCTTCACCCGGACCAGCGTCTACGCCAAGCTCTGGGAGGCCTCCGGCATCGAGTACCCCGACCTCTGCGACCGCCTGGTGCGGCTGGCGGTCGAGCGTTACGAGCAGTCGCGTTCGCATGAGTTCTAAGCGTCTGAAACGCTAGCCCCGTCGCGTCGATCTTCAAGTCAAGTTCAGGCGGCTGTTTTGATCTTGTAGCGACCGGTCCGCCGGCCCACGCGCTCGACTGCTTGTGAGCGATTGATCTGCGTAAGGAAGGTGTTGAGCGGTTCTTTCCCCGCGATCAGGTGGCCTTGCGATCGCAGCAGCTCGAACCATTCTTGGTAGTGGACCTCAACCCCCTCACCCCGCTCCTGTGCGAGGACCTGGAGGGCGACTTCCTCGAGCCGGCGACCGCGGAGAAGCAGATCGCCATCCTCAAGCTGCATTTGCGGATCCTTGCCTAGGACCGAGTTGATGTTGCGCAGCGTGAGCTCGTCGCGAGCCAAATGATCGGCGAGATCTTGGACGATGGCTTTCATCGCCTCGAGCTGCTCGCTTTGCTGCTGAATCCGCCCCAAGAGACGGTTTCGCTCTTGAAGGAGTGCGCTCATCGGCTCGAGATCGTCCACCGATCAAAGGCTAGAACGTGGGGTGGATGTGGTCGCGCGACCAAAGACCCGCAAATTGCTGTCCGATTCAGCTGAGACTCTCCGATTGTGGATGCCGCAGATACGTCAACCACATCGGAGACCAACTCAGCCGAATCGATCCAACGGCGAGCCTTATCAGCGTGTCGGAACCGCGCAAACCGGGCTCGAGATCCAAGGGGGAGTCATGGCGACGCTAAGTCCTTCGGTTCATGCGGGCATAGAGGCAGCACAGAGAATGTTTTTTGCCGACTCGGACGGTCGGCCAGGTTTGCGGACCACGTTCCGAGGCGGCACCCCGTTCTCGTCATCGAGCACCTAACTATCTCGATCCCAAACCCATTCGTTCCGTTGACAGACGGCTCCGTGATCGTGCACCGAATCACTCCGTCGGTGAAACCGCGTCCGAAAGGAGTACCTGGCAGAGAGCGCGATCGACTCCTTCGAGTCTCCAGCGGCTCGTGCCTCGGTCCCAACTATCCATTTTGGAATGGCGATGGTTGCGACTATTGCGCTTGAAGATCACGACGAATCGTGAGACCGCTGTTCAGTGGACTTGAAGAGCCCCGCTCTTATAGGTCACGTTGATAAGACGCCTACCGCAGCAGCTCGACGTCGCTGATCTCGACCTGGTAGCGGCCGGGCTGGTCGCGGGCTTCGGAGGCCTTGTTGAACCAGAGCAGGAAGTATTTGGCGGGGGA
>Ga0207677_10000445_pt1 | contig 28010 bp, 22 predicted proteins | sample KBSMisM42_FD_184311 | JGI IMG/M metagenome (GOLD analysis project Ga0207677, IMG submission 184311) | Miscanthus rhizosphere microbial communities from Kellogg Biological Station, Michigan, USA - KBS Miscanthus M4-2 (SPAdes) (version 2) | ecosystem: Host-associated > Plants > Roots >...
CTTCTGGTCGGCATTCCTGATGACCGGCACGACAAGACCGTTCGGCGTGTCGGCGGCGAAACCGATGTGGTAGTACTGCTTGAGCACCAGGTTCTCGCCGTCGAGCGAAGCGTTGAACTCGGGAAATTTCTTCAGCGCCCAAACGCACGCCTTGATCAGAAACGCCAGCAAGGTCACTTTGATCCCGGCTTTTTCGTTTTCCTTGTTGAGCTGCACGCGAAACGCCTCGAGCTCGGTTATGTCGGCGTCGTCATGGTTGGTGACGTGCGGAATCAAAACCCAGTTGCGATGCAGATTGGCGCCGGCGATCTTCTTGATTCTCGACAGCGGCCTGGTTTCGACCGGGCCGAACTTGGTGAAATCGATCTGCGGCCATGGCAGCAGGCCGAGCGCGGCGCCTCCCGCGCCGGCGACCGCGCTGGCGACCTTGGCGCCGCTCATCACCTGCTTGACGTAGTTCTCGAGGTCCTGCTGAAGGATGCGCCCGACCGGGCCGGTCCCCTTGATCTGCGACAGGTCGACACCCAGTGCGCGCGCGTGGGCGCGAACCGACGGCGAGGCGTGCGCCTTGCGGAAGGCCGCATCGTCGATCGGAGCGCTCGGCGCCACGGTTGCTTGCGCGGGCGGGGCGGGCGCTGCCGGTGCAGCGGTGGGCGGCTTCGGCGGCGCTCCCGCTGCGGGCGCGCTCGGAGGCGTCGTCGGCTGCGCTGCCTTGGCCGCCGGTTCAGCTTGGGCCGGTGCGGCGGCGCCGGCCGCCTCCTCCAGCGTCAGAATCAGGTGGCCTTCGCTGACTTTGTCGCCGACCTTGACGCCGAGCGATTTGATCACGCCGGCTGCAGGCGCCGGCACGTCCATCGTCGCCTTGTCCGACTCCAGAGTGACCAGCGAATCCTCGGCCTTGACCGTGTCGCCCGGCTTGACCAGGACTTCGATCACCGGCACGTCGGTGAAGTCGCCGATGTCGGGAACCTTGACTTCGATTGTGCTCATCGCGACCTCAAAGGCTGGCCGGCAACGGCGAACGAAGGCCGTCGATGCCGCATCAGACCGTCCACGGCGCGGCTTTGGCCGCGTCGATGCCATATTTCGAGATCGCCTCTGCCACCTTGGCGGCAGGCAGCGTGCCTTCGTCGGCCAGGGCCTTCAGCGCCGCCACGGTGATGTACCAGCGGTCGACCTCGAAAAAGCGGCGCAGCTTTTCGCGCGTGTCGGAGCGACCGAAGCCATCGGTGCCGAGGACGACATAACGGCGCGGCACGAATTCCCTGATCTGCCCGGCAAACGCGCGCATGTAATCAGTCGCCGCAATGACCGGGCCCTGGGTATCGGCGAGCCGCGCCGTCACATGCGGCACGCGCGGCGGATCGGTGGGATGCATCATGTTCCAGCGCGACGCGGCTTCACCTTCGCGCGCGAGCTCGGTGAACGACGTGCAGCCCCAGATGTCGGCGTCAACGCCCCAATCGGACTTGAGCAATTCGGCCGCAGCGATGGCCTCGCGCAGGATTACTCCCGAGCCAAGCAGCTGGACGCGCGGCGCTTTGGTCTTCGCGCCCCGGCCGGGGCCGCCTTTGAACAGATACATGCCCTTGATGATGTCGGGAGCGGCGCCGTCGGGCATCGCCGGCTGCGCGTAGTTCTCGTTCATCACGGTCAGGTAGTAATAGACGTCCTGCTGCTCGGCGTACATGCGGCGCAGCCCGTCCTGGATGATCACGGCGAGCTCGTAGCCGAAGGTTGGATCGTACGAGACGCAATTCGGGATCGTCGAGGCGTAGACGTGCGAATGCCCATCCTCGTGCTGCAGGCCTTCGCCATTCAGCGTCGTCCGTCCGGCGGTGCCGCCGAGCAGGAAGCCGCGAGAGCGCATGTCACCGGCGGCCCAGGCCAAATCGCCTACCCGCTGGAAGCCGAACATCGAATAAAAGATGTAGAACGGAATCATCGGCACGCCGTGCGTCGAATAGCTGGTCGCCGCCGCCATCCAGTCGCACATCGCGCCGGGCTCGTTGATGCCCTCCTGCAGCACCTGGCCGTCCTTGCTCTCCTTGTAGAACATCAGCTGATCGGCGTCCTGCGGCGTGTAGAGCTGGCCGAGCTGGTTCCAGATGCCGAGCTGGCGAAACATCCCTTCCATGCCGAAGGTACGCGACTCGTCGGGCACGATGGGCACGATGTGCTTGCCGATATTCTTGTCGCGCAGCAAGGTCTGCAGGATCTGCACGAACGCCATTGTCGTCGAGATCTCGCGGTCTTCGGTGCTTTTCAGGAAACGCTCGAGCGCCGTAAGCCCCGGCACCGCGAGCGACGCGGACTTCCTGCGGCGCGTCGGCAAAAAGCCGCCGAGCTCCATGCGCCGGGCCATCATGTATTCGGCCTCCGCCGATCCGGGCGGAAACTTGACGTACGGGAGCTCGTCGAGCTTGTCGTCGGGCACCGGAATCTGGAAGCGATCGCGAAAGTGCCGGACCGAGCCGCCCGACATTTTCTTCTGTTGGTGCGTGATGTTCTGCGCCTCGCCGGCCTCACCCATGCCGTAGCCCTTGATCGTCTTGGCGAGAATGATCGTCGGCTGCCCCTTGTGGTCGACGGCAGCCCGGTAGGCGGCATAGACCTTGTGCGGATCGTGGCCGCCGCGATTCAGATTCCAGATCTCCTCGTCCGAGTAGTCGGCCACCAGCGCCTTGAGCTCGGGGGTGTTGAAGAAATATTCGCGCACGTAGGCGCCGTCCTTCGATTTGAAGGTCTGGTATTCGCCATCGACGCATTCCATCATCCGGCGCATCAGGATGCCTTGCTTGTCGCGCGCCAGCAGCGGGTCCCAGCGCGAGCCCCAGATCACCTTGATCACGTTCCAGCCGGCGCCGCGGAAGTCGGCCTCCAGCTCCTGGATGATCTTGCCATTGCCGCGCACCGGGCCGTCGAGCCGTTGCAGGTTGCAGTTGATGACGAAGATCAGGTTGTCCAGCGACTCGCGGGCCGCCATTCCGATCGCGCCCATCGATTCCGGCTCGTCCATTTCGCCGTCGCCGCAAAAACACCAGACCTTGCGCCCCTCGGTCTTGGCCAGGCCGCGATCCTGCAGATACTTCATGAAACGCGCCTGGTAGATCGCCATCAGCGGGCCGAGCCCCATCGATACTGTCGGGAACTGCCAGAAGTCCGGCATCAGCCACGGATGCGGATACGACGAGACGCCCTTGCCGTCGACTTCCTGCCGGAAGTTGTCCATCTGCTCGTCGGTGAAGCGGCCCAGCATGTGGGCGCGGGCGTACACGCCGGGTGACGAATGGCCCTGGACGAACACGAGGTCGCCGCCGTGCTCGGGCGAGGGCGCGTGCCAGAAGTGATTGAAACCGGTGTCGTAGAGCGTCGCCGCCGAGGCGAAGCTGGCGATGTGGCCGCCGACGTTGGTGTGCTTGTTCGCCCGCACCACCATCGCCATCGCGTTCCAGCGCACATAAGACCGGATGCGATGCTCGATCGCCTGGTCGCCCGGAATCCGGACCTGCTTATCGACCGGAATCGTATTGATGTAGGCGGTGTTCGCCGAAAACGGCATGTACGCGCCGGATCGGCGCGCTTTGTCGATTACCTGTTCGATCAGGAAATGCGCGCGGTCCGGACCTTCGTTCTCGAGCACGCCGTCGATCGCGTCCAGCCATTCGCGCGTTTCCTGCGGGTCGACATCGGGGTTGATATCCATGCGGGCACTCCTTCGGCGATCCTACAAGCGGTCGCGCGAAATTTCGATTGTAGGCGTCACAGCATGGCGCCGCATTGCTGCGACGCGACACTCGCCGGCTCAGGGCTGATTCGAGGATACCACGGCGTGGAAATGATTTCCAAAACTGCCCCGGACATGCGGTCGGCCGGCTATTCAGGCATCGGCAAGGTCCGGGTCTCGGTTGCGAGCGCCTGCACCGGCACGTCGTGCGGTGCAGCCGGCAGTCGATCGACCAACTGCATTTCGTAGCCGCCGGCAATTCTCGCTGCGTCGCTGCGCAGTTGAGGGAGCAGCCTGTCGTAGTAGCCGCCGCCATAGCCGAGGCGGTGCCCTGCAATGTCGAACGCAACGCCGGGGACCAGCACCCAATCGATCGCCTCGGCAGCGATCAGCGCGCAGTGCGATTGCGGCTCGGGTATGCCGCGATAGCCGGGCAGGACGTCGCGTGAGGGTTCGCTCAGCCGGCAAAGCTCCAGCGTGCGCGCTGTCGCGTTGACGCGCGGCAGCACGACCGCCTTGCCGCGTTCCAGCGCGGCGAGCAACAGCGCCATCGAGTCCCACTCGCTGCCGAACGGCAGTGTCAGCAGCACGGTCGACGCCGCGGCGAAATCGTCGCGAGCCGCGAGCGCCGTGCCGATCGCCGCGCTTGCCGCCGCGCGAAACTCCGGCGACAGGGAATCGCGCGCGGCGAGCACGCGCTCGCGCAGCGAACGCTTGGCCTCGCGCAGCGCATCGGCGGTGGGCGTCGAATGAGCGAAGGAAGACTGCACCACGAAGCGGATGTTACCGCAGGCTCGGCGAGAGGAGCCGCTGCGCCTATAATGGCGCCTTCCCCCCGACACGCCGCGCAATCCCAACGATGAACCACAGTCACCAGCACCACCGTGCGCGCCGCGCGCGATTGATCGCCGAGATGCGCCGTCAGAGCGGCGGCGGGATCGCCGCAATCCCGACGGCGCCCGAAGCGTTCCGCAACGCCGACACCCACTATCCGTACCGGCCGGACAGCCATTTCTATTACCTTTGCGGATTTCCCGAAGCCGAAGCCGTCGTGGTGCTGCTCGCCGGGGCGGACGAAGGCGACTCCAAGCAGATCCTGCTTTGCCGGGACAAGAATCCCGAGCGCGAGATCTGGGACGGCTTTCGCTATGGCCCGGACGCCGCACGCGAAATCTTCGGCTTCGACGAGGCGTATTCGATCGGCGAGCTCCAGACGCGGCTCACCGACTGGAGCGGCGATCGGCCCGCCGTTTTTACGCCGATCGGCGGCTACCCTGCCTGGGACGACCTGGTCACGACGACCTTGAACGCAGTCCGCAACCGGGTGCGCACCGGGATCGCGGCGCCGGAAGTGGTTGTCGACGTGCGCGCGGCGCTTTCGGCGATGCGCCTGACCAAGGACGAGCAGGAGCTGAAGCTGATGCGCCGGGCCGCCGAGATTTCCTGCGGAGCGCATCGCCGTGCGATGGCGCGCACGCGCGCCGACTGGTACGAGTACCAGGTCGAGGCCGAATTGATGCACGAATTCCTGCGCTCGGGCGCGCAGGCGGTCGCCTATCCGTCGATCGTCGCGTCGGGCCCGAACGCCTGCGTGCTGCATTACCGCGACAACAACCGCCAGATGCAGTCGGGCGACCTGCTGCTGATCGACGCGGGCTGCGAGTACGAAGGTTATGCGTCGGACGTGACGCGCACCTTTCCGGTCGGCGGCAAGTTCAGCGGTCCGCAGAAGGACGTCTACGAGCTTGTCCTGGCCGCGCAGCTCGCCTGCATCGACGCCGTGGCCCCGGGCCGCCCGTTTCATGCCTACCACGAGGTCGCCGAGCGCGTGCTGGCGCAAGGCCTGATCGATCTGAAGCTTTGCGAGGGCTCGCTCGACGCCGTGCTCGAATCCGGTGCATACAAGCAGTTCTATATGCATCGCGCCGGGCACTGGCTCGGTCTCGACGTCCATGACGTCGGGCTGTATCGCGTCAACGGCGAGTCGCGCCTGCTCGAGCCGGGGATGCTGCTTACCGTCGAGCCGGGTTGCTATATCCGGCCGGGCGACAAGGTACCCGAGGAATTCTGGGATATCGGCGTGCGCATCGAGGACGACGTGCTGGTCAGCGCCACCGGCAATGAAAACCTGACGGCGGCGGCGCCGAAGACCGTCGCCGACATCGAAGCGCTGATGCAGCACTGACGGCGGATCGCCGCCGATCTGTCCGTGACTTCAGACGTTCTCGACCAGGCGCTCTAAACCGTGTTGAACGACGTCGTCATCGTCGGCGCGGGTCCGGTCGGCGCGACGCTGGCGCTTGCGCTCGCCGGCGGCGATCTCGACGTGGTCAGCCTCGACGCGCGTGCGCGCGACACCCTGGCGTCCGGCGATCGTTCGCTGGCCCTGTCGCACGGCGCGCGACTGATTTTCGATCGCCTCGGCGTCTGGAGCTCCGTCGCGGGCACCGCGGGCGCGGTGACGGCAATTACCGCCATCGACGTGTCGCAGCGCGGCGGCTTCGGCGCAGCGCGCCTGAATGCGCAGGAGCATGGCGTGCCCGCGCTCGGCTACGTTGTCAGCTATCGCGCGTTGCAGGCCGCGCTCGATGCGGGGCTCGCCCGCGCCGGCCTGCCGGTCGATCACGGCGTCGCTGTCAGCAAGGTCGACGCGACGCCGGCGTATGCACGCATCCGCGGCGAGCGCGAAGGTGCCGCCTGCGAATGGACGGCGCGACTGGCCGCGGTCGCCGATGGCGGCGGCGATATCGTCGCCGGCAATGTCCGCCATCGACACGACTACAAGCAGGTTGCGCTGGTCGCGAAGCTTTGGAGGAACGAGCCGCACCGCGGGGTGGCATACGAGCGCTTTACTCCCGAGGGGCCGATGGCCTTGCTGCCGGAAGGCGATCATTACGGGCTGGTATGGACGACGACGCCGGCTCAGGGCAGATCGCTTGCGGCGATGCCGGAGGCCGAGTTCCTCGGTGCCCTGGCGACGCGGTTCGGTGCGCGCGTCGGCGGGTTTCTGAAAAGCGAGGATCGGCGTACGTTTCCGCTTTCGCTCGAGTTCTCCGGCACCGTCGTCGGCGCACGCACCGTTCTCCTGGGCAACGCCGCGCAGGCGCTGCATCCGGTTGCCGGCCAGGGTTTCAACCTGGGCGTGCGCGATGCGTACGAACTGGCGCAGGTCTTGCTGTCGACGCCGCGCGATCGACTCGGCGCGACCACCAGTCTGTCGGCGTACGCGCGTCGCCGACTCGGCGACCGCTGGGCCGGTATCGCATTGACGCATGGCTTGCTCGAAGTATTCGGCAGCGACGCGGCGCTGCTTCGCTGGCCGCGCGGGTTGGCGCTTACTCTGCTCGACGCGCTGCCGCCGCTGAAGCGAATTTTCACGCACGCAATGCTCTACGGATTGCACTGACGCGAAAACAAGCACGTCCGACATCAAGCAAGAATGGTTCCCGCGCGGTGAACGGCGCGATGACCGAAAGCGTACTTATCACGCAGCATGCCAGCAATAATTTTTTGTCGGTGACGATCGCGCGCCAAACTCGGTATAATCCGTTCCCCGCCGCAGCGTCCAGCAACTATTTCCCGTGCAGATCGGCCCGCATCACATTTCGATTCCCTTGGTCGTCGCGCCGATGGCGGGCGTCACCGACCGACCGTTCCGCCAGCTGTGCAAGCGCCTCGGCGCGGGCCTCGCGGTGTCCGAAATGGTCGCCTCGAATCCCAAGCTGTGGAACACAGCGAAGTCGCTGCGGCGCACCGACCACCGCGGCGAAGTGGAGCCCATCGTCGTGCAGATCGCCGGGGCGGATCCGGTGATGATGGCCGACGCGGCCCGCTACAACGTTGAGCGCGGCGCGCAGATTATCGACATCAATATGGGCTGCCCGGCAAAGAAGGTATGCAATGTCGCGGCCGGCTCGGCGTTGCTGCAGGACGAGCCGCTCGTCGCTGCGATCGTCGCTGCCGTCGTGGCCGCGGTGGCCGTGCCGGTGACGCTCAAGATCCGCACCGGCTGGAACCGGCAGAACAGGAACGCGGTCCGCATTGCCCGGATCGCCGAGGACGCCGGCATCGCCGCGCTGTCGGTCCACGGCCGGACGCGGGAATGCGCGTTTGTCGGCCCCGTCGAGTACGAGACGATCCGTTCGATCAAGCGCGAGGTCGGCATACCGGTGATCGCCAACGGCGATATAGACACGCCGGAGAAGGCGCGCGAGGTCCTGGCCCGCACCGGCGCGGACGCGATCATGATCGGGCGGGCGGCGCAGGGCCGGCCGTGGATCTTCCGCGAGATCGGTCATTTCCTCGCGACCGGCGAGCGATTGCCGCCGCCACGGGTCGACGAAATGCATCGGCTGATCATCGAGCACCTTGCCGACCACTACGCGTTCTACGGCGAAAGCGACGGTGTGCGCATTGCGCGCAAGCATCTCGGCTGGTATACAAGCAAGCTCGCCGGCGGCGATGCGTTCCGCGCTCAAATGAACCGGCTGGAAAGCTCGGCAGACCAGGTTGCCGCCGTCGACCGGTATTTCAAGCGGCTCGCGGCCGTTGGGGAACGCCTCGTCTTTGCGTCAGAGGCGCAGATAGAAGCTTCGTGGGTGGAGGAGGCCCTCGCAGCGTGAAACGAACCACTCGCATGAACGGCGGCAACGAAATTTGCCGCAGCGTCGAAAAATCGCTCGAAGAGTATTTCCGCAAGCTCGACGGCGAACAGCCTCACAGCATCTACGACATGGTGATCGCGAATGTCGAGCGTTCGCTGCTGGCCTCGGTCATGCATCGCGCCGGCGGCAACCAGACGCAGGCGGCCGACATGCTGGGGCTCAATCGCAACACGCTCCGCTCGAAGCTCTCGAAGTACAATATACGGTAGGGCCCGGTTCTCGCGTGCTGAAGACGGCGCCGGGCCCGTTGCTGCTTCGCGGCGCGCGTGTCGCGCCCAATCCACCGGTCCGCCGCTCGCCATGAACACGCCGATCGCCCGGGCGCTGCTTTCGGTCTCCGACAAGACAGGTCTCGTCGAGTTTGCACGGGGCCTCGCAAACTTGAGCGTCGCGCTGCTCTCTACCGGCGGCACGGCCAAGGCGCTCGCCGCCGCAGGACTCGACGTCACCGAGATCGATGCCTACACCGGCTTTCCGGAAATGCTGGACGGGCGGGTCAAGACACTGCATCCGAAAGTGCATGCCGGAATCCTCGCCAGGCGCGATTCGAGCGAACACGCCGCTACACTCGCCGCGCACGGGATCCCCCCGATCGATCTGGTCGTCGTCAATCTGTATCCATTCCGCGAGACGGTCGCCAAGGCAGGGTGCACGCTCGACGAGGCGATCGAGAACATCGATATCGGCGGCCCGACGCTCGTCCGCGCGGCGGCAAAAAACCATGCCGGCGTCGGCGTCGTCGTCGATCCGGACGACTATGCAGCATTGCTGGCCGAGCTGAAAGCCAACGCCGGACGCCTCTCCGCCGCGACGCGCTTTCGCCTCGCGCAAAAGGCGTTTTCGCATACCGCCGCGTACGACGGCGCGATCAGCAATTATCTGACCGCGCGCGACGACGCCGGTACGGCGCGCCTGTTTCCGGATCGCTTCAACTGGCAGGGTGCGAAGCTTCAGGACCTGCGCTACGGCGAAAATCCGCACCAGCAGGCTGCCTTTTACCGTGACGAGACGCCCGCGGGAGGAACGATCGCGGCTGCTCGCCAGTTGCAGGGCAAGGAACTCTCATACAACAACATCGCCGACAGCGACGCCGCCTGGGAATGCGTCAAGACATTCGGGGAGACGGCCTGCGTGATCGTCAAGCATGCCAATCCGTGCGGTGTCGCGGTGGCGGCGACGCCGCTGCAGGCATATCGGAAGGCGCTTGCGACCGACCCGACCTCGGCCTTCGGCGGCATTATCGCGTTCAACCGCGAAGTCGACGCCGAAACCGCCGATGCGGTCGGCGCGCAATTCGTCGAAGTGCTGATCGCGCCCTCCTATACCGCCGAAGCACTCGAGCGCAACGCGAAAAAGGCCAATGTACGCGTGCTCAAGCTTGCGCTGGCGATGGTTCCGCAGCGCAGCTGGGACTCGAAGCGGGTCGGTGGCGGCATGCTGATCCAGACGCCGGACGTCGATAACCTGGCGGCGGGCGAGCTCAAGGTCGTCACTAAAAAGGCGCCGACCGCCGCGCAACTGACCGACCTGCTCTTCGCCTGGCGCGTCTCCCGATTCGTCAAGTCCAACGCCATCGTCTATTGCGCCGGCGGCGCGACGCTCGGAATCGGCGCCGGGCAGATGAGCCGCGTCGATTCGACACGCATCGCCGCGGTCAAGGCAGCCAACGCCGGCCTGTCGCTCGCCGGATCGGTGGTCGCGTCGGATGCGTTTTTCCCGTTTCGCGACGGCCTGGACGTGGTCGCCGACAACGGGGCGATCGCGGTCATCCAGCCGGGCGGCAGCGTGCGCGACGCGGAAGTGATCGCTGCGGCCGACGAGCGCGGCATCGCGATGGTTTTTACCGGCATCCGTCATTTTCGCCATTAGCCGCTCGAATCCAGCGATGCGCATCGCGATGGCGGCGCAGCCGGCGCGGGCACGATGAAGCTGCTGGTCATCGGCGGCGGCGGCCGCGAGCACGCGTTGGCCTGGAAGATCGCCCAGTCGCAACGCGTGTCGCAGGTCTTTGTCGCGCCCGGCAATGCCGGAACCAGCCGCGAGCCCGGCGTCATCAATATTGCGCAGCAGGAGATTCCGGCCCTGGTCGAATTCGCGCGCCGCGAGTCGATCGCGCTGTCGGTCGTCGGACCGGAGGCGCCGCTCGCCGCGGGCCTGGTCGACGCCTTTCGCGCCGCGGGCCTGAGGATATTCGGGCCGACACAAGCTGCGGCGCAACTGGAAAGCTCGAAGGACTTCGCCAAGGATTTCATGGTTCGTCACCGCATTCCGACCGCTCGGCATCGCACGTTCGACGATCCGTCGGAGGCGCATGCCTACATCGACGCGCGCGGCGCGCCCATCGTCGTAAAGGCGGACGGGCTGGCTGCGGGGAAAGGTGTCGTCGTCGCCGCGACCGCGGACGAGGCGCATGCGGCGGTCGATGCGATGCTGGTCGAATACGCCATCCCGGTCCAGCACGCTGCCGGCGGAGCGCGCGTCGTCATCGAGGATCTGCTCGAAGGCGAGGAGGCGAGCTTCATCGTGATGGCCGACGGCAAGCACGTGCTGGCGCTTGCTTCGTCGCAGGATCACAAGCGCCTGTCCGACGGCGATCGCGGACCGAATACCGGGGGCATGGGCGCGTACTCGCCGGCTCCGGTCGTGACGCCGGAGGTGCACGCGAGGATCATGCGCGAGATCATTCTGCCGGCGGTCAACGGCATGGCTTCCGACGGTATACCGTACACCGGATTCCTCTACGCCGGCGTGATGATCGACGCCGCCGGCAATCCATCGACGCTCGAATTCAACTGCCGTTTGGGAGACCCGGAAACCCAGCCGATCATGATGCGGCTCAAATCGGACCTGGTCGATCTCTTCGAGCACGGAATCAACGGCACGCTCGACCGGATCGACGCGGAGTGGGACCGGCGAGTCGCGCTCGGCGTCGTCGTCGCCGCCGCCGGCTATCCCGGCGACCCGCGCCGCGGCGATGTCATCTCCGGTCTCGATCAGGCGAGCGACGAGTGCAAGGTGTTTCATGCCGCCACTTCGATTGCCGACGGCAAGGTCGTGACCAGCGGCGGGCGCGTGCTTTGCGTCACCGCGCTGGGGGACAACGTGCGGCACGCCCAACGCAATGCCTACGCCGCCGTCGCTCTCATTCATTTCGACGGCATGCAGTATCGCACCGACATCGGCCACCACGCGCTGGTCGCGCGACGCGGCTGAGGCCAAGGCGCGCCGAGCTGGCATCGTCACGATGGACATCGAGAGCGCCGCCGAATATTTCACCGGGCTGCAGGATCGCATCGTCGGCCGGCTGGAGGCGATCGACGGCACGATGTTCGGGCGCGACTCCTGGCAGCGGGCGGAAGGCGGGGGCGGCATCAGCCGGATCATCGAGCGCGGCCGCGTCTTCGAGCGCGGCGGCGTCAACTATTCGAGAGTCGTCGGCGAGCGCCTGCCGCCGTCGGCCAGCGCCTCCAGGCCGCAGCTCGCCGGCCGCGCGTTCGAGGGGATGGGGATTTCGCTGGTACTGCATCCGGCCAATCCGCACGCGCCGACCGTGCATATGAATCTTCGCCTGTTCGTCGCCAAAAAAGACGGCGCCGATGCGATCTGGTGGTTCGGCGGCGGCATGGACCTGACGCCCTATTACGGCTACGAAGAGGACGCTGTGCATTTCCACCGCTGCTGCCGCGATGCGCTGGCGCGGTTCGGCGGCGACTACTATCCGCGCTTCAAGCGGTGGTGCGACGACTACTTCCTGATCCGGCATCGCAACGAGCCGCGTGGCGTCGGCGGCATCTTTTTCGACGATTTCAACGAACGGGATTTTGCCCACAGTTTCGCACTGACTCGCAGCGTCGGCGACGGCTTCCTCGGCGCATACGAGCCGATCCTGCTGAGGCGCGCGGACCTGCCGTACGGCGAACGCGAGCGGGAATTCCAGACTTATCGCCGCGGTCGCTATGTCGAGTTCAACCTCGTCTACGATCGCGGCACGCTGTTCGGATTGCAGTCGAATGGACGCACCGAGGCGATTCTGATGTCGCTGCCGCCGGTCGTCAGCTGGCGATACGATTGGCACCCCGAACCGGGCAGCGCCGAGGCAAAGCTGTATACCGACTTTCTCGTCGCTCGCGACTGGCTGGACGAGGCAGCGCGATGATCCCCGACGACGAACATCCGGGGCTGCGCGAGATCGGTCTCGATTCCGAGGACGTGTTCCGCGGCCGGCTGCTGCACGTCAAGCGCGACACCGTGCGCCTTCCCGACGGATCCGAGGCGACGCGCGAATACATCGTGCATCCAGGGGCGGTGATGATCGTGCCGCGACTGCCCGACGGCAAGCTGCTGTTCGAGCGGCAATTCCGCTACCCGCACCAGCGGGTGTTCATCGAGTTTCCTGCCGGCAAGATCGATTCCGGCGAGGATCCGCTGGCGACGGCCAAGCGCGAGCTGCTTGAGGAGACCGGCTACACCGCAGCGCGTTGGTCTTATGTTGCGACCATGCACCCGCTGATCACCTACTCGACTGAGTACATCGCGATCTACGCCGCCGACGAACTCGCCTACGTAGGCGCTCGCCTCGATGCCGGCGAGTTCGTCGAGACTTTTACCGCGACGCTCGACGATGCGCTCGGCTGGCTCGATCGCGGCGAGGTCACCGACGCCAAGACCATGCTGGGCCTGTTGCTGCTGGCGCGCGGAATCGCGGCGCCCGATAAGGCATGAGCGTTGCGGCGCCCATCGCGCGCCGCCTGGTCATCGCCGGGCGTGTGCAGGGTGTCGGATTCCGCTATGCGTTCGCCGACGAAGCACGCATGCGCGGGCTGGGCGGGTGGGTGCGCAATCGTCGCGATGGCCGTGTCGAGGCGCTGGTCTGCGGCCCCGCCCTGGACGTCGAGGCGATGATTGCCTGGGCGCGAGTCGGGCCCACGGCTGCGCGCGTTTCCTCGGTCGATGTCGAGGAGGCGATCGCGACCTCCGGCGCGTTCGAGATCGTCGCCACGCTGTAAGCCCGGGAGCCGGCGCCGACTCCGCGCCGACGGCGCTAGTTCCCTTTTCATCGTCGTCGGCGTGCGCGCCTCCAGGGTCGCATCCCCGCGCGCGGCGCGGGGATGCTGCTCCGCCGTCCGGCGGGCTACACCGACTCGCCGAGATAGGCTTCGCGAACCTTCGGATTCGACAGAAGGTCGCGCGCATCGCCGGAAAGGGTGATCGTGCCGCTTTCCATCACGTAGCCGCGGTTGCTCACTTCCAGCGCCAGCTTGGCGTTCTGCTCGATCAGCAGGATGGTCACGCCTTCGCCGGAGATCGCCAGCACCGTCTCGAATACTTTCTGCACCATCAGCGGAGCGAGCCCCATGGACGGTTCGTCGAGCAGCAGCAGCTTCGGCCGCGACATGATCGCGCGCGCCATCGCCAGCATCTGCTGCTCGCCGCCGGACAGCGTCCCCGCCGTTTGTCTCTCCCTCTCTTTCAGGCGCGGAAACAGACCGAAGACCCGTTCGACGTCTTGCTTGATTTCCTTCCGGTCGCGGCGGCTGTACGCGCCCATCGCGAGGTTTTCCTCGATCGTCAGCGCACCGAACACGCCGCGGCCCTCCGGAACCATCGACAGGCCCTTGCGCACCAGCTGGAACGCCGGGTTGCCGGTGACGTCATTGCCGTCGTAGACGACCTTTCCCGCGCTGACCGGCTGCAGGCCGGTGATGCCCTTCAGTGTGGTCGTCTTGCCCGCGCCGTTGGCGCCGATCAGGCAGACGAGCTCGCCCTGGCGCACGATCAGGTCGATGCCCTTGACCGCGTGAATGCCGCCGTAGGCTACTTCCAGCTTGTCGAGCTCGAGCAGCGCGGCAGCGGCCATCAACGGACATCCTTGACGTGCAGCGTGACCTCGCCGCCCAGGTAGGCGGCGATCACCTTCGGATCGTTCTGCACGTCCGCGGCGCTTCCCTCGGCGATCTTGCGTCCATAGTCGAGGACCAGCACGCGGTCGCAGACGCTCATCACCAGCTTCATATCGTGCTCGATCAGGAGAATCGTCGTGCCGTCGCGCCGGATGTCCTCGAGCAGACCCTTGAGCCCCCGAGTTTCGGTCGCATTCATGCCGGCGGCAGGCTCGTCGAGCGCAAGGAGCTTCGGGTCGGTCGCCAGTGCGCGCGCGATCTCCAGCCGGCGCTGGTCGCCGTAGGCCAGATGCTTGGCCAGGTCGTTGGCCCGCGTGGCAACGCCGACATAATCGAGCAACTGGTAGGCGCGGCTGGCGATCGCCGCTTCCTCGGCGAGTGTGGCGCGGTCGCGGAAAATCGCGCCGAAGACGCCGGCGCGGGTGCGCACATGGCGGCCTATCATCACGTTCTCCAGCGCCGACAGGTTCTGGAACAGGCGGATGTTCTGGAAGGTTCGCGCGATCCCGCGCTCGGCGACTTCGTTCGGCTTCAGGCGATTGAGCGGCGCACCGTCGAAAGTGAAGCTGCCGCCGTCCGGCTCGTAGATGCCGGTCAGCACGTTGAACAGAGAGGTCTTGCCCGCGCCGTTCGGTCCGATCAGGCCGTAGATCTCTCCGTGACGGATGCTGAAGCTGACATCGGCCAGCGCCTGGACGCCGCCGAAGCGCTTGCCGATATCCTCGGCGGAAAGCAGCGTTCGCTCGCTCATGGGCCGAATCTTCCGTTGCGCCGGTCTAGGCCGCTGCCTTCCGGACTTCGAGCTCGCGCTTCCGCACCGCAGACGGCCACAGTCCGGCCGGCCGGAAAAGCATGATCGCGACCAGGGCAACGCCGAACACCAGCAGGCGGATCGTCTCCGCGTCGATCAGCACGCGGCCGAACAGCCCCATCTGCAGCGGCTCCATCGTGTAGCGCAATACTTCGGGCAGCAGGGTCAGAAGGATCGCGCCAAGGATCACGCCGGGAATGTTGCCCATGCCGCCCAGGACCACCATCGCGAGCACGATGATCGACTCGAACAGGCCGAAGCTTTCCGGACTGATGAACTGTTGTGTCGCCGAGAAGACGGCGCCGGCGATGCCGCCGAACGAGGCGCCCATCGCGAACGCGAGAAGCTTGACATTGCGCGTGTTGATGCCCATCGCCTTGGCGGCGACCTCGTCTTCGCGTATCGCCTCCCACGCCCGGCCTAGCCGCGAGTTCTGCAGCCGCAGATTGACGACGATGACCGCGATCGTCAGCAGCAGCAGCATGTAGTAGTACTTCTGCGGGCCGGTGAAGGTGATGCCGAGGAAAGACTCGGTGCTGGCGAATGAGAACCCACCGATGCGGAACGGATCGATCAGGTTGATCCCTTGCGGCCCGTTGGTGAAGTTGATCGGCGCATTCAGGTTATTGAGGAAGATCCGGATGATCTCGCCGAAGCCGAGCGTGACGATCGCCAGGTAGTCGCCGCGCAGCTTCAAGGTCGGAGCGCCGAGCAGCACGCCGAACAGGCAGGCGATCCCCGCGCCGATCGGCAGGATCACCCAGAACGGCAGGTGGATCCCGAATTGTGGCGAGGCCAGCAGCGCGTAGGTATACGCGCCGACCGCATAGAAAGCGATATAGCCCAGGTCGAGGAGCCCGGCGAATCCGACGACGATGTTGAGCCCGAGCGCAAGCATCGTGTAGACCATCGCGAAGTTGAGAATGCGGACCCATGCCTGGCCGGCCAGCGCGGCGACGAAGGGCAGCACGCCCAGCGCGATCGCGACCAGCGCGACGCCGGCCCAGACCTGCAGCGGTATTCCGGTGCGACCTGCGTTGTTCATGCGCGATCGGCGACCCGTTCGCCCAGCAGGCCAGAGGGGCGGAAGATCAGCACCAGGATCAGCACGAAGAACGCGAACACGTCCTGGTAGTTGCTGCCGAACAGGCTGACCTGCCCATCGCTGGCCGCGCACTTCTGCTGCAGCGTATCGCTCAACGACGACAGGCCGCAGACGTTGGATACGTCGCCTATGTAACCGGCGCCCAGCGCCTCGATGATGCCGAGCAGTATGCCTCCCAGCATCGCCCCGGCGAGGTTGCCGATGCCGCCCAGCACCGCAGCGGTGAATGCCTTCAGGCCTAGCAGGAAGCCCATGTAGTAGTGCGCGATGCCGTAGTAGGCCATCACCATCAGGCCGGCCACGGCAGCCAGCGCGGCCCCGATGACGAACGCCGCCGAGATGATCACGTTGATGTCGATGCCCATCAGGCCCGCAACCTGCGGGTTCTGCGCGGTGGCCCGCATCGCCATCCCGAGGCGAGTACGTTGCACGATAAGCACGAGCCCGCCCATCAGCAGCGCTGCCAGGACGACGATCAGCATCTGCAGATCGGTCATCGCCGCACCGAGGATGTTATGCGTCGTCGGCTGGATCAGCGTCGGGAAGGTGCGGTAGTTGCGGCCCCAGACCATCAGCGCGACGTTCTGCAGCACGATCGACATGCCGATGGCCGTGATCAGCGGCGCGAGGCGCGGGGCGCGCCGCAACGGCCGGTAGGCGATCTTTTCCATGCTGTACGCGATCGCCACGCAGATGAGGATCGCGACCAGGAGGCCGGCGAGGATGATCACGACTGCGGGAAGCCCGGCGTGCGAGCCAACCAGTGCGGTGATGACCGACAGCGCGACCATCGCTCCGATCATTACCACTTCGCCATGCGCGAAATTGATCAGGCCGATGATGCCGTAGACCATCGTGTAGCCGAGCGCAACCAGCGCATAGACGCTGCCGAGCGTGAGACCGTTGATGATCTGCTGCAGAAAGGTTTCCACGAAGCGAATCTCCCGTCGCGCCGCGGCGGCCCCCGGCTAGTGGCCGATTCTCCGCTGTGGCCAACGCCGCGGCAATCCCCCGGGCGCCGACGCCGGACGGTTGAAATGGAAACGGCGCCCCGAGGGACGCCGTTTCGGTGTTGCGACAGCGGACGAGCCGCGACGACTATTTCTTTGCCGGCGCTTCGGACTTCATCGCATCCGCCTTGGGTGCCTCGGACTTCATTGCATCGGCCTTGGGCGCCGCGGACTTCATCGCGTCCGGGGCCGGTGCTGCCGCCGCCGGCGCCGCCGCGAGCTTCTCGGTCTTGCCACCGACATTCATCGCCAACGGCACCAGCGCGCCGTCCTTGACCGTGTACAGCGTGATCGCGCCGTTCTTGGTGTCGCCGTGCTCGTCGAATTCGACCTTTGCCGTAATGCCGTCGTACGAGATCTTCGAAAGCTCAGGCAGATACTTCGCCGGATCGGTCGAGTTCGCCTTTTGCATCGCCGCGATCAGTGTGTTCGCTGCGTCGTACGAATACGGCGCGTAGACCTGGATCGGGCCGTACTTGGCGGTGAAGCGCGTGACGAAGTCCTTGGCGTTGGCCATCTTCTCCGGCGGAACGCCGGCTTGCGTGCAGTACTGGCCCTCGGCCGCGCCACCGGCGAGCTTCGGCCATTCGGCGGAGCACACGCCGTCGCCGGCGATGAACTTGGCCTTGATGCCGAGCTCCTTCATCTGCTTGACCATCGGGCCGCCTTGCGCGTCCATGCCGCCGTACATGATCAGGTCCGGGCCCTTGGCCTTGATCTTGGTCAGGATCGCCTTGAAGTCGGTAGCCTTGTCGTTGGTGAATTCGTGCGCAACGATCGTGGCGCCGGCCGCCTTGGCCGCCTTCTCGGTTTCTTCGGCAAGGCCCGCGCCATAGGCGGTCTTGTCGTCGATGATGGCAATCTTCTTCGCGCCCAGCGTGGAAACGGCTTCCTTGCCGATGACGCTGCCCTGCTGCACGTCGTTGGCCATCACGCGAAACGCGGTCTTGAAGCCCTGCAGCGTGTACTTGGGATTGGTTGCCGACGGCGAGATCTGCGGAATGCCGGCATCGCTGTAGAGCTTGGAGGCGGGGATCGTCGTGCCCGAGTTCAAATGACCGACGACACCGGCGACCTTCGCATCGACCAGCTTCTGCGCCACGATCACGCCCTGCTTCGGGTCGGCCTGGTCGTCTTCGGCGACGAGCTCGAACTTGACCTTCTTGCCATCGATCATGATGCCCTTGGCGTTGGCATCGTCGATCGCCATCCGGGCGCCATTTTCGTTATCCTTGCCCAGATGCGCCTGTGGTCCGGTCGTCGGGCCTACGTGGCCGATCTTGACGACCGCTTCAGGCGCGGCAGGCGCGGCGGACGTGGCTGCCGGGGCTTCCGCGGCCTTCTTCGGCTCTTCCTTGCCGCAGCCGTATGCGGTCATCAACGCTGCGGCGACGAGCGTCAGGCCGAGCGTGCGATTGAATCTCATGACTGTCCTCCACTAGGGGGGTGATCGGAAAAACGGGGAGCGCGAAATTATCGTCGGGCCGGCGTATGCTGTCAATCGCGTTCCAGCGCCGGGAAAGCCTCGCGCGCGGCCTTCCGCGCGCTTCATCGCCGCTTGCGGCGGCTGCCGCCCCGGTGCGGGCGTTTCGTCGGCTTTGCCTTGTGTCGACGGCTCGTGCGGGCCTAGACTCGCCCACATTTTGAATCCGGCCGTACCGGCCGGCGCATCCAATGGGCGGGACAAGGCGGCCAAAAGCCGCCGCTGCCGGCCGATCGGAACGAGGGGGAGAGATACTGCTCATGGCTAGATGGTTGACGCGGCGCCGCACGATCGGCGCCTTGCTTGCGATTGCAGTCGTCGGGGCGCTCGCCACCGCCATTGTCGTGCGGACGAGCAATCGCGCGACTGCGGCGACGGGAGACGCGCCGCCGGTCGTCCTGCAGTTCAACCAGGCCGACCTGGCCGCCGTCGAGGCGCACGCGCTTGCGCGCTGGCTGCCGGTGTCCGGCGCTCTGCAGCCGGTCAACCAGAGCACCGTCCGATCCAAGGTGTCCGGCGAGCTCCGCCAGGTCATGGTGCGCGAAGGCGAGACGGTCCACGCAGGACAGGCGATCGCCCGGTTCGACACGGCCGATCTGGAAGCGAGACTTACCGACCGCATGGGTGCGATGGAAGCCAGCCGTGCGCAGCTCGCACTCGCCGAAAAGACGCGAGCCCAGAACCTGACACTGCTCAAGCAGAATTTCATCTCGCAAACCGCGTACGACAGCGCGGAGAGCAACCTTTCGGTAACCCAGGGGACGCTCAAGTCCAACGAGGCGCAGGTCCAGCTCGCCCGGATTGCCTTGCGCGACGCCTCGGTGACGGCGCCTCTGTCAGGTGTCGTCGCCAAGCGGCACGTCCAGCCCGGCGAGAAAGTGCCCTTCGACGCTCCGCTCGTGACCATCGTGGACCTGACGCAGATGGAACTCCAGGCGATGGTCCCGGCCAACGATATTCCGGAGCTCAGCCTCGGCATGAAGGTCACGCTGGCGATCGACGGCTTCGGCGAACGCCGCTTCACCGGCACGATCGATCGCATCAATCCGACGACGGAAGCGGGCACGCGAGCCATCCTGGTGTTCGTCCACGTGCCCAACCCCGACGGCGCGCTGCGCGGCGGCATGTTCGTGACCGGCCGCGTCACTCTCGCGGCGGGGGCTCCTGTGCCTACCCTGCCGGCAGTCGCGGTCAGGACCGAAGCCGGACAGAACTTTGTCTGGACAATCGAGAACGGCAAGCTCGCACGCCGCATCATCACCGCCGGCCGCCGCGACGACAGCACCGGTCTCGTCGAGATCAAGACCAACCTCCCTTCGGGCATTCCGATCCTGGCCGCGCCCTTCGACAATCTGAAGATCGGATTGCCGGCGGCGGTTCGCGCGGCGACGGGAGCGCGAAGCGGCACCGCCGGCTGACGCCGGCGCACAAGCAAGGGAAACGCCCATGTTGATTACCCGCGTCTCGATCAAGAACCCCGTCTTTGCCACCATGGTGATGGTCGGGATCGTCGTGCTCGGCCTGTTTGCCTACGCGCGCCTGGGCGTCGAGCAGATGCCGGACGTCACGCTGCCCTTCTGCAACATCATCACCGTTTATCCGGGTGCTTCGCCGGAAGCGGTCGAAACCGACGTCAGCAAGCCGATCGAATACGCCGTCAACACGGTGTCGGGTGTCAAGCGTATCTATTCGAACTCGCGTGAGGCTCAAAGCCAGGTATTCGTCGAGTTCCGCCAGGGCACCGACATCACGCGGGCGATCCAGGACGCACGCGACAAGATCGCGCTCATCCGGTCGAACTTTCCCCGTGACGTCAAGGATCCGCAGGTCGTCCGCGTTGATGTCGAGGACAACCGGCCGACGGTTTCGCTGGCGGTCCTCTCCCCGACGGTCGATCTGCGCGAGCTCACTTCGCTCACTGATCAGACGATCGTCAAGGCGATCGAGAACATTCCGGGTGTGGCGCAGGTCGACGTCAACGGTCGCGTGACCCGGCAGATCCTCATCCAGATCAAGCCCTCGCAACTGGCGTCGCTCGGCGTCGGCGTCGACCAGGTGATGACGGCGGTTCAGAACGCCAACCAGGACGTGCCCGCCGGCCGCATCACGCGCGGCCAGAATGACTCGATCGTGCGGGTCGAGGGCAAGATCAAGGACCCGGTCCAGTTCGGCCGGATCATCGTCGCGCAGCAGGGAGGCGGACCCGTCTACCTCTCCCAGGTCGCCGACGTGATCGACGGCGAGAAGGAGCTCGACTCGATCTCGCGCATCAACGGCCGGCCGTCGATCACGATCGATGTCCGCAAGGCGCAGGACGCGAACATCGTCGAGACCGGCCGCGGCGTCCGCGACGCGATCCAGGCGCTCAAGGCCCGCCTGCCGGCGGACGTCGAAGTAAGCATCGTGTACTCGCAGGCGGACCAGGTCGAAGCCAGCGTAAAGCGAGTCAAGGAGACGATCATCGAGGGCGCGCTCCTCACCGTGCTCATCGTGTTTCTGTTCCTGCACTCGTGGCGCAGCACGATCATCACCGGCCTCACGCTGCCGATCGCGGTCATCGCCACCTTCATCGCTCTCTACGCGTTCGGCTTCACCCTCAACATGATGACGCTGATGGCGCTGTCGCTCTGCATCGGGCTCCTGATCGACGATGCGATCGTCGTGCGCGAGAACATCGTGCGCCACCTCGGCATGGGCAAGACCCATCCGGCAGCGGCGCGCGAGGGGACCGACGAGATCGGGCTTGCCGTGATGGCCACGACGTTCGCGATCGTCGCGGTGTTCGTGCCGATCGCGTTCATGAAAGGCATCGTCGGCCAGTTCTTCTTCCAGTTCGGGCTGACCGTTGCGGTAGCGGTGCTGGTATCGCTGTTCGTGAGCTTCACGCTCGATCCGATGCTTTCATCTGTCTGGCACGATCCGCCGGGGTCGCGTTTTTCGCGCGTGCCGTGGCTTGGCCGGTTCATGGACCGCGTCGAGGACGTCGTGCAGTGGTTCCACGCCGTTTACGGGCGGCTGCTCGAATGGGCGATTTCCGAAAAGAGGCGCCGGCTGTTCATCCCGACGGTCGGGATCTTCGCCGCCCTGCGCACGAGGAGCTCGACGCCGCTCAGGCCCCGCTGGGTCACGATCACCAACCGCGGCATCGTGCTATGGACCGCGCTGCTGATATTCCTGGGCAGCTTCGGCCTGCTGCCGTTCATCGGCAAGGAGTTCTCGCCGCAGGTCGACGAGAGCTTCATCTCGCTGCGGCTTAACACGCCCGTCGGCACCAGCCTCGAATTCACCGACAAGAAGGTGCGCGAGGCCGAAGCCGTGTTGAAGCAGTTTCCCGAGATCCTGTTCGCGATGACGACCGTGGGCAACGCCTGGGATGGCCGCAACTACGCGCGGATCAATCTCAAGCTCACGGAGCGCGGCAAGCGCGCGCGCACGCAGAAGGATCTCGAGCGCGATATACGCAACGCGCTCAAACCCGTTCCGGGCATCGAGCTCGCCGTGGGCTACGATCGACCGATCTGGGTCAACCTGCTCGGGCCCGATCCCGAAACACTGACGAAATTGATCAACGAGTTCGCGGCGAAGGTGGCCAAGGTTCCGGGAATAGCGGACATGGAAACCTCGGAGAAGGCCCTGAACCCTGCCCTGTCGATCCGACTCAACAACGATGCGGCCGCCGATCTGGGCATCTCGGTACAACGGGTCGGCGCGACGGTGCGTCCGCTGCTCGCCGGCGAGACCGTCACGTATTGGCTCGGACCGGATGGTCAGAATTACGAGGTCAACGTGCAGCTGCCGAGAGAAGGGCGTCGGCTCGCCTCCGACCTCGGCAACCTGTATCTGTCGACCAACAAGCGCGGCCCCGACGGGGATCTGCGGATGGTGCCGCTGCGCCAGGTTGCCGACATCGTCGAGAGCACGAGCCCGCAGATCATCAAGCGACAGGATTTGCAGCGGCGCGTCGCGCTCTACGCCAACGCCGAGGGCCGTCCCTCGGGCAACGTTGGCGACGACGTCAAGAAGATCATCGACGCGACCGTCCTCCCGCCCGGATATCGCTTCGCCATTGCCGGCCAGCAGGAAGACACGCAGGAATCGATGTCGGCGCTGGTCGCGGCCCTGGGACTGGCGATTATCTTCATCTATCTGGTTCTCGCTTCGCAATTCGCGAGCTTCACCCAGCCCATCGCGATCATGGCCTCGCTGCCGTTCACGCTGATCGGGGTGTTGCTGGCGCTGTTGCTGACCGGAACGACGCTCAACATCCTGTCGATGATCGGCTTCGTGATGCTGATGGGTCTCGTCACCAAGAACGCCATCCTGCTCGTCGACTTCGCGAACCGCTCGCGTCGCGGCGGCGCATCGCTGCACGACGCGCTGCTCACTGCGGGACAGGTCCGCCTGCGGCCCATCATGATGACGACGGCGGCGATGATTTTCGGCATGCTGCCGCTGGCCATGGGCCTCGGCGAGAGCGGGGAAACGCAGGCTCCGATGGGTCGCGCGATCATCGGCGGGGTCATGACCTCGACGCTGCTCACGCTCGTTGTCGTGCCGGTCATCTACACTTACCTCGACCGGCTCACCGAATGGCGCCGCGCCCGGAAGACGCGGCACGGCGCGCGTATCGCCAGCGCGGACGCGCCTGCTCCGGGCGATTGACGTGCGATAATGCGCAGCGCCGCGAGGCCGACCGCGTGATGTGCGACCGGTAGTGGCCTTCATTGCGAGGAAACTGGATGGATTTCGAGCAAGCGCGGTTCAACATGGTCGAGCAGCAGATCCGGACCTGGGAAGTGCTCGACCAGCGTGTGCTGGACCTTCTGTTCGAAGTGCGGCGCGAGGATTTCGTGCCGGCCGCGTATCGCGCGCTCGCGTTCGCGGACCTCGAAATTCCGCTGGGGGAGGGCCAGCGCATGTGGCCGCCGAAACTCGAGGCACGCGTCGTACAGGAGCTCGAGCTCGATCGCAACGATGCAGTGCTGGAAGTCGGTACCGGCAGCGGCTATTTGACGGCGCTGCTCGCGCGCAGTGCTGCCACGGTGACCAGCGTGGAGATCATCGCGCAGTTTTCAGCCGATGCGGCCGGCAAGCTGGCCCGCGCGGGCATCGTCAATGCGCACCTGGAGGTCGGCGACTGCGCGCGCGGATCGGACAATCGGCAATACGACGCGATCGTGCTCACTGGTTCGACGCCGGTCCTGCCCGATTCGTGGCTGCAGCAGCTGAAGCCGGGTGGCCGGCTATTCGCCGTCGTCGGCGATCCTCCGGTGATGACCGCACGCCTGGTCCACTCGACGGCGCCGGGTGCATTTGCGACCGAGGACCTTTTCGAGACGGTGATCGCGCCTTTGCGCAATGCCGCGCAGCCGGCGCGCTTCGTATTTTGAATCCGTTCGGGCAGCAGCAGGGGTTCCCGCGCGAGCGGCGAGCCACGGCCCAACCTGATCCTCGACCGACTGACTGGACCGCTACGATGGTGAAAAGACTGCTTGCGATCGCGCTCGGCGCTGCCTGCAGCGGCGCGCTTTCTCCCGCCGCTGCGGACGACCTGCTGCAGGTCTATCGCGACGCGCTGACCAGCGATCCGGTGCTTGCGTCGGCGCGTGCCAACTGGGCGGCAATACAGGAAAACGTGCCGCAGGCGCGCGCGGGGCTGCTGCCGAACGTAGGTCTCGCCGCGAACGCGACTTACGAGGACTTCTACGAGAGAATCCACGTCGATCCTTCGCCAACGATCCGCGAAGGGTTTCCGCAGACCGGCTACACGGTGTCTGCCAGCCAGCCGCTGTATCGTCCGCAGAATTCGATCGCGCTCTCGCAGGCGAGGCAGCAGGTCGGACAGAGCGATTTCGTGCTGTCGTCGGCGCAACAGGACCTGATCGTCCGCGTCACGCAGGCCTATTTCGACGTGTTGCTGGCGCGGTTCAACATCGAGCTGACCGAGAGCCAGAAGGCCGCGGTCAGCGAAAACCTGGCGCAGGCCAAGCGAAATTTCGAGGTCGGCACCGCGACGATCACCGACACCAACGACGCGCAGGCGAAGTTCGACCAGATCGTCGCGCAGGAAATCGCCGCGCGCACGGATCTCGACAACAAGCTCGCAGCGCTGCGTGCGATCCTTGGGCACCTGCCCCGGGACCTCAAGCGCTTCGGCGGCAGATTCGACCCTCGTCTTCCCTCTCCGAACGCGCTCGAGCCGTGGATCGAGCAGGCGTTGAGCCAGAATCTCCAGGTGCGCATCGCGCAGGCCAACTTCGACATCGCGAGCCTCGAAGTGGATCGGCAACGCGCCGCGCACTACCCGACGGTCGACCTGGTAGCGAGTTTTAACCAGAGTTACGCCGGCGGGTCGGCGTCGACGCAGCTGAGTTCGTCGGCCGCGTTCGATTCGCGGTTGGCACAGATCGGTGTGCAGCTCAACGTGCCGCTCTACCAGGGAGGCGCAATCGATTCGCGCGTGCGGCAGGCGATCGCCAACCAGGACCGCGCCCGCCAGGATCTCGAAACGGCGCGACGCGGCGCGCAGCTGCTCGCGCAAACATCGTTCTCCGGGGTGACCAGCGGCGTCGCGCAGATCAAGGCGTTCGAGCAGGCGCTGGCTTCGGCGCAGGTCTCGTACGACTCCAACAAGCTCGGTCTCGAGGTGGGCGTGCGGACCAACCTCGACGTCCTCAATCAGCAGCAGCAGGTATTCCAGACCCGATTCAACCTCGCCCAGGCGTACTACAACTTCCTGATCAGCGAGCTCAAGCTCAAGCAGGCAGTCGGGACGCTGACCGAGGACGACGTGGCACGGATCAACCGCGACCTGAGCGGCTAGGCGCCGCATTCGCCGCCGTCTCGAGCTGTGGCGCAAGCCAGGCCCAGAGCCGCCCGGCGGCCCCTTGATGCGCCGCATGGAATGCGCGTGCCGCGGCGCCCATCGTCTCGCGCCGTCCGCGGTCCGACAGGATTGCCGCCGCGGCCGCGACCAGCGCGTCCGCATCGGCGACGACTTCGGCTGCTCCTGCCGCGACTGCGCCAGCGCTCGCTTCGGCGAAATTGAAAGTGTGCGGTCCGATCAGGACCGGAATGCCGACCGCCAGTGGCTCGATCAGGTTCTGGCCGCCGAGCGGCAGCAGGCTGCCGCCAACAAAGGCGAGATCCGACGCCGCGTAATACGCCACGAGCTCGCCCATCGAGTCGCCGAGGACGACGCGCACGTCGGCGGGTACCGGGCCGTTGTCGCTGCGTCGCATGAACGGGACGCCGCGCTCTCGCAACAGATCGGCGACGGCCGCAAAGCGCTGCGGATGCCGCGGCACGATGACGAGCAGCGTGTCCTTCGGCAGCGGCTTTCGCTCGAGCGCGTCGAGCAACAGCGCTTCCTCGCCTTCGCGGGTGCTCGCCGCGAGCCAGACCGGCCGGGACGGTCCGAATCGCTGCGCGAACTCGGCGCCGAGCGCACGGGCGGCCTCGGGGACCGTCATATCGAATTTGAGATTGCCGGTCACCACCGTCTTGCGCGCACCCAGTGCAGCCAGCCGTGCCTCGTCGGCGCCCGATTGCGCGGCGACGCCGGCAAGCCGCGCCAGCATTGGCCGGGTCAGCGCCGCATAGCGCCGGTATCCGGCGGCAGAACGCTCCGACAGGCGCGCGTTGACCAGGTAGACCGGGATATCCCGCGCGGCCGCGTGCGCGATCAGGTTCGGCCACAGCTCGGTCTCGAGCAGGAAGCCGGCAGCCGGACGAAAACGCGCGAGAAAAGCATCGACCGCGAACGGCAGGTCGTACGGCAGCCATGCCTGCGTGACGGTATTGCCGTAGAGTGCGCGCCCGGTGTCGCGGCCGGTTGCGGTCATGTGGGTCAGCACGATGGCGACCTCGGGGTAGGCGCGACGCAGATGGTTGAGCAGCGGCAACGCAGCCCGCGTTTCGCCGACCGACACCGCGTGCACCCACCAGACCGGAGACGACGGAGGCTCGCCGCAATAGCGACCGAAACGTTCGCCCCACGCATGCCGGTAACCGGGCTCGCGGCGTCCGCGCCACCACAGGCGCAGCGGCAACAGCGGCAGCAGCGTCGCGCCGGCAAGCGTGTACAGCGCGCGTGCGAAGTCCATCAGCAGTCCGGCAGTGTGCGCAGCAACGCGCCGACGGCGGCAATCACTTCGGACGGCTTGGGAACGATGCCCGTCCCGCCCAGGTCGCGGCAACGCGGACCGGCGCGCGCAACGCCGGCAAGCCCCGGATCGGTGGCGACGAACAGTGCTACCGTCGGCGCGCCCAACGCCGCGGCCAGATGTACCAGGCCGGTGTCGACGCCGCAGACGATTTCGGCGCGGGCCAGCAGCGCGGCGATCTCCGGCAGCTCGCGTCGCGCGCCAACGGCGGCGCCCGGGATGCCATCGGCAAGTCGGCCGCTGCGCTCGGCTTCTTCGCGGGTGCCCCACGGCAGCAGCACCGCGAGGCCCGCCTGCGTGAAATGCGCGATCAACGCGCGCCAGTGCGCCTCGGGCCAGAGCTTGTCGGCTCGACTGCTCGCGTGCACGAAGATCGCGTAGGGCGTCTCAGGCGGCGCGACCAGTGGCGGCGGCACCAGGTCGAAGTGCGGCGGTCCGTCGAGAGGGTAGCCGAACGCGGCCGCGGCGAGCTGCCGGCAGCGATCGATCAGATGCTGTGCCGGATCGATCCGGTGGCGGCGACGGTAGCTGAAGCTCGCCGCAGGCTCGCGGATGCTGGCGCGGTCGGGCCCATGCACCGGGCCGCGCGCGAGCCACGCCAGCAGCGCCCCCTTGACCTGCTCCTGCAGGTCGAGCACCAGATCGTAACGATCGCGAGTCAGCGCGACGCGGAAAGCCGCGGCCTCGCGCCAGGTCGCGCGGTCGAGCACCTGGTGGCGCCAGCGGCGCAGCGCAACCGGAATGACACGGTCGACACCGCGATGCATGGCAAGCAGCGTGACAAAGGCTTCCTCGGCGACCCAGTCGACCGCGATACCGGGACGATGTCGCCGGATGTCGTGCACGATCGGCAAGGCATGCACGATGTCGCCGAGCGACGAGGGCCTGATGATAAGCGCGCGACTCACCCGATACGCCTCACGAGGATCGCAGCAAGCAATGCCGCCGGTGCGTTGATTGTGGCAGGCCGGCGGATGACTTGCCGGTGCGTTGCACGTAGAATGGGCCGCGCCCTCCGCCGCATGTCGCATCGGAGACTCTTCTGCCCCGACGCCCGACGCGTTGTCCGATCTTTAGCCCCGCTTGCCCTTGCCTGAATTGAGCCTCGTGGTGATCACGCGCGACGCCGGTGCGCAGCTTGCTGC
>Ga0207677_10000446_pt1 | contig 28009 bp, 22 predicted proteins | sample KBSMisM42_FD_184311 | JGI IMG/M metagenome (GOLD analysis project Ga0207677, IMG submission 184311) | Miscanthus rhizosphere microbial communities from Kellogg Biological Station, Michigan, USA - KBS Miscanthus M4-2 (SPAdes) (version 2) | ecosystem: Host-associated > Plants > Roots >...
CGAGGGTGAGGTCGGCATCGCCGACATCGCCCGCGAGCTGGGATGGCGTTCGGTCCCGGTGCCGCGCGCCGCCGTCGGCCTCGGCACCGCCGCCGCCCGCCGTCTCAGCTTCGCCTCCTCCCGGCTCGAGTGGGCGAGCGCCGCCGACACGCCCGTTCTCATGGACGCGACCAAGGCCCGCCGCGACCTCGGGTGGCAGCCGCGCCACGACGCCGCCGAGACCCTGCGCGAAACGGTGGCCGGTGCCCGCGACAAGGGCATATTGGACTGAGTGTCAACCCTTTTTGGTCTTGCGCCGGAGAACGAAGATCGGTTAGAAATAGGACCGGCTAGTTAGCCAAACCAGTCGCGAGGGTAGTCGAGCAACTGATGGGGATTACTGTGGGAGGAACTGGGTTGGCGCGCGACGAGAGCGCAGAGAAGCGGCGAGTCACCATCGCCATGAGCGAGCTTGCATTCGAGTCGCTGACTGGCGGAAAAGGTGACGTGGACTCGTCACTGAGGATGGAAAACGCACTCCTCTGTTACCTGGAGGACAGCGACAGCGGCAGGCCCGCCTGGGCGTACCCCGAGTTCCTTCGTGGCAGCGAGACGCGTAGGGACGTGGAGATCGAGATCGCGGTGCCGAGGGACCTCTGGCGGGACTTCGAGGAGGCGGCTGTTGGACAGGGAGTAACGGTCGAGCAGCTCGCCGAGCACGCCGCCTTTTACTTCGTCGCCGAGCTCGACGCGGGCCGGGTCACCCAGAGGATCCTCGACGACCTCGACTCGGACGGCAGCGCCGCGAGCGGCTAACGCGGCGGCGAGGCGACGACCGGAGCGGCGCCGAGCTCGTCGAGGTTGGCGCGCAGGGAGCGACGACCGCGGTGATGGAGGCCGTGGACCGAGCTCTCGCTCTTGTCCAGGGTGTCGGCGATCTCGACCGGTGAGAGCCCGACGATGTGCCGGAGCACCAGCACCTCACGCTGGTCCTCGGGCAGGTCTTCGAGCGCCTGGCGCAGTGCCTGACCGCGATCCAGAGCGGTCTCGGCCCGCCCGGTGTCGGTCAGCCTGACCTCCTCGGTGGGGATGGTGCGCTTCGCCCGCAGGTGGTCGAGGGCGGCGTTCCTGGCCACGCGGATGATCCAGGCGTCGAAGGGGACCGCCCGCTCTTCGTACTTGTTGATCGCCGTCATCAGCTTGGCGAAGACGTTCTGGGTGATGTCTTCCGCCTCGTGGTGATCGCGGATCATTCCGGTTACGTACCGGAGGACGTCATCCGCATAGCGGACGTAGAGGTAATGCAGTCCCTCAGGGTCTCCCGCCTTGGCGCGAGTAACAGCTTCGCGAGTCAGATTGCTGGCCTGCAGAGTTGCAGCTGGGCCGCCGGACACGCCACTCATCGATGCTCTCCCTCATGCTCACCGCATGCACTACAACTGGTTTTTCAAGCCCACGGCTTCCCGGGGGAAGGGGGATGGACTCCTTCTTTTCAAGATCTACCGGTTTCAAAAAAGATTCCAAACTGGGGGAAAAAAGAATGAAGCCCTCTCCGAAAGAGCGGGCTAATTGGCGGAAACCTGTCATCGCCCCGGCGAATTGTCAAACACAATCTTCGACTATTAGGAGTGAGGTACGCGAGTTTCCTGTAAACGCAGACTTTTTCAACATTCGTCCAGGAGGTTGTGAAAAGTCTGAACTTAGGTTGAACCGCAACACCCGGTGCAAAGGTTGCCCACCCCCGAGGAGTTCTCTACAGGAAGGTGGTCAACATCGAACTGGGAAAACTTGCCTGTAGCGGCCTGGAAGGGCACTTCGGGGCGGACCTCGCCGCCGGCGCCCGCAAGGCGCTGCTGCACTACGCCTACAAGCTGAAAGCGGGGCGCAGGCCGATCGCCGCGCCCCGGTTCCTGCGGGGCGAGACCTCACCGGAGGCGAAATTCGACCTCACGCTCGACCGTGAGACCGAAGCGCTACTGGCCCAGGAGGCGCGCCGGCAGCGGACGACGACCAGTCGCCTGGCGACCCACGCGGTGCTGCTCTACCTGGCCGAGCTCGACTTTCTCGGCGTTGTCCCGCGTGGGACAACGCCGAGCACCGACGGCGGCCTCGACCGCTAGTCGGCGCTGCGGACCGGGGCCGGGAGGTCGACCCGGGCCGCGCTCTCGAGCGCCTCGGCGGCGGAGCGGACCGCGACCGGCTTGCCGCTGCGCAGGGACTCCTCCAGGGCCTCGAGGCCGAGCACGATGTCGAGCCCGAGGCGGGCGTTGGAGACCGGCGTCGAGCCCTCGCGGATCGCCGCGGCGAAGTCGCTCAGCTCCTGGCCGAGCGGCTCCAGCGCCTGGACCCGGGGGGCGACCATGTCGCCGGTGCGGTAGGTGAGGCGGTACTCGCCGAAGTTGGCGGGCGGCTCGGCGAAGTCGAGGCCGCGGTCGTAGATCCGGACCGAGTCGTCGGCGGCGGTGTCCTCGTACTGGACCATGCGCCGGGAGCCGACGACGACCATCTGCCGCATCTTCCGCGGCGCCAGCCAGGAGAGCTGGACGTTGGCCTGGGTGCCGCCCTCGAAGGTGAGGGTGAGGAAGGCGGTCTCGTGGACGCCGTCCTGGAAGACGCTGCGGCCGGTCGCCGAGACCTCGAGCAGCGGCCGGTCGAGCCAGTGCAGGAGGATCGAGAGATCGTGCGGGGCGAGGTCGAGGACGACGCCGTCCTGCTGGTAGAGCCCCAGGTTCATGCGGGAGGAGGTGATGAAGTAGATCTCGCCCAGCTCGTCTTCCTGGATCAGGTCGCGGACGGCGTTGACCGAGGGGCTGTAGACGAAGGTGTGGCCGGGCATCATCACCAGGCCGAGCTCCTCGGAGAGCCTGACCAGGGCGGCGGCCTCGTCGGCGGTCCGGGCCAGCGGCTTCTCGACGAGGACATGCTTACCGGCCTCCAGGGCGCGGCGGACGAGGTTGTAGTGGGTGTGGGGAGGGGTGGCGATCGCCACCGCCTCGATCCGCGGATCCGCGAGCGCGGCGTCGAGGTCGGGCTCGATCCAGATCCCGGGATGGCGGCGGCGGAAGTCTTCCGCGCGGCCCTCGTCGAGCTCGCAGAGGCCCATCAGGCGGAACTCGGGGCGCTCGACGACGTTGCGGACGATGTTCGGGCCCCAGTAGCCGTAGCCGACGACCAAGGTTCCAATTGCACCTGCTGGATTCACGCTGCTCCCTTTCGACTTAGAACTACCCATGGGGTCTTGAGAAGGATGAGAACGTCAAGGCCGAGCGACCGCCGCTCGGCGTACTCGATATCGAGGCGGACCATTTCCTCGTAGGTCCGTTCGTTGCGGCCGCTGACCTGCCAGTAGCCCGTCAGGCCGGGCTTGACGGAGAACCGCTCGCGGTACCAGGCCGGGTACTCGGAGACCTCGTAGGGGATCGCCGGGCGCGGTCCGACCAGGGTCATGTCGCCCCTGACCACATTGAAGAGCTGGGGGAGCTCGTCGAGGCTCCAGCGCCTGATCCAGCGCCCGACCGGGGTGATCCGGTTGTCGACGGCGAGCTTGTAGAGGTTTTCGCGCCCGTCCTCGCGGTTCGCGCTTTCGCCCTTGATCAGTGCGGTCACGTACTCCTGGTGGCCGCGGGGGTCGGCGTCGACGCGCATGCTGCGGAACTTGAAGAGGGTGAATTCCTCTTCCCGGTAGCCGACCCGTCGCTGGCGGAAGAGGGCGGAGCCGCGGCTGTCGAGGCGGACCGCGAGGGCGACGCCGATCAGCAGCGGGCTGAGCAGGAGGATCAGGGCCAGGGAGACGGCGAGGTCGAAGCAGCGGCGCAGGACGTTGACCGCCCGCGGTTGCTCGGTGACCTGGGCGGTGGTCTCCTGGTGGGTGAGTCCGTGGGCCTCCATGCGTAAGAGACAACGGTCTTGAGCCGCGAACACTTGCGGTCCGCCACCCGATCGCGGCTGGAAAAAGGCTGAACCGGGGTGCGGGCAAGTTTTTTCCGCGGCGGCAAAAGAGGAGGCCGGCTCGTGCGTTGATTGGTCATGGCAGCCCGGATCGTCTCCGTCATCGGTTCCCGCCCCGAGATCGTGCAGGCAGCACCGCTTTCGCTTGCCTACTCGACCTGCGTGGAGGAGATCCTGGTCCACACGGGCCAGCATTACGACCCCGGGATGTCCGATCTCCAGATCGCCGACCTGCACCTGCCGCTGCCCGAGTTCAACCTCGGCGTCGGCTCGCTGCCACCGAGCGCGGCGGTCGCCGTCGCGGAGGAGCGGATCGGCCGCGTCATCGCCAGCCGTGAGCCCGATGCGGTCCTGGTCCGCGGCGACACCCACGCGACGATCGCCGGGGCACGCGCCGCGGTGGCCGCCGGGGTCACCCTGATCCACGTCGAGTCCGGCCTGCGCAGCTACCGCCTCGACATGCCGGAGGAGGCCAACCGGATCGAGACCGATCAGCTTTCCGATCTTCTCTTCGCTCCCTGCGAGCACGCCCGCGAGGTCCTCGTCAAAGAGGGCGTCGGCGGGGCGATCCACGTCACCGGCGACGTCCTCGCCGATGTCCTGATGGCGACGCGCGCCCGTCTGCCCGAGCGCGGCGAGGAGGGCGAGTACGTCCTCGCCACCGCCCACCGCAACTACAACACCGACTCGGCCGAGCGGCTCAGCGCCGTCCTCGGCTGCCTCGGCGCCGCCGGGTGCCGGGTGATCTTCCCGCTGCATCCGCGGACGCGGAAGAGCATCGAGACCTGGAACCTCGAGGTGCCCGCCAACGTCGAGCTGCGCGACCCGGTGACCTACACCGAAATGCTGGTCCTCGAGCGGGATGCGGTGGCGATCGCGACCGACTCCGGCGGAGTCCAGCGCGAGGCTTATCTCTGGGGGGTGCCGTGCGTGACGATGCGCGAGGAGACCGAGTGGATCGAGACCGTCTCGACCGGCTGGAACACGCTGGTCGGCGTCGACGCGGGGAAGTTCCGCGACGCCCTCGCCAAGCCGCTGCCCGACGCCCGCCCGCCGATCTTCGGCGACGGGCGTGCCGCCGAGCGGATCGCCGAACTGACCGTTGCCCACCTTGACCGATCGCGGGAGGAGTCCCTTGTCTGAACAGCTCCGGGTCGGCGTCGTCGGCTGCGGCCGCATGGGCGCCTTCCACGTCCGCAACTACGCCCAGCTCGACTGCGCCCAGCTGGTCGCCGTCGCCGATCCCGATCCGGAGGCGCGGAGCCGTGCCCTGGCGGGCTCGCCGGTGCTCGAGTTCTCCGACTGGCGCGACCTGATCGAAGACGCCGACGAGCTCGACGCGATCTCGATCACCTGCCCGTCCGAGCACCACGCCGAGGTGGCGTTGGAGGCGCTGGCGGCCGGCCTGCACGTCCTCGTCGAGAAGCCGATCGCAACCACGCTGCCGGACGCGCTGCGGATGCGGGGCGCGGCGATCGAAGCCGACCGCAAGCTGATGGTCGGCCACGTCGAGCGTTTCAACCCGGCGGTCGAGAAGCTGCGTGAGCTGGTCGCCGACAGGCGCCTCGGCAGGGTCTACCGGGCCCACACGACCCGGGTCGGGCCGCTGCCGACGCGGATCCAGGACACCGGCGTCGCGATCGACCTCGCCACCCACGACCTCGACGTCATGCAGTACGTCCTCGACAGCTCGATCCACGAGATCTACGCCGACGGCGGCCGCTTCCAGCACAGCTCCCAGGAGGACCTGCTGACCTGCCTCGCCCGCTTCGGCGGCGACGGTGGGGCGGAGACGCTGGGGCTGCTCGACGTCAACTGGCTGACCCCGGAGAAGAAGCGCGAGATCGCCCTGATCGGCGAGAACGGCCTGCTGCGGGCGAGCTACATCACCCAGGACGTCTGGTTCGTCGAGTCGACGACCGCGCCGCTGCAGTGGGACGGGCTCTCCGTCCTGCGCGGCGACGGCGAGGGCGCCGCGGTGCGGTTCTCGCTCGCCAAGGCGGAGCCGCTGCGGGCCGAGCTCGAAGCGTTCTGCCGCTGTGTGCTCGACGACACCCCGGAGCCGGTCAGCGCCCACGACGGGGTCAAGGCCCTGGCGGCGGCGCTCGCGGTCCGCGAGTCCGCCGCGGTGCGGCGCCCGGTCGAGCTGCTGGACATCCCCGCACCCCGGCCCCTGGAGGTCTTCGCATGATCCGCTTCGTGATCCCGGCCTACAACGAGGCCGAAAACATCCCCCGCCTGCTCTCCGACCTGGCGCCGGTCGCGCGTGAGCTCGGGGCGCGGGTGATCATCGTCGACGACGGCTCGACCGACGGCACCGGCGAGGTGATCCCCGAACACGCCCAGGACATGCACCTGGCGGTCGTCACCCACACCGTCAACCGCGGCCTCGGCACCGCGATCAACACCGGCATCCGCTCGGCCCTGAAGGAGTCCTCCGACGACGACGCGATCGTCACCCTCGAGGCCGACACGACCTCCGACCTCTCCGACCTGCCGCGGATGATCGAGCTCTTCGAACAGGGCAACGACGTCGTCCTCGCCTCGGTCTACGCGCCCGGCGGCAAGATAGTCGGCGTCGCCGGCTGGAGGCTGGCGGCGAGCAAATCGGTCTCCAACACCTTCCGCTACCTCGGTGGCCTGCGGGAGATGCACACCCTCTCCTCGCTCTACCGCGTCTACCGCGCCGGGACCCTGCGCAAAGCGGCTGACACCTACGGCTACCTGCTTGTCAGAGAGCCGGGATTCGCCGCCAACGTGGAGCTGCTGCTGAAGCTCTACAACGCCGGCGCCAGCGTCGCCGAGGTGCCGACGACCAACGACTGGACGACCCGCAAAGGCGAGTCGAAGATGCAGCTGAAACCGACGGTCGTCGCCTACTTCCGGGTGATGGCCGCGCACATGGTCGGCCGCATCCAGCCGCCGCCGGTCTCGCCGCTGGCCGAGGCGACGGCGCCGAAGGGCCTGCCCGAGCCGGCCGCCGCGACGGTGACCGAGAGCGTCCCGGCAAGCGGTCCGGCTCCGGTAGCCCACTCCTGATGGACGGCATCGCCCCCCGCGTCGGCATCGTCGGCGGCGGCGTCCTCGGCGTCTCGCTGGCCCTGCGGCTCGCCCAGCAGGGCGCCCGGGTGACCGTGATCGAGCGCGGCCCCAGCCTCGGCGGCCTCGCCGGCACCTTCGACTTCGGCGGCCACGAGGTCGACCGCTTCTACCACGTCATCACCCCCTCGGACGAGCGGATGATCGCGATGGCCGAGGAGGTCGGGCTCGGCGACCAGCTGCGCTTCACCCCGGTCGGCGCCGGCTTCTTCTCGAACGGCGAGATGCACGACTTCAACGGCATCGGCGACCTCCTGCGCTTCTCGCCGCTGAGCCCGCCGGCGCGGCTGCGGCTGGGCATGTTCGTCGCCCAGTGCCAGGTGCGCAGCTCCTACGAGAAGCTGGAGTCGATCCCGCTCGAGACCTGGCTGCGGCGGATCTGCGGCAACCAGGTCTGGGAGCGGATCTGGAAACCGCTGCTCGACACGCGCTTCGACGGCGACCCCTCGGGGCTGCCGGCGACCTACCTTTGGGCGCGCACCCGCCGGATGTCGGGTGCGCGACAGGGCAAGGGACGGGGCGGCGAGGAAATGGGCCACATCGTCGGCGGCCACCAGCGCCTGATCGACGCGATGGTGGCGCGGGCGAGCGACCTCGGCGTCGAGGCCCGCACCGAAGCGCCGGTCACCGGCCTCGCCCTGGCCGAGGACGGCTCGGTCACCGGGGTCGAGCTGGAGGGCGAGACGCTTGATTTCGACCTGACGATCCCGACCCTGCAGCCGCCGGCCCTGCGTTTCCTGCTCCCGGACCGCCATCAGCACCTGCTCGAGCGCTATCCGCAGCGCTGGCTCGGCGTCGTCTGCCCGATCATCAAGGTGCGCCGCCGGCTGCTGCCCTACTACGCGATCAACATCACCGAGCCGACGCCGCTGACCAGCGCCGTGGAAACGACCCAGGTCCTGGGGACCGAGCACACCGACGGCCTCGAGCTGGTCTACCTGCCCAAGTACTGCGACCCGGAAGCGCCGGAGCAGAGCGAGGACGACGAGTCCGTCTATCGCCGCTTCACCGACTACCTGGCCCGGCTCTCGCCCGGCTTCAGCCGCGACGAGGTCGTCGATTGGACCGTGCAGCGGGCAAAGCTGGTCGAGCCCGTGCACCAGGTCCGCGAGGAGGCGGGTTCCCGGGTGGCCCCGGTCTGGCCCGGGGTGGGGGGGCTGGCGCTGGCTTCCAACGCCCAGATCTACCCCTATCTCCTCAACGGCGACTCGGTGATGGGCTTCGCCGAAGGGGTGGCGACGGAAGTCGCTTCCCGGCTCGGCCTTTCCGGCCAACCGCTCGCCGAGAGTGCGAGAAAAGGACTAGTCGGCACGTTGCATACCTAGAGGGTCCGCCGGCCACCCGGTCCTGGCTCTCGCCGAGAAGCCATGTACCAGGTAGAAGCCTCCAAAGCCCTCTTGAAGCCGCGCCTCTGGCGCAGCCGCACCGCCCGCCTGCGGGTGCCGCGCAACGTGATCATGCTCGGCGCCGTCAGTCTGCTGACGGACATCTCCTCGGAGATGGTCGCGACGGTGCTGCCGATGTACCTGATCTTTTCGCTCGGCGCCAGCCCGCTGGTCTTCGGAGCGATCGACGGCACCTACCGCGGCGCCGCGGCCCTCGTCCAGGTCCTCAGCGGCTTCACCTCGGACCGCTGGCGCCGCCACAAGGAGGTGGCGGGGCTCGGCTACGGCCTCTCGGCGCTGGGCAAGGTGGCGCTGGTCGCCGCCGGTAACACCGTCGGCGGGATCGGCGCGATCGTCGCTGTCGACCGGGTCGGCAAGGGGATTCGCACCGCTCCCCGCGACGCCCTGATCTCGCTCTCCAGCGCCAAGGACAAGCTCGCGACCTCGTTCGGGGTGCACCGGGCGATGGACAGCGTCGGGGCGATGCTGGGGCCGCTGATCGCTTTCGGGATCCTCTTCCTCGCTCCGGCCCGCTTCGACGCCGTCTTCGTGGTCAGCACCCTGTTCGCCGTCCTCGGCCTCGCGGTGCTGATCCTCAACGTCGAAGGCAAGCCGCGGCGGGCGCCGCGCGAGGGCGCGCCGCCGCAGCTGCGCGCCGCCCTGGCGCTGCTCAAGGACCGCAGCTTCGCGCCCTTGCTCCTCGCCGCCGCCGGCCTCTCGATCGCCAGCGTCTCCGACGCGCTGATCTACGTCGGCCTGCAGCGCACGATCGACTTCGAGCCGGCGGTCTTCCCGCTGCTCTATGTAATGACCGCGATCTCCTTCATGGCCCTGGCGATCCCGGTCGGCCAGCTCGCCGACCGGGTCGGCAAGGTCCCGGTCCTGCTCGCCGGCCACGCCCTGCTCTTCATCGTCTACGCGGTGCTGCTGATGACCTCGGTCGGCTATCTGGCCCTGGCCGTCTGCCTGGTCGCGCTCGGCGGCTACTTCGCCGCCACCGAAGGGGTGATGACGGCGCTGGCGGGGGCGGTACTGCCGGAGCGGTTGCAGGCGAGCGGGATCGGGATACTGATCACCGTGGTCAGCCTCGGCCGCCTCGTCTCCTCCGTCGCCTTCGGCGCGCTCTGGTTCGCGATCGGGCTGCAGAGCGCGGTCCTGGTCTTCGGTGCCTCGCTGGCGCTGGCGATGGCGCTGTCGGCCCCGCTGCTCCTCCGCGCCCAGCGCACCGCTGCGGATGGATAGCCGCGGCGGCAAGATCACCGTCGCGCTGGTCGTCGCCTGCGTGCTGTTCGGCGGCGGCTACGTGGTCTACGCGGCCCTCGGGCCCAGCCAGACCACCACCGATGCCAGCCCGACCGCGGCCGCGGTGCCCGCCGACGCCGCGGTGATGGTGCGGGCGGTCGATCCTTCCAGCCCTGCGCTCAACGGCGGTGTCTTCGTCGTCGAGGACGGCAAGGTGCGGCGCCGCTCCAAGGACCTGGCCTGCGAGCGCGTCTACTACGCCGCCGGCGGTGGCATCTGCATGGGCGTCGCCCCCTCGGGGGTGGACTACACCGCCTCGGTATTCGACGCCGATTATCAGCCCATCCACTCCATGCGCCTGACGGGGCTGCCCTCGCGGGCCCGCGTCTCCGCCGACGGCCGCTACGGGGCGATGACCGTGTTCGTCAGCGGCGACGCCTACCTCTCCTCGCCGACCGCCTTCTCGACCCGCACCTACCTGCTCGACATGAAGAGCGGCGAGCAGATCGAGCAGCTGGAGCAGTTCGACGTCGAAAAGGACGGCGCCCCCTTCGACGCCGTCGACTTCAACTTCTGGGGAATCACCTTCGACCCCACCGACTCCGACCGCTTCTTCGCCACCCTCGGCACCGGCGATCACCATTACCTGGTCGAAGGGAGTGTCGAGGGCCGGGAGGTGAAGGTGCTGCGCGACGGGGTCGAGTGCCCCTCACTCTCGCCGGACGGGAAACAGATTGCCTTCAAGAGCCGGATCGAGGACACGAACCGCTGGCGCCTCCACGTCCTGGACGTCGCCACCCTGGCAGACCACCCGGTGGCCGAGAAGCGCTCGATCGACGACCAGGCCGAGTGGCTCGACGACGACACCCTCGTCTACTCGGACGGGGAGAACGTCTACACCGTGCCGGCCGGCGGCAGCGGCGAAGCGGCGCTGCTGATCCGGGACGCGACCTCGCCGGTGGCGCTGAGGAACTGATGGGATCGACGAAGCGAGGACTGTTGATGGTGGCGGTTGCGGTCCTCGCGCTGGGCGCGATCGCGATCGCGCTGGGGACCACCGGGACCGGAAGCGGGGACGGCGGTGCCGTGGCGGCCACGGGGTCGAAGGCTCCGGGCAGATGCACGGTCCTGGAGAGCTCTCTCGATGCTCTTCAGGGGGCCGTCGACGACGCCGGCGACGGTGACGTGGTCTGCCTCGCCAACGGTTCCTACGGGAAGCTCGAGCTCGGCGATTCCGGGAAGGGGTCCGCCCGAGTCACCGTGCGGGCGGCGCATCCGGGCAGGGCCACGCTCGAGGGTGCCGAACTCGGTCGCTCGAAGGTGACGCTGGCGCGCTTCGTGGTCACCGACAGCATCGACGTCGAGCCGGGCACGGTCGGGGTAACGGTCGCGCACAACCGCATCACCGGTGGCTATCTCGGCGTCGACGCCGGGCCGACCGACACCGTTGCCGTCAACGACGTCGCGATCGTCGGCAACAAGTTCGTCGGGCCGTTCGGCGAGGACGCGATCCGCCTCAACCGCTACCACGACGCGAACGGTGACGGGGTCGGCGCCCTGGTCGAAGGGAACGAGTTCACCAACATCAGGGAGAACGGCAACCACAGCGACTGCCTGCAGACGGTGTGGGTCGGGGACCACCTCGTCTACCGCCGCAACTACCTGCACGACAACCGCTGCCAGGGCTTTTTCGTCAAGGACCAGGCGAGCCCGATCAGGGGCATCCGCATCGAAGACAACCTCATCGTCCGCAACGACGCCGACTGTGCGCCGCAGGCGGATGGATGCGGTGCCCCCAGTGACCTGCAGGTCTTCGGGCCGTACTCGGGGCTGACGATGCGGCGGAACACGATCTGGGGCAACGGGGCGATCGCCGCCTTCCAGGAAGCGAACGGGACCAGGGCCAGGATCGAAGACAACGTCGTCTACAAGTTCTGGACCTCCACCGACCTCACCGCCGCCCGCTTCCAGGGCAACACCCGCTGTCAGCGGCAGTCCTCCGGCGGGTCATGGCCGAAGTCGGTCGTCGGCGAGGTCATCTCCTGCTCGCCGCCCTTCGCCGCGCCGCGTCTGGACGACTACCGGCTGCGCGGTGGCCGCGGTGTCACCTGGGCTCCCTCCGGGCGCCATTTCGGTCCCTGACCGCTTCCAGGGGGGCGATGTTTTAGGCTCCCGGCTCGGGGTATCGAACATGCGTCCACTGCATCGGGTTATCGGTGGACGCGAAACCAGTCAGGTGACCCGAACGGGAAGGAGTCACGATGCGACCGGTAACGGTGCGCGCAGCATCCCCATACTTTGTCGCACTCGTGGTGCTCCTGACGGTGCTGGGAGCGGGCAGCGCCTTCTCCCTGGCCCGCTCTGCGGGTCCCTGGCCACGCAGTAGTGCCATCTGCGTGCGCGCCAAGGCCGTGAAGACGGCGGCGCCGCGGTGCAGCAGGACGGACATCTACAGGAAGCCGGCACTTCTCCGCCGCCTGCGGGTCTCACCGCCCGGCCAAGGTCAAGGTCCTCCCGTGGAAGTCCCGGTGGGCAATCCGGCCCACCCCGATCCGGTCGTCCCCCCGGTGGGCAACCCCGACGAACCAACGGAACCAGAACCGCCCACGGAACCTGAGCCCGAACCGGAACCCGAACCGCCGGTGGAACCCGAACCCGAACCTGAACCGCCGAGTGAACCGGAACCGCCGACCGAACCAGAACCGGAACCAGAACCTCCGACTGAACCGGAACCGCCGACCGAACCCGAACCGGAACCAGAACCGCCCACGGAACCTGAGCCCGAACCGGAACCGGAACCCGAACCGCCGGTGGAACCCGAACCCGAACCGGAACCTCAGCCCCCGACCGGCGACTGCGACACGACGGTGACGAGCACCTCGGCGGCCCAGTCGGAGTTGTCCTCGGCCGCCCCGGGCGCGGTCGTCTGCCTCGCCAACGGCACCTACGGCGGCATCTCCTTGAGTTCTTCGAAGGCGGCCCCCGGGGTCATCCTCACCGCCGCCAACCCCGGCGGCGCGAGGATCGGCAGCGTCTCGGTTTCCGGCTCGGGGTACACGATCTCGCGCTTCGTGATCGACGGCGGGGTAAGCCTCTCCCGCAACGTCGACCGCACGGTCGTCGACCACAACCGCATCCTTGGCGGCAATCACTACGGCGTCTTCGTCTGCACCGCCGAACCTCCGGACCAGTGCAACGACACCCGGATCACCGGCAACCTCTTCGACGGCGCGATGGACGAGGACCAGATCCGGGCCAACGTCTTCCACGACGGCGACGGCGACGGCGTCGGTCTGCTGGTCGAAGGGAACGAGTTCCGGGGTAACACCGAGCGCGGCGGCCACAACGACGTCTTCCAGTCGGTCTGGGTCGGCGACCACCTGGTGTTCCGCAGGAACTACCTGCACGACTTCGGCGGCCAGGGCTTCTTCGTCAAGGACCAGGGCCACGCGATCGACGGCTTCATCGCCAGCAACAACCTGATCGTCGACCAGGACCTGCCCTGCGAACCGGCCTCTCTGTGCAGCGGCTACCAGCTCTCGCCCTGGCAGGTGTTCGGACCGATCGCCAACGGCGAGATGAAGCACAACACGGTGGGGTGGGGGTCCGGCGGCGGCACCGCGGTCCTGACCGGCACCTACACGAACATCGAGTTCTCCGACAACGTCTTCAACCGCCTCACCGACACCGACAGCGGCGGCAGCGTGCCGACCCTGAGCGGCACCGACAACACCTACTGCAACAACAGCGGCTGGGACGTGCCGCCGGGCTCGAGCCAGGACTGCTCTCCCGACTTCCTCAACCCGGCCGCGAACGACTACCGGCTGGCCAACGGCCGTGGCGTCGACTGGGTTCCCTCAGCGCAGCATTACGGCCCCTGAGGACCATTAGTCCATTCCGGCGCTAGTACATCCGTCCCGGAGCGGGACCGCCGGTCATTGCAAAGGATTTCCAGCCCGACCAAGGGGGGGTGGTTCGCAAACGGACTAACTCGCTGAAAGGCGGCCTGGGATGAAACGGTCGATCTTCGTCGCTGCCCTGGTGATCACGATCCTGGGCGCCATCGGAGCCAGCTGGGCGGTTGCCCGATCCGGCGTACGGGATCGCCAGGCGCTCTCGCAGACCAGCTCCCGGGTCAAAACCCGCGACACCGTGCCGCCGAACACGACGATCACCGGCGGCCCGGCGGCGAGCACCACCGCGACCACGGCCGGCTTCTCCTTCACCTCCAGCGAGACCAAGTCGACCTTCTCCTGCAAGCTCGACGGCGGCCGCTGGGGTCGCTGCAGCTCGCCCAGGTCCTACCAGTCGCTGCCCCTCGGCACCCACCAGTTCTCGGTCCGCGCCACCGACGCGGCCGGCAACGTCGACGCGACTCCCGCCGCACAGAGCTGGACGGTGAACGCACCCGAGCCCCCGGCGCCGGCCCCTGAACCCGACCCGGCTCCCGCCCCCGAACCGGAACCGGAACCGACCCCTGAACCCGAACCGGACCCCGTCCCCCCGGCGGACACCGTCGCCCCCGAGACGACCCTCTCCGGCGGCCCCGAAGCCAGCACCACCGCGACCACCGCCGGCTTCTCCTTCACCTCCAGCGAGGCCGGCTCGACCTTCTCCTGCAAGCTCGACGGCGGTTCCTGGGCCGCCTGCGCTTCGCCGAAGTCCTATTCCTCGATCGCGGTCGGCTCGCACCAGTTCTCGGTCCGCGCCACCGACGCGGCCGGCAACACCGACACGACCCCGGCCTCGGACGCCTGGACGGTGACCGCCCCGCCGCCACCGCCGCCTCCGGTCGAATCCGAAGGCTGCGACCAGACCGTCAGCTCGGTCTCGGCAGCTCAGAGCGCGCTCGGCTCGGCGCCCCTCGGCTCGGTCGTCTGCCTCGCCGACGGCAGCTACGGCAGCCTCAGTCTTTCGATGCGGCGCTCCGCCCCCGGGGTGGTCCTGCGGGCGCAGAACCCGGGCCGCGCGACCCTCGGCGGCGTCAGCGTCAGTGGCGGCGGAGTTGCCGTGGAGCGCTTCGTCACCGGCTCGGTCAACGTCTCCTCAACCGCCAACGGGGTCGCCTTCAGACATAACTCCATCTCCGGTGGCGCCTACGTGATCGGCAACAGCAGCTCCTACGTGAAGAACGTCGAGTTCAGCGGCAACCTGATCAAACCGGGAACCGGCAGCGGCGAGAAGGACACCTTCATGGTCCAGCGCTTCGAAGGGCTGCGGATCGAAGGCAACCAGATCTGGGTTGCCGACGAGGACGGCGGCCACAACGACGGCCTGCAGACCGTCTGGGGCGGTCGCGGGCTGATCTTCAAGGGCAACTGGATCCGCGGCGGCGCCGGCTCGCAGGGTTTCTTCATCAAGGACGGCGAGGTCACCAACGTCACCTTCGAGGACAACCTCGTCGCCGGGCGGCCGAGCAAGCTCCCCTACGCGGGCTCGCCGCTGCAGTTCTTCGACGTGGTGCCGAACTCAGCTGACCCCTTCTACACCGGCTACGGGATCGTGATCCGCCACAACACGATCTGGTCGAACCCGAACATCGTCTACGCCCGGGAATGCCAGAACAGGAAGCTGCTGGTCGAATTCAACGTCATGGACGGCTTCTCGGCGCCGGATGGCACCTCCTGCATCCTCAGCGAGCTGACCCAGGACTACAACGTCGTCACCAGCGGGACGATCGGCAAGCGCGGGGCCCACGACGTCTCATCCCAGCCCGCTTTCATCGACAGCGCCAACCAGGACTGGCAGCTCACCTCAGGCTCCGCCGGCAACTTCAGCAGCGGGCGAGCCGGGATTACGTGGCGGCCTGCGGACCAGTCCTACGGGCCCTGAGCAGCGGCCGCAGCAGCTTGCGGAAAAGGTCGACCTGGGTCGGCGCGATGAACGGGAGCAGTCCCAGGTAGAGGACCGAGCCGACCGCGCCGGCGACCACCGCGCCGGCGAAGGTGTCTCCGACCGCGGCCCCCAGGGTCGCCCCGAGTCCGTAACAGGCTGCGGCGGCGAGGATGAAGCGCAGCGCGTCCCGGGTCACCTCGCGGGCCAGGTGCCCGGCGATTTCCGGGGCGCCCTTGGCGAGCATCACCGCGGCGAACAGGGCTGGGGCGATGAAGGCGGCTCCGACCACACCGAGGGAGCCGAAGAGCTGGCCGCCGATGATCGAGACGGCGACGTGGACCGCGAGCAGGGCCGGCGCCAGCAGGTTGGTCAGCCGCGCCCGGCCGAGCGCGAACATCGCCGGCAGCATCAGGTTGACCAGCAGCGCGGCCACCGTCCAGATCGAGAGCAGGGCGCCGAACTCCTGCAGGGTGCGGATGTCGCTCGGGTGCAGGCTGGCGGAGAAGACGTAGCCGATGATCGGGGCGCCGGCGGCGACGAACCCGGCCAGGGCCGGGGCGCAGATCAGCATCGAGTAGCGGAAGCCCTGGGGGACGGTGTCGCCGAAGGCGCGGCGCGGGTCCGAGCGGGCCTCGCGGCTCATGTCGGCGATCCGTGACATCCCCAGCGCGAAGGCGGTGCCGGCGACCAGGTAGCTGGCGAAGAGGTAGGCGTAGGAGAGGACGGTCGCGTCGCCGGCGGAGTAGGAGGTGGTCAGCGAGAGGGTGACCAGGTAGAGAGCGTTGAAGGCGAGGTAGATGCTGGTCCGGCCGAGGATCAGGCCGGCGTCGGCGACGAGGCGGCGGATCCGCAGTGGCCGCGGCTCGGCTGCCTCCTCGGCGCCGGGCCGGCTGCGCCGTAGGCCGGTGAGCATCAGGCCGCAGGTGACGACCGCCATCGCCAGCATCGCGTAGCCGAGCGAGAGCTCGCCGGCGCTGCCGGCGACCGCGAGGTAGGTGACGAGGCCGCCGCCGGCGCCGGCGATGTAGGCGCCGGCGATCGTGTTGAAGCGGTCGCGGACGGCGAGCACGGTGGCGCCGCCGGCTGCCCAGAGCTGGAGGATCATCGCGCCGCCGAGGATCGGCAGGGCCTCCTCGGTGACGGCGCGGTCGGAGTCGCTGAGGCCGGGCGCCAGCAGCAGCGAGAGCGGATGCGCGAGCGGAATCGTCAGCAGCGCCACCGGCACGGCGATCAGGACCAGGGTGGCGGCGAACTCCCGCAGCGGCAGGGAGCGCCTGCCGTTGACCAGCAGCGGCGCCGAGGTGACGCGGATGCTCTGGCTGAAGACGCCGAAGACCGTGTAAAGGGCGAAGGCGACGAAGAAACCGTCGGTGCGCCCGTCGATGCCGTTGGAGTGCAGGTAGAGCGCCGCCTGGATCCCGGAGGCAGCCGCCATCGAGAAGGTCGCGGCGGCCATCACCACCCCGGCCTTGGCGCGCTTCCCCTTGTCGGCCTCTCCGCTCATCTTCTATTCAACGAGTGGAAGGGGGCGGAACTTCTTTTTGCGGTCCGGAATAAGGCGGCGCAGAAGGCCGCTGACGTCGGCCCAGACGCGGGGAAAGAGGGCCCGCAGGGTCAGCGCCTGGGCGGCAACCCCGGCGAGGCCGGCGAGGATGACAATCAACGGCGCCGCCACATCGGCCTGCCGCAGCAGGTCGGCGAGTGGGAAGCCGACCGCCAGGACCAGGGCGCTGCCGGCCACCGCGGGGGCGAGGTCGGTGAGCAGCCGGTTGATCGGCAGCCCGAGGACGCTGCGGAAGAGGACCAGGTAGACGGCGGCGAGGATCGCCACGTGGATGGCGACGACCGCGAGCGCCACCGCGACCAGGCCGAGGCCGGCGGTCAGGTAGACGGCGCCGCCGTAGACGACGAGGACGCAGCAGTTGAAGACCATCAGCGGCCGCGGCCGGCCGGCGGCCAGCATCACCTGCGGGTAGCCGGTGAGGATCGCGGCGATCATCCCCGCGACGGCGAGGATTTGGGCCGGCTCGACCGCCGCCCGCCAGGCGTCGCCGAAGACGAGCGGGACCAGCTCCGGGGCGGTGACGATGAGGATCGCCAGCAGCGGCGCGACGACGGCGCCGTGGATCCGGGTCGCCCGCTCGTGCAGGCTTTTCATCTCGGCAAGGTCGCCGGTCCGCGAGTAGATCGGGAAGGCGAGCCGCATCATGATCCCGCTGAGCTTGTCCTGGTAGAGGACGCCAAGCTGGAAGGCGCGCCAGTAGATCCCGACCTGGGCCGGGTTGAGGCGGGCCGCGAGGACCGCGTAGTCGACGTTGCTGATCGCCACGTAGACGACGCCGGCGGCGGAGGCAGGGCCGCCGAAGCGGGCGATCTCGGAGATCTCGCGGCCGCGCCAGCGGGGGCGGGAGCGCGGGGTGACCGCGAGCAGGGCCAGCGAGGCGAGGCCAGCCGCGGCGACGCCGCCGAGGACGATCGCGTCGGCCCCCATGCCGAGGGCGGCGAGCCCGACCGCGATGAAGGCCCCGAGGGCGAGGGAGCCGGCCTCGATCATGCTGATCAGCCGGAAGTCGAGCTTGCGGGAGAGGACGGCGCGGGAGACGGTGCCGAGCCCCGCGAGGGCGAAGACGGGGGAGACCAGCTGGATCAGGTGGGCGATTTCCGGGTTGAAGATCGGCCCGGCGATCGGCGGCGCCAGCAGGTAGGTGACGATGCTGAGAGCCAGCCCTGCCGCCAGGCTGGTCAGGGTCGCGGCCTCGAAGTGCCCCTCGTGGACGAGCTTGCGCTGGACGAGGGCGCTGCCGAAGCCCTCGTAGGTGAGGATCACCGAGAGCGGCAGGAAGATCAGCGCCACCGAGGCGTTGCCGAAGTCAGCCGGGGTGACGAGGCGGGCGAGGGCGATCGCCGCGGCGAGCTGCAGCACCTCGGTCGTCGCCTTGGCGGCGGCGAACCAGCGCACGCCGGAGACGGCCGCCTGCTTGAGCTGATCGCTGCTCAGCTCGGATTGCTCGCTCTGCTGCTCGGTGGTCACCGCAGTACAAACGCGCGGCGGCCCGGTCCGCTTGCGAAAAGAACTAGTCCTTCGAGCAAGTTTTGCGCTCGCGGGACCGTTCATCCGGTGGTGAAAGGAATGAAAAAGGGCCGAAATGAAATGGAGCGAGCATGGAGATAGTCGGATTCGTCAGGACGCTGCTCCAGCGCAAGCTCGTGCTCGGCATCCTCTTGGCGCTCGCGACTCTCGCTGCTCTGATGACCGCCTTCAGGGTCGGTCCCGACGGGGTCGAAAGGCGCTCCGTAGCGGTCGGTGCGGCGACCAGCCAGATCCTCGTCGACTCGGCTGAATCGACCCTGGTCGAGGGCGCCGGGACCGATCAGATCGCCGCCCTGGGTACCCGGGCGCGGGTCTACGCCCAGTACCTCTCCAGCCGCGACGCGGTCAACCAGATCGCTGATGAAATCGGCGTCGACCCGCTCCTGATCAGCGCCCACGGCCCGTTCAGCGAAGGCACCGGGATCCAGGACTACGACCAGCAGGGGGCCGAGTCCCGCGCCCGTGACCTGGTCGAGGAGGGCAAGCAGTACCGCCTCGTCTTCGAGGCCCAGGAAGACGTCCCGATCATCACCGTCTACGCCACCGGCCCGGCGACCAAGCAGGCGCTCTCGCTGGCCCAGGCCTCCTTCAACGTGCTCGAGCGCTACATCGGCCGGCTCAAGGTCGAAGCCAAAAAGGCGGAAGAGAACCTGCCGCCGCCGAAGAACCCGACCGCGGCCTCGAGCGTGCCGCTGGTCGAAAACATCGTCGTCCGCCAGCTCGGGGCGCCCGAGGGCGGCCTGGTCGGGGGCAACGCCGACATGGTCCTGATGGTGCTGGCCTTCCTCGCCGTCTTCGGCATCGGCTGCCTCGTCGTCGCCGTCGGCTCCGGGTTCATGCGCCACTGGCGCCTGGCCGGTGAGATGGAGCGGATCGGAGCCGAGGCCGACGACTGGCTCAAGGACTCACCCGCCCCGGCGCCCCCCGAGCGCGAGAGCGGGCCGGCCAAGACCGGTTCGTGACCTCCTCCGCCCGGGCAGAGGTGCCGGCGCTCGGGCGCCTGGCCGCCTACCACCGGCGCACGCTGCGGGGCCTGGTCGGCGATTGGCCGCGGACGACGCGGCCGCTGCCGTGGGCGCTCGCCGGCTTCATGGCGATGCTCTTCCTGTTGCCGTTCGACAGCATCGACCTGCCGGTCGGGCTGCCGCTGGAAGCCAAGCTCGACCGCCCGGTCCTGCTCCTCATCGTCGCCCTCTGGGTGCTCTCGCTGACGATCCTTGACGGCGCCCAGCGGGTCCGCTTCACGCCGATCCACTACGCCTTCGTCGGCTTCGTCCTGATCGCGATCCTCAGCCTCATCTACAACGCCGAGACGACCGTGCGGCTGGGCGAGATGGAACTCGGGGTGCGCAAGCTCGCCCTGCTGATCTCCTACCTGACCCTCTTCGTCGTCGTCGCCTCCGGGGTGCGTCCGGGCGAGGTGCGGGCCTTCATGACCTTCATGTGCGGGCTCGCCGTGGTGATGGCGCTGGCGGTGATCTGGGAGTACCGCTACGAATTCAACGTCTTCTTCACCTGGACCGGGAACTTCCTTCCCGTCTCGCTGCCGGCCGAGCTCGGCAACTCGGACTCAATCGGCCGCCGCTCGGTGATCGGCCCGACGATCCATCCGCTGGCGCCGGCGATGATGATGGCCTGCACGATGCCCTTCGCGCTGATTTCGATGTACGAGAGCCCTGACCTGCGCCGCAAACTCCTCTGGGGGGCAGCGGCCGGGATCATGATCGCCGCCGCCCTCGCGACCCAGCGCAAAACCAGCATCGTCGCCCCGATCGCGGCGGTCGCGGTCATGGTCGCCTACCGGCCCCGGATCCTGCGCCAGCTGATCCCGGGCGCGATCGGCCTCTTCTTCATCGCCCACATCTTCACGCCCGGTGCCCTCGGCGGCGTCGGTACCCAGCTGCTGCCGCAGAACATGTTCGGGGTCGCCAGCACGGTCGACCGCCAGAGCGATTACGCGGCGATCGAGCCCGACGTCGTCAACCGCCCCCTGCTCGGGCGCGGATACGAGACCTATGACCAGAAGAAGTACCGGATCCTCGACAACCAGTTCCTGACCACGATCATCGGCACCGGCGTGATCGGCATCCTCTCCTACATCTCGATCTTCCTCGCGATCTTCCTGATCGCCCACCGGGTGGCCCGGAACGGCAAGCCCGAACGGGTCGGGCCGGCGCTGGCGATCAGCGCCGCGACCGTGGCGATGCTCGTCGGCAGCGGCCTCCTCGACATCCTGGCGCTGCCGCAGCTGCCCTACCTGATCTGCTTCTTCGCCGGTTTCGCCGCCGTCCTCTCGCGCGAGCTGGGCGCCGAATCGGCGGCCCAGACAGTGCGTTCGGCCAAGCGGGCCCCGCTCGGTCCCGGCGGGCCGGTCCCGGCGACCCGCTGAGCGGAGCCAGATGGCGGCCCCACAAGAGCGCGACATCGTCTTCAGCTTCGCCTACGCGAGCTGGGGGACGGCGATGGCGCGCGGCATGTGTTTCTCGGAAGACCGCATGGTCGAGACGCTGCTCGCGCACCCGGAGGTGCGACGGCTGCTGGTGGCGGAGACGCCCCGCAGCCTGCCGCTGAAGCTGGCCCGCCAAGCGCTGCGGCCGCCGCCTCCGTTCCCGGCCGACGGCGCGGCCACCCTGTACGGGCCGACCCGCCTGCGCCGCCGGGACCCGAGCGGGATGAGGGCGATCGAACGCAGCTTCAAGCGCTGGGACGACCAGATGCGGCGCGTCGCGGCCAAGCGAGGCCTCGAGCGCCCGGCGCTGATCACCACGCACCCCCTCATTGCGGGCTTCGCCCCCCTGGAGTGGACCTCCTCGGTGACCTTCTACGCCTACGACGACCTCGCCGAGTCCCAGCCCCTGCGGCGGCTATGGCCCGCCTACCACGAGGCCTACCGCCGCATCCGCAGGAGCGGCCGCGCGGTAGCGGCGGTCTCGCCGGCGCTGCTGGAGACGATCCAACCCACCGGCCCGAGCGCCGTCGTCCCCAACGGCGTCGACCCCGAAGAGTGGGTAAGTCCCGGCCCGGCGCCCGCCTGGTTCACCGACCTGCCCGGTCCCAGGCTGCTCTACGTCGGCAGCCTCGAGTCGCGGGTTGACGTAGGCGCAATCGCCACGGCGGCAAAGGCCCTGCCGGACGCCTCCTTCGCTCTCGTCGGGCCGATGCTCGACGAGGCCCACTTCCAGCTGCTGCGGGGTCTGGCGAACGTGCACTTTTTCCCACCAGCCTCACGGGGCGAAGTCGTCGCCCTGGTGGCGAGCGCCGACGCCTGCCTGATCCCGCACGTCGACACCCCGCTAACCCGGGCGATGAGCCCCCTGAAGCTCTACGAGTACCTGGCCGGCGGAGCGCCGGTGGCAGCGCTCGACCTGGCACCAATCCGCAGCGTCTCGCCAAGGGTGCTGATCCGCGACGACCTCACCGAAGCGATCGGGGCAGCGCTGGCCGTGGGGCGCGCCTCCGAGCCAGAGCGACGCGAGTTCGCCCAGGTCAACTCATGGCGACAGCGCCAGGAGTCGATCGTGCAGATGGCACTGGACGCCTGAGGAGCGCATTCGCTGGAACAAGCATGCGCGATACCGCACACGCTCGAACCTGCCGGTCGATGAATGCAGCGATTTCTAGCTTTCCAGGTGCTGTCAGGGGCTTGCGAGGCTCCATAGTCACCCAGCCCGCATTGCTATTGATCAAGAGACTCCTAACCATTGGTGCGCGCTCAATCGGGCGCTCAACAAAACAAGGAGTGGAAATGATCCGAAAGTTCAAGACTCTGGGCGTGGCATTTGTCGCCGTGTTCGCTCTCGTCGCCGTAATGGCCTCAGCTGCCTCGGCCGCGAAATACACAGCGTCCAGCTACCCGACCACCGGCACAGGCACGAGCGCGCTCGGCAATGACACATTCACCACCGAAGCCGGCAAAGTCGAATGCGCAGTCCATTACGAAGGCACCATTACCGGAGAAAGCGAAACCCTGACAGGCAGTTCCACCTACAGCAACTGCAAAGCGTTCGGCTTCCTCAGCGCGACGGTCGCCACCAACGGCTGCGATGGCACCGCAATTGCACCGGTGGGGTCGGGGGACAAATACACCGCCTCAGGCAGCTTGGTGTGTCCGGCCGGAAAATCGATTGAAATCACCGCTGGCACCTGCAAAGTCTCGATCGGCGGCCAGAGCTCCGTCGGCACTGTGACGATCACCCTTAACACAGCGGCTGGTGACGTCAGTGTCCAGGCAAATCTCAACAGCATCAAATACACCGTCGTGACCGACGGCTTCGGCTGCCCGTTCAATGGCACCGGCGCGAAAACCGGCGCGACCTACGTCCAGGACGCCGCCATCACAGTCGACTCGACCAACGGCGCAACCATCGACATCGGCTGATTCGAGAGATCACCCGCTGTTCACTGGTCGTCTTCGAGGGCCGGGCATCAAGCCCGGCCCTCGGCTTAGCCAGGTAGGAGCCGTCGCCGGACTGGGGCGATGCGATCCCGGGTCTCGCCGGCGAGACGGCGGGCGAGGGCCCAGGGGCGTTGGGGCGGTGGTGAGACGCCCTCAGGGACGACTGCGTCGGGGCGGCGCAGGCTCAGGTTGAGGGTGCCCGCTCCGTCGATCTCGAAGGGCTCGCCTGCTGGCACCGTGTCGTTCGGAGCTTCGACGGTCTCGTTATCGGCACTCCAGGGTGGCTCGACGACGACGCGGCGCGTTCCGGGTGGCACCTCCATCGAGACACGGCGGGAATAGGGGCGCAGGCGCAGCAGGTCGCCCTCGAGGCGCCAGCTCACATTGCCTGCCGCTAGCGCCTCCAGTGAACCCCAGCGCACGGGGCCGAGCCCGTTGACCGCGGCGCTGCGGTCGGCGAGAACGTCGAGGCCGTCAGCTAGGTCGTCGTGGTGGCCGTAGAGGATCAGGGGCTGGTCGAGGTAGGCGCGGAGGGCGAGCTCGGCGGGGGAGAAGTGGGGATCGGCGAGGGGGTGGCGGAGGAGCACCGGCAGGCCGCTCGGGGTGACGTCGGCCGGGGCCCAACCGGTGAGGGCGCCATCTCCGGCGCTGGTCAGCCAGTGCAGCGGCGGCGCCGAGAGCCAGGGGAAGGGGCGGGTCATGGTGATCGCTGCGAAGCCGGTCTGTGCCAGGGCCGTGGCCATCGCCTCCGAGCACTCCTCGTGGGGCGGCACCATCACCCGCGAGACCGGTGCTCCGGTCCGCCGCTCGAACTTGGAGATCCGACGCAAGGCCTGCGCCGCCAGGGCCAGGGCCTCGTCCTGCTCGGCGGCGCGCCCGAGCTCGCCACCGAAGTGGTCGTTGCCGTGGACGCTGAGCGAGATCTCATCCCTCTCGCGGAGCAGGCGGACGGCCCTGGGGTCGGAGACGCGGGCGTCGAGCGGGACCATCGCCAGCGCCAGGTGGTAACCGTGCTCGCCGGCGTGGTCGGCGAGGCGGGGCAGCGAGAGGAAGCCGTAGGAGGGCCAGTGCAGGTTGGGGTCGTCGAGCAGGAAGGTGGCCCGCAGCGGGGGAGGGCGCCAGGCAGACTCGGCGGTCAGCTCTCGCAGCAGCTCCACAAGGGGCAGGAGGGCAAGCGAACGCCTCGAGCCGAGCCGGTCGCGCAGCGGCTCGTCTGCGTCCAGCTCATTTGCGGCCGCCGCAACGATGTCGAGCTTGCCCTCGCGGATCCAGGCGGGGGCTCCGCCGACCTGGGCGAGGATCTCGGACTCGCCGCCTTCTCTCGACGCGACCGCCGCGAAGCCGTCTAGGTGGCGGTCTGGCAGCGCTTGGCCGTGCAGGCGCCGGTCCAGGCTGGTCCCGGCGGCGAGATCGACGACCTTGGCGCCTCCCGGCTCTCCCTCGGGCGCAAGCGCGGCGAGCGCTCGCAGGCCGGCGCTCGCAGCGCTCCGAGCCTCCTCATCGCCGCCGAACTCCACCAGCGCGTCGATCCCCGCCGTCTCACCCGCCTCGCGGCCCTCGAACTGCACACCGGGGAATGCCTCAGCCAGCGCTGCGAAGAGCCTCGTCCTGCGCCTCAGCTCGGCGCCGGGATGGACGCCCACCAGCTGCACGGCGCTCACGGTAGCGCGTAGACGCGGAATCCCCGTGATGGATTGCCGCCGCCCGGCGCGGCATCGAGGTCGCCGAAGCTCGCGACCAGGCGGCCGGAGCGCAGATAGCGGCCGAGCAGCTGGTCGTAGCCCGTGCCGAAGCGGCCGGTCTCGAAGGCCGAGGTGTCGCGGTTGCTGACCAGCGCGTAGCGGACCCCCTCACGCTGCAGCCTCGCGATCGCCGCCCGCTCGTCAGCCTCGGTGTCGAGTAGGCCGGGCAGGAACATGTTCTCGTAGAGCGCCTGGGGGCGGTCGGCGAGGAAGTAGATGCCGGCGTCGGCGGGCAGGGCGAGGACGGGCTCGCCGGGGGAGGTGTGGCCGCGGAGGAAGTCGATCGCCTGTTGCTGGGCGCCGGCGCTGCGGCTGTCGCCGACGTAGCTGCCGGCGGCGGTGTGGACGACCGTGCCCTTGTCCGGATAGAGCGCGGCGGCGGCGTAGAGGGCGATCCCCGCGGCGACCGCCGCCAGCATCGCCATCACGGCCGGCCGGGCGCCGGGCCGGCGGTCGCCGACCCGCTGGTGCAGGATCCCGAGCAGCAGCACCGCCGGAGCCGCGTAGTAGGGCGCAGCCGAGGTCATCGTGAACTGGTCGTAGGCGCGCGAGCAGAGCAGGACCGCGACGGCGACGAGGGCCAGGTCGAGCGGCCAGCGCCCGCTCAGCGGCGCCGCCTGCCGGCGGACCAGCGCCCGCGCGACCAGCGCCGCCGCCAGCAGCGAGAGCAGCGGCAGCCAGCTCATCCCCAGGAGCAACTGCTTGCCCTCTTCCTGCACCGCGGCCTCGGCGCCGGCGAAGACCCCGCTCGCCTTCCAGACGGCGAGCAGGAGGAGGGAGCCGAGGCCGGCGGCGGCCAGCGGCCAGAGCGCCTTCGCCCGGGCGAGGCCGCGGGCGCCGTGGAGCTTCACCGCGGTGGCGGTGAGGCCGGCGAGCAGAGCGAGGTAGATGGCGCCACGGGCGAGCGAGGAGGCGACGCTGGCGGCGTCGAAGGGCGTCCACTCGCGGTAGGCGTTGAAGCCGGCGGCGCGGAGGAAGTCGATCGGCCAGAGGTTCTGCCAGAGGAGACGATCGGCGCCGACCCTGGCGGCCAGCGTCCCGAGCACGACGAGGGGGATCGCCAGCGCCGGCCCCGCCATCCAGGCCAGCGCCCCCAGCGCGGGGCGGAGCCCTTCTTCGCGCCAGATCCCGACGACCCAGGCGAGCCCGGCGATTGCGGCGGCGGCGGCGAACTCGACCCGCGTCAGCGCCGTCATCCCGATCGCCGTCCCGGCCAGCAGGAAGTGGCCGCGGGTCAGCGCCAGCAGGGTCAGGATCGCCAGCAGGAGGCCGAAGGTGGCGGAGTTGGTGTGGGGGAGGACGAAGTTGAACTGGGTGCCGGAGAAGCCGATCGCGATCAGCACCGCGCTCGAGAGCGCCGCCGCCAGGGGCCGCAGGAGTTGCCGGGCAAGGGCGTAGAACGAGCCGGCGATCGCCACGGTCATCGCCAGCCCCAGCGCGTAAGCGGTCGCGAGGCTGGTCCCGAAGAGCTCGAAGGCGCCGGTCAGCGTGTAGACGCCGAGCGGGCCGTAGAAGTAGCGGGTGTCCTCGTATGGCATGTGGCCGTGCACGGCCTGGGCCGCGGTCGTCAGCTCGGCGCCCGCGTCGATCTCCGGCGTCCCCCACTTGTGCCAGCTGATCGCCGCCAGGACGACGATGAACAGGCCCAGGCCCGCCAGGGCGAGGGCGTCCGCCGAGCGCGCGAGCGCCAGCAGGCGCGCGGGCAGTGCACGGCTACTGGCGCTGCGCAGGCGCTCGGGGGCGATCGCGTCGTTCGCGCTCACGGGGAATCAACGAATCGGCCCCCGGTGGGCTTGCGGCCGGGCCTGCGGGTTCTTTTAGGGTTTGCCGGCTTCGAAGTGCGCCAGCACCGTCGCCGCGGAGAGGGCGGAGGTGTAGAGCGCCGTCTCGTCGATCGAGCCCTGCAGGTAGCGCTGGGCGAGGCTGGTCGCGGAGATCGGCCGGCCGATCCGCAGGTCGCGGCTGCTGTTCCAGCTCGGGTCGGAGGTGAAGCTGACGTTCGCCCGTTCGACGCCGTCGACGAAGACGCGGGCGCGGCTGCCGTCGTAGGTGCCGACGATGTGGTGCGTGGTGTTGGGCGCGACCGTGGTCGGGCTGACCGCCTGGCCCCGGGTCACCTGGCCGATGATGTTCTGGCGGGCGACGGAGAAGACGGGGCGGTTGCTGGAGTCGATCACCAGCGAGAAGCCGTTGTCGAAGTCGGCGCTCGAGTCGCTGACCAGGAAGTGGTAGCCGCCCGCGGCTTTGGCGGCGCTGGTGCGGACCCAGGCCTCGACCGAGAAGGTCGAGGGGGCGCCGAAGGGGGTCGGCGAGAGGTCGATGTACTGGCTGGTGCCGTTGAAGGAGCGGGCGAAGCTGTTGGTCTCGCCGCCGATCAGGGGCGGGACCGAGGTCGGGCTGCTGACGTAGGTGCCGTTGTTGTTGGCGCCGTTGGCGTCGGTCACGGTCGTGCCGGAGGTCTCGTCGAGGCGCCAGAGGTCGCTGACCCCGGCGGTGCCGAGGACCGCGGCGCGGTAGCCGCTGTTGACGGTCAGCGAGCGGGTCGTCGCCGCCGTCGCGCCGCTGTTGTCGGTGGTCCGCAGGCCGAGGGTCAGCGTCGCCGTGGCGGTGAAGGATTTGGTCGTGCCGGCGGTCGTGCCGGTGCTGGTCTCATAGCTGCCGTTGCCGTCGAGATCCCACTCGTATTTGGCGATCGTCCCGTCGGGGTCGGTCGAGGCGGAGCCGTTCAGGGTCACGGTCTGGCGGGTGTTCGCGGGGCTGGGGGTGACGGTGAAGGAGGGAACGGGCGGGCGGTTGTTGACCGTCACCGTGCGGCTCGTGGTGGCCGTCTGCCCGTCGTCGTCGGTGACCCGCAGTTTCGTTTCCACGGTCCCGGCTGCGCTGTAGGAGCGGCTGGTCGTCGCCGTCGTACCCGTGTTGGTCTCGAAGGTCCCGTTGCCGTCCAGATCCCACTCGTATTTCGTGATCGTCCCGTCGGGGTCGGCGGACCCGGAGCCGTTGAAGCTGACGCTGGTGCCGGTTTCGACCGGGTTCGGCGTGGTGGTGAAGGACGCCGTCGGCGGCTGCAGGGTGACGGTCACGTTTTTCGTCGAGACCGCGGTCGCCCCTTTGTCGTCGGTGACCCGCAGCTTCGTTTCCACCGCGCCCGCAGCGGCGTAGGAGCGGCTGGCGGTCGCGGTCGTGCCGGTGTTGGTCTCGAAGGTCCCGTTGCCGTCGAGGTCCCACTCGTATTTCGCGATCGTCCCGTCGGGATCGCTCGAACCCGAGCCGTCGAAGCTGACCAGCTGTCCTT
>Ga0207677_10000452_pt1 | contig 27626 bp, 26 predicted proteins | sample KBSMisM42_FD_184311 | JGI IMG/M metagenome (GOLD analysis project Ga0207677, IMG submission 184311) | Miscanthus rhizosphere microbial communities from Kellogg Biological Station, Michigan, USA - KBS Miscanthus M4-2 (SPAdes) (version 2) | ecosystem: Host-associated > Plants > Roots >...
CCTCGCCGACGCCAAGGCTGCGGATCGGCCGGCGGCGGCCGCGACGGCCTCGGCCGACGCGCCGCTCCCGGCCCCGACCGCGATCGGCGCGCACGAGCCCCAGCCGTCGTCCACGACCGACAACGCCCTCGCTCCACCCACGGCCACCCTCCCCGTTCCCGTCGATTCGCCCGAATTCGCGGCGGCGTTCGGGGTTCAGGTGAGCGTGTTCGTGCGCGAAGGCGTGCAGCAGGCCGAGCTGTACCTCAATCCGGCCGAGACCGGCCCGGTATCGATCGCGATCACGGTCGAAGGCAGCCAGGCGCGGGTCGAGTTCGGCGCCGATCTCGCCGCCACCCGCCAGGCGATCGAGGACGGTTTGCCCGCCCTGGCCAGCGCCCTGCGCGATGCCGGCTTCACCCTCGCCGGCGGCGGCGTCGCCCAGCACTCCCGATCCGGCGGGAGCGGGCCAGGCGGAGACGAAGCCGCCGGTCGCGGCCGGGACGACCGGCGTGCGATCCGGAGCGGCGAAGCGCTCGCCGCACCGGCCGTGCAGCGCGCGAGTGTTCGCGTCGCCGCCGGCGGCATCGATCTCTACGCCTGAGCCATCGCTCCGCGGGTGGGCTGTTCTGCGCGGCAAAAGCAGGCCTTATCGCCGCTTCTCCGCCGGCCCCGGTTTCGATAATTTCCCTCAAGACAGCGCCCTCGTTGCCGAGTTCGGCAGCGGGCGCGACGCCGAGGAGAACCATCGATGCCCGCCGTGACTGCCGATACCGCCGCCGCCGTTGAAGGTGGCGCCGTTCCGTTCAAGCGCGGCAAGAAGAAGCTCCTGATCATCGTCGCCGCCGCGCTCGTGCTCGTGCTCGCGGCCGGGGGCGGCGGCGTCTGGGTCCTGAAGAAGAAGGCCGCGCATGCCGCCGCTCTCGCCGCCGGCGACGACGAGGCCGCCAGCGCCGAGGGCACGCAGCCCGCGGTTCGGTCCGATGCGAAGAGCATCCCGGTCTATCTGCCGCTCGATCCCTTCATCGTCAACCTGGCCGACAAGGATGTCGACCGCTACGCGCAGATCGGCATCACCCTCGAGCTCGAGAGCACCGTCTTCGCCGACCAGGTGAAGGCCTACATGCCGGCGGTGCGCAATGCGATCCTGCTGATTCTGGCGCAGAAGTCCTCGCGCGACCTGCTCGGCCGCAGCGGCAAGGAAGAGCTCGCCGAGGAAATCATGCGCGAGTCGGTCCGGCCGATGGGCATCGAGATCCTCGCCCCCGAGCCGGTGAGCGGCGCCACGGCGGTCGCCGCGGCCGCGAGCGGCGCGGAGAGGATGGCCCAGGACGAGGCGGCTCCGATCAAGGCGGCGAAGAAGGTGAAGAAGGCTGCGGTGCGCAACCCGGTGCAGCACGTCCACTTCTCCAGCTTCATCATCCAGTGAGGCGAAGCGCCTCCTCGTCCAGCAACCCATTCACCCGCTCGGCAACGAGCTCGACCGGAGACCTTCATGGCCACTGACAACACCGCCGCCGCGCCGGGCGAGCCCGACGCGAACGCCGCCGACTGGGCTGCCGCCGTCGATTCCCGCACCGAGACCGCCTCCGAGCTGCAGGGCCCGGCGGACCAGGTCTCGCCGGCCGCGTTCACCAACTTCCAGCCGACCCCGGGCGGCATGGCCGGCAACGACATCAACATGATCCTCGACATCCCGGTGCAGCTCACGGTCGAGCTCGGCCGGGCACGGATCCCGATCAAGAACATCCTGCAGCTGGCGCAAGGCTCGGTGGTCGAGCTCGAGGCGCTTGCCGGCGAGCCGATGGACGTGCTCGTCAACGGCTACCTGATCGCCCAGGGCGAGGTGGTCGTGGTCAACGACAAGTTCGGCATCCGCCTCACCGATATCGTGACGCCGAGCGAGCGCATGCGCCGCCTCTCGCGTTCCTGACCTGCTCGCCACGATGGCCAACGGTCTGAGCTCCCTGCTCTGGTTCATCGCGATCCTCGCGCTGATCCCGGCAACGCTCTGGTTTCTCAAGCGCACGCCGCTCGGCGGCGCCGGCGGCTCGGGGGTGATGAAGAGCATCGCCTCGCTGCCGCTCTCGACCTCGCAGCGGATCGTCACGGTCGAGGTCGGCACGGGCGTGGAACGGCGCTGGCTGGTGCTCGGCATCACGCCGTCCTCGATCACGACCCTGCACACCATGGCCGCGCAGGCAGCCGAGGGCGCGCCGCAAGACGCGACCGGCGAGGTCCATCCGGGCTTCGCCCAGATCCTCGGCCGCTTCCGCCGGCCCGGCGGCGGAGCCGACGGCAATGCCCGCTGAGCGCATCGCCCTGGCGGCGCAGCGCCGCGACGACGAGCTGCTGAACGAGCATTTCCGCAAGAGCAGCAGCAGCCCGAAGCGGATCGCCTGGCTCGGCCTGCTCGTTCTCGTGGCGGTGGCGCTCGTGGTCGTCGCCCTGCCCGCCGCGGCGCAGTCGGCTGCCCCCGAGGCCGGCCTGCCTCTGCTCGTCGGCCAGAGCGCCGGCAGCACCAGCTACTCGGTGCCCGTGCAGACGCTGCTGTTCTTCACCGCGCTCAGCTTCCTGCCGGCGGTACTGCTGCTGATGACGAGCTTCACCCGGATCGTCATCGTCCTGAGCCTGCTGCGCCAGGCGCTCGGCACCCAGGCGGCGCCGCCGAACCAGGTGGTGGTCGGCCTGAGCCTCTTCCTCACCTTCTTCGTCATGGGTCCGACCATCGACAAGGTCTACGCCGACGCCTACCAGCCCTATGCGACCAACAGAATAGCCTTCGAGGAAGCGCTGAAGCGCGGCGAGAGCCCGGTGCGCGAGTTCATGATGAAGCAGACGCGCCAGGCCGACGTGATGCTGTTCGCCAAGCTGGCGCGGATCGATCCCGCGGTCAAGACCGCCGACGTGCCGTTCAAGGTGCTGGTGCCGGCGTTCGTGACCAGCGAGCTGAAGAGCGCCTTCCAGATCGGCTTCCTGGTCTTCCTGCCCTTCCTCATCATCGACATGATCGTCGCCAGCGTGCTGATGTCGCTCGGCATGATGATGCTGTCGCCGGTGCTGATCGCCCTGCCGTTCAAGCTGATGCTGTTCGTCCTGGCCGACGGCTGGAACCTCCTCCTAGGCTCGTTGGCCGCGAGCTTTGTCACCTGAGCACACCATGGACTCCCAACAGGTCTTCACCTTCGGCCAGCAGAGCCTCTACATCCTGCTGATGGTCTCCGCGCCCATCCTCCTCACCGTGCTCGGCGTCGGCCTGGTCGTCAGCATCTTCCAGGCCGCGACCCAGATCCACGAATCGACCCTGTCGTTCGTGCCGAAGATCGTCGCCGCGGTCGCGGTGCTCGCGATCGCCGGCCCGTGGATGCTGACGACCCTCGTCGAGTTCGTGCAGCGGACCTTGCAGTCGATTCCTTCGGTCGTCGGCTGAGTTCCATGCTCCGTGATGGATGGGTCGGCGACGTGCCGCTTCGGCGACCCGGCGCGCGAAGGCCTCGGGCATGGGGCGGCCCCCGCAGCGAAGTATTAGGAGGAGAAGGCCGCCGCAGGCGGCCTTCGGGGGACATGAGCGGAGGGGGCCGCCCCGTGCCCGAGGCCAACCATCGCCACACGCAAGCGGCCACATGCTGACCTTCACCGAAGCGCAAGTCCTGGCCTGGGTGACACCGATCCTCTGGCCGTTCATCCGCGTCCTCGCGCTCTTCGGCTCGTTGCCCCTCATCGCCCAGCGCAGCGTGCCGCTGCGCCTGCGCATCGGCCTCGCCGGACTGATCGCGTTCTGCGCCCAGGCGACGATTCCGCCGATCGCGCCGATCGAGCTGGCGTCCGCGGCCGGCTTCCTGGCGGTGGTGCAGCAGTTGCTCATCGGCGTCTGCATGGGCTTCGCCGTGCGGGTCGTCTTCACCGCGGTCGAGTTCGCGGGCGAGATCATCGGCCTGCAGATGGGCCTCAATTTCGCCGCCTTCTTCAACCCGATGACGGCGAGCAGCGACACCGCCGTCAGCCGCTTCTTCGGCGTCTCGGTGGCGTGGCTCTTCATCGTCACCGGCGGCCACCTGATGCTGATCGCCGCGGTGGTGCAGAGCTTCACCGCGTTTCCGGTTTCGGCCGAGCCGTTCGCCTTTCTGCGTGCCGTCGAGCCGCATCGCTGGGGCGCGGAGATCTTCAGCCTGGGCCTGTGGATCGCCCTGCCGATGGTGGCGATGCTGCTCTTCACCAACCTCGTGCTCGGCGTCATCTCGCGGGTGGCGCAGCAGATGAACATCTTCGCGATCGGCTTTCCGATCACGCTCGGCGTCGGCCTCATCGGCGTCATGCTGACCCTGCCGATGATGCAGGTGCCGTTCACCATGGCCCTGGAGAAGATGCTGGCCTATTTCCAGTAGGCGGCCGGCGGCGTAGGAATCGGCCCGCAATGCGACGCGGCGTCGACCCGAAGCCGGCGGACCGACGGGCTTCTACGATGGCGCTGCACCCCCGGAGCCGCAGCCATGGACATCGCCGACATCCTGAAGCAGTACGCCGACCGCCCCACCGACACCCATACCGACTTCGACGAGGTCGCGCGCCAGGTTCCGCCCGACGTTCTCGGCAGCGGCATCGCCCAGGCCTTCCGCTCGGAGCAGACGCCGGATTTCGGCAACATGGTCGGCAGCCTGTTCGGCGGCTCGAATCCGCAGCAGCGCGCCGGACTCCTCGGCCAGCTCATCCGCTCGGTCGCCCCGGCCGTGCTCTCCGGCCTCGCCGGCGGCGCGCTCGGCCGCGTCTTCCAGGGCGCCAAGGCCGGTGCCGCCCCGACCGTCTCGCCGTCCGACCTGGTCGACGTCACGCCCGAGCAGGTGCGCGAAGTCGCCACCGCGGCAGAGAAGAACGACCCGAGCGTCATGGATCGCATCGGCGCCTACTACGCCGAGCATCCCGAAGTGGTGAAGGTGCTGGGCGGCACCGCGCTGGCGATCGCGCTCGGGCAGATGGCGACGCGCATGCGCCGCTGATCGTCGCGCCGGCGGGTGCCCCGCCCGTCGGCAACGGCCCCCATTCGGCGCCGCTGCACCATACCGGGTTTTACCGAGTGTGGCTCCCAGGGGCAGGCCTATAGTGCCTTGCGAAAGCGAACGGTCGTTCGTTTCCTGGTGACGATCGGCTTCGCTTCGGCCCCCGGGCGAGCCGTGGCTCGCCTCCGATGCGCACATTCGAGGTCTTCCGCATGAGAGCTTTCCGCACCCTGAGTCCGTGGGTCCTGTCGACGACCCTGCTGCTGGCCGCCTGCGGCGGCAGCGATCCCGACGTTCCCGGCAGCGGCTCGCCTTCGGGCGCGCCGACGGCCCCCGGCAGCTTCAGCGCGGTGGTCTCGTTCGGCGACAGCCTGAGCGACGTCGGCAGCTACGCGCCAGCGACCTCGCTCGCCGGCGACGGCTCCGCCCCCTTCTTCGGCGGCAAGTTCACCACCAACGACACCACCACGGGCGCGCCGACGGCCACGCCGCTCGGCAAGGTCTGGGTCGAGAACCTCGCCGCCTCGCTCGGCCTGATCGTCACGCCGGCCGAGGTCGGCTTCGCCGGCACCACAGTGCAATGCCCGGCGGCGGCGGTGCCCGCGCTCGCCAGCACCTGCACCGCCTACGGCCAGGGCGGCGCGCGCGTCACCGACCCGAACGGCATCGGCCACTCCGCCGGATTTGCGACGGTGCCCGTGGTGACGCAGATCGCCAACCACCTGACGCGCTTCGGCTCGTTCAAGAGCAGCGACCTGATCCTGGTCTACGCCGGCAACAACGACGTCTTCACCCAGTTCGGCGGCTTCGCGGCGGCGGCAGCGCAGATCCAGGCGGATCTCGCGGCCGGCAGCATCAGCGCCGACCGGGCCAACCTGGAGCTCTTCACCGCCCAGCAGACCGCCCAGGAGGCGATGAAGACGGCGGCGCTGGAACTGGCGACGCTGGTCAAGACCCAGATCCTCGCCAAGGGCGGCACCTATGTCGCGGTGATGACGCTCTCGGACATCGCCGACACGCCGTTCGGCAACTCGCCGGAGGTGGTGCCGGCGCGCTCGGTGCTGACGGCCCTGTCGCAGACCTTCAACCTGTGGCTGCGCGACGGGCTCACCGGCCAGCCGGTGCAGATCATCGACACCTTCGCTCTGTACAAGACCACCTATGCCAATCCCGGCCAATTCGGCATCGTCAACAACACCGTGCCGGCCTGCGACGCCGCCAAGATCCAGGCGGTGACCGGCGGCGCCGTCACCGACGGCTCGTCGCTGTTCTGCAATGCCACGCCGGGCGCGCCCTACAACACCATCGTCACCGACGCCGACGTCAACACCTGGCAGTTCGCGGACAGCGTCCATCCGACGACCGGCGGCCACAAGATCATCAGCGATGCCTTCGCGGCCCAGCTGCACGCGTTCGGCTGGATCTGAACCCCACGCAACGAGGCGACCTCCATGAAAACAATTTCCTCGCTCCTCGTCGCGGCGGCCCTGGCCGGTAGCGCGTTCGCCGTCCAGGCGCAAGACAATGTCTTCAAGATCGGCGCGACCCGCTACGACACCCACGCCAAGACCAGCGGCATCGAAGGTGTCGGCGTGCCGCCGGGAGCCGACGTGAAGGTGGGCGACGCGACCACGGTGATCTTCGTCTACGAGCGCCTGTTCGGGCCGAACTTAGGCGCCGAGCTGGTGATCGGCATCCCACCGACGATCAAGGCCAAGGCGGCCGGCAGCGTCGAGTTCCTCAACGCCACCGGCACCGTGCTCGAGACCGAGAACTGGTCGCCGACCGTGCTCTTCAACTACCACTTCTTCGAGCCGGGGGCGACCTGGCGGCCGTATGTCGGCGCCGGGATCAACTACACCAAGTTCAAGAACACGAAGTCGAGCCTCGCGCCCAACGCCGAGCTGGGCAGCTCCTGGGGCCCCGCGGTCCAGGTCGGCATCGAGTACGCGATCACCAAGGACATCAGCGCATTCGCCAGCCTGGCCGCGCTCAAGGTGAAGAGCAAGGTCGTGGCCAGCGACGGCACGGTGCTGACGACGACGGTCGACTTCCGGCCGACGACGTATTCGCTCGGAGTTGCCTACAAGTTCTGAGTTCGGCCGGCGACCCTCGCCTCGGGGGTCCGACGGCGTGTCCGGCGGCCGGCGATTCGCGTAAAGTGCGCCCCGGTTCACGGGAGCACGAGGGAGCGCGATGGGTTCGTCGTTGTTGGAAAAGCTCGGCCTGCCTTCGGTCGGCGACGCGAAACAACCCGCTCCTGCCAGCCGGCCGCTGACCGATGCCGACTTCCCGGTCGACGCGAACGGGCGCAAGCGCGCCGACGCCGAGGCGAAGAAGAAGGGTCAGGCGATCAACGCCGAAGCCGCCAAGCCGCCCGGCAAGGGCCCGCAGAAGGGCTTCATCGACAAGAAGATCGACAAGGCGGTCGACGACTTCATCGACGACAAGACCAAGAAGGCGCGCCAGCTCAACAAGGACACGATGCCGACGTTCGATCTCTTCGAGGAGATGACGCCGGAACGCGAGTTCGCCGAAGACCTGGAAAAGGGCATCAAGAACGCGACCGAGCAGGTCAAGTTCATCAAGCAGACGATCGAGTACGCCGAGAAGTTCGGCGACAAGACCGCGCTGGCGCCGATCAGCGAGGCGGCGAAGAACCTGAAGAAGGTCACCGACGGCGTGCTCGGCGGGCTCGGCAAGGCAGCCAAGGTCGCCAAGCTCGGCAAGGAGGTCGTCGTCTTCTTCCAGGCGCTGGACAGCTTCGCCGAGGCGAGCGAGAGCATGAGCGCGAGCCAGGGCGAGTCGGTGGCGGCCTGGGTCAAGTCGCTGCAGTCGGTGTGGAACGCCGGCAAGCCGTTCGTCGACCGCCTCAAGGACGAGGTCTTCACCGCCGCCCTCGCCGGCTCGGAAGCCGCCGGCGCGCTCGGGGCGACGCTGGCGATCGTCGGCGCCGAGCTCTTCATCGGCCTGAAGGCGCTCGAGGCAGGCGTGAACGTCGTCAACGCCTACTTCAAGCGCCTCCACGAAGCGACCAAGGAGCAACGGGACGGCGTCGTCGCCCGGCCCGACCCGCCGCAGCCGCCGCTGCCGTTCTCGACCCGCGCCGAGACCATCGCCAGCATCAGGAAGCACGAGGAAGACAAGAAGCGAATGGCGGCGCTGCGCGAGAAGAACGCGAAGGAACAGGTGGCCGAGGAATCGGCGAAGCAGCTCGTCGAGCGCTTCAACGACGAGGTCTTCCCGAAGCTCTATCTCGGCTACCGCAAGAAGATCAAGTCGTTGATCTACGCCGCCTACCTGAAGACCGGCGGCGGCGGCGGCAGCGCCGAGAGCGACTGGTGGGATTGCCTGCGGCCGCTCGACGAGTCAGCCGAAGAGTGGCCGAACGACATCGAGCCGCGCAAGGACAGCATCTCGGCCTCGGAGGCCAAGGACGAGGTCGTCCAGTTCATGAACCTCGGCGAGCCGTGCGGGTTCTTCGACGCCATCTACCAGCACGAGCTGAAGGCCTTCCTCGCCAAGCAGGCGAAGTGAGGCGCCGGCCGCCGCGGCCGGCGACGGCGATCAGCGGAACTCGGGCAGCTGGACGGTCTTCAGCTCGCCGGGCAGCGACGAGAGGTAGCCGGACAGCGACTTGATCTCGGCATGGGTGAACGGTCGGGCCATGCCCATCATGATCGCGTTGCTGCGGCCGACGCGCGGGTTGTGATCGGTCTGGTAGGCCTTGAGGGCGACGTAGAGGTAGTCGGCGTACTGGCCGGCAAGCTTGGGATAGCTCGGATCGATCGGCGTGCTGAAGTTCTTGCCGTGGCAGGACTCGCAGTTCGCCTTCGTCAGCAGCTTGGCGATGTCGGCCGGAGCCTCGGCGGGCGCGGCCGGGGCCGCTGCGCCCTTCTCGAGCTGCTCGTAGAAGGCAGCGACGTCGGCCATGTCCTGGTCCGAGAGCGAGCCCGCGATCGCCCGCATGCTGGGGTGCTTGCGCTCGCCCTTCTTGTAGGCGTTGAGCGCGGAGACGATGTACTTGGCGTTCTGCCCGGCGATCTTGGGCACCTTGTAGATCTCGGGGAAGCTCGCCTGGTAGCCGGGGAGGTTGTGGCAGCCGGCGCACATCTGCATCTTCTTCTCGCCGGCCTTGGCGTCCTGCGCTCGGGCGGCGGTGCTCACGATCATCGAGCCTGCGGCCAGGAGGGCGGCGAGCGTGGCGAGGGAGATTTTCTTCATGGGCCGGATGCGTTGGGTCGAAGGGCGCAAACCGCGAATTATAGGGGGGCCCTTATACTGAAACGCCCCCCGCCCCCCACGCCCGATGAAGTTCAAAGGCTCGGAAAACTACGTCGCCACGCCCGACCTGATGCTGGCGGTGAACGCGGCGGTCACGCTCAAGCGGCCGCTCCTCGTCAAGGGCGAGCCGGGCACCGGCAAGACGATGCTGGCCGAGGAGGTCTCGGCCGCCCTCGGCATGCCGCTGATGCAGTGGCACATCAAGTCGACCACCAAGGCGCAGCAGGGCCTGTACGAGTACGACGCGGTCAGCCGGCTGCGCGACAGCCAGCTCGGCGACGAGCGGGTCAAGGACATCCACAACTACATCGTGCGAGGCGTGCTCTGGCAGGCGTTCACCGCGCCGGAGCCGGTGGTGCTGCTGATCGACGAGATCGACAAGGCGGACATCGAGTTCCCGAACGACCTGCTGCGCGAGATCGACCGGATGGAGTTCTTCGTCTACGAGACGCGCGAGCTGATCAAGGCGACGCACCGGCCGATCGTCTTCATCACCTCGAACAACGAGAAGGAGTTGCCCGACGCGTTCCTGCGCCGCTGCTTCTTCCACTACATCCAGTTCCCGGACGCCGACACGATGCGCGCCATCGTCGACGTGCACTTCCCCGGCCTCAAGAAGGAGCTGCTCGGCGCGGCGCTGAAGAACTTCTACGAGGTGAGGAACCTCCCGGGGCTGAAGAAGAAGCCGAGCACCAGCGAGCTGCTCGACTGGCTGAAGCTGCTCGTCGCCGAAGACATCCCGCTCGAGGCGCTGCAGAGCAAGGACGACAAGGTGGCGGTGCCGCCGCTGGTCGGCGCGCTGCTGAAGAACGAGCAGGACGTCTCGCTGTTCGAGAAGCTCGTGTTCATGCAGCGGCACAACCGCTGATCGGATGCTGCGGGTCGAGCCGGTCACGCTCGCGGACGCACGCGTCCGCCTCGAGCCTCTCGGCCTGCAGCACGTCCACGGCCTGAAGCGCGCCGCCGCCGACGGCGAGCTGTGGAAGATCCGGGTCACGAGCGTGCCCGATCCGGACGACACCCGCGGCTACGTCGAGCGGGCGCTGCAGGGCTTCGCCGAGGGTCATCGCCTCGCGTTCGCGGTGATCGACGCCGGCAGCGGCGAGGTCATCGGCTCGTCGAGCTATCACGACATCCTGCCAGCGGTCGAGCGGCTCGAGATCGGCTACACCTGGTACGCGAAGAGCCGGCAGCGCACCCACGTCAACGCCAGCGCCAAGCTGCTGCTCATGACCCATGCATTCGAGGTCCTCGGCGCCAAGCTGGTCGGCTGGCGCACCGACAACTTCAACTTTGCCAGCCAGCGGGCGATCGAGCGACTCGGCGCCCGGCGCGACGGCACGATCCGCCACCACGCCCTGCGCCGCGACGGCACGGTGCGCGACACCGTGATGTACAGCATGACCGCCGGCGAATGGCCGGAAGCCAAGGCGCAGCTGCGCTGGAGGCTGGCCGCAGGCGGCTGAGCGCGGACGGCGACAAGAACGAGAACCCCGGGGAGAGCGGATGGCGGAGCGCAAGGTCAGGCTGATCGACGTCGACACGCTGTGGCGGATCGAGCGCATCGGCGCCGTCTCGCTCTCGCCCGACGGCGCCCAGGCCGTCTGCTCGGTGACGAGCCATTCGATGGAAGAGAACAAGGGCTCGACCAGCCTCTGGCTGCTCTCGACCTTCGGCGGCGTGCCGCGCCGCCTCACCGCCTGCGGCGAGAAGGACGGCCAGGCCGCCTGGTCGCCCAAGGGCGGGGCGATCGCCTTTGTCTCCAAGCGCGAGCAGGAGGGCCACAAGGACGACACCGCCCAGCTCTACCTGATCTCGCCGGACGGCGGCGAAGCCCGCCGCATCACCGATTTCGCGCCCGGGATCGAGGCCTTCAAGTGGTTCGCCGACGGCAAGCGCATCGCCTTCGTCTCCTGGGTCTGGCCGGAGCTGAAGGGCGCCAAGGCGCAGGCGAAGCGCTGGAAGGAATGGAAGGAGCGCAAGGAGAGCGGCTACGTCACCTCGGAGGCGCAATACCGCTTCTGGGACCGCAACTTGCCGATGGGCCGGGTCGCCCACTTGCACGTGCTCGACGTCGCCAGCGGCCGCATCGTCGACCTGTTCGAGGGCACCGGGCTCGAGCTGCAGCGCATGGACCCCGACGCCAACGTGTTCGACATCGCGCCGGACGGCCGGCACATCGTCTTCGTCTTCGACCCGTCGCCGCAGAAGCGCCTCGACAACTGCAAGGCGCTGGCGGAGATCAACATCGCCAGCGGCCGGAGCTCGACGCTGGCGATCGATCCGGCCTGGGACTTCGAGGCGCCGCGCTATGCACCGGACGGCCGGCGAATCGCCTTCCTCGCCAGCAACATCGGCCGCCGCCACACCGCGCCCGCCAACGCCGCCTTGCTCGAGCGCAGCGGTTCCTGGAAGGTGCTCACCGGCGCCTGGGACCATGCGGTCAATGCGCCCTTGCGCTGGTCGGCCGACGGCAGCGCGCTCTGGTTCACTGCCGAGGATCGCGCCCGCGGCCATCTCTGGCGCTTCGCGCTCGAGAGCGCCAGCGCCGCGATCGCCGCCGAGGGCGGCTGGGTGCACTGGTTCGACGTCGCCGGCGACACCGTCGTCACCGTCGCCGACACGATGCAGCATCCGGCGCGGGTGCATGCCCGGCGCGAGGGCGGCCGAGCACTGCGGATCGAGCGCTTCAACGACGAGCTGCTCTCGAGCCTGCCCCTCGCGGAAGTGGAGGAGCGCGTCTTCGCCGGCGCCAACGACGAGCCGGTGCAGATGTGGCTGGTCTACCCGCCCGGCTTCGACAAGAAGAAGGCGAAGAAGTACCCGGTGCTGCACAGCATCCACGGCGGGCCGCACTCGGCCTCGGGCGACACCTTCCACTACCGCTGGAACAACCAGGTGTTCGCGGCCCAGGGCTATGTCGTCGCCTGCGTCAACTACCACGGCTCGAGCGGCTTCGGCAACGCCTTCCTCGACAGCATCACCCATCGCTGGGGCGACCTCGAGCTGAAGGACGTGGAGGCTGCGACCGACTGGCTGCGAAAGCAGTCGTGGGTCGACAGGAACCGCATCTTTGCCACCGGCGGCAGCTACGGCGGCTTCATGGTCGCGTGGATGAACGGCCACGTGAAGCCCGGCCGCTACCAGGCCTACGTCTGCCACGCCGGCTGCTACGACTGGCGGGCGATGTACGCCGACGATGCCTACACCTGGCACGCGCGCGAGCTCGGCGCGAACTACTGGGACGACCCGGCGAAGATCCAGTCGCAGAGCCCCGACACCTTCGCCGCCCGGTTCGCGACGCCGACGCTGGTGATCCACGGCGCGCTCGACTACCGCGTGCCCGACCAGCAGGGCCTGGCCTACTACAACACCCTCAAGGCACGCGACATCGACGCGCGGCTGGTCTGGTTCCCGGACGAGAACCACTGGATCCTCAAGCCGCGCAACTCGCGCCTGTGGTACGGCGAGTTCTTCGCCTGGCTGAAGGCGCACGACCCGGGGGCGAAGGGCAGCGCGGCCGCGCCCGGAACCTCGCGCAAGCGGGCGGCCGCATGAAAGCGATGCGGGTCGCGGCGCTCGTCCTCGCGGCCGGCCTGGCTGCGCCGGGGGCGGGTGCCGCCGAGCTGCGCCTGCTCAGCGCCGGCGCCGTCGAGCTCGGCCTGACGCCGGCGCTGGCGGTCTTCGAGCGCGAGTCCGGGCATGTCGTCCGGGTCGAGTTCGCGGCGGCGCCGGCGCTTGCTGGCCGGTTCACGACGCCGCCCGGCTACGACGCGGTGATCGCGCCGCCGGCGGTGCTGGACACGCTCGCTCGCGCCGGCGCGGTCGGCAGCGAACGGGTCGGAGTCGGCAAGGTCGGCATCGGCATCGCGGTCCGGCCCGGCGTGGCCCCGCCCGACATCGGCAGCGTCGAGGCGCTCAGGCAGTCGCTCCTCGGCGCCGATTCGGTGGCCTTCAACCGCGCCTCGACCGGCCTCTACGTGGAGAAGCTGATCGTGCGGCTCGGCGTGGCCGATGCGGTCAACGCCAAGGCGACGCGCCACCCGGACGGCGCTTCGGTGATGCAGCACCTGCTCGCGAGCAGCCGGCCGAACGAGTTCGGCCTCGGCGCGATCACCGAGATCGTGCTCTTCAAGGAGCAGGGGCTGAAACTGGTCGGCCCGTTGCCGGCCGCGGTACAGAACTACACCTCCTACCTGGCCTCCACCGCCGCGCCGGGCGCGGACGCGGCCCGCGCCAGCGCCACCGCGACGCTGCTACGCTTCCTGGACAGCCCCCGGGCGCGCCGGATCTTCGCCGACGTCGGCATCGAGGCCGCCACTCCCTAGCGCGATCGCGACTGCGGCAGCGCATCCAACGATCGAGAGAGACGACATGGACCACGACCTGCCGGCGTACATGCGCCACCCGACCCTGCACGGCGAGACGATCGTGTTCGTCGCCGACGACGACCTGTGGACGGTGAGCGCCGCCGGCGGCATCGCCCGGCGCCTGACCGCGGGCCTCTCCGAGCCCTCGACGCCCTGCCTGTCGCCCGACGGCAAGCTGCTCGCCTTCGTCGGCCGCGACGAGCAGCATCCCGAGGTCTACGTCATGCCGGCCGAAGGCGGCCCGGCCCGGCGGCTGACGTGGCTCGGCACCGACACGCTGGTGCGCGGCTGGACGCCGGCGGGCGAGATCGTCTACGCCACCACCCAGGGCCAGGCGTTCTTCCGCAACCATCATGCCTTCGTCATCGACTCTGGCGGCGGCACGCCGCGGCCGCTGCCCTGGGGCCAGATCAACCACCTCGCCTTCGGCCCGGGCGAGCGCAAGGTGATCGGCCGCAACACCGCCGATCCGGCGCGCTGGAAGCGCTATCGCGGCGGCACCGCAGGCGCGCTCTGGATCGACGCCGAGGGCAAGGGGAGCTTTCGGCGAATGAAGGAGCTGGCCGGCAACCTCACCAGCCCGATGTGGATCGACGGCCGCGTCTGGTTCCTCGGCGACGGCGACGGCGTCGGCAACCTCTACTCCTGTCGGCCCGACGGCAGCGAGCTGCGCCGGCACACCGATCACGAGGCGTTCTACGCCCGCCATGCGCAGACCGACGGCCGGCGCATCGTCTACCAGTGCGGCGCGAAGATCCGCCTGTTCGACCCGGCGAGCGACAGCGACCGCGAGGTCGAGATCCGCACGCCGGCGCATCGCGCCCAGGCGGCGCGCAAGTTCGTCGCCGCGGGCGAACACCTCGAATCGTTCCGCCTTCATCCGGCCGGCCACTCACTGGCCCTCGTCGCCCGCGGCCAGCTGTTCGGCATGGCGCTCTGGGAGGGTGCTCCGCGGCGCTACGCCGGCGACGAGGCCGGCCGCATGCGCCACGGCCAGTGGCTCGGCGACGGCAGCACCCTGGTCGCGGTGAGCGACGCTTCGGGCGAGGAGCGGGTGGTCGCGTTCTCCGGCCGCGAGGCCAAGGTCCTGCCCTGGGACACCGGCCATGTCACCCGGATGCGTGCGGCGCCGCAGGGCAGCCGGGTGGCCTTCGCCAACCATCGCAACGAAGTCTGGATCGGCGACATCGCCTCCGGCGAGCTCCACGCGGTCGACGCCAGCGCCGACGGCCGCAGCGACGATCTCGCCTGGTCGCCCGACGGCGCCTGGCTCGCCTACACCTTCGCCACCAGCACCCGGCACGTCGCGATCAAGCTGCACGAGGTCGCCGCACGCACCAGCACGCTCGTCACCGAGCCCGAGTTCCGCGACTACTCGCCCTCGTTCGATCCCGACGGCAAGTACCTCTACTTCCTGTCGCTGCGCACCTACGACCCGGTCTACGACAGCGTCCAGTTCGAGATGAGCTTTCCGCGCGCCGCCCGGCCGTACCTGATCGCGCTGCAGGCCGGTGGGCGGCCACCGTTCGAGCCCGATCCGAAAGGCCTGCGCGGCGAGCCCGGGCGCGACGCCGCGGCCGGCGCTGCGCCTGCGGCCGCGGCACCGATCCGCGTCGACCTCGACGGCATCGTCGGCCGGGTGGCCGCCTTCCCGGTGAGCGAGAACCGCTTCGACCGGCTGGTCGGCGCCGCCGGCCGCAAGGTCGTGTGGAGCATGCAGAACATCGTCGGCGCGCACGGCCGTGGCGGCCACAAGGAAGCGGCCGGCAAGCTCGAGCGCTTCGACTTCGCCACCGGCCGCGCCGAGACCCTGGCCGAGAAGGTCGACACCTTCGAGCTGGCGCAGGACGGCACGACCCTGGTCTACCTCGAAGGCAAGCGGCTGCGCGCCATCGCTGCCGACAAGAAGCCCGGCAAGCCCGAACCCGGCGACAACGACCCTGCGCCCTCGCGCAAGAGCGGCTGGCTCGACCTCGAGCGGCTGCGCGTCTCGATCGAGCCGCCGCGCGAGTGGCAGCAGATGCTGCGCGAGGTCTGGCGCCTGCAGCGCGACCAGTTCTGGTCGGCCGACATGTCGGGCGTCGACTGGGAGGCGGTCTATCGCAGCTACGCGCCGCTGGTGGCGCGGGTGGCGACCCGGGCGGAGCTTTCGGACCTGATCTGGGAGATGCAGGGCGAGCTCGGCACCTCGCACGCCTACGAGATGGGCGGCGACCACCGCAAGCCCCCGGCGGTGGCGCTCGGCTACCTCGGCTGCGAGCTGCGCCTGGCCGCGGAAGACGGCAGCTGGGAGATCACGCGCATCGTCCGCGGCGACCCCTGGGACGCGGGCGCCGATTCACCGCTCAACGCCGTCGGCGTCGAAGCCCGGCCGGGGGAGCGGATCGTCGCCGTCGGCGGTCAGCCGGTCTCGGCGACGGTGCCGCCGCAGGCCCTCCTCGTCCACCAGGCCGGCGCCAAGGTGCAGCTCACGCTGAAGAGCGGCCCCGGCGGCGAGGCGACGCTGCGCGACGTCACCGTGACCGCCCTCGCCGACGAAGTGCCGGCGCGCTACCGCGAATGGGTCGAGAAGAACCGCGCCTGGGTGCATTCGCAGTCCAAGGGCCGGGTCGGCTACTTCCATCTGCCCGACATGATGGCCGCCGGCTTCGCCGAGTTCCACCGCTACTTCGGCGCCGAGTGCGAGCGCGAGGCGCTGATCGTCGACGTCCGCTACAACCGCGGCGGCCATGTGTCGCAGCTGCTGCTGGAGAAGGTGGCGCGGCGCCGGCTCGGCTACGTCCATTCCCGGTGGCAGCGGCCGGGCACCTATCCCGAGGAGGCGGTCGCCGGCCCGGTGGTCGCCCTCACCAACGAGCACGCCGGCTCCGACGGCGACATCTTCTCGCACACCTTCAAGCTGATGAAGATCGGCCCGCTGGTCGGCACCCGCACCTGGGGCGGCGTGGTGGGCATCCATCCGCGCCATGCGCTGATCGACGGCACCCAGACCACGCAGCCGGAGTACGCGTTCTGGTTCAACGACGTCGGCTGGGACGTGGAGAACTACGGCACCGATCCGGAGGTCGAGGTCGACAATGCGCCGCAGGATCATGCCGCCGGCCGCGACCGGCAGCTCGAGACGGCACTGGCGACGGCGCTCGCGAAGCTCGGGCCGACCCCGGCGGCGGTGCGCCGCGACGGGCCCCGGCCGCGCCTGCCCCGGCCGGCGCTGCCGCCGCGCCAGCGCGGTTAGAACCTGCCCGGTGCCGTTCCCCCGCGGGGCGCAACGGCACCGCAGTCCACCCGAAGCGCAACACCGTCACGCTTGGCGCACCCGCGCCGCCCGCGTACTCGCTATCCTTTCCGCCGCGTATTTCACGCTGCAAACACCACCAGGGAGCGATTTCGATGGCAACGACGCTGGAGATGTGGAACAAGGCCAAGCAGGACTTCGAGGCGACCGCAACCAAGAAGCGACCGGGCATGAACGTGCCGCGTATCGCCAAGTTCCTGACCTCCTACAAGTCGAAGACCGGCATCACCCCGCTCGCGAAGGCGCTGGACGACGCGCTCGGCGCGTCCGACAAGGTCTGGAGCAAGGCCGACGCGGACGCCAAGCTCAAGCTTTCGGCCAAGACACGTGCCTCTTACGAGGACCTGAAGGCCAAGGGCAAGGGGTACCTCGACGTGCTCGCCAAGAGCATCCAGACCGAGCTCGAGGACGGCGACGGCCGCGGCGACATGATGCGGGCGCTCGAGAACATGCGCAATTCGGTCGAGGTGATGCTCAAGGGCGCCAAGGTCAAGGTCGAGCAGCTGGAGCATCAGGCCGCAGGCGCGAAGTCGGGCAAGGGCCAGACCGAGGCGATCAAGGACAGCATCCTGCTGTCGTCGCCGGCTTCCCTCGACAAGGCCATCGCCGGCATGAAGGTCATGGTGCGCAACGTCAAGGCCAAGCCGAATCTCGATGTCTGGATGAAGGAGATTTCGGGCGATCCCCCGACGCGCTGGGCGACCACCAAGCTCAAGGATCTCGGCACGTCATTCAAGAAGCATCCGGCGATCGAGCGCCACGTCGGCGCCGATCCGATGGAGTTCCAGAAGAAGCTCAACATCTACGGCGCCGGCTGGGACGAGAAGTGGTGGAAGAAGGAGCTCGGCGATGAAAAGAATCACAAGTCCGAGATCCTCAAGCACGTGCAGGCGATCGAGAAGCAGATCCCCAACCTCGAGATCCTCAGCACTCGCCTGAAGGAAGCGATCAAGATGGGCGCGGCCGCCTGATCGAGCAAATCTCCGGGCGCCGGCCCATCTTCCCATCCGCGCTACACCGGCGGCGACGTCAGCGTCGCGGCCGGCATCGCCTGCACGGCGCCCTGAGCGAACTCAGCGCACAGACGCGCCTGCCTCGAACCAGCGGCCGATCTGCGCCCGCTCTGCAGGTGTGATCTGGGTGGCGTTGTTGAGCGGCATCAGCCTGAGCACCACGGCCTGCTGGTAAACCTGCTGCGCATGCGTGGCGATCGCCTCCGGCGAGTCGAGGCGCACGTTCTTGCTCGGCATCGCGGCGTTGTGGCACATCTGGCAGCGCTCGGCGACGATCGCCCGCACCTCGGCAAAGGCCGGCGGCGGACCGGCCCGGGCCGCGGCCGCGTCGCTGGGCGAAGGCTGCATCCAGATCACGGTGAAGGCGACGACGAGCGTGCCGACGATCGCCCACTCCCACGGCACCGGCCGGCCTTCGGCGTGGGCGCGATGGCGAAGCACGAACGAGAGCCGGATCAGCGCGCCGGCGAGCATCAGCACCACCAGCACCAGCCAGTTCCAGCGCCCGGCGTAGAGGAAGCCGTAGTGGTTGCTCAGCATCGTGAACACCACCGGCAGCGTGAAGTAGGTGTTGTGCACGCTGCGCTGCTTGCCGCGCCGGCCGTGCACCGGGTCGACCGGCCGACCGGCGCGCAGCGCCGCCACCACCTTGCGCTGGCCGGGGATGATGACCATCAGCACGTTGGCGCTCATGGTCGTCGCCATCATCGCGCCGACGAGGAGGAACGCGGCCCTTCCGGCGAACAGTCGGCAGGAGAGCCAGGCGGCGAAGACGATGAACACGAAGACAAGCGCGCCGACGATCGTGTCGCCGTTCTGCCGCTCGCCGAAGGCGCGGCAGATGCCGTCGTAGATCAGCCAGAAGGCGACGAAGAACGCCAGCGCGGTGGCGATCGCGGCCGTGGGCGACCAGTCGAACACCGTCTTGTCGATCAGGAAGGTGCCCGCATTGAACAGGTAGAGCACCGTGAACAGGGCGAAGCCGGTGAGCCAGGTGGAATAGCTCTCCCACATCGACCAATGGAGCTTTTCCGGCAGCAGCGCCGGCGACACCGGGTACTTCTGCTGGTGATAGAAGCCGCCCCCGTGCACCGCCCACTGCTCGCCGCCGATGCCCTTGGCCCGGTCGCCCGGGTCGGCCGGGGGCGTGAGGCCGTTGTCGAGGCCGACGAAATAGAACGAGGCGCCGATCCAGGCGATGCCGGTGATCACGTGCGCCCAGCGCAGCAGCAGGTTCGCCCAGTCGAGCCAGTAGGCGTCCATTTCTGTATACAGCCGATCCGGGCTAGCTGCCGCGATAGGTCGAGTAGGACCAGGGGCTGACGAGCAGCGGCACGTGATAGTGCTCGTCGGCCGCGGCGATGCCGAAATCGAGCGTCACCTCGTCGAGGAAGGGCGGGTCGGGAAGCTGCACCCCCCGGCCGGCGAAGTAGGCCGCGACCGAGAACACCAGCCGGTAGCGCCCGGGACGATGCGTGCTGCCGTCGAGCAACGGCGCGTCGGCGCGGCCGTCGGCATTGAGCGTCAGGGCCCGCAGCTCGGTCGCGACGCCGTTGTCGAGGCGCGAGAAGCGGACCTTCATGCCCGCGGCCGGGCAGCCGTGGGCGGTGTCGAGCACATGCGTCGTCAGTCTTCCCAAGCCGCCTCCGGAACCCGCCGCGAACGCTTGCGGTGCGGACAAAAGTGTATACACTTTGCCGGCCAACGCAAGCCGCACAATGCCCCAAGCCGCTCCCCGACTGCAGGTAATCCGCCCGGCGCCGCCGGCGCGTGCGGCCCGGCCCACGGCGCGGCGGACACGGCGCAAGCGCGCCGATCCGGCCGCGGGCGACACCACCCGCAGGATCGCCGATTCGATCGTCACCGCGATCGTCGAGCGCCGCCTGATGCCGGGCACCAAGCTCGCCGAGCAGAAGATCGCCGACATCTTCCAGGTCTCGCGCACCCTGGTGCGCCAGGCGCTCAACCAGCTCAGCCGCGACAAGCTCGTCACTCTCGCCCCGGGCCGAGGCGCGCGCGTCGCCGAGCCGAGCGCCGACGAGGCGCGCCAGGTGTTCGAGGTTCGGCGCATGCTCGAGACGGCGATGATCCGCCGGGCCAGCATCGCCCTGACGCCGGCGCAGCTCGCCGAGCTGCGTGCCCACCTCGAGGCCGAGAAAGAGGCGATCCGGCGCACCGACGTCTCCGGGCGCACCCGCCTGCTGGCCGATTTCCACGTGATCATCGCCGGCATGCTCGGCAACACCGTCCTCGCCGCGATGCTCGCCGAGCTGGTGTCGCGCTCGTCGCTGATCGCCCTGATGTTCCAGTCGGCGCATTCGGCCGAGCACTCGTGCGAGGAGCACGTGGCGATCGTCGATGCGCTCGAGCGGCACGATCCGCGCGCCGCGGTGCGTCTGATGGAGAGCCATCTGCTGAGCGTCGAACAGAACCTGCACCTGCATCCGCGCATCCCCGACCTGGCGGCGGCCCTGAAGCCGCGCGCCTGAGCCCTGCCACCATGACGAACGACCACTATCCGCGCGACCTGGTCGGCTACGGCCGCAACCCGCCGCACGCCCGCTGGCCGAACGGCGCGCGCATCGCGGTGCAGTTCGTCCTCAACGTCGAGGAGGGCGGCGAGAACAACGTGCTCCACGGCGACCCGACCTCGGAGACCTTCCTCTCGGAACTGGTCACGGCGCAGGCCTACGAGAACCGGCACATGACGATGGAGTCGATGTACGAGTACGGCTCGCGCGCCGGCGTCTGGCGGATCCTGCGCGAGTTCGATGCCCGAAAGCTGCCGCTGACGATCTTCGGCGTGGCGATGGCGATGGAGCGCACGCCCGATCTGCTGGCCGCGTTCCTGGCCCGCGGCGACGAGATCGCCAGCCACGGCCTGCGCTGGATCCACTACCAGAACCTGCCGGAGGCGACCGAGCGCCGCCACCTCGACATCGCCACCCACGTCCTCAGGGACCTGACCGGCGGCCAGTGGCCGCTCGGCTGGTACACCGGCCGCGACAGCCCGAACACCCGCCGCCTGGTCGTCGCCCACGGCGGCTACGAGTACGACAGCGACTACTACGGCGACGACCTGCCGTTCTGGACCGAGGTCGACCTCGGCGACGGGACGAAGCGGCCGCACCTGGTGGTGCCCTACTCGCTGGATGCCAACGACATGCGCTTCGTCCAGGCGCAGGGCTTCAACACCGGCGAGCACTTCTTCGTCTACCTGCGCGACAGCTTTGATGCGCTCTATGCCGAGGGCGACCCCGAAGGCCTCAACCGGCCGAAGATGATGTCGATCGGCATGCATTCGCGGCTCCTCGGCAAGCCCGGCCGGATCGGCGCCCTGCAGCGCTTCCTCGATCACATCGGCCGCCACGACAAGGTCTGGGTGACGCGGCGGATCGACATCGCCCGCCACTGGAAGGCCGTCCATCCCCATGTCCCCGCCGAGGCGTCCGCTGCCGCCGGCCCGGGAGTTGCATGAGCCCGACCCTCCGCCACTTCCGAGGAATGACATGACGACGACTCCCGACCTCGGCCGCCGCCGCGCCCTTCGCGCCGCGGCGGCGACCGCCACCGCCGCCATCGCCTGGCCGGCGTTCGCCGCCTATCCCGACAAGCCGATCCGCATCGTCGTCACCTTCGCCGCCGGCGGCGCGAGCGACATCGTCGCCCGGGTCGTCGGCGAGCAGCTCGCGAAGAAGCTCGGCCAGGCAGTGATCGTCGACAACAAGCCCGGCGCCGGCGGCAGCGTCGGCGGGCTGAACGTCGTCCAGTCGCCGGCCGACGGCTACACCCTGATGCTGTCGAACTCGACGCCGATCTCGATCGGCCCGTTCGTGCTCGAGAAGCAGCCCTACGACCCGATCGCCGACTTCACCCACATCGCCTCGATCGGCTCGGCGCCGTGCGTGGTCATGGCCAACCCGGCCGCCGGCATCAACACCATCGTCGACCTCGAGAACGCGGCCAGGAAGGCGGGCGGCCTGCAGTTCGGCTCCGGCGGCCCGGCCTCGATCGGCCACATCTACGGCGAGATGATGAGCCGCGCCCTGGGCGTGAAGATGACGCACGTGCCCTACCGCGGCGGCGCGCCGATGACCACCGACCTGATCTCCGGCGTCATCCCGGTCGGGATCGACGTCATCACCGCCTTCGTGCCGTTCTTCAAGAACGGCCAGATCAAGCCGCTGGCGGTGACCTCGGCGCAGCGCTCGCCGCTGGCCCCCGACGTGCCCACGGTCGCCGAGTCCGGGCACGCCCGGATCGTGCTCGACAACTTCTTCGGCCTCACCGGACCGGCGAAGATGCCGCCCGACATCGTCGCCCGGCTCAACGCCGCCACCAACGAGGTGCTGGCGCAGCCGGAGATCGTGAAGCGCCTGCTCGAGCTCGGCGTCACCGTCACGCCGGGCACGCCGGCCCAGTTCACGAGCTTCGTGCAGAACCAGGTGGCCACCCTCCAGCCGGTGGTGAAGACCGTGCGGGTCACGCTCTGAAGGCGGCGATGGCCGAGCCGCTGACGCTGGAGCGACTGAACGCGGCCGACACCGCCGGCTTCGTCGCCCTGCTCGAGGGCATCTACGAGCACTCGCCCTGGATCGCCGAGCGGGCCGCGTCGCGCCGGCCGTTCGCGACCCTGGCCCAGCTCAAGCGCGCCCTGGTCGAAACGCTGGCCGAGGCGAGCCGCGACGAGCGCCTGACGCTGCTGCGCGCCCATCCGGAGCTGGCCGGCAAGGCGATGATCGCCAAGGCGATGACGGCCGAATCGACCGACGAGCAGGGCAAGGCCGGCCTGACGCACTGCACCGCCGAGGAGTTCGCCACCCTGCAACGCCTCAACGCCGCCTACAACGAGAAGTTCGGCTTCCCGTTCATGCTCGCGGTGCGCGGTCCGCGCGGCGACGGTCTGTCGAAGGCGCAGATCATCGCCGCCTTCGCGCGCCGGCTGGAGAACCATCCCGACTTCGAGTTCGAGGAGGGGCTGCGCAACGTGCATCGCGTCGCCGAGCTGCGCCTCGACGACCGCTTCGGCCACGAGCCGGTGCTCGGCCAGCAGGCCTGGGATTGCGCCGAGCTGCTGGCGACGCACTCCGACCCGGGCTTCGCCGAGAACGGGCAGCTCACCGTCACTTACCTCACCGACGCGCACCGCGCCTGCGCCGCGCAGCTGGTGCGCTGGATGAAGGAGTGCGGCTTCGACGACGTGTCGATCGATGCGGTCGGCAACGTCGTCGGCGTCTATCGCGCCGCGGCCGATGGCGACGCGAAGCGCCTGCTCACGGGCTCGCATTTCGACACCGTGAGGAACGGCGGCAAGTACGACGGCAGGCTCGGCATCTTCGTGCCGCTGGTCTGCGTGCGCGAGCTGCATCGCGCCGGCCGGCGCCTGCCGTTCGCGCTCGAGGTCGTCGGCTTTTCCGAGGAAGAAGGACAGCGCTACAAGGCGACCTTCCTCGGCTCGGGCGCCCTGATCGGCAAGTTCGACGCCCGCTGGCTGGACCAGGAAGACGCGGCCGGCATCACGATGCGCGAGGCGATGCGCCACGCCGGGCTGCCGGCAACGCCTGCGGCGATCGCCAGGCTCAAGCGCGACCCCGCCGACTACCTCGGCTTCGTCGAGGTCCACATCGAGCAGGGCCCGGTGCTCACCGACCTGGGCCTGCCGCTCGGCGTCGTCACCTCGATCAACGGCGGCGTGCGCTTCGCCGGCGAGGTACGCGGCATGGCCAGCCACGCCGGCACGACGCCGATGGCGACCCGGCGCGACGCCGCCGTCGCGGTCGCCGAGCTCGCCCTCTACCTCGAGAAGCGCGCCGCCGAGCAGCCGAACCTGGTCGGCACCATGGGCATGCTCGAGGTGCCGGGCGGCTCGACCAACGTCATTCCCGGCCGCTGCCGCTTCAGCCTCGACATCCGCGCCACCACCGACCCGGTGCGCGACGACTGCGTCGCCGACGTGCTCGCCGAGCTGCACGCGATCTGCGGGCGGCGCGGCGTTTCGGCGAGCGTGGAGGAGACGATGCGGGTTGCCGCGTCGCCAAGCGCACCCGAGTGGCAGGCGCGCTGGGAGCGGGCGGTCGCCGCGGCCGGCCTGCCGGTGCACCGCATGCCGAGCGGCGCCGGCCACGACGCGATGAAGCTAGGCGAGGCGATGCCGCAGGCGATGCTGTTCGTGCGCGGCGAGAACGCGGGCATCAGCCACAACCCGCTCGAGTCCTCCACCGCCGACGACATGCAGCTCGCGGTCGAGGCCTTTCTGCATCTCCTCGACCAGCTCGCGGCCGAGGCCGCGCAAGGACCCCGGCCATGATCAGCGACTACGCCAGGCTCGACCGCTGGATCGACGCCCACTTCGCCGAGGAGACGGCGTTCCTGCAGGCGCTGGTGCGCGTGCCGACCGACACGCCGCCGGGCGACAACGCGCCGCACGCGGCACGCACCGCCGACCTGCTCGCCGGCTTCGGCTTCATCGCCGATCGCTACGCGGTGCCGGAGGCGATCGTCCGCGAACAGGGCATGGCCTCGATCACCAACCTGGTGGTGCGTCGCCGCTACGGCGAGGGCCCGACGATCGCCCTCAACGCCCACGGCGACGTGGTGCCGCCGGGCGAAGGCTGGAGCCACGACCCCTACGGCGGCACGGTCGAGGCAGGCAGGCTCTACGGCCGCGCGGCCGCGGTCAGCAAGAGCGACTTCGCCACCTACACCTTCGCCGTGCGCGCGCTCGAATCGCTCGGCCTGCCGCTCAAGGGCGGCGTCGAGCTGCATTTCACCTACGACGAGGAATTCGGCGGCGAGCTGGGCCCCGGCTGGCTGCTGAAGATGGGGCTGACCAAGCCCGACCTGCTGATCGCCGCCGGCTTCAGCTACCAGGTGATCACCGCCCACAACGGCTGCCTGCAGCTCGAGGTCACGGTGCACGGCAAGATGGCCCACGCCGCGATCCCCGCGACCGGCATCGACGCGCTCCAGGGCGCCAACGCCATCCTGAGCGCGCTCTATGCGCAGAACGAGATCTACCGCGGCGTCACCTCCAAGGTCGAGGGCATCACCCATCCGTATCTCAACGTCGGCACGATCGCCGGGGGCACCAACACGAACGTCGTTCCGGGCAAGGTCGTAATGAGGCTCGACCGGCGGATGATCCCCGAAGAGGACCCGGTCGCGGTCGAGGCCCAGGTCCGCCGGGTGATCGCCGAGGCCGCCGCCCAGGTGCCGGGCATCACGATCGAGATCAAGCGGTTGCTCCTGGCCCGGGCGCTGCAGCCCCTGCCCGGCAACGCTTTGCTGGTGGCGGCCCTGCAGCGCCACGGCGAGGCCGTATTCGGCGAGGCGATCCCGGTGTCGGGCACGCCGCTCTACACCGACGTACGCCTCTACGGCGAGGCCGGCATCCCGACGGCGATTTACGGCGCCGGGCCGCGCACCGTGCTCGAATCGAACGCCAAGCGCGCCGACGAGCACCTCGTCCTCGAAGACCTGCGCCGCGCCACCCAGGTGGTGGCCCGGACCTTGCTCGACCTCCTCGCCTGACCTCTCCGGAGCCCCGATGAAGCACCTTCTCCCGTCCCGTCGCGCCCTGCTGGGCGCCCTCGCCGCCTGCGCCTTGGTCGGCGCCGCGGCCTCGGCCGTGGCCCAGGAAACGCCGATCAAGTTCCAGCTCGACTGGCGCTACGAGGGCCCGGCGTCGCTGTTCCTGGTGCCGCTGGCCAAGGGCTACTTCAAGGACGAGAAGCTCGCGGTCACGGTCGACGCCGGCAACGGCTCGGGCGGCACGGTGACGCGGGTCGCCTCGGGCGCCTACGACATGGGCTTCGCCGACATGGCGGCGCTGATGGAATTCCAGGCCAACAACCCGACCGCGCCGAACAAGCCGGTCGCGGTGATGATGGTCTACAACAACACCCCGGCGGCGGTGCTGGCGCTGAAGAAGTCGGGCATCAAGACGCCGGCCGACCTCAACGGCAAGAAGATGGGCGCGCCGGTGTTCGATGCCGGCCGCAAGGCCTGGCCGATCTTCGCCAAGGCCAACGCGATCGGCACGGTGAGCTGGACGGCGATGGACCCGACCCTGCGCGAGACCATGCTCGTGCGCGGCGACATCGACGCCATCACCGGCTTCTCGTTCACCTCGCTGCTCAACATCGAGGCCCGCGGCGTCAAGGCGGAAGACGTGGTGGTGATGCCCTACCCGAGCTACGGCGTGAAGATGTACGGCAACGCGATCATCGTCTCGGAGCAGTTCCTGACGAAGAACCCCGAGGCGGTGAAGGCGTTCCTGCGCGCCTTCACCAAGGGCACGAAGGACGTGATCGCCGATCCGAAGGGCGCGATCGCCACGCTCAAGGCGCGCGACGGCATCATCAACGAGGAGCTCGAGCTGCGGCGGCTGAAGCTGGCCCTCGACGCCACCGTGCTCACCGCCGACGCCAAGGCCGAGGGCTTCGGCGAGGTCCGGGCGCCGCGCCTCAGCCTGATGGCCAGCCAGGTCTCCGATGCCTTCGCCACCAAGGAGCGGGTCAACACGCTCGCCGTCTGGAAGGACGGCTTCCTGCCTTCGGCGGCCGATCGCGACATCTTCAAGGTCACGAGAAAGTGACGCGGGCCGAGCGCCGGGCCGCTCCCGAGGGGCTCGATTGACGGCTTTCGTCGACTTCTCGCACGTCTGGCTGGCCTACAACGAGGAGCTGCTGGCCGAGGGGCGGTACGCGGTCGAGGACATCGACCTGAAGATCGGCGCCGGCGAGTTCGTCGCCATCGTCGGCCCCTCGGGCTGCGGCAAGTCGACCTTCATGAAGCTCGCCACCGGGCTGCGCAGGCCGTCCAAGGGCACGATCGTGATCGACGGCCGCGAGGTTGCCGGGCCGCTCAAGATCACCGGCATGGCGTTCCAGTCGTCGACGCTGCTGCCGTGGCGGACCACGCTCGACAACGTGCTGCTGCCGCTGGAAATCGTCGAGCCCTACCGCTCGACCTTTCGTGCCCGGCGCGAGGAGTACGCGACCAAGGCGACGAAGCTGCTGCAGAGCGTCGGCCTCGGCGGCTACGAGCGGAAGTTCCCGTGGGAACTTTCGGGCGGCATGCAGCAGCGCGCCTCGATCTGCCGGGCCCTGATCCACGAGCCGAAGATGCTGCTCCTCGACGAGCCTTTCGGCGCGCTCGACGCCTTCACCCGCGAGGAGCTCTGGTGCATCCTGCGCGACCTGTGGACGGCGCAGAGGTTCAACGTCATCCTCGTCACCCACGACCTGCGCGAGGCGGTGTTCCTCGCCGACACGGTCTACGTGATGAGCCGCAGCCCCGGGCGGATGCTGGTGCGCCGCGAGATCGAGCTGCCGCGACCGCGACCCCTCGACCTGACCTATTCCCGGGAGTTCACCGACATCGTCCACGAACTGCGCGAGCACATCGGCGCGATCCGCAAGCCATTGACGCCGGACGCCACCGTGGAGATCGCGCAATGACAAGGCGCGACAAGGAACGCTGGGCGCCCTGGCTGCTGCTGATCGCGACGCTGCTGCTGTGGGAGGGCATCTGCAGCGGCTTCGGCGTCTCGGAGTTCATCTTCCCCAGCCCGTCGCGCATCGCCTCGCAGCTCTGGCAATTCCGCGGCCCGATCGCCGGCCATGCCTGGCGCACGTTCTGGGTGACCATGGTCGGCTTCGGCATCTCGATCGTCGTCGGCACCCTGATC
>Ga0207677_10000453_pt1 | contig 27603 bp, 27 predicted proteins | sample KBSMisM42_FD_184311 | JGI IMG/M metagenome (GOLD analysis project Ga0207677, IMG submission 184311) | Miscanthus rhizosphere microbial communities from Kellogg Biological Station, Michigan, USA - KBS Miscanthus M4-2 (SPAdes) (version 2) | ecosystem: Host-associated > Plants > Roots >...
GGGGCACACACCGTGTCCCACTGGGGCACACACCATGTCCCACTGGGGCATGCACCGTGTCCCACTGGGGCACACACCATGTCCCACTGGGCACACACCGTGTCCCACTGGGACATCGGCCACGTTCTCTCTCTGTGCGCTCTGTGTCTCTGTGGTTGAACGGTTATCCCCGCAAATACGACCGGATCGACGTTAAGAACGTCTTCACGTCGATCGGTTTCGAGATGTAGCCGTCGCATCCCGCCTCGAGGAAACGGTCCTTGTCGCCGCGCATGGCGTGGGCGGTGAGGGCGAGGATCGGGATCGAGCCCGTTTGCGGGTCGGATTTCATCTCCCGGATCACGCTCAGGCCATCGATGCCAGGGAGGTGAATGTCCATCAGGATCAGGTCGACGTGTTCGCCGCCTCGCAGGGTCGCCAGCGCGTCCTCGCCGCTGGCGGCTTTCACGATCTGGTAGCCGCCCTCTTCGAGCAGGTACTCGACGAGCTGCATGTTCATCTCGTTGTCCTCGACGACGAGGACGCGCGCGGCGCGATCGGTCATGGCGTCGGCTTGGTCGCGGCCGGAGGCGGCGGAGGCGTTTTCACCGATTCGGGGAAAAACTTCGGATCGAAATCGACCTTGGCGGCCTTGCGCATCTGCTCGACCTTCTCGAGCGTGGCCTGCTGCTGCACGCGGCGGGTGATGCTCGGACGAAGCTGCTCGAGCGGCTGCGACGTGTGCGCGCCGGCTTTGAAAATGTGGACGCCGAAGCGCGACGGGACGGGATCGCTGACCTGGCCCGGCTGGAGCTGGACGATGTGCGATTCGATCTCCGGCGGGAGCATGCCGGGGCTGAACGGCCCGAGGACGCCGCCGTGCTCGGCGGAGGCCGCGTCGTCGGAGTTCTCGCGGGCGAGCCTGGCGAAATCGGCGCCGCCCTTCGCCTGCGCCGCGATCGACTGCGCCTTCTTCAGCGCGTCGCGCTGGCTGAGCGGCTTGCCGTTGCGCGCCGGAACCGCGCCCCCTTCGTAGGCGATGAGGATGTGGCTCAACTCCGTCGCCTCGAAGTTCTTCTTGTTCTCGTTGTAGAACTTCATCACGGCCGCCTCGGTGGGCGGCGGCATCAGCTTCTGCGCGGTGGCGGCGGCGATGATGTTCGTGTGATCGGCGGCGAGCTGTCCGGCCACTTTCGGATCCTTCTCGACGCCGAGCCTGCGCCCTTCCTGTTCCAGGATCTTGAGGCGCACCATCTGCTCGGCGAACGCCTGTTTGCCCGCTTCGGAACCGAACTGCTGCTGCATCTCCTGCGGAAGCTGCGAGAAGGCCGCGGAGAACTCAGCTTCCGTGACCGCTTCGCCGTTGACGTGCATGACCACGTGATCGGGTCCGGTGGTGGAGGTCGAGGTTGCAGCGGTGGACGTTGCGCCGGAGCGCAGCGACGAGAACGGCTTCATGTCGGACTTCCAGATGGCCAGTCCAAAACAGATCGCGGCGACGATGGCGATGCCGGCGATGGCGATGACGATGTCTTTTCTCAAGGTGTCTCCTGCGCGTGTTGCGCGCGATTGTGTGGGCGATTTAGTTGGTCAGAGTCTATAACGTGGCGCAGCAGGAACGCTGGCGTCCTCGCCGGGCCAGTCCCAAATCGTCGGCGAAGCCGGCGTAAGAACCGTAGCCCCCATCTTCAGATGGGGGAAATCCATGAGCGAGAAAATCGTGAGCGCGCTTTAGCGCGCGAAAGAAAGCTTTCTTTCGCCCGGTAAACCGGGCTCACAAACGGCGGTGCATTCGGGACCCACGGGTGAAACCCGTGGGCTACGGCTCTCACGCCGGCTACGCCGACGAGCGCTGCATCCGCGATTGCCGGCGAATGTTTGGGGGTTGGCTGCGAGGACGCCAGCGTTCCGCGGCGTACTTGCCCGACGTGATTGACGCGCCCACACCCCGCGAGTATTCTCCGCGCTTGTGAAAACTTTCACGGATTCTGCTCCGTGAGAATTCACCAGCGGTCCCGTCCACGGCGCTGATTCTGCATTCCGCTTCGGAGCCCCGAGAACCTCTATGGCAAAAGTCACCATCGACGGCGTCGAAGTCGAAGTGCAGGAAGGGATCAACTGCATCGAAGCGGCAAAAGCCGCCGACATCCACGTCCCTCATTTCTGCTACCACCCATCCCTCACGGTCGTCGGGCAGTGCCGCATGTGCCTCGTCGAGATCGAAGGGATGCCCAAGCTGCAGGCCGGCTGCTCGACCACGGTCAAGGACGGGATGAAGATCCACGTCTGGAACGAGAAGGTCGATACGGCGCGCAAGGGGCAGATGGAGTTTCTGCTCATCAACCATCCGCTCGACTGCCCGATCTGCGATAAGGCCGGCGAGTGCCCGCTGCAGGATTACTCCTTCAATTACGGCACCGTGAATTCGCGCTACGGCGAATTCAAGCGTACGTATCCGGGCATGGACCGCACGGCGATCGGGCCGCATGTCGTGCAGAACATGAACCGCTGCATTCACTGCACGCGCTGCATCCGGTTCACGTCCGAGATCACCGGCACGAGCGAGCTGGCCTTCTTCAAACGCGGCGCGTCGACCGAGGTCGGCGTGTTTCCGGGGACGCCGCTCGACAACTGGATGTCCGCGTGCGTCACCGACGTCTGTCCGACCGGCGCGCTGACCACGCGCGAGTTCCGGTTCGAATCGCGCATCTGGAACCTCGAGTCTGCCGAGTCGGTCTGCAACGGCTGCGACGTCGGCTGCAACATCTTCGTCGGCTTCCGGCAGGGACAGGTTTTCCGTTACCGGCCGCGCGTCAATCCCGAGGTCAACGATCACTGGCTGTGCGACTTCGGCCGGTTCTCGTACGAGCGTTACGACACCGACCGCGTCGTCGTTCCGAAGGTTCGCTCCGAGGATGATTACTTAGGCATTTCGACGTGGAGCGAAGCGCTGGAAGCGATCGGCAACGCCGTCAACGGCGCGAAGAAAACCGCAGCGATTTTCTCCGCGAACATGACCAACGAAGAAGCGTGGCTGGCCAAAGAGCTCTTCGTCGGAAAGATGGGAGCGACGGGCGGCGTGATGGTCGATGCGATCGGACCGATCAAGATGAAGTCGCGCACGGAATGGCTGCTGGGAACGCAGGCGGCGCCGAATTATCGCGGCGTGGCTGCGACGCTCGGCGAATCGTCGATCGAAAACCTGCTAACCAACGGCGCAGACGGCATCGACGTCCTCTTCGTCACCGACGCCATGTTCAGCGAGCGCGCCAGCGATCCTGCCGTCGTCGCCAACCTGCGCAAGGCGAAGTTCCTCGTGGTGATGTCGTGGGATGCGAACCATCCGCTGAACGACGTCGCCGACGTCCTCCTGCCTTCGACGATTCATGTCGAGAAGGAAGGGACGTTCACGAATCTGCAGGGACGCGTCCAGCGCATCCATCAGGCCTATCCGCCGAAAGGGCAGGCCGTCACCGATCTGGAGTTGTATCGCCGCATCGGAGCCACTCTCTATAAAGATGCTGCCGAGTTCCGCGGCTTCGATCACATCCCCGACTTTGAGCCGGTCGCTGAATCGGCGGGAGCGCAGGCGTAGAACGCATGCACGGGATCGATTGGGTTGACGTTGGCCTTTCGGGACTGAAGATCGCCGTCGTGCTCGGGGCGATGCTCAACGTCACGCCGATCATGGTCTGGGTGGAGCGGCGCGGCAGCGCGCTGATTCAGGACCGCCCCGGCCCGAACCGCGTCGGTCCGTTCGGCCTCTTCCAGTCGTTCGCCGACGCCCTCAAGTTCATCCTCAAAGAGGACATGCTGCCGGCGAAGGCGAACAAAGTCCTCTACACGATCGCGCCGATGTTCGGGCTGATCCCGGCGCTGACCACGATCGCCGTCGTGCCGTGGGGGCGGCCGTTCCTGCTGCCGGGCGGACGGCTGTTCGAGCCGATCATCGCCAACGTCAACATCGGCATCCTGCTGATTTTCGCGCTGGCGTCGATGGGCGTTTACGGCATCGTCATGGCCGGCTGGGCCTCGGCGAACAAGTACTCCCTTTTCGGCGGCATCCGCGCCTCGGCGCAGATGATCTCGTACGAGCTCTCGCTCACGCTGGCCGCGGTCAGCGCGTTGATGGTGGCCGGATCGCTGTCGCTGCCGGACGTGGTCTGGCGGCAGACCGGATCGTTCGTGCTCTTCAACGTCGTCAAACTGCCGGCCTGGAACATCTTCTCGCCGGCCATGTGGATCGCGTTCGTGGTCTTCTTCGTCTCCGCATTCGCCGAGACGAACCGGCTGCCGTTCGACTTCGCGGAAGCGGAGGCCGAGTTGGTGGCGGGCTATCACACCGAGTACTCGTCGATGAAGTTCGCGCTCTTCTTCATGTCCGAGTACATGGCCATGGCCACGATGTCGGCGCTGATCACGACGCTCTTCCTCGGCGGATGGGACATCCCCTGGTACAACGAGCCTCCCAACGCTCTCGGCTTCGCGCTTTCCGTGCTGTCGTTCGTGGTGAAAGTCAGCGCGCTGCTCTTCATCTTCGTCTGGGTGCGCTGGACGATTCCGCGCCTCAAATACGATTTGCTGATGAAACTCGGCTGGAAAGTGTTCCTGCCGGCCGCGGTGATCAACATCGTGATCGTGGCGCTGTTCATCGCGAAGAGGTGGATCTGACCATGATCTCCTTCGCCATCTTTTTCTTCTTCGCAGCCATCGCCGTGATCTTCGCGGCGATGGTGGTGCTGCATCGCAATCCGGTGGTCGGCGCGCTTTCGCTGGTGGCGTCGTTCTTCGCGCTGGCGGTGATGTACGTCCTGCTCGAAGCGCCATTCCTGGCCGCGCTGCAGGTCATCGTCTACGCCGGCGCGATCATGGTGCTCTTCCTCTTCGTGATCATGCTGCTCAACCTGCAGCATCAGGAAGAGCCGCGCACGCGCCCCGTGCAGCAGTTCCTCGGCTACACGACCAGCGCCGCGTTCGGACTGGCGCTGATCTACTACCTCGCCAAGTACGGCGTCACGAAACTGCCCGATGGGGCGTTCGTGTCGGATGCGAGAACGATCGGCATCAAGATGTTCGAGGGCTATATCTTCCCGTTCGAGATGGTGTCGATCCTGCTGCTGGCGGCGATCGTCGGCGCGCTGCTGCTGAGCGGGCGCACGGGCGTGGCGAAAGAGGAGGAGAGGTCATGATTCCGACGCACTGGTTCCTGATCCTCAGCGCGATCCTCTTCACCATCGGCGTCTGCGGCGTGCTGACGCGGAAGAACGGCATCACCATCTTCATGTGCATCGAGCTGATGGTGAACGCGGTGAACCTCACCTTCGTCGCCTACGCGCGCCAGTTCCATCAAATCCACGGACTTTTATTCGTCTTTTTCGTGATGGCCATCGCCGCCGCCGAAGCCGCCGTCGGCTTGGCCATCTTCATCTCCCTCTTTCATCACCGGCACACGATCGATGTGGATGAAGCGAATTTGATGAGGTGGTAGCCCCGATACGGCACAGTCGTCGCAAGTATCCAGACTCAGCAAAGGAGTCTGGACATGGACAAGACCGAGAAGCTCATTGACTGGGAAGAGAACGAGCGGAAGGACAGGAATCGCGACGGCATCGATGACCGCATCGAGCCGTCCATTCCGGACGTCACGACCGGATCGCAGAAGCTTGCCGATCGGGTTCGCGAGAACCCCGGCATCGATCCGTCGCTGTCCGGAAACGATCTCGACGCCCAATGGGAGATGGCCGAGTCGCAGGGCGATGAGGCAGCGACCGGAAGTCAGCAGACTCCCGGCCAGAACGACACGGAAGAAACAGCGGCGGCGATGGGCATCTCGTACGCCGATGACGAAGAGCTGAAAGTCGGAGAAAAAGAACGAAGCCGCGACGAACACCGCTGGGAGCTCGACCCGGCCTCGTCCGACGATTACCAGGAACGGTTGAAAGATCAGGGCTGATGCGGGGTCTCCTCGCATCGGCGGATGCGAGGAGAGATGTGAAGCAGTGGATCAGTGATCAGTCGATCAGTAGATCAGGGAAGCCGCGAAGGCCGTCTTCCTGATCGACTGATCCACTAATCTACTGATCCACTGCCTCACCCGTACATGCTCAACACACTCTGGCTCATCCCCTTACTGCCGTTCGCCGGCTTTCTGTTGAACGGCCTGTTCGGCAAGCGCCTCGGCAAGGGCTTCGTGACCGCCGTCGCGCTGCTGGCGTCGCTCGGCGCCGCCGTGGCCGGGACGATCGCCGTCGTCCAGTACCACGCCGCGTATCCGACCGGCGAACGTCACGTCAATCTCGTCTACAACTGGATTTCGTCCGGATCGGTGCGCGCCGATCTCGCCTTCCAGCTCGATCCGCTCAGCGTAGTCATGCTGATGGTGGTGACGTGGGTCGGATTCCTGATCCACCTCTACTCGGTCGGATACATGGCCCACGAGCACGGCTACGGACGCTACTTCGCCTATCTCAACCTCTTCCTCTCCGAGATGCTCGTGCTCATTCTCGGATCGAGCTACCTGATCATGTTCATCGGCTGGGAGGGCGTCGGACTCTGCTCCTACCTCCTGATCGGCTTCTACTACGAGACCGACTACGCGCCGGCTGCCGGCAAGAAGGCGTTCGTGGTCAACCGCATCGGCGACTTCGGCTTCCTCATCGCCATGTTCCTGATGTTCGCGTATTTCGGCAGCGTCGATTTCGCCAAGGTCTCGCAGATCGCTGCGGCCGGCGGCATCGAGCACGGTCTGCTGACCGCCATCTGCCTCCTGCTTTTCCTCGGCGCCTGCGGCAAGAGCGCGCAGATTCCGCTGTATGTCTGGCTGCCCGACGCCATGGCTGGTCCGACGCCCGTCTCCGCACTCATCCACGCCGCCACGATGGTCACCGCCGGCGTCTACATGGTGGTCCGTTCAAACGCGCTCTACCGCTTGGCGCCGGGCGCGATGATGGTGGTCGCGCTGATCGGCGCGCTCACCGCGCTCTTCGCCGCGACGATCGGCATCCGGCAGTGGGACATCAAGAAAGTCCTGGCCTACTCCACCGTCTCGCAGCTCGGCTTCATGTTCATCGGTGTCGGCGTCGGCGCCTTCACCGCCGGCGTCTTTCACCTCGTCACGCACGCCTTCTTCAAAGCCTGCCTCTTCCTCGGCTCCGGCTCCGTGATTCACGCCATGAGCGGCGAGCAGGACATGCGCAAGATGGGCGGCCTGAAGTCGAAGATCCCCATTACGTACTGGACATTCCTCATCGCCACGATCGCCATCTCCGGCATCCCGCCGCTGGCCGGCTTCTTCTCCAAGGACGAAATCCTCGCCTCGGCGCTGGCCAATCCGTACTTCCCGCAGTGGTTCAACGCCGTGATCTGGACTCTCGGAACGCTGGCCGCCTTCTGCACCGCGTTCTACATGTTCCGGCTGGTCTACCTGACGTTCTTTGGGAGTTTCCGAGGTACGCACGAACAGGAGCATCACCTGCACGAATCGCCGTGGACGATGACGCTGCCGCTGATCGTGCTGGCTACGCTCTCCGCAATCGGCGGCGCAATCCTCGGCTGGCCGCATCGCCACTTCCTCGCCGCTTGGCTGCATCCGATCTTCCCGGAGATCGCCGGCGCGCCGGAAGTGCAGTACGAGATTTCGCCGAACCTCGAGTACGGATTGATGTTCGTCTCCACCGCCATCGCCGTTCTCGGCATCTGGGCCGCGTACTCCCGCTTCTACAAACGCGGACTGGTCGCCGACGAACAGTTCGCGCAGAAGATGCCGGCCGTCGCGAACGGGATGGAGAACAAGTGGTACGTCGATGAGCTATACGGAGCAACCATCGTCCGCCCGCTCGAAGGATTCTCGCGATTCCTCTGGCGCGGCATCGACGCCCTGATCGACGGCCTGCTCGCGCTCCTCGGCTACGTCGTCGCAGCGATCGGCGATCTGCTGCGCTTCTTCCAGACCGGCAACGTCCGCAACTACGCATTGATGTTCTTCCTCGGAGTGATCGTGTTTGTGTGGGTGCTCGCATGAACAACATCCTCTCCATCACCCTCTGGCTTCCCATCGCCGCGGCGGTGATCGTCGCCTTCTTTCCGAAGACGGCGGCGAACGCGATCAAAGGCTTCGGCCTGCTCGCGGCGCTGGCGACGTTCGTCGCATCGCTCGGCATCCTCAACGGATTCAAAGAAGGCGTGGCGGGCTTCCAGCTCGTCGAATCGCTGAACTGGATTCCGCAGTGGGGGATCCACTACGCACTCGGCGTCGACGGCATCTCGCTCTGGCTGATCCTCCTGACGACGCTCCTCACGCCGGTGGTTTTCCTTTCGTCCTGGAACAGCATCCACAAGCATCCGAAGGAGTACGTCATCGCCTTCCTGATCATGGAAGCGGCCATGATCGGCGTCTTCGTTGCCACCGACCTTCTCCTCTTCTACGTCTTCTTCGAACTGACGCTGCTGCCGATGTACCTCGTCATCGGCGTGTGGGGCGGTGCGAACCGGATCTACGCGGCCATCAAATTCTTCCTCTTCACCATCGCCGGCTCGCTGCTGATGCTCCTCGGCATCATCTATCTCGCGTTCGCGCACCTGCACGACACCGGAGTGATCACCTTCACCATCACCGAGCTTTACGGCACGCTGCTCACGTCGCACGCGCAGACGCTGCTGTTCTTCGCCTTCGCGCTGGCCTTCGCCATCAAAGTGCCGCTCTTCCCGCTGCACACCTGGCTGCCGGACGCGCACGTCGAAGCGCCCACCGGCGGCTCGATCATCCTGGCCGGCGTGATGCTGAAGATGGGCACGTACGGCTTCCTGCGCTTCGTCCTGCCGTTCTTCCCCGACGCCACCGCCAAATACGCCGGCCTGCTCATCGCGCTGGCGGTGATCGGCATCGTCTACGGAGCATTGGTCGCCTGGGTGCAGCCGGACATGAAGAAGCTCGTGGCCTACTCCTCCGTCTCGCACCTCGGCTTCTGCGTTCTCGGCATCTTCGCGCTGAACCAGACGTCGATCGAAGGCTCGATCCTGCAGATGGTCAATCACGGCCTTTCGACCGGCGCGCTCTTCCTCTGCGTCGGCGTGATCTACGAACGGCGCCACACGCGACTGCTCGCCGACTACGGCGGACTGGCAAAGACGATGCCGGTCTACGCCACCTTCTTCATCATCGCCATGCTCTCCTCGGTCGGACTGCCCGGCCTGAACGGATTCATCGGCGAGTTCCTGATCCTGGCCGGCTCGTTCCAGACGCATCCGCGCTGGACGATCGTCGCCGCGACCGGCGTCATTCTCGCCGCCATCTACCTGCTCTGGCTCATCCAGCGCGTCTTCTTCGGTCCGATCACGAACGAAGAAAACCGCAACGTCAAAGAAATCGCCTGGAACGAGATCGTCGCCCTCGTCCCGCTGGTCATCCTCATGGTCTGGATCGGCGTCCGGCCGAATACGTTCCTGCGCAAGATGACGCCGAGCGTGCAGCAGCTACTGCAAGTCGTTGAAAAGCAGGGACGAGGGACGAGAGACGAGACACCTGCGACTGCTCGTAACCTCTCCACCGCACGTTCCCTCGGAGCAAAAAGTCCGTCACCTTCTGCGCTAGTCGTTGCCACCTCCGTCCCTGGTCCCTCGCCCCTCGCCCCTGCTTCACCCGGAGGTGTTCGTTGAATCTGAATCCGTTGCTCGAAAACGGCTGGCTCAACGCCATCCTCCCCGAGCTGGTTCTCTGCATCGGCGGCATCGTCCTGATCCTGTGGGATGCCTTCGCGCCGAAACTGCGCGGCGCCACCGCGCCGCTGGCCGTGATCGTCTTCCTCGCTGCCGGCTGGAGCGAGCGCCTTCTCGTCGGCGGCAACTTCTTCGGCGGCACCTACCAGATCAGCGCCATCACCATCATCTTCGACTACACCTTCCTGCTGGCCGCGATTTTGGCCACGCTTTTCGCGCGCGCCTACCTCGCGCGCGAGCGCTTCGAGCGCGGCGAGTTTTACGCGCTGCTGATGTGGGGCACGGTCGGCATGATGATGATGGCCAAGGGCCTCGACCTCCTCGTCATCGTCCTCGGACTCGAACTTCTCTCGATCTGCATCTTCATCCTGGTCGGCTTCCACCGCCGCATCGCCGTCTCGAACGAAGCGAGTCTCAAGTACTTTCTGATGGGGGCGTTCGCGACCGGCTTTGTCCTCTACGGAACCGCTCTTTTCTACGGCGCCACCGGCTCGACGAATCTCGCCGCGTTCTCGCGCTACTTCGCCACGGCCGATGCGTCCAATCCGCTCCTCACCATCGCCTTCATCCTTCTGATGTCCGGCCTCGGCTTCAAACTCGCGGTCGCGCCGTTCCACGGCTGGGCGCCCGACGTCTATCAAGGCGCGCCGTCGCCGATCGCCGGCTGGCTTTCGACCGCTCCGAAAGCAGCCACGCTCATCGCTCTCGTGCGCATCTTTTCCTCGATGACGCCGGTCATGCAGCAGGCCTCGTGGATGAAGATGGTGGCTGCGCTGTCGATCCTCTCCATGATCATCGGCAACGCCGTGGCCATCGCCCAACGCGACCTCAAACGGATGCTGGCTTACTCCGGCATCGCCCACGTCGGCTACATGCTCATCGCCCTGCTCTCGCTGCGCGACGAATCAGTGGCCGCGATCAGCATCTACGTCATCACCTACGCGCTCATGAACATCGGCGCGTTCGGCGTCATCTCGATGCTCGCCAAAAACCAGAACGACCCTCAGACGCTCGACGACATCGCCGGCCTCGGCTTCCGCCGCCCGTTCTACGGTCTGGCCCTGACCATCTGCATGTTCTCGCTCTCCGGTCTGCCGCCGACGGCCGGATTCATCGCCAAGTTCTACATCTTCAAAACCGCCGTCGACAGCGGCCACCTGACCATCGCCTTCATCGGCATCCTAACCAGCATCGTGTCTGTCTATTACTACCTGCGCGTCGTCTACTTTCTGTACATGAAGGAAGCCGATGCCACGGCGCACGCGATCGATCCCGACATCTTCGGCACCGGCGCGCTGCTCATCTCGCTGATCGGCATCTTCGCCATCGGCCTTTTCCCGACTCCACTTTTCAACGCGGCAGGAGCCGCAGCAAGGGCGCTCCTGCCGTAGTCCGTCCTTTATGTCCAACGACCGGCCGGGAAACTCGCCAACAGGGGACCGCGAAACGATCTCGGAGCTCACGACCGGCCGGTTGTCGGTCTACCTCCGCTGCCTGACCTTCCTGGAGTCGGTGGGCCAGAGTACGGTCTCTTCGGCCGAACTGGCCGAACGCTTCCACCTCAACTCCGCGCAGATCCGCAAGGACCTGGCCTGCTTCGGCGAATTCGGAACGCGCGGCGTCGGCTACAACGTGACGCGCCTGCGCGATCACCTCGTGCGCGAGCTCGGCCTCGACCGCACCCGCCGCGTCCTCATCGCCGGCGCCGGCAACCTCGGCATGGCCTTAGCCGACTACGCCGGCTTCAACGATCACGGCTTCGAGATCGCCGCCCTCGTCGACAACGATCCCGCCAAAATCGGACGCCGTTCCCGCAGCGGGATCGAAGTCCTTCCGTGGGACGAGCTTCCCTCGATCATCCGCGAACACAAAGTCGAAATCGGCATCGTCGCCGTCAACGCCGAAGGCGCCCAAACCGTCTACGACGCCTTCGCCGACGCGGGATTGAACGCCGTGCTGAATTTCGCTCCGACCCAGCTCCGCTCCCGCCCCGGCGTGAAAGTGAAATCCGTCGACCTCCGGATCAACCTCGAGTCGCTGTCCTTCCATCTGAAGAATGTGGAGGACGGGGCATAGGATGACCAGCGCGATGAACTTCACGACGACAAATCTCTGCCGAGCGCGACGGATACGTTGCCCAGTGTCCGGAACTCGATGTCGCTAGTCAGGGCGATTCAATCGAGGAGGCATCCGCGAATCTCCGCGAAGCGGTGGAGCTCTTCATCGAGATTGCAGATTCGTCGGAAATCAAACGACGCTTGTGCGCTGACGTGCGCTTTTAGCCTCCGGAGGAGGCTCGTAGGGTAGCCGGTGGTCCGAGCGAAGCGAGCGACCACCGGAAACGCACGTGAGCAGAGATCCCGACACCGGTAGGTGTCGCGTACGGTGCTCGCGACGCCGTTGACTCACGGACGAACGAAAATCTCAGGTGAAGTCGAAGGCAGCGCGAGCACCGTCCGCGACTCCTGCCGGAGTCGGATTCCGTTCGATCACGTTTTCCGGTGGTCGCTCGCTTCGCTCTGACCACCGGCTACCGTCCCTGACGCCTCCGGCGTCGAAAACCTTTATCCCCCGCTAACGGCCGGCAAAATTAAAATCTCTGCCCCGTTGCGGACGGGGGCGGAGAGGCCGCCCACATCCCGGAAGCTGTCGCCGTCGATGAAGATGTTGACGTGGGGGCGGACTTCGCCGAGCTCCGTCACGATGCGGTCGCGGACTTTGGGGTAGTCGTTGCCGAGGAGGGCGAGGGCGTCGCGGATGGAGTCGGCGTGACCGTCGAGACGGACCTCGCTGCGGCCTCCGGCGAGCTCGCGCAGCGGACCTGGGATGACTACGGTGTAGGACATCAGGAGATGCGCGCCACTTTCACGGAGACCACGGCGGGGAGGCCATCGGCGATCTCCGACCAGCGTTTTCCTTCGTCGTGCGAGCCGAAGAGTTTTCCATTGCGGGTTCCGAAGTAGACGCCGACCGGATCGAGCGAATCGACCGCCATCGCATCGCGCAGCACCGTCTCGTACGCGTCCTCCTGCGGCAGCCCTTTCGTCATCGGCTTCCACTTCTTGCCCGCGTTTTCGGTTTTGTAGACGCGCAGCTTTCCTTCCGGCGTGCAGCGGAAACCGTCCGACTCCAGCGGCACGATCCAGGCCGTGTCGGGGTTGGTCGGATGAATGCCCACCGCGAATCCGAAATCGGAGGGAACGCCGTTGGCGATGTCTTCCCACGTCTCGCCGCGATCGTCAGTGCGATAGAGGCCCCAGTGATTTTGCAGATACATCCGGTCGGGGCGAACCTTCGACTGCGCCACCTTGTGCACGCATTGTCCGAACTCGGGATGCTTGTCGGGGAGGAACTCCGCGCGCACGCCTTTGTTCGATGGGCGCCACGTCTCGCCGCCGTCTTCCGTCACGTACATACCCGCAGTCGAAATGGCTACGCGAATGCGCGACGCGTCGGCGGGATCGAGCAGGATCGTGTGCATGCAAAGCCCGCCGCCGCCCGGCTGCCATTTCGGACGCTGCGGATGATTCCAGAGTCCTTCGACGAGGTTCCACGAATCGCCGGCGTCGGTCGACTTGAACAACGCCGCAGGCTCGACGCCGCAGTAGAGCGTGTCCGCTTCCGAATCGCGGCCGGGGACGATTTGCCAGATGTTCTTCAGCGCCGCTTCCGTTCCCTCGGGGAACTTCACGTTGGCCACGCTCGGATCGGTCCACGTTGCGCCGAAATCATCGCTCGACCGCAGCAGCGCGCCCCAATGCATGCTGGCCGGACCGGCCCAGATGCGGTGGCGGCCGAAGCGGCCGTCGTAGGCCATTCCGTAAACCGCGCTGCCGGGAAAATACGGCCCGCCCATCTCCCACTTCTTCCGCGACTCGTCCGCGCGCAGGATGAACGCGCCTTTCATGGTGCCGACGAGCAGCAGGACGTCGCCGGATTCGGGCTTGATGTTGTGGGTAACGGGCATCGTGTTTCTCCTATCGATGGCGTTGCGGATGAAGGCGACGATTGTAGTCCCGTCGAGTATGCTCGACGGTGTGGATGTGATCCTTTTCGGCGCGAGCGGAATGGTCGGTCAGGGAGTCCTTCGCGAGTGCCTGCTCGCGCCCGACGTGCATCGCGTGCTCTCAATCGGTCGGACTGTCACAGGACAGCAACATCCCAAACTGCGTGAGATCGTTCGCGCCGATCTCTTCGACTACTCCGATATCGAAGGCGATCTGACCGGCTACGACGCCTGCTTCTTCTGCCTCGGCACGTCCGCCGCGGGAAAGAGCGAGGACGAATATCGCCGCGTCACCTACGACCTCACCATGGCCGCCGCTGCCACGCTCGCGCGGCTCAATCCGCAGATGACGTTCGTCTACGTTTCCGGCAGCGGTACGGACAGCAGCGAGCAGGGGAGAGTGATGTGGGCGCGCGTCAAAGGCGCGACCGAGAATGCCCTTCTGCGGCTGCCGTTCAAGGCCGCGTACATGTTCCGGCCGGCGGGCATCCAGCCGATGCACGGCGAGACGTCGAAGACGAAGCTGTATCGCATCGCCTACGCGGTCACCCGTCCGCTGCTCCCGCTGCTGATGCGCCTGTTTCCGAACTACGTCACCACCACCGAGATTCTCGGCCGGGCCATGCTCGACGTCGTCCGGAATGGTGCGCCGTCGCCGATCCTCGAACCGGCCGCGTTCCGCATCCCGAAACGGAACACTTTTTGATGCCGGAAGGAACGCTTCAACGGCGTCCCGTGTTGTTCGTACCGCGTAACAATTCGCCACGAAACATTTCGTGGGCTCGTTCGTCTCAGACACATGCGGCGCCACGCCGCACCCGCTGGCACGTCTAACGCAGCGGGGCAACTGGCCCGCCTTCCCGATAACCAACGCATCAAAGGAGCTGCAACACATATGAATCCAACCACCAAACGCATTCTGTCGACGATCGCCATCATCGTCGCTTCCGTGGCGTTCGGAGTGGTCATCAGCGCCGACCTCGGCCTGATGGGCACTTCGCACGCACAGTCAGCAACCATCCAGACCGCGCCGGGCGCTGCGCCGGTGGCCGCGGTCACCATCCCGTCCTTCGCCGACGTCGCCGCCCGGGTCATGCCCGCGGTCGTCTCGATCACGTCGACCGAGGTCATCAAGGCCAGCGATCTCCGCAGACAGAGCCCGTTCGGCGGCGATCCGTTCGAGTTCTTCTTCCCGAGCCCGGGGCAGGGCAACGGCCAGCGCAGCCCGCACGGCAATCGCACACCCGAGGAAGATGACGAGCGCAAGCAGGTCGCGGGCGGATCGGGCTTCATCATTTCGCCGGACGGCTACATCGTCACCAACAACCACGTCATCGAAGGCGCCAGCAAAGTGCAGGTGCACTGGGGCGCGGACGAGAACGGCAACGGCGGACACACGAGCGAAGCGAAAATCATCGGCCGCGATGCGGCTACCGACATCGCCCTCCTCAAGATTGACGCCGGCCAGTCGCTGCCGAGCATTCCGCTGGGCGACTCCGACCGCATCCGCAAGGGTGACTGGGCCATCGCCGTCGGCAATCCGTTCCAGTTCGAAAACACGCTTACGGTCGGCGTCATCTCCGCCAAGGGCCGCACGCTCAACCTCGGCGACGCCACCCGCTCCTTCGAGAACTTCATCCAGACCGACGCCGCCATCAACTTCGGCAACTCCGGCGGGCCGCTCATGAACATCAACGGCGAGGTGGTCGGCATCAACACCGCCATCCGCGGTGGCGGCGCGCAGGGCCTCGGGTTCGCCACTCCGATCAACACCGCCAAGCGCCTCCTGCCGCAGCTGAAGCAGGGCAAGGTTACGCGCGGCTACCTCGGCATGGGCATTCTCGACCTCACCGAAGACGCACGCGCCGGATTCGAGCTGCCGCCCGATACGCGCGGCGCGCTCGTGCAGACCGTCGAGCCGGGCCTCCCGGCCGCAAAAGCCGGCATCCAGCCGGGCGACATCATCATCGAGGCGGACGGTCATCCGATCACCAGCAATCGCGCGCTCATCGACTACATCTCGTACCTCCCGGTCGGCAGCAAGATCAACCTGACCGTCATCCGCAACGGCAAGCACCAGACGCTGACCGCGTCGACGATCGAGCGCACGCTCGAAGCCGACAAGGACGATGCCGGTAAGGCTCCCGAGGAGGTTGCGCCGGCGCGCAACAAACTGGGGATGTCGGTGCAGGAGCTGACGCCGGCCACGCGCCAGACCTACGGCATCGCCGACAACGTCACCGGCGTCGTCGTGACGGGCGTGAAGGAAGTCTCGCCCGCCGGCGACGTCCTCAACGAGGGCGACGTTATCAGCGAAGTGCAGGGCACGAAGATTTCGAACCTCGCGCAGTTCCGTACGGCGATCGATCACCTCAAGAGCGGCGCGATCGCGCGCATCTACGTCACGTCCTCCGGACGCGGCGGCCCGGCTCTTTCCGGCTACCGCTTCATCCACGTTCCGTAAGTTCCATCGCATCGACAACGAAGCCGGCGAGCAATCGCCGGCTTTTTTGTTGGACAATCGCCGGCGTGGAAGAGCTCATGCGTCGCGCCCTCGATCTCGCCGCGCGCGGCCGCTACTCCGTCAGCCCGAATCCGATGGTCGGCTGTCTCCTCGTGCGCGACGGAAACGTGATCGCCGAAGGGTGGCATCGTCGCGCGGGCGAACCGCACGCGGAAATCGAAGCGCTGCGCGGCATCGAGACGCGCGGGGCCACGATGATCGTCACGCTCGAACCGTGCGCGCACTACGGACGCACGCCGCCGTGCGCCGACGCCATCATCGCCGCCGGCATCACGCGCGTCGTGATCGCCATGCGCGATCCGCACGAAGTGGCCGCCGGCGGCGTGGAGAAACTGCGCGAGGCAGGCATCGAAGTCGTCACCGGAATCCTCGAAGCCGAGGCGCGGAAACTCAACGAAGTCTTCGTCCACGCGGTGACAACGCGCCGCCCGTTCGTCGTCCTCAAAGCGGGGATGACGCTCGACGGCAAACTGGCCACGATCACGCGCGACAGCCGCTGGATCAGCTCCGAAGACTCACGGCAAAAAAGTCTGGATCTTCGCGAGCAGTACGACGCCATCCTCGCCGGCGGCGGCACGATCCGAGACGACAATCCGATGCTGACCCGCCGCCTCGGCCTCGCCTCAACGCCTTGGACGCGAGTCATCCTCGACCGCCGCCGCATCGTCCCTCCGGATGCCACCGTCCTCAACGACGGCGGAGCCACGATTCACATCACCGACGATGTCGGCCTCGACGAGCTCCTCGCCGATCTCTACAAACGCGGCATCCACTCGCTGATCGTCGAAGGGGGATCCAACATCCACTCCGAATTCATTCGCCGAGGACTATGGCAAAAGATGATCGTCTTCATCGCGCCGATGCTCGTCGGCGGCGCCGATGCGCCGTCGATCTTCGGCGGTGAGGGCGTCGCCAAGTTGGCGAATGCGTATCGCTTTCGTTTTGATGACGTGGAGATGGTGGGGAGTGATGTGATGGTTACCGCGTATCCACCCCTGTAAACTTCCCCTCATCCATGGTCAAACAGGTCGCGCTCTACGGAGTGGTCGGCGGCGTTCTCATCGCGCTGCTGAAGCTCATCGAATACAAGCATTTCGTCAACGAGTACCCATCTGAGATCTACGGCGGTCTGATCGCCATCATCTTCACCGTCCTCGGCATCTACTTCGGACTGCGCTGGACTCGTGCTCGCGAGGTCGTGGTCATCCGCGAGGTGCCGGTGCGCATGGACGGGCCGTTTGTCCTCGACGCCGGGAAGCTGAAGGAAGTCGGCCTCACCGCGCGCGAGCACGAGATCCTCGCGCTCATCGCTCAGGGATTGAGCAACCGCGAGATCGGCGAGAAGCTCTTCGTCTCCGAAAATACGGTGAAGACGCATTCGTCGCGGCTTTTCGAGAAAATGCAGGTCAATCGACGCGTCCAGGCAGTGCAAAAGGGCAAAGAGCTCGGTCTCATCCCCTGATTCATACTTTCGTTGACCCAAAATCACCTTAACGGACGACTGCGCGATGCAGCGCCCGGCCGTACCTTGCGCCGCGAAAGGAAAACTCACATGAAAAGAATCGTGATCGTCTTCGGTCTCATCTCCGGCGTCATCTCCTCGGCACTGATGTTTCTCACCCTCCCGTTCATGCACAGCGGCCGGGTCAACTTCGAGAACGGCTATGTCATCGGCTACGCGGCCATCCTGCTGTCGTTTCTCCTCGTCGTCTTCGGCATCCGCTCGTACCGCGAGAACAACGGCGGCACGATCAGCTTCGGCCGTGCCTTCAGCGTCGGCATCCTGATCACGCTGATCTCATGCGTCTTCTATGTGGCGTCGTGGGAAGTCATCTACTTCAAGATTATGCCGGACTTCGCCGACAAATACGCCGCCCACGCCATCAGCGACATGCGCGCGAAAGGCGCCACCGACGCCGCCATCGCCGCGAAGAAGGTGGAGATGGAGAAGATGAAGACGATGTTGAACAATCCGCTGCTCAACGCCGCCATGACCTTCATCGAACCGTTCCCCGTCGGGCTGGTCGTGACGCTGATCTCGGCCGCGGTCTTGCGCAGGCGGAAGGGGACGCCCGCCGCCAGTGTGGCGCAGGCGTTCTAGCCGATTCGAAAGCCTCCTTGAGCCGCTGGGCGTCGATAAACATCGATATAGAGATAGCGAGACGCTGATGTGCTACTCTGCCCGGCGGTAATTCAGTCGGTCCTGAAACCCAACAATCGAGATCCGGAGCTCACGCATCGCTGCGAGTGTGTCCGGTTTGGCAAGGAGGCTATGCGTGAATCGATCCTTCTCCATACCCCGGGTGTCTGCGTTCTTCGTCTCGTTGTTTCTCGCTGCGGCTGCTGTGGCGGCGCCGGTCCGTCTTTCGACGATCAGCGTCTCGCCCGGCGCGGTCCTCGGCGGCAATACCGCCACCGGAACGGCTACGCTCACGGCGGCGGCAGGCCACGGAGGTGTCGTGGTCACGCTGTCCTCCTCGAACACGGCCGTGGCGACGGTGCCGGCCAGCGTCTCCGTGCCGCAGGGCGCGACCTCCGCGACCTTCACGGTCTCGACCTCGCCGGTCAACGCCGCTACGAACGTCACCATCACCGGCAACTACAGCGTGAACGCCACCGCGTCGTTCACCGTGTCGCGGCCGTCGGTGAATAGCCTTTCGATAACGCCCGGCTCCTTCATCGCCGGCAGCGGCTCGGCCACCGGAAACGTCTGGCTCGACGGCAGGGCAGGATCGAACGGCGTTGTCGTCACGCTGACGCATACGGGAACGTTCGTCACGATGCCGGCCTCCGTCACGATACCAGCCGGCGAAACGGGGGCGGCGTTCGGCATCACCTCCTCGCCGGTCGCATCGACCACCACGGTGACCGTCACGGCCAGCGCGAACGGCAATACCGCCGTTGCCACCGTCGACGTCTCCCCCTGCACGATGCCGGCGAGGGCCGGCACGACGATCGTCGGCAGCAATGCCGACATCGTCTGGTTCGACGACACCCTTCCCGCCGGCATGTCGCTGGGCACCGCGCAGTGGAACACCACGAATTACGCCAGCGGATCGCAGTCGTTGACCACGAGCGGCGGCACCGGCTATCAGTCGTTCCAGCTCACCGGCGCGACGGCGCCCTTCACGCTGTACGGCGGCGAGCAGATGTATTTCTACGTTCTCACGAACTCATGCACCCCGCCGCGCGAGATCATGGTCGGATTCCACACCACGACCGGCGCCTGGAAGAAGGCGTACGTCGGTGCGGCGCTGATCGGCGGCGAGTCCAGTGCCTACAACGCCGGCGCAACGCCGAATCCGGGTTACTGGACGACGCTCGCCGTGAGCGCACAGCAACTCGGGCTTCCGAATGGCGCGCAACTCGATGGCTTCTCACTCGAGCTCTCCGACGGTCAAGCCTGGGTCGACCGCATCGAGAAGACCTGCCATCAGCCGACCGCCGCGGCGCCGTCGCTGCCGGCCACAGGCGACACCTACTGGATCGACGATACCTTCACGTCCGGCCAGCCCGGCGGCGGATACCTCACCCGTTGGGACACGACCCAACACGCTTCCGGAACGCAGGCGCTCTTGCAGTACGCCACCGTCGATAACGCCTCGTTCCCCGTCAACATCGGCGACACGCTCATCGCGTACGTCCTGCTCGACTACTGCTGGCCCGGTCAGGAGATCGACATCCGCTACATCACCTCGTATCAGGAGGCGAAGGGCTTCTACTGGGGCGCATCGACGTGGAACAACGCCGGCTTCACGTACATGGGACCGCTGCCGACGCCGGGGCAATGGGTTCGTCTGGAGATTCCGGCGGCATCATTCGGGCTCGAGGACCGCTGGATCACCAGCATCGGCGCGAACGCCAGCGGCTGGTGGGATCTGATCGGAAAATCGGGGCAAGGCTGCTCGTTCCCGACCGCCGCCGCGCCTTCAATCCCGGCCGGCGACACATTGCTACAGGAGGATGGTCTGAACGGCAATCAGTTGAACGGCGCAATCTGGACGCCGGACCAGCATGCCAGCGGTACGTCGTCGCTGACGCTTCCCTACGCAGGAGCTGGCGACCACTGGATCGCAGTGACGAACGCCAGCCCACCCATTCACCCGACCTTCGGCGAGAACCTCGTCTTTTATGCGCTGCTCGATCCGTGCGCGCCGCCGAGCGAGCTGGCCGTGCAGTGGAACAACAATCTCGCACCGATCACCGGCATGTACTGGGGCACGCCGCACGGCTTCGAGAACGGATTCATCTACATGGGCGCGCTCCCAGCCGCCGGCGTCTGGACGCGCTTCGAAGTCCCGGCCGTGACGGTCAACGCGCAGGGGCAGACCATCTACAGCATCAAGTTCGAGTGGCAGGACGGCAACGCCTTCTTCGACCACATCGGCAAGGGCGGCACCGCCTGCTACACCGCGGCCGCGGCACAGCCGACGAACTTCTCCGGCTCCGACGTCACCTGGATCGATGACGCGCTGCCGTACGGCGCCGGGTACTCGTACATCGGATGGGACGCATCGCAGAAGGCGAGCGGCACCCAATCGATGGCGCAGAGCTACGCTTCCGGCCTGCACGACATGGGGGTGACCTTCATGAATGGCGTCGGCTATCCGATTGCGAGCGGCGACACGCTGACGTTCTACGTGTTGCTCGATGAGTGCGCACCGCCGACCGAGGTCATGTTGAGGTGGCTCACATCAGGCGGTGTGACCAAGGGCGCTTACTGGGGAACTCCGCACAACCTCGGCGAAGGAGATTCTTCCGTCTCGATGGGTGCGCTGCCGCCAGCCGGTGTCTGGACGCGCATCGACATCCCGGCCAGCCAGCTCGACCTCGAGTCGACGACGATCCAGGGCCTGGACTTGATCTCGTACGACGGCCACACGTTTTTCGATCGCATCGGCAAGTCGCATTAGCAGCGGTGCAGGAGACGGGGCGAGCGGAAACGCCGCCCCGTCTCTTCGCCGCCGACCATACAGGTCGTCGTAAGTCGCGCCACGATGACCTTCAAGAATCCGAACCGTGTCGGTGCTGGCGGCATCTGCGGCGCAGGCGCGGGCGGGTCTTTCTCGCCGCCGGCGGCGTACATCTCCAGGATCGCTCGATCATCAGCTGGAACTTGTCGAGCATGCTGCGTTGGACGGACACCGGCAGCGCGCGGAGATCGTCGAGGAGGCGCGCCGTCGCGATCTGGGTTTCGTCCAGCTCCCACGGCGCGATCTCGGCCTCGATGTTCCGGCCGAAGAACTCCGCCGCCGTCAGGCCGTACGCGGCCAGGAGGCGCTCCAACTGCGCGAGTTTCAGCGATCCGATCCGGTCTCCCGTCTCGAACGAGCTGATGGTTTTCACGCCGACGCCCGAGAGGCGGGCCACATCACTCTGACTCAGGCCGCGCATGCGGCGAATTTCCCGAAGCTTCAGTACGACGTCGATGGCCATAGTGTCCTCAGCTTGTTGTCTTCGTCACGTTCCCTCCCGCCACTCCACCAGTTGTAGAGCCGACAAATGGTCTGGTTTCGGCTCGTTTCCTGCGCCCGCCTCTCTAAGAGCCTCTCGGAAGAGATCCATTGAGCGCGGCCTTAGGTTGACATAAGGTACCAGAAGGACTAAAAAGTACAAACAAGGACTTACAAGGACGCAAGAATGCCCATCAAAGCTGAACACTGCCCATGGTGCGGGAGCAAGATCTCCCACGATAAGTTCATCCAGATTCAGACCGCGATCCGCGACGAGGAGCGGCGCAAGCTCGCCGACGCCGTCGGCCTCGTCAAGGTCGAGCTCGACAAGCAGCGCAAGAAAGAGCTGGCCGAGGTCAGGCAGATTTTGCAGAAGGACCGCGATGCAGCGTTGGCCAGGCGCGAAGCCGAGTTCGCGCGCGAGCGCGACGCGCTGCAGAAGAAGATCGTCGAGATCAGCCGCCGCGTCGGCAAAGGCGCCGGCGAGATTGCCGAAGGCAGCGAGATCGATCTCTACGACGAGCTGCGCGGCGCCTTCCCCGAGGATGTGCTCACTCGCCGCACCGGCGGCGTTTTACTCCTCGACGTCCGCTACAAAACCAAGTCCGCCGGCCGGATGCTGATTGCGGCCAAGCCGCGCGCCGCCTGGCAGCAGGCTTTCGTCACGAAGCTGCGGCAGGAGCAGTCGGAAGCCGGCGCCGATCACGCCATCCTCGCCACCGCGGTTTTCCCGGCCGGCAAGAAAGAGATGTTCGTCGATGCCGGCGTGATCGTGGTCGCGCCGGCGCGCGTCCGCGCACTCGTCGAAGTGCTGCGCAAGTCGCTCATCGCCATGCACGTAGCCAAGCTGAGCGACGCCGAGCGCGCGGGGAAGCTGAACAAGTTGTTCAAGTTCATCACCTCGCCGACCTTCAAACGCAAGCTGGCCGAAGCGTCCGAGCTGACGGGCGAGGCGTTGCAGATCGACGTCGATGAGAAGCGCGCACACGACCTCACGTGGAGAAAGCGCGGCACGGTCCTGACGCGCATCCGCCAAGTGTTGCGCGACATCGATACCGACGTCAGCGCCATCATCGAGTCGCGCGACGAGCAGCAGGAAGGGGGACGCGTGGCCGCGTTCCGGGTGAGGCCGCGATGAACGCCTCTCTATTCGACACCTCCGCCATTCCGTGGCAGGAACGCCGCCTCGGCCGCACGATCCTGCGTACCTACCGCGACACTCGCGATCTCTACGACGTCGTTCCGAACGAGCGGCAGCCGCGCATGGGTCCCAAAGAGGACCTCGAGCTGCAGCGGCAGATCGAGGCGAACGAGGGGATCTTCGAGCCGCTCCTCGTCGAGCCGCACCCCGATCTCGACGGGAAGTTCCGCATCGTCGACGGCGATCGCCGCTGGACGAATTCGAAGATCCTCGTGGAGCAGCAGAAGAAAGAGGAGTTCCGCCGCATCCCGCTCGAGATTACCGACCGCACGCTCACCGACGACGAGCGGCTGCGCGTCTGGATCTACATCCACCGCCAGCGCAAGGAGTGGGACGCCAAGGAAAAAGAGATGGTGGCCTACGGCCTGGTGGACATCGTCGGCCGTGCCAGCGCCGCCAACATCCTCGGCGTGACTGTCCGCGAGCTCGACAAACTCGTCGACATCTACGAGCTATCCGAGCGCCTCACGAAACTTCCCGAGCCGGGCGCGTCGATCACCTGGGCGCGCGAGATCAAGAACATCAACAAGAGTCTCCTCACGCCGACGATCCTCGACACGATCGTGCAGAAGGTCAACGAGAACGAGATCACGAACTCGAAGGACATCCGCAAACTGCGCATCGTCCTGCGAGACCCCGTCGCGAAACGGAGGTTCATGGATGGCGCGAAACTCGATGCGGTGATGGAGTCGGTAGCGCCGAGCGAACAGCCGCAGAAGGGGACGCTCGCCGGCGACATCCAGCAACTCACCGCCGCCCTGAAACGCCACCCGTGGACCACCCTCATGGAAAGCCGCGGCGACCGCCGCCTGCTCGAGAAGGTCGACGAGGCAGAGAAGCTGTTGCGTGATTTGAAGAAAGCGCTCGGCTGACGCTACTTCACATACCCGTTCTTCACGCCGAGGTGCTGACTGATGTAGGCGCTGAGCCCTCTGCCGAGATGCGCCAGCCGCTTCATCTCCTCCACGTGCTTCCGCCCCGCGCTCTCGTAGCTGTACACATACACATCCCCGCTACGAAACCGAACGCTGATCGAGTCCGGCTCCTCATCCCACTCCACGACTCCCGAGTTGCCGCCGAGATTCCGGTAAGGCCGCATAGGCCTCGGTGAAGCAAAACGTTAGCCGAAACGCAGAATTTGGACGCTCGATTGAGGGAGGTCTTGGCGATTAAAATCCGCAGATGATCATGAAGAAAGCCGCGCTCCTACTGCTCGTCATCCTTGCGTCATCATCGATGGCGGCGACGCAGTTGTACCCGCCGTGGTTCCCGCAGAGTCTCTTTACGATCAACCCCGACAACACGACGGTGGAGGACTTTGGCACCGACACGTTCAAGGTCGGCAAAGCCGAAGACCCGCAGACGGTCGAAGTGAAAGGCCGCCACTGGGCCGGCTCGCTGTATCCGCCCGGACCGGAGTCGGCCTGGGATCATTGGAACGGCGTCGCGGCATTCAAACGCGTGCAGGCGCAGCTCGAGGCGAGCGGCTTCAAGCTCGTCTTTCTCAACGCGGACGCGGACGGCGCGCATGGCACGTTCCGCCGAGGGAGTGGGGCGGAGGCGACGTATGTCGACCTGTCGCTGAAGAACGACGCGTATAGCAATAGCGTGGCGATCGTCGAGCCGGCGGCGAAGGCGCGCACGCTCGTGCTGCGTCCGCCGGCGGCGCAGCCGGAGAATTTCTCGGATACCCAGGACTTTCCGTACGTGACGCCGCTCGCCGGCGCGAAGCTGCTGACGACGCGGCACGACGACGGGCCGCTCAACGTCGCAACCGCCGACCACGAGCCGCAATACGTCGGTACCGGCACGCAGTCGAAGATGTACCGCGGACCGGCAAACGTGTCGCCGCTCGACTTCAGCAGCACGTACGCTGCGGCGTTCCGCAATGCCGGCTGGACGGTGACGGAGAACAACGGCGCCACGGTGACGGCGCACTACGCGAAGAACGGCCGCGACGTCTGGGCGCGCGTGTTTCAGGAAGGCGCAGACGTTTGGGACGTGACGGTGGCCGACGTCGGCAGCGGCCTCAAAGGCGCGCTGGCGAAGAACTGCCGCGTCGCGCTCTACGGCATCAACTTCGATTTCAACAAGGCAACGATCCGCCCCGACTCGGAGCCGGTCCTGCAACAGGTCGCGTCCGCCATGACGTCAACACCCGGCGCGTTCGAAATCGGCGGCCACACGGACAACGTCGGCGGCGCTGCCTACAACGCCAAGCTCTCGCAGGCCCGCGCGGAGTCGGTAAAGTCGTGGCTCGTGGCCCACGGCATCGCCGCAACGCGCCTGACGACAAGAGGCTACGGCGACACGGCGCCGATCCTCCCAAACACCTCGGACGCGAACCGCGCGCGGAATCGGCGGGTGGAACTGAAGAAAGCGGGCTGCTGAGGAATGGGATCCGGTGGCGACGGGGAACCTTACTGAGCCGGATCGGCCGCGTATACCAGGTCGCTCGTCGGCATGGCGGTTTCGCTGAGGATCAGCGGGCAAACGAAGCAGGCGGCGTTCCCTTCCTGCGCATACCAGCGGCATTCCTTGCGAATCCGGCACGGTGGCAGCGTTCGCGCCTTGTCCAGGGAAGAGTGCGCGAGCTTCGTTGCCAGGCGGCATTGCTCGCCGTCGAAGTGGGCGCACGCATTTTCCGCGCAGTTCGCGGCGAAACGGAAGACCTGGCCAGCCGGAGCGTCACCCGCCATGGCGAGAATGGCGGGCGAAACCGGCAGCGGCTCGGCCAGGTGGTGGATAAACGACGAACCATCGAGCTCGCGGACCACGCCCAGAACTACGGCGTCCGGCATTTCAGGACGCGCGCTCGGACATTTCAAGGGCTCGTCGCTCATCGCAGCTATTCCGCTGACGGCGTACCGATCGTCTGGATGTTGTCGGGCGGACGAATGATGATGCCGACCCAGATCGGCCAATGGCCGTACTGCGGATTCTCCACGGCAGCGCGCGCCGATGCGCGGACGGCGGCTGCCGTGGCCGCCTCGACGAACTCTTCAAAGGAAAGACCGGATCTCGGGGTGTTCTTGTATTCGCTCATGGAATCCTCCTTTCAATCTTCTCTAGTGATTCGGGACGAAGAAACGTTTCTGCGTCAGTCGTTCGTTTCGCCCCCGATCTGCGCCGAGCCCGAATGAGGAGTCGCCTTGCGCACGCGCGATCCGCACGTGCGCGAATGCGGGTCCGATGGCCTGAGTGTTTCGCAAGTGTTCGAGGTGGCGATGCTTCAGGGAGGCATCGGGATCGACGCGCGGAAGCGCGCTCGTCGTCTTCGCACGGCCGTAGGAAGGCCCCGAGGTGCACGCGCGGCCATGTTCGAACTGGCCGCATCGACGCTCACGCTGAGCACATGTGCAATCACCCCGTGCAGCTCGACGCTCACGCTGAGCGCACGTGCACTCACCCCGCGCAGCATCGACGCTCACGCTGAGCGCACGCGCACTCACCCCGCGCAGCATCGACACTCACGCTGAGTGCAGACGCAATTACTCCGTGCAGTATCGACACTCACGCTGAGTGCACGTGCAATCACTCCGTGCAGCACGGACACTCACGCCGCGTACACGTGCAATCACTCCGTGCAGCACGGACACTCACGCCGCGTACACGTGCAATCACTCCGTGCAGCATCGACACTCACGCTGAGTGCACGTGCAATCACTCCGTGCAGCACGGACACTCACGCTGAGTGCACGTGCAATCACTCTGCGCAGCATCGACACTCACGCTGAGTGCACGTGCAATCACTCTGCGCAGCATCGACGCTCACCCTGAGTGCACGTGCGCACACGGCCGGAGGTTTCGTCACGACTCGTCGACAAGTGCGCGGCGGCCACCGGCTGGAAGAGTCGGCGACGCGCCGATTCCTCCGGTTGATGATTGCCCGAGGTGTGCACACTCCTCGGATGCCCGCGGCAGGAGGAGCAAGCTCAACTCCCGCACCGGTACAGATTGTTGTGTGCTATCCAGCACATCCGTACCGCCGACAGCCGCCAAAGCCGTTGATCTCGCGATCTCGGACTTTGTGGCCTACAAGTTAGGCCTGAAACACTGCTCGAGATCGGGACGGCTGCCGGCAAGAAGTCGTCGACGAGCCCCACTTCCCCGTGGCATTCGACCTTCCCGTCGTGAGGCCTGACGACGGAGTCCGAAAGTACGTCAAGCGTACGAATCAGCCGGTCGTCGCCGTGCAACTCGCGCTCGAAGGCGCCGGATTCACATACGAGAAATGGGGCGGCACCCAGCAGTGCAAAGCGGGCGACTGGATCGTCAATAACGGCGGGGACGTCTACACCGTCGATCGCGAGACGTTCGAGCGAACCTATCAAGCGATCGGGAACGGCACGTACGTGAAAACCGCCCCCGTCTGGGCCCGTCAGGCCGATGAAGCCGGCCGGATCGAGACGAAAGAGGGAAGTACCGGCTACAAGGCCGGCGATTACGTCGTCTCCAATGATCCCGAGGGGAAGGACTCGTACGCAATCAGCGCAGAGAAGTTCGCGGCGATGTACGAGGAGGCGGGGTAGGGGGGCTAATTCGAACCCGCGACCTCCGGCGTGACGGGGTGGAGGGCTAACCGACTGAACTACGAACCGGCGTTGGGAACTCGTCCGCGGCGCATGATTACGAGTTGAACGAAGCCGCTTGGCGACATGTTCCCGCATAGGGGTAGGGAAGCACACCTCCCAGTCACCCCTCAGGCAGGGTCGTGGGAAAAATC
>Ga0207677_10000455_pt1 | contig 27544 bp, 20 predicted proteins | sample KBSMisM42_FD_184311 | JGI IMG/M metagenome (GOLD analysis project Ga0207677, IMG submission 184311) | Miscanthus rhizosphere microbial communities from Kellogg Biological Station, Michigan, USA - KBS Miscanthus M4-2 (SPAdes) (version 2) | ecosystem: Host-associated > Plants > Roots >...
AGACCTGTAGCACCCGTTGCACCGGCGGGACCTGTAAGACCAATGGGACCGCTCGGACCGGCGGGACCAGCAGCACCAGTCAAGCCGATGGGACCAGTCGCACCAACTGGACCAGCCGGGCCGGTGAGGCCTGTCGCACCCGTCGCGCCAGCGGGACCTGTGAGACCGACTGGACCGCTTGGGCCGGCAGGACCCGTCAATCCGATGGGGCCTGTTGCCCCGACGGGACCGGCCGGGCCCGCGGCGCCGGTGAGACCGATTGGACCAGTCGCGCCGATGGCACCAGCCGGACCGGTGAGACCTGTAGCCCCCGTCGCACCTGCGGGACCGGTAAGACCAATTGGACCGCTGGGACCAGCGGCACCCGTCAACCCGGTCGGGCCGGTTGCGCCGACTGGCCCTGCGGGACCGGTGAGACCTGTTGCGCCAGTCGGACCGGCGGGACCCAGCGGTCCGCTCGGACCCGCGGGTCCGGCAGCACCGGTGAGACCGATCGGACCGGTGGCGCCTACCGGACCAGCCGGACCGGTAAGACCGGTCGCGCCGATGGGACCGGTGAGACCAATCGGTCCGCTCGGGCCGGTGAGGCCGGTTGCTCCCGTCGGGCCGGCAGGCCCGGTCAAGCCGGTCGCACCCGTGGGACCGGCAGGTCCGGCGGCGCCGGTCAGACCGGTCGGACCTGTTGCACCGGCGGGACCGGTGAGTCCAGTAGCACCTGTTGGTCCGATCGGACCAGTGAGGCCGGTCGCGCCTGTCGGACCAGCGGGGCCGGCGGCGCCGGTCAAGCCTGTCGGACCAGTTGCGCCGGCGGGGCCGGTGAGTCCAGTCGCACCTGTTGGACCGATGGGACCAGTGAGACCGGTCGCACCGGTCGGTCCGGTCAAGCCTGTCGCGCCGGTCGGTCCGGTGAGTCCAGTCGCACCTGTTGGACCGATGGGGCCAGTGAGGCCGGTCGCACCTGTCGGTCCGGTCAAGCCCGTTGCTCCTGTCGGACCCGTGAGACCGGTCGGTCCCGTCGGACCGGCGGCGCCAGTGAGACCGGTTGGTCCCGTCGGACCAGTCAAGCCGGTCGCGCCAGTTGGTCCGGTGAGTCCTGTGGCTCCAGTGGGACCGGTCGGACCCGTCAAGCCAGGCGCGCCGGCCGGACCTACCGGCCCGGTAGCGCCGCTCGATGCAATTTGCAGATTGTTCGCGTTCCGCGTAATCGTGACGTTCGGACCTGGGACCAGCGTCACCTCGTCGGTGGCGCCGTTGAGTGAGGTGACGACCTGTCCGGCGGCGATTTTTTCGCGGGTGACGGCGCCGGCGGCGAGCATGGCGTTGGTCACGCCGCCGTTCGCGATGCCGAGGGTGAGGTCGCCGTTCGAGCCGCCGCCGGCCAGGCCTGGTCCGGCGATGATCGAACGGATCGTGCCGAATCGGAAAGCCATCTCGTATCCGGTGCCTGCGACGCCGGCGATGTTCGAGATCAGCGATCCCGCCAGCACGATGCGCCCGCTGCCGCCGGCGAACGTCGCGTCGACGCTACCGTGGACGATCGTGGCCGGAACGAGCGATCCGAGGCCGATCAGGCGTTGCTCGTAGCCGCCGAGATCAAAGGTGTTGGTGGAGACGACCGTGCCGCTCGCGTCGCGTACGCGCAGCGTTACCGAGGCGGGGCTGCCGGACGATTCCACGAGCACCACGTTGTAGCGGTAGTCGCCGCCTTGATTGATGCCTTGCAGCAGCGACGTCTCGCCCTGCCCGATGCCGAACGAGGCGGGGATGGCCGAGAAGATCTGTCCTTGTGCGTCGCTGCCCGCGGCGTTCGGAGGGCGCGTGAAGATGTGCGCGGAGACGAGCAGCTCCTGGCTGGCCACGATGCGCACCGCGCCGAGCAGACCGTTCTGTCCGAACACGCTCTGCACGGCGTTGTCGTAGACCTTCGTCTGGCCCGCAGCGATGCTGTCGGAGGAGCGGGCGGGATTCGTGTTCGACCGACCGGATTGCAGGAACTGCATCTCGAACGTCACCGTGGATGCCGTCGGATTCGTGACCCAGATCGAGGTCGTGAACACCGATCCGTCCGCGCCCTGCACCTGGCCGGCGGCAGGAACGATGAGATCCGTCCCTGTAAAGCCCTCGGCCTGCGGTCGCTGCTGCGCGGCTAGGGGAAACGCAAGAAAAGCGACGACCAGTAGCGACAATGCGGCGATGCGGACACGCGACATTGGACTTCCTCCTGTGATCGGTTGGCTGGGGCTAAATTGCTGAGTCTGGGGCAGATGCGACGGATGTAACGATCGCGTCACGGTTGCCAATGCAGTGCCCGTAGCAGCGCATTCGCGCGATTTTGGCGACCGCGTCCGATCGCAAATGATTGAAGCGCCGCGAGAAATAATTTTGCGATTCGTGCAAATAAACTGCGGCCAGATGCGTCACGCGAAAACGCGCGACGCGAAGGGCAACGGCTGATTTTTCGGCAGCAGCGCTAGTTCGACGGCGCCCCGGACGACACCTTGCTCTCCTCGGCGACCACTTTTTTGCACCAGGCCTGGAGCAGCGTCCGGCGGCTCTGCGACATGTCGCGCGTTCGCGGCATGTAGTGGACGGACATCCAGAGCGAGGGGTCGGTGACGCTGAGAATGTCGCCGGCGCGAGGCGCGACTTTCGTCACGTCATTGAGTTGGATTCGCTTGTTCATCGCCGGATACAGCAGGTAGTACGTGCGCAGCACTTTCGCGTAGACGAGGTCGAAGGTGAGGCGGGCGTTGCCGACCGGTTCCGGCGCGGTGGGATCGACGTAGTACTGCGAGAAATCTTCGTCGTTCGGGAGGATGCGCATGCTGATCTGCGGCGCGTTCGTGAGGATCGTGAACGGGGGATTGAGAAACGCCGCGTAGCTCGACGGCGGCGGGGCCTGATCGCCGACGGTGAAGGTGAAGAGAAAGTTGCCGGGGAGCGAGGTGTCGACGGTGAGCGGATCGCCCGGCTTGAAATTCTGAGCGACCTGAACGAGCGCGCCAGGCGTTTGCAGCGGCACGGTGCTGTAGCTCCACACGGTGATCGGCGGACAGACGCCGGCCGGAAGCAGCTTTCCGTATTGGTAGACGCTGATCGTGGCCGGTTCCGCATGGCCCTGGTTGATGAATGAGTCGGTCGGGCCGTGTTGCTCGGCGTAGACGGCTTGCTGATTGGAGACGATGTAGTAGTCGCTCTCGGTGAGGACATCGGTGTGAAAACTCGTTCCCGTCAGACGGAACGTGGCTTTCGGATCGGACAGCGCGTTCTGCGCGTCGGGATTGCCGGAGATGTCGAAGTCGAAGAGCCAGCCGCGCTGGTTGCCGGCGGCGGTGTCGGTGTAGTCGACCGGACCGATGGCCGCGGATGTGCCGTTGCCGTCGGCCATCAGCGTCACGGCGCCGAACGCGTACTTGGCGTTGCCGTTGGGCTGATTGTTGTCAGGGAACGTGCCGACGAATTCGGCGGAGATCCGATTGCCGTTCTGCTGCACCACCGCCGGAGCGAGCGCGATCGTGCCGCCGCCGTTGTTGTTCGTCAGCGGCAGCGTCGAGATCGATGGCGGCGGCGCGACCAGGAGCCGTCCGATCGGACCGGTGGTGATCTCTTCCCCTTCGTACAGCGGCGCGATCGTGGCTACGAATTGCAGCGACGCCGCGTTCGTCGCCGCCTTTGCGTACAACGCTTCCAGCGCGGCGTTGCCTTTGGTCGGCTGCACGACGCGGAAGAGGTAGTAGCGAAAGATCGCACCGATGATCGACGGGTCTTCGAATCCCGGGATGTTGAAATTCGGGCCGCACTTCGACTTCAGAATGACGTGGTACATGTAGCCGCCCGCGCCGCCGTCCGCCGTGAGGTTCACGTTGCGGTAGAAGTTGATCCACTGGCAGGCGCCTTTCGAGGCCGGCCCTTGCAGCGCGATCGCGTCGCCGTTCATCAGCGTCAACTGCTCGATGAAGAACTGCGTGGCCGGAGGCGAGCCTTCGGAATTCACATCGGTGATGCCGCCGGAGTAGGTGAGCGGCGATCCGATCAGCGACGTGACCGGCACGGACGGATCGGGCGCGGTGTAGAGATGATCGGGATCGGTCTGCACGCCGACCACCGACGCCGCGCCGGCGCCGACTTTCGAGCCCATGTCGCCGTAGTAGTTCCACTCGGCGGGGATGATCTCCTGCGTGCCGCCGCCGGCGCGATTGAACGTGTGCGCCTTCTGCACCCAGGTGATGAAGTCGGCGTCGGACATTCCGTACGTGCGCGGCTGCACGAGCTTCGAATCGATCAGCGCCAGCGTCTGGCCGGCGTTCGGCCCCGAGGGGAACGTGACGGAGCCTGCGTAGTCGTCGTTGTTCGCCGTGCCGGGATTCAGCGTGACCGTGCCGGTGATGTTGATGCGAGGAAAATCAAAAAGGCTCATCGGTCCTCCGTCAACGGATCAGATTTTCGCGGGAAGGGCAGACATTATGACGGAAAGCCGCCGGGAGGGTAAATCGAGATGCAGGGCGATTTCTGGCGGCGGTGCTACTCCCTTGTTGAATGCATCAGCTCCACACCGTGCTGCTTTCGACGCTGCTGTCGCGGAAGGTGACGGCGATTGTCCACGACGTCCGCGGGTTGGCGCAGCTCATCGAAGAGGAGCCGGACCTCTCCGAACCTGAACGCGTGGCACTGCTCCGCGCCACGCGCCGCATGCTCGCCGAGGCGGACGCCGTACTGGGATGGCTCTCGCAGGCGCCGATGAGTGAAGCCCGGAACTGATCGCTCAGTCGCCTGGGGCGCATTGCGACATCGGCGGGCAGGATCCCTTCTGGCTGCGCATGTCACGGTTTTTCGCGAAGCAGAAGTCGTCGACGAAGGCCTTCGAGTACTTCGTCACGACGTCGGCCGGAATGTCGGCCGGCGTGAGCTCGCGGAACTGGAACGTGATCGCTCCGCTCGCGCTCACCGTGCCGAGGAGGTACCCGTACACATCGGTCTTCACGTTCGGTCCGGGCGTTGCGGTTTCGGGCAAGCGGTAGCGGACAGCACCCGAGGTGCCGACGATCCATCCAGGCAGGACGCCGCCGTGCGAGCGCCAATAGTCGCTGTCGTAGACGTTGTCCATCACAAAATGAGAATGGCTGGCGAGGACGTAGATTTGTTTCTGATGTTTGTCGCGCATCTCCAGCAGCATGCGGTAGACGGCGCGGCCGGTCTCCTGCTGACGCGCGTAATTGCCCATGCTGTGGCCGCAGGAGCGGCTGTTGGGGAGCGCCGCGTGCGCGCCGAGAACGACGGTCTTGATCGATGCGTCCGCGGCGTCGCGGTCAAGCAGCGCAATCAGCCAGTCCACCTGCGTCTCGTCGAACATGTCGCAGGAGCCGTTGTCCATCGTGATGAAGTCGACGCCGTTGTTGACGACGTGGAAGTAGGTATGAACCGAGGTGTCGTAAGGGCTGTCCTTGAGCCGCTGGGCGCGGATCGCAGGTCCATCGAGATACGCATAAAACGCCTTGACGAATGAGGCGCGCGTCATCGGCCAGATGGTTTCGTGGTTGCCGATTCCGGCGTAGACCGGGATGCCCAGTTTGTCGAACGGCTTCAACTGATTGTCGACGGCGTCACCGAGCGCGCTCATCAGATAGTTCTGAATCTGCAGCGTCTTGCCGGCCATCGTATTGGCCTGCACCATGTCCTCGTCGAAGGTGTAGATGGCGCGGTAGTCGCCGAGATGCCAGTAAAACTTCGCGTCGTTGTTTTTCGCGCCCTGGGCGATGGCGGGCATGACTACGTCGCCGCAATTGCGGGAGTCGCCGGCCACGACGAAGTGCCATGAGCCATCGCCCGCGGGCGCCGCGGCGGTCTGCGCGAGCGCAGCGATCGGGAAGAGAAGAAGTGCGAGGGCGTAGCGAAGTCTCATGACGTTCTCCTAATTCGTTGCTTTGAGATACCGGTCGAACCATTCGATGGTTCGTTTGATGGCGTCGATCTGGTTTTCCCTCTTCGCGAAGCCATGTCCCTCGGCGGGATAGATGTGCACGTCGACGGTCTTGTTGGCGCCTTTGAGAATCGACACGACCTGCTCCGCCTCTTCCTTCGGCACGCGGATGTCGTTCTCGCCCTGCAGCACCAGCAGCGGCGCGGTGGCGTTGCGGAGGAACTTGATCGGCGAGGCGTTCTCGTAAACCGTGCGGTCCTTCACCGGATCGCCGAGGAGCGACTTCTCGTACTCCTGAAGGCGCGGGTCCTCGTGCTGCAGCATCGTGTACCAGTCGACGATGCCGTACTGCTCGACGCCGGCGGCCCAGACGTCAGGCGTCTTGCCGATGGCCATCAGCGTCATGTAGCCGCCGTACGATCCGCCGGTCATGCCGATGCGCTTCGCGTCGACGTAGCCGGTGGCCGCGAGGAACTTCGCGGCGTAGACCTCGTCCTGCAGATCGCCGCCGCCGAGGTCCTGGTAATTCATGTGCTGGAACGTCATGCCGTATCCGGTCGAGCCGCGAACGTTCGGCGCGATCACGGTATAGCCGCGCGAGACGAGCGCGATCACGTTGCGGCTGAACGTGTCGACGGTCTGGCCTGTCGGACCGCCGTGGGGAAGGACGATGCCGGGATTCTTGCCGTTGCGATCGAGATTGAACGGCACCCAAAGTAGTGCGCTGATCGTCGCGCCGTCGAAACTCTTGTAGTGGACGATCTGCGATGCGGGAAGTGCGGCCGAGGCGATGCTGGCGATCGCGGAGCGGCTCAGTTGCGAGGCGTGCGACGTGGCGAGATCGTAGACCCAGAGATCGCCGGGCATCGTCGCGGATTGATGGGCGATGAGCAGCCGGTCGCTCGCGGGGCTGAACGACGTGGGAGAGCCGGCCGTGCTGTTGAACCCCTCCGGCACCGCCAGCTTGTGAGCGTCCTTGCCGTTGGCAGCGGCGAGATAGATATCGCTGCGTCCGTCTTCATTGATGACGTAGCTGAGCCACTTGCCATCGGGTGAGAACTCGCCGGAAGCCGCTTGCCACTTCACGGCCGTCACCGGCGTCATCGCTTTCGATGCGACGTCCAGCAGCGCCACGTTGGCGTATCCGCTCTCGTCGGTGGTCAGAAGAAGGGTCTTGCCGTCGGGCGAGAGGTCGCTGGCGGCATAGTCGGCGGGCTTCGTGTGCGGCGTCAGGTTGTCGGCGTGTGCGCTGGCGACGTCGATGCGCCAGATCTCGCCCATCGTCCCGTCGGGATTGGTGCGGTTGGCGTAGAGCGTCTTGCCGTCGCGGCTCCAGGCCACGACGCTCCAGGTGCGGTCGGCGGTCTTTTCGTTCGTCAGATTGCGGACGGATTTCGTGCTCAGGTCGAGGACTGCGACGTCGGTCTGCGGCGTGGCGGTGGCCTTGTAATCAATCGCCAGCCATTTCGAATCGGGCGAAAAAAGCGCGCTCGTTTCGGAGACGTTCGGCGTGTTGGTCAGATTGACCGGCGCCCCTCCCGCGGACGGAATCGCATACAGGTCGTAGGCCTCGTTGCCGCCGCGGTCCTGCTGCCAGACGATCCATTTGCCATCCGGCGACCAGACCGGCGACACCTGGCGGTCGTCGGCGACGGCGAGCTGCACCGGCCAACCGCCGGCCGCGGCCACTTTCCAGAGATTGATGCGGCCGGTCGTGTTCGTTCCGAAGACGATCTCTTTTCCGTCGGGCGACCACGACGCGCCGGTGACGCTGCGGCTGAAGAAGAGATCGTCGATCGGCACCGGCGCGGCGCTAGCGTTGCGCGGCGACGTCACCGAGGCGGGATCGGTGATCGTCCGTTCTTCCGGCGAGCGGGCGAAGACGAAGGACAACGAGATGAGGGCCACCCCGAGGACTGCAAGTTTTCGCATCCGGCGATCATAAAAGGAAAACGCCCGGGTTCGCCGGGCGTTTTCGACTCGTCGATGCGATTGCGTTCAGCGCCGGCCGGTGGGCTTCGCGCTCGCGGAGACGTTCACCGTCGCCGTCTGGCTGTTCACGCTGCCGCACGGATTCGTGACGCGCACCCAATACGACGTCGTGTCGTTCAGCGCCGAGGTGGTGAAGTTCGCGGAGGTGCCGCCGGGCAGCGGGAAGTTCGAAAGTCCGCTGGCGCCGGTGAACCACTGGTACGTGAACGGTCCGCTGCCGGACGCTTTCACGGAAAGCTGCGCCGGGCGGCCGAGAGCGACCGTAGACCCCTTCGGCTGATCGATGCCGAGGATGAAGGGGGGATCGCAGAAGACGGTGACATGGATCGACGCGGAGGACGTGGCTCCGTCCGCAGCGGTCGCGGTGAGCGTTACGACGTGATCGCCGGCCGTCGTTGTCGCGGTCGTCCGAATGGTTGCCGTCCCGTCGATCGAGCCGGTCGAGGTGATGTTGGCTGGTGTGACGGTGACGAGAAGGTCGTCGGCGTCGCTGGCGGCGGAAAGATTGACGGGGCGTGTCGTCGCGTCGGGAACGAAGGTTGAGAAAGGCACCGTCGTGGTCGCGGCATTTCCCATGCTGACGGGAGTCCCGAGCACGTCGTCGGACAGAACCACGATCGGCGTTGTGTTCGGTGGCCGCGGAGTCGGAGTGGGAGTCGGGGTCGGTGTTGGAGTACCGCCGAGGTCTGTTCCGTCGGGAGCAAAGAAGTCGTAGTCAATGTCGCCGGTTAAACGGCCTGATGACCCGAGGCACGTCACGGAAAAGTGCGCCTTCAGACGAATGAGTTCGAAGTCAACATTCTGGAGGAGAGTGTTGTACCCGATTTCGTCGATGCGAAGAGTGCTGCCCGGCAAAACGTGGCAAGCCTGGCCGTTGAAGAAGATCGTCATCCACGGCTTCTTGTTTGTAAGATCGCCGCCGAAGTCAGTCAGCTGATACGTCGCCGGCTTCGTGACGTCGGTCTTGGCCGCCGACGAGCCAATCAGGAAGGTAAAGTCCCACTGCTCCTTTGCGGCCGAGGCGACGCTGCGGGTTACCTCGAGCAGAAATCCATCGGGAAACTTGTCGCCGTTGTGGTCGGGTACGGTGTTCGGGCGCGAAAAATCAACAATTCCCGGATCGCTGATGTATGAGTAGGTTTTGCCGCCGCCCAACTTGTCGCCCGGAGCGCTCTGGATTACAAGGGTGCTCGGCGTGGTAAGAGTCGACGCATAAAGCGGCACCACAACAATCGAAAGAGCTATGAGAAATGCGAGTCGTCGCACGATGCCTCCCGCCACATTAAGGGTTCGATGAAGTCTAACATACGCAGCATGAACGGTTTGTGTCCCCTATGAACGCGGTCCACACCCACGCCTGGGGCACGCAGCCGGAGATGTTCGGCCCGCGCCACGAGTACCGCCTCGGCATCATCCTGCGTGAGGTGAACAAGCTCCCTCGCGGCGCCCGCATCCTCGATGCCGCCGTCGGCCTCGGCCAGCTCGCCGGCCGCATGCAGCAGCGCGGCTATGACGTCATCGGAATCGATTATTCGTTCGAAGCGGCGCTGCATGTCCGCAAAACGCTCGGCATCCCCGCGGTGATCGGCGACATGACCAGGCTGCCGTTCCGATCGAACGCCTTCGCCGGCGTGACCACCGGCGAGACGCTCGAGCACCTCGACGACGATGCCTCGGCCGTCCGCGAGCTGGCGCGCGTCCTCGACACCGGCGGCACCTGCGTGGCCACGGTCCCGGCGCTGCAAAGTCTCTGGAGCGCCAGCGACGACTACTACGAGCATCGACGCCGCTACACGCGCGATCAGCTCACGTCGCTGTTTCGGACGGCTTCGATGCGGATCGAAAAGGCGTCGTTCTGGGGCTTCCCGATCGTGCTGGTCTACGACACGCTGGTAATCCTGCCGATGAACAAACGCCGCGCGCGGCTGGCGATCAACGAAGACGCCGCGCTGCGCTCGGTCGCCCGCGCCGGACGCTCGCGAATGCTCGTCAACGCAGTCCGCGCCATCTTCTCGCTCGACCGGCTCTTCTCCTTCGTTCCGTTCGGACCGGGGCTGCTGCTCGTGGCGCGGAAGATCAGCGAATCATCAGCATCGCCGCAATGAGCGATCCGCCGAGGAGCAGGACCATCACCGCCCAGCGTCCGAGCCACAACAGCGCCGTCTTGAACGCGGAAGACGCCGGGCTGTCCGCATAAAAACGGCGTTGCGCGAGAAAGAGATAAACCAGCGAGATCAGAATCGTGACCGCGGTCACTCCCTTCTGCAGCGGTCCGGGACGAAACCCTCCGCCGAACGCGTAGATCGGCCAGTCCACGACCAGCGCCACGATGTACGAGAACGCGAGGTAGTGCGCGGCGAAGACGAGATGCTCCGCGAAGTAACGCTTGCGATGCAGCACCTTCAGCACGACGGCCAGGCCGGCGATGTTCATCAGTTGCAGCAGCGAGTAGTTCTTGTGCCACCGCTCATCGAGCCGCTCCTCGAACTCCTCGCGCGTCAGATGACGATGCACGGCGCGCTTCTCGATGAGCCGCGTCAACGCACCGGCCTTGTCGAATCGCTCGAATGACTTGACCGTGTACACCGCCGCGGGCTGATAAAACGTGAACGCCAGAAACTGCAGCGCGAACAGCGTGAGGAACAGCCGCAGCGGCGGGATGTACCGTGACTTCCGCCCCGCGAAATACTCCGCCGTCAGAAACCCCGGCTTTGCCACGACGTCGCGCAGCGTGCGAAAGAGCTTCGAGTCGAGATGCACGAACTCGTGGACGACGTCATGGGCAAAGTGCGCAACCGACAGATCATGATGCCCCGGCTGCCGCTCCCCGCACGCCGCGCAGTACTCCGCGGATTGGCCTCCGCAGTTGGTGCAGGGAGTGAGGGCGGGCGCGGTGATCGTCGTCATGTGACGAGTATTCTCGCCGAACTGCTCTGAGAATGACGCGCGCACTTCACCGTCGGCGTAGCCGGCGTAAGAACCGTAGCCCACGGCCTTCAGCCGTGGGAAATCCGTTCGCGCGAAATTTGTGAGCCCGCTTGAGCGGGCGAAAGAAAGCTTTCTCTCGCCCGTCAAGACGGGCTCACACATTCCACGAATCGTCTGTTCCCCCACGTGAACGTGGGGGCTACGGTTCTTACGCCGGCTACGCCGACGATTTGTGCGCATCGCGGCGTTCCCATATCCTTTCTGCCCACCAGGATCGGAGACTCATCGCATGACCGTGCAGGCCTCGGCAACGTCGCTCGAGCGGGAGCTCGAGTATCGGAAGAAGCTCACCGGGATCACTAATCAGATCAATGCCGCGGAGTCCATTCCGCACATTCTGATGACGCTCAAGGATAAGATCCTCGAGCTGCTCGATGCCGAACGGCTCACCATCTACGCCGTCGACACCAAGAACCAGGAGCTGTACTCGATGACCAAGGTCGGCGACATGCCGAAGGAGATTCGGGTACCGAAGTCCTTCGCGTCGATCGCCGGCTTTACGGCGCTGGCGCGGAAGACCATCAACATCAAGGACGCCTACGACGCCGCCGAGCTGGGGAAGTTCCACGCCAATCTGCGCTTCGATCAGCGGTGGGACAAGCAGACCGGCTTTCGCACGAAGGCCGTCCTGGCCGTGCCCATCCTGTTCGAGAAGTACCTCCTCGGCGTCGTGCAGCTCATCAACAAACGGCACGGCGTCGCTTTCACCGCGCAGGACGAGGATGCCGCCGAGGAGATCGGACGGATTCTCGGGATCGCGTTTTACAACCAGCATCGCGCCTCGCGGCAGACCAAGCCCTCGCGTCTCGGCGCGCTCGTCGACAAAGGCATCGTCTCGGAGAAAGACATCGAGGCCGCCGTCTCCAGCGCGCGCGTCAACAACACCACGATCGAAAAAGTGCTGATTGAGGATCACAACGTCCCGAAAGAGGAGCTGGGGAAATCGCTGGCCGCGTTCTACAGCACCAGCTTTTTCTCGTACGAAGGAACGCAGACCATTCCGCAGGAGTATCGCGACCGCGTGCCGTCCGACATGTGGAAAAAGTACGTCTGCGCGCCGATCGAACGGCGGCCGGGCGTGCTCGTCATCGCCGTCGACGATCCGCACGACCTCACGCGCCTGGACGCCATCCGGGCCATGAACCTCTCGCCGCGCTACGACTTCTGGGTCGGCATGAAGCACGAGATCCTCGCCTACATCGGCGCGTCGTACGGCGAGGTGGAAGAGTCGTCGACCGACAGCGCCGACCTCGCCAAGATCCTCGATCAGCTCGGCGAAGGGGAGGGCAATGCCGAGGAGGAGGAGAAGGACAAGGACGAGATCGACGAGACCGATTCGGGCATCGTCAAACTCGCCAATCAACTCATTCTCGAAGCGGCCCAGCGCGGCGCCTCGGACATTCACGTCGAGCCCGATGGCGCGAAGAATCCCTGCCTGATCCGGCTGCGCATCGACGGCGACTGCGCGAAATTCATGGAGATTCCCGGCCCGCATCGCAACGCGCTCGTGCAGCGCCTGAAGATCATGGCCAAGCTCGACATCTCCGAGCGCCGCAAGCCGCAGGACGGCAAGATCCGCTTCAAGTCATCGAAGGGCGTGATCGAGTTGCGCGTCGCCACGATCCCGACCACGAACGGCAACGAAGACGTCGTCATGCGCATCCTGGCCGCGTCGAAACCGCTGCCGATCGAGAAGATGGGATTCAGCGACCGCAATCTGAAAAACTTCAAAGAGATCCTCTCCAAGCCGTACGGCATCTGTCTCGTCGTCGGTCCGACCGGTTCCGGCAAGACCACCACGCTGCACTCGGCCCTCGGCTCGATCAACACCGAGGACATGAAAATCTGGACCGCGGAAGACCCGGTCGAAATCACGCAGAAGGGACTACGCCAGGTGCAGGTGCAGCCGAAGATCGACTTCACCTTCGCCGCGGCCATGCGTTCGTTCCTGCGCGCCGATCCCGACGTGATCATGGTCGGCGAAATGCGCGATCACGAGACGGCGGCCATCGGCATCGAGGCGTCGCTGACCGGGCATCTGGTCTTCTCCACCTTGCACACGAACTCGGCGCCGGAGACGATCTCGCGCCTGCTGGACATGAACATCGATCCCTTCAATTTCGCCGACGCGCTCCTCGGCATCATGGCCCAGCGTTTGATCCGCACGCTCTGCCCGAAGTGCAAAGCGCCGCATCATCCGTCCGAGGAGGAGTTCGACGAGCTGATGGAAATCTACGGCCGCGATTTCTTCCCCGACCTCGGCATCAAGTACTCCCCCGACTTCATGCTCTACGAGCCGAAAGGCTGCGCGAACTGCAACAACACCGGCTACAAAGGCCGCATGGGCGTCCACGAGTTGCTGACGGGCACGGACGAAGTGAAACGCGCCGTCCAGCGCCGCGCTCCGATCGACGAGCTGCGCAACATCGGCATGGAGCAAGGCATGCGCACGCTCCTCCAGGACGCACTCGAAAAAGCGATGCGCGGGATCACGGACGTGAAGCAGGCACGGTCGATCGCGGTGAAGTGACAGCGTTCTTCTGCAGACAATTCTGCCGTTTGGCAGACCATTCTGCTTTTTTACAGACGATTCTGCCGTTTCGCAGACCGTTTCTACTTTTTTGCAGACGATTCTGCAGTTTGGGCAGACCTTTCTGCGTTTTTGCGGACGATTCTGCAGTTTGGACAGACCATTCTGCTTTTTTGCAGACGATTCTGTCGTTTGAGCAGACCATCCTGCTTTTTTGCAGACGATTCTGCTTTTTTGCAGATGAGTACTGATCGACAGTCCTTCTCCTCGGGGAGAAGGTACCGAAGGCTGAAACTTGCGCCGTTACACGGTCGGGATGACAGGCTCGCTGCTATCATCCCCATCGTCCCGCGCGGGCGAGAGCGTGATGCGCGGAGCGGGACGGATCACACGCGAAAAGCATGACCACCACCTACGACAGTTCTGCCATCGAAGTCCTCACCGGTCTCGAGCCCGTCCGCAAGCGGCCGGGCATGTACACCACCACCGAACGGCCCAACCATCTCGCGCAGGAGGTCATCGACAACTCCGCCGACGAGGCCATCGCCGGACATTGCAAGGAGATCGTCGTCACGCTGCATGACGATGGATCGCTCTCCGTCGCCGACGACGGCCGCGGCATGCCGGTCGACAAGCATGCGCGCGAAGGCGTCAGCGGCGTCGAGGTCATCCTCACGCGTCTGCACGCGGGCGCGAAGTTTTCGGACAAGAGTTATCGCTTCTCCGGCGGCTTGCACGGCGTCGGCGTCTCCGTCGTGAACGCGTTGTCGAAGCGGCTGGAAGTGAAAGTGCGCCGCGACGGCAACGAGTACTTCATGGATTTCGCCGACGGCAAGAAGAAGCACGAGCTGAAAGTCATCGGCCAGGTCGGCAAGCGCAACACGGGGACCACGATTCGCTTCTGGCCGGACGAAAAGTTTTTCGACTCGCCGAAGATCAATGTTCCGCGCCTCAAGCACGTCATGCGCGCGAAAGCCGTCCTCGCGCCCGGTCTGCGTCTGCGATTCATCAGCGAAACCGATCCGGCCGAAAGCGAAGAATGGTTTTACGAGAACGGGCTGCCGGCGTACCTGATGTCGGAGCTGGCCGGACTGACGACGATTCCGGAGATGCCGTACGTCGGCACGTTCAAGGGATCGAACGAGGAAGTCGATTGGGCCGTGGTCTGGCTCCCCGAGGCCGATCCGAGCGATCTCGTCACCGAGTCGTACGTGAACCTGATCCCGACCGCGCAGGGCGGCACGCACGTCAACGGATTCCGCACCGGGCTCACCGAGGCCATTCGCGAATTCTGCGAGCTGCGCAACCTGCTGCCGCGCGGCGTGAAACTCGCGCCCGAGGATGTCTGGTCGCGCTGCAGCTACATCCTCTCGCTGCGCATGACTGAGCCGCAGTTCACCGGACAGACGAAGGATCGCCTCTCATCGCGCGAGGCCTCGGCATTCGTTTCCGGAGTCGCGCAGGATGCGTTTTCGATCTGGTTGAACAACAACGTCGCCGACGCCGAGCGCATCGCGCAGGTCGCGATCGCGTCCGCGATGACGCGGCTGCGGCAGGGGAAGAAAGTCGAGCGCAAGAAGATGACGAGTGGTCCGGCATTGCCGGGTAAGCTCGCCGACTGCACGTCGACCGATCTCAATCTCACGGAGCTCTTCCTCGTCGAAGGCGACTCCGCCGGCGGCTCGGCCAAGCAGGCCCGCGACCGCGAGTACCAGGCCATCATGCCGTTGCGCGGCAAGATCCTGAACACGTGGGAAGTCGATCCGAACGAGGTGCTCTCCTCGCAGGAAGTGCACGACATCGCCGTCGCCCTCGGCGTCGATCCGGGCAGCGAGGATGTGAAAGGACTGCGCTACGGCAAGGTCTGCATCCTCGCCGACGCCGACTCCGACGGCGCACACATCGCCACGCTCCTCACGGCGCTTTTCGTCCGCCATTTCCGCAAGCTCGTCACCGACGGACGCATTCACGTGGCCATGCCGCCGCTGTATCGCATCGACGTCGGCAAGAACGTTTTCTACGCGCTCGATGACCACGAGCGCGATGGCATCCTCCAGCGCATCGAAGCGGAGGGGATCCGCGGCAAGGTGAACATCCAGCGCTTCAAAGGCCTCGGCGAAATGAATCCGCTGCAACTCCGCGAAACGACGATGAATCGGGACACGCGGAGACTCGTGCAACTCGTCCTGAAAGCCGAGGACGGCGCGGACGCCACGATCGACATGCTCCTCGCCAAGAGCCGCGCCGGCGATCGCAAAGTGTGGCTGACGGAAGAGGGAGATAAGGCCGAGATTTTGGAGTAGCGCTTTGGTGGTCGCGAAGGCGTTACCACGTTGACGCGCGATACCCCGTCGGCGTAGCCGGCGTAAGAACCGTAGCCCACGGCTTTGAGCCGTGGGTCAACGGACGTCCCCGAATTTGTGAGCCCGCCTTGGCGGGCGATAGAAAGCTTTCTTTCGCCCGCTAAAGCGGGCTCCCAATAATTGCGACGATCGATTTCCCACGGCTGAACGCCGTGGGCTACGGGTCTTACGCCGGCTACGCCGACAATGACTTACTCGATTACGAAATCCCTTTTGACGAATCCCATCGACTTCGTCCCGGCGATTCGCAACAGCACCTTCGCGGTGTACTTGCCGGGCGGCAATTCGAAAGGTTCGCGTAAGGTCACGTAGCCGCTGTTTACGCGCGCGGCGCCGGTGAGGCTGATCCGTTTCGATTTGAAATCGACCGCTCCGCCGTGCGCGTCGAAAATGTACATGAGCACTTCGACGGCCGGCGATGCGTCGAGGAGTTGCGGGACGACCTCGGCACGCGCGAAGCTCACCGCCACCTCGGCGCCGGCGTCGCCGAGCGTGACTGCCGATTGGAGCGACACGCCTGCTTGCGGGACGTCGTTGATGACGATGTCGGCCAGTTGCAGCGAATCGATCGCCGACCCCTCGGGCGTGTATCCGAATCCTTCGCGATACGAGACCTCCGATCCGCGCGGCGCGCCGGTCACGTGCACCGTGACGCGTCCCTGTTTTCGGTTGCCTTGTCGGAAGCCGAGGACGTATGCGACTCGCTGCGCCTTCATCAGCGTATCGACCGCTTCGACGAGATCGTTGCGGTTCGCGATGACGCGGCCGCCGGTGTCGCGCGAGAGCATGTACAGCGCGTCGTTTTCGAGATCGTTGAACGTGTGGCGCAGCCCTTTGATGTCGACCGTGTCGAGCGTGACGCCGGCCGAAAGGAAGGTCTGATGCATCGTCTTCACGAGATTGAGAAGCGTCGACTCGATGTTCGGCGGACGATTCCGCGCTTTGATGTCCGTGATGCGCGTCGAATCGAAACCCTCGGTGAAGACGACGAGATGCTTCTGCCCTTCGAGCGCGGCGAGGCGCGCCGCGACGTCGCCGAGGTCGTGGAGCTGCGATTCGATGAGCCGATTTTTCGGGGCGGCGAGCATCTCCTGATTGGCCTGACCGCCGCGCAGCGCGTCGGCCATCTCGCCGCTGACCATGTCCGCGAGCCCTTCCTGCGAATCCGAAATGGTCTGCCCCTGCTCCATCGCCGACACCCACTGCGCGCGCTCCTGGCTGCCGAGCGCGAGGCCGAGCGGGTCCTGCGCTTTGCCGCCGTGCAGCGTGAAGATGGCGTGGGTGATCGCCACGCGATCGCTGATGAACGGCGAAAGAAAATGAACGCCGCGGCTCGTGGAGTAGGTGGCGACGGCGAAGAAGTCGGTGGCGGGATTCGAATGCGCCACCGCCTCCTCGGCCGCTTTCTGCGCGCGGACGATCTTGGCGGGCGTGGCGAAGGTGATGTCGAAGAGAAAGAGGTAGAGCCGCCGTTCGCGCCGCGGACGTTCCACCGCGGCTTGCTGCGCGCCCGGCACTGCCGCGAAGTCGATGACGTCGAAATAGTCGATCGGCTGCGGATGTCCGTCGACGAGCAACGTGAATGAATCTTTCGTAAGTCCGCGAACGGGCTGGCCGTCACTCGTGGTGACGTAGACCGGCACCTGTACGACTTCGACGGTGACGTTCTCGCGGACTTGCGCGTCCGAGGACAGCGCCAGCGTGGCGGCGAGCAGGAGAGCGAGTTTTCGCAGCGGCTAATCTCCGATCGTAAAGTCCTTGCGGGCGAAGGCCATCGTGTCGTTCTCGAGGCGCACGAGCACTTTCATCGCGTACGTGCCGGGAGGTAGTTCGAACGACTGCGCGATGTCGACGTTTGCGCCGTCGCGCACGTTGATGTCCTGTCTTGCAAATGCGACGGCCTTCTGACCGGCGAAGACATACATCAGCGCTTCGCCTTCGGTCTTCGCGTCGTCGCCGGCGAGCGCGGCCAGCTCGCGGCCGGGAAGTGCAACGTTGACCACCGCGCGCTGCGGCGTCGTTGCCACCGAGGTCGTCATCGTGACGCCGTTCTGCGGAACGTCGTTGATGATGATGTCGGCCAGGCGCAGGCCGTCATTCGATGCCGGCTTGTCGGGAGTGGACGGGTACGACTCGCGATAGGCAACGTTCGCACCGCGCGGCGTTCCGTTGACGCGCACCGAAATCGAGTTTTCCTTGCGGCCGGTTTGCGGCGCGCGGAAGGAGAGGAGGTAGACCACCTGCTGCGAATCGGTGAGCTGTTTCATCGCGCCGAGGAGATCGTTGCGATGCTCGATGACCTGGCCGCCCGTGTCGGCAACGAGAAAGTGCAGCGAGATGTCAGACGGCGCGTCGTACGGGCGAAGGCCGGTGACGTCGATGGCGTCGAGGAAGACGCCGGCCGCAGCGAACTTTTCCTGCATCCGCCGCTGCGCGAAGGGGACATGCGAATCAAAGCTGATCGGTCGTGTTCCCGCGCGGTTGGCCGCCAGTTGCGGCTCGGCAACGCCGCGAAAGGTACTGATGCGCGTGTTGGTCATCAACAGCCCGTCGTTGAATCCGCCCGAGAGCAGCACCACGTGCTTGTATCCCTCGAGCGGCGCCAGGCGCTGCGCGAGATTTCCGAGCGCGTCCAACTCGTCGGCGAGGCGGTTGCGGTTCGCTTCGATCATCTGTTCCGCGGCGACGTTCGCGCCCATGTGCCTGAGCTGTTCGATCTCGGCGCGGTTGTCGAACGTGAACACGGCACGCTCGGCAGGCGACACCGTCAGCCGCAGCGGATCCTTCGGCGCCGCGGCACTGAGCGTTGCCACCGCGCGCCGCAACGCATCGCGATCGCGCGTGAACGGCACGATGAATTCGATGTCGCCGTAGCGGTTGATCAGCGCCACGGCGAAGTAGTCGCTCGGCTGCGCATTCGCCAGATACTCCTCGGCGGCGCGCCTGCCGCGCAGCATGGAGAACATGTCGGTATTGGGAAGATCGAACGCGAGCACGTACAGGCGACGCTGCCGCGGATCGCGCAACTGTTCGTTGGAGACGGCCGCGAAATCGATGACGTCGAAGTAGTCGATCGGCTGCGTTTTTCCATTGACGCGCAGCGTGAAGTTGTCGCGCGTAAGTCCGCGCACCGAGGAGCCGTTGGTGGTGACGGAGACCGGCACCTGGACGACTTCGACGGTGGTTCGCTCGCGGCTTTGCGGCGCGGCGGAAGCGATGATCGGAAGGAGCGCGAGAACGGAGGGAAGGAGCACGCGGGAGAGACGCATCAGGAATCCTCCTCGAACGGTTTTCGGTAGGTCGTCCGCGCTGCTGCGTTCGCGAAGTGTGCCACGATCCGCGCCGTGGTTGCTATCGCGCGGACTTGCGAGGGCGTCCATACGCTGCCCTAACTCTGTGACAGAGCGTCCCGCGCAGCGGACGCCTCAGCCGCGTTCCCAGGTGCCGCTCTTGCCGCCGGACTTGCGCACGAGTTGGAGCGACTCGATGCTGATCCCTTTTTCGGCGCTCTTGCACATGTCGTAAATCGTGAGCGCAGCGACGGCGCACGCGGTCATCGCTTCCATCTCAACGCCCGTCTTTCCTTCGCAGCGGACGATGGAGCGGACTTCGATGGTCCCGGCGTTCGGATCGAGATCGAAGGTGATGTCGACGGAGCTGATGGCGAGCGGGTGGGCGAGCGGGATGAGATTCGGTGTCTGCTTCGCGGCGAGCACGCCCGCGACTTTTGCAGTCGTGAGCACGTCGCCTTTCGGCAGCGCCTGATCGATGAGCTTGCGCAACGTGTCGGACGACATGCGCACGGTCGCCAGTGCGACCGCCTCGCGCGACGTGCTGCGCTTCGCGCCGACGTCGACCATGGAGATGCCGCCGGTGTCGTCGAGATGGGAAAAGTCAGTAGGCATGTGCTTAGTAGATCAGTGGATCAGTAGATTAGTCGATCAGAAAGTGTGCGATGCAAGTCCTGATCTACTGATCCACTAGTCTACTGATCGACTCAGCATCAGCGATCGTATTCACATTCATCAGCGGCTCGCCGGCGAACTTTGTCCGTAGCTCGCTCTCGTCCAAAATCTCCGCTTCCGATTCGGATGCAAGTCCGCGTAGATCGTATCGTTTTGCGGCGATGCGTTGCTGGATACGCGGCAGGAGATGGGGATCGTATCCGCCGCAGAGCATCTGCGTTTTGCCGCTCCAGATCGGCGCGAGCAGGAGCGCGGATGAAGCCTCGAATCGCTCTCGCAGATCGCGAAGGATCGCCGGCGTGATCAGCGGATAGTCGACGGCGAGGACGAAGCACCGCTCCTGCGCGTGCTCGAGCGCGCGGGCGACGCCGAAGACCGGCGCCTGATCGTCGTGCGGACTTTCATAGATCGTTTCGATCGATGCCGCGGCTCCGCCGTTTCTCTGGACCGCAATCACACGTTCGAAAACTTCGTCGGCGGCGCTGGCGACACGATCGAGAAACAGCTCCTCTTTCGGACGTCCCATCCGCCGCGAACGGCCGCCGATGAGGATGTAGCAGTTCATCGGCGGTAGCTCCGCGCGAGGTCGTCGACGTCCGCGCCGAGGCGGTAGCGGATCACCGTCCGCCAATTGTGCGCGGCGGTGCGGACGAAGCCTTTGCGCAGGAAACGGCGCCCCGAGGTGGTCACGGTCATCGGCAGAATCGTGGTAAGTCCGCGGCGTTTCATGCGCACTGCGAGCTCGTAGTCTTCCATCAGCGGCATCTCTTTGAAGCCGCCGACTTCGAGGAACGTCTCGCGCCGGATGAATTGGGCCTGATCGCCCCACGGACAGCGGCTGATTCGCGTGCGAAGGTTGATCGCCGCGGCGGCGAACGTAAGTCCGCGCGACGTTTCGAGGAAGCGGATACGGAATCCGCCAAAGTCCGCATGCTGCAGCGCTTCACCGACCGCTTCTGCCGCGCCGGCAGGCAAGTGCGTATCGGCGTGTAGAAAAATGAGATTGCCGTGCGACGCCGCGTGCGCGCCGAGGTTCGATTGCTTCGCGCGCATGCGTTCGCCCAGGAGAACGCGTGCGCCCGCGGCGGTCGCCTTGCGCGTGGTGCGATCGTCGCTGCCGCCGTCGGCGACGATCACTTCGTTCGCTCCGGCTGCGAATGCCGATTCGACGGCGCCGGCGATCCACTCTTCTTCGTTCAGCGTGGGGATGATGACCGAGACGGAGCTCATGCGAGTTCCCAGGTCCTCACTTCTTCTTCGGCTCCTTCGACGACACCTTCTTCGCGTGCCGGGCCTGGCCGAGGGTGATGTTGATCGGGTGCGCGCGATCGAGGAAGGGGACGGGCGGCTTCGCGCGCACGCCGAGCTCGCGGCGCACTTCGAGCAGCGTTTCGTCGTCCTCGTGCGCTTTCAATCCCTGCTCGACGGTCTCGATCGCTTTTTTGCGATTGCCGGCGGCGACGTAGACGCGGGCCAGATTGGCGTAGTGGTCGACGTTGTAGAACTGCAGCTCGATGGCGCGCTTGCAGAGATCGATGGCCGGCTTGAACTTCTTCTGCACCAGCGCGAGGCAGAGTCCAAAGTATGAAAGTCCGGTGGCCGTCTTCGACGACAGCATCGGCGAAGGCGGATCCTCGCCGCCGTAGACGTCGAGGAAGAGCGTCAGCGCGCGCAGGTACTCCTCGTTCTTCGTCAGTCCGACCGCGTCGTCGATGCGTGAGAGGATGTCGCTCATCAGATCAGCTCGCGCGAGCGGAGCCGCTGCACGAAACGCTCGATGCGCTCGCGCTCCGCGTCGTTGGCAGCGGTGAAGCGCACTCCGTACTTTGCCGTGCCGCCGGTGAACTCGGCGCGCAGCACGTCGCTCTCCAGTTGCAGCGGCCGCGGATCGCCCGGCAGGTAAAAATGCAGCCGCAGCTTGCCCTCGCCAGGCAGCACGCGATCGACTTCGATGAACATGCCGCTGGCCGAAATGTTGATGCTGCGTCCGATGATGAAGCGGCCGTTCTTTTCGACCGACACTTCGATGCGCGTCAGCGTGCGCAGCTCGCGTCGCGACGGGATCGACGTCAGCCGCGCCACTTTCGCGTCGAGCTCGTGGCGCTGCAGCGGACGATAGATGACGTCGTTGCAGCCGGCGGAGAGGCAGAGGTCCGACTGCTCCGGCGTGTCGCGCTCGCCGACGAGCAGCAGCGACACCGCGCGCGTCGATGCGTCGGCGCGAATCTCGCGGCAGAATTCGGGCGCGGTCATGTCGAAGAGATCGAACGCGAACATGATCAACTGCGGACGGTCGCTGCGCGCGATCTCCAGCCCCGCGCTGCCGGTGAGCGCTGTGGCGATCGTGGCCTGGCGGCGGCGCAGAATCGACTCCTGAAACAGCAGCGAGCCGCGCGAATGATCGACCAGGAGGATGCAGCCGGCGTCTGGCTTGCTCACGCCGCGGAGATCTCCCGAAGCCGTCCGATGTTGCGTTTCAGATCGTCGACGAGCAGCGCGACGTGTTCTTTCGTGTTCGACTTGCCGAGGCCGAAACGGATCGAGCCGTAGGCCAGCGATTCAGGGACGCCGATCGCCGTCAACACCGGCGACGCGCTCCGTTCGCCGGAACTGCAGGCGGAACCGGACGACAGCGAAAAGTGGCGCATGGCCATCATCACGGAGTCGGCTTCGACGCGATCGAAGCTGACATTGAGATTACCCGGCAATCGTCTGTCGCGCGGTCCGTTCACGAACGCTTCCGGGACTTCAGCAACGACGCGATCCCACAGCTCGTTGCGAAGGTCCGTCAGCCATTCGCTCTCGGCGGCCATCTCTTCGGCGCGGACGCGAAAGGCCATGGCCATTCCGACCGCGCCGGGGACATTGACCGTTCCGCTGCGCGCCCCTTTTTCCTGTCCGCCGCCGAGCATGACCGGCTCGATGCGGATACCGCGCCGAACGATCATCCCGCCGATTCCTTTCGGTCCGTACAGCTTGTGCGCGGAGAACGCGGCCAGGTCGACGTTGGTCATGTCGATCGGAACTTTTCCCGCGGCCTGCGTGACGTCGCTGTGAAACAGCACGCCGCGCTCGCGGCAGATCGCGCCGAGCTCCGCGATCGGTTGCAGCGTTCCGATCTCGCCATTCGCGGCTTCGACGGAAACGAGCTTCGTGTTCGGCCGCAGCGCGCGCTTCAATTCATCGGGATCGAGGAAGCCTTCGCGGTCGGGCGTCAGCAGCGTCACCTCGACGCCATGTTTTTCCAGCCGCTTCGCGGGGACGACGATTGACTTGTGCTCCATCGCCGAGGTGATGAGGTGATCGCCGGGCGCGAGGAGGTTGAGGGCGATGTTGTTCGACTCGGTTGCGCCGGCAGTGAAGTAGACCTCGTTCAACTGCACGCCGAAAAAGCGGGCGATGCTGAAGCGCGACTCCTCGACCGCATTCGACGCCCGCCGCCCATGCTCGTGCGTCAGCGAGGCCGGATTGCCGAAGTTCTCGCTGAAGAAGGGGAGCATCGCCTCGACCACGCGCGGATCGGCCGGCGTGGTGGCGTGATGGTCCATGTAAATCGGAAGCTCGGGCATTTGCAGGAAATGATAACCGCTGTCATCCTGAGCCGCCGGAGCGATGAAGGCGAAGCCGCAATCGCGGAGGACGGTCGAAGGATCCCCGGCTGATAACGAGGGGTGGGAGGGCGCGTTGCGTTCGCCACCGCCCAACCGGGTTATCAGCCGGGGATCCTTCGTCGTCCTGCGCTGCTCCGGCTTCGCCTGCGCAGCTTCGGCGACTCTGGATGACAGTCAACGCCTTCTTCGACGTCGCTTCACCGGCGCCTTCGGCGCTTCCGCATCCGCCGCGCGCCGCACGCGCTGCGCGAACTGCTGCCATTGGCGGAACACGTCCACGTACTTGCCGGACGACAGCGCGTACAACTCCAGCAGCGCAAGGGCGTCGTTGAACGGCTCGCGGTAGACGAAACGGAATTGCGCGCGGCGATCGGACGGCGGTTCCAGCAGGCGCCAGAGCGTGTCGAGCGCCGTCTCGATCTGATGGCGCGTTCCGGCGGCGAGCGACATGCGCGTGCAGATCGGCTGGATCAACTCGCGGATGAACAGGATCACCTCGCCGATCTTCATGCGCGACTCGCGGCCCGCTTCCTCGCGCTCCAGCTCTTCCAGAATCCACGGCAGGAACATCACCGACAGCAGCACCGGATCGGAGATCTTCCGTCCCGCCTGCACCGTGCGGTCGAGGACTTCCAGCATTTTCCAGAAGTACGGCGCGCGGTCGGCGGCGATCGCCTTGCAGACTTCGGGGAGCAGCGGTTCGAGCAGGCCGCTGTCGACCAGCAGGCGGACCGCGCCCCGCGACCAGCCGCGGCGGAGCAGGTCGAGGATCTCCTCCGACACGCGCGGCGGCGAAGCTTTGAGGATGTCGTTCTTGTGGCGGAGGATGGCGGCATACGTCGCAGGCTCGATTTCAAATCCGAGCCGTGAGGCGAACTCGATGGCGCGCATCATCCGGACCGGGTCCTCGCGAAAACGCACATCGGGATCGCCGATCACGCGTACGCGCTTCGCTTCCAGATCCTCGAGGCCGCCGACGTAATCGATCACCGAGAAGTCGGCGATGTTGTAAAAGAGCGCGTTGATCGTGAAATCGCGGCGGCGGGCGTCCTGCAGCGGCGATCCGAACGTGTTGTCGTCGGTGATCAGCAGCTCCTCGACGTCCTCGTTGCGCTCCGGCTCGCGGCGAAACGTGGCCACTTCCACGAGCATGTCCTGAAAGATGATGTGCACCAGGCGGAAGCGGCGTCCGATGATGCGACTATTGCGGAACAGGCGCCGCATCTCGGTCGGATGCGCGTCCGTGGCGATGTCGAAATCCTTCGGCGTCCCGTTCAGCAGCAGATCGCGCACGCTGCCGCCGCACAAGTACGCGCGGTAGCCGCTGCGATGCAGCCGGTAGAGAACCTTGAGGACGTTCTCCGGAATGCGCCGCCGCGAGATCGGATGGTCGCTGCGGTCGATGATGACGCCAGGGTCGGGTTCGGGCTCCTCGGGAGTGGGGAGGGGGGAGTGCGGCGTGGGAGTAAGGACTGGGGAGTCGGCGACTGCGGACTCGGCCTGCGAGCCGTTCTCCCACTCCCCACTCCCGACTCCCCACTCCCCATTTCTCTCGCTCATGGACTTTCGCCGGCCTCGCCCTCGGGTGTCAGGCCCGGTGTGAAATGGTATTTGCTGTCGACGATGAAGAACGTCCGTTCCCATCGCGATTTCGTGAAGAAGTGGACGGCTACGCCGAGCAACTCCTTGATGCGCGCCGACGGCGGCGCATCAGGCGATGCCGGCGTTCCTTCGAACGACCAATAGACCATGAAGGCGCGCCCTTTGATCATCGAACGCGGCACCGTGCCCCAGTAACGCGAGTCGCTCGACCGGTCGCGGTTGTCGCCCATGGCGAAGTACTGCCCCTCGGGGACGGTGTACGGGCCGTACTGGTCGCGCGAGCGGTACGGCTCCGGAAGCTGCGGCTTTGGCGGGTAAATCATCGGATCGACGTGAATCACGTACTGCTCAGGCATCGGCTTGCCGTTGATCGAGACCACTTTGTCGCGTACTTCCACCGTGTCGCCGGGCAGGCCGATCACGCGCTTCACGAAGTCGGTCTCCGGTTGGAGCGGATAGCGGAAGACGATGATGTCGCCGCGGCGGATGTCGCGCAGCGGCAGCAGGCCGCCGAGGGTCGTGCCCGGGCCGTAGATGAACTTATTGACGATGATGTGATCGCCGACTTTCAGGTTGTCTTCCATCGATCCGGTGGGGATCTTGAAGGCCTGAAAGGCGAAGATGCGGGCAAAGTTGACGAAGATGACGGCGATCAGGAGCGCTTCGTAGTACTCACGGATCGTCGATTTCTTTTGAGTTTCATCGACGGCCATTCGGCGGGGGTGTTCCCTTCAGGTCGTCCGCGATGTACGCGGCGGCAAATGATTGTACGACAGCGGATGGAACGGACAGCGTGTTTCCGCGGCGGACGAAACGATGCGCCGGGATGGTCGCATCTCCTTGAATCACCGTTGCGCCGCCGATTGTCTGGCGCGGGTCGACGGCGTAAGTTCGCGCTTTGTCGATCCACGGCACCGCGTTGATTTCGTTCCGAAATGCGGCGCTGACGTGAGGCGCGATGGCGATCGCGACGCGCGCATTGCGCATCAGCGCGGTCCGGGCGTCGCTCCAGGCGAACGGCTTGTCGTCGAACCAGATGACGAGCGGCAGCCGCTCGTTGTAGCGCATCGCGTTCGGACGCATCACCAGGACGCCGCCGATCGGTTCGACCGTCACATCGAGGCGGTCTGAGGGATGGACGAGCTCCTCCCGTTTCTCGCCCGCGTACGTCATCGAGACCGCGTGCGGCGAAACGTCGGGCGACTCAAGGAGAAGCGCGAACCGCTCCGCCTTCGGCTCCCATCGCAGCTCGTCAATCTGGGTATTGGGGAAATCGACCGAGAGGGGAGTGCCGGTGGGGATGTGCACGGTGCGCACGATGCTGCCGGCGGCAGTGTGCAGGATGTAGCTCACTTTATTGCCGCGCCGTGCCCACTGCACGTCGACCTCGTCCGCCGGATCTTCCGGAATCCAGTGGATGTCGCTCCCGTCCATCGAGACGAGGCCGATGTCGAAATTGTCCTTCCGTTTGGCGGAGAAGACGATCTCTTTCCGTTCGAGAGAGATGTCGTACGAATCGATCGCCTCGAACTTCGGCGTCAGAGGCTTGGTGCTCTTGAAAAGCTGGTTTTCCCACAGCCGGATGTTGGCCGGGCGACCGTTCACTGCGCATTCGAAATGCGAACAATAGTCGCTGGCCGAGGCTGCCTTTGGCACGTTCTCCCAGGCGGGCGGGACCGGCGTGGATCCGGTGGCACAGCCCGCCAGAAAAAGCGCGATTGCCAGACCTCTCGCTCCGCGATTTTCAGGCATGGTTTCGCATTTTAGCATGTGCTGCTAAATCACTGATTTTAAAGATCAAACATGCTGTAAACAGTTGGCGGCTAACTTGCTAAATAACCGATAGATAACGAACGAGGAGCAATCACTCAATGGACCTTCAAAAAGAGCTCGTAGAGTCCGGAAATCGACATCAAAAGGGTGGCTGGAAAGCGACCTTGGCCTCACTCTTCCTCCACGGCGGCATCATCGCGCTGATCCTCTTCATCTCCGCTCAGGCGACCCAAAAAGTAGCAGCCGAGGACAAGCCAATTCATGCGTTCCTGTCGTCGAAGGCGGCTCCGCCGCCACCTCCCCCTCCGCCACCCCCTCCCGCGGCTTCGCATGCGTCCTCGACACCGAAGATCGTGAAGCCGGTGCAGGTCAAGCCGCAGACGTTCGTGCAGCCTCGCGAGATTCCGAAGGAAGTCCCCAAGGTGAACATCCCCGTTCCGACGACGAAGGTCGCGCAGGTCGATCCGACTCCCTCCGAGCCGTCGAATGATCCTCCGGGCGCGCAGGAAGGCGGCGTCGCGGGCGGCGTGGTCGGTGGTGTCGTCGGCGGCCAGCAGGGCGGTACGGTCGGCGGCGAAGTCGGCGGACAGGTCGGCGGCGTCCTCGGCGGTGAAAAAGGCGGCGTCGTCGGCGGAACGCCCGGCGGTACCGGCGAAGGCACTGGCGGCGGCAACCCTGCGCCACCTCCGCCACCGCCTCCTCCCGCGCCCGAGCCGAAGGACGAAGGCCCGCTGCGTGTTGGCGGCGACGTCAAGGCTCCGGTAGCGATCAACCGCGCGAAACCCGACTACACCGATGTAGCC
>Ga0207677_10000464_pt1 | contig 27017 bp, 23 predicted proteins | sample KBSMisM42_FD_184311 | JGI IMG/M metagenome (GOLD analysis project Ga0207677, IMG submission 184311) | Miscanthus rhizosphere microbial communities from Kellogg Biological Station, Michigan, USA - KBS Miscanthus M4-2 (SPAdes) (version 2) | ecosystem: Host-associated > Plants > Roots >...
AATGGCGACGACGAGGGGGAGCTCTGTGGCGCTGTAGAAGGCGAGCGCGGCGCGGTCGCGGGCGGCGAGGGCGTGGCGGTAGAGGACCAGCGCGGGCGCCCCGCGGACGACGAGGAAGAGGCCGAAGAACATCAGCAGCTTGAGGATCGCGGTCGCCGAGCCGAGCGCGTCGAGGTCGAACTCGATGCCGCTGGTGACGAAGAAGAAGGGGATGAAGAAGCCGAAGCCGACCGCGGTCAGCTTCGACTCGAAGACCCGCAGCTCGTGGCCTTTAAGCGCGAGGCGGACGATCATCCCGGCGAGGAAGCCGCCGATCAGGACGTCGAGCCCGAGCTTGCCGGCGAGCAGAACGAGGCCGAAGACGAGCACGACGGTGATTCGCACCGCCAGCTGGCTGCTCGCCTCGAAGGTCCGCTCCAGCGCCGGCCAGCCGCGCCAGGCGAGGCGCACGGAGATCAGCGCCACGGCGATCGCGAGAAGGACGAAGGCGATCAGGATCGCTGCCTCGTGCAGGGGGTGGCTGGTGGAGAGGAAGAGCGTGACGAGGAGGATCGGGCCGAACTCCCCGACGCCGCCTGCCGCCAGCAGATAGGTGCCGAACCTCGTCTTCAGCTCGCCGCTGTCGCGCAGGATCGGGATCAGCGTGCCGATCGCGGTCGTGGCCATCGCCGAGCCGGTGTAGAGGAAGGAGAGGATGATCCCGGCCGCGGCGAGCAGGCCGCCGATCCCGTAGGCGAGGGCGATCGAGAGCAGCCAGCCCCAGGCACCGAGCCGCAGCGGCGCCCCTTTAATCCGCTCGAAGTCGATCTCGTAGCCGGCGAAGAAGAAGAGCATGCCGAGGCCGAGGTTGGAGAAGAAGTGGATGAAGTCGTCGGTCTTGGCGATGTCGAGGACTTCGGGGCCGACGACGATCCCCAGCACGAGCTCGACCACCACCACCGGCGGCGCGAAGCGCTTCGGCACCATCGCCACGGTCACCGCTGCGAGGGCGGCGACCATGACGATGACGAAGAACGACTCGGTGTCGACCTTGATCACGGAGCGATCCTACGGGCGCCGCTGGCGACGCGCCGGTAGTTGAGTACCCATACGGTCCGCTAACTACCGGCGCGTCCCCGCTAGGATGGCGGACGGACCGTGCTAGGCGGGGAACCAGCGGTGCCCTGTCACCCGAAATCCGCTTTAGCGGGGCCGAATCCCGTTCCGAGGGGCTGGCCGTCGGGGTCAGTGCGCCGCGGGCGGCGTTGACGGCCGGGTCCCGCGCGACGTGGGCACGCGAACCAGGTCAGGTCCGGAAGGAAGCAGCCTTAAGCGGAAGCCGCGGGTGCCGCGGGCGAGCCCGGCTCGAGCCAAGCGCGACGGACACGCCCGGTGACTTCGCTTCGAAGGCGGGGCGCACGGTCCATTTTCAGTCGATCAGCCGCGCTTCCATGCGGTCGATCGCGATCCGCCACATGACGAGGGCAAAGACGAGCAGGCCGGCGAAGCGCAGCAGGTCGACCGCCTCGTAGCCGAAGGCGCCGCCGCGGACCAGTTCGACCAGCTGGTGCAGGGGGTTGAGCTGGGCGAGGACCTGGAAGCCCTCGGGCAGTTCGTCGATCGGGAAGAAGGCGCCGGAGACGAGGAACAGCGGCGTAACGAAGAGCGCGGTGACGTAGTTGAACTGGTCGATCTTGGCGACGATCGCCGCCATCGTCACGCCGAAGCCGGCGAAGCCGAGCGCGGTGACGAGGCAGAAGATCGGCGTCAGCAGCATGCCCCAGGCCGGGTCGAGCCCGAACCCGATCGTGACCAGCAGCGGCACGCAGCCGTAGACGCTGGCTCGCGCGCCGATCCAGAGCATCTCGGCGCTGACCAGCTCCTCGACGTCGACCGGGGCGGCGAGGATCGCGTCGTAGGTGTTCTGGAAGCGGTGCTTGACGAAGGTGCCGAACATCGCCGGCATCGCGCTGGAGAAGATCACCGCGGTAGCGACCATCCCGGTGCCGACGTACCGCACGTAGGGGACCCCGCCGACTTCGTCGACCAGCGTGGCGCTGAGCCCGAGGCCGAAGGCAATCAGGTAGACGATCGGTTCGAGCACGCTGGAGAAGGTCGTCCCCCGCCAGTAGGTGCGGAAGTTGGCGACCTCGCGGCTCATCACGCCGGAGATCGCGGCCGGTTCGAGGCGCCTCATTCGGCCTCCGCTCCCGTGAGCATGACGAAGACGTCCTCGAGCGAGGCGGCGCGGATCACCGCGTCCTCGGGGATGCCGCCGTTGCCGGCGCGCTCGGAGCCGACGATCGCGATCGCCGGCCCGGCCGGGCGCACCGGCAGGCCCTGGCCCTCGGCGACGGCCCGCACTTCCGTCAGCCGTTCGGGCGGACCGTAGACCTCGGCCGTATGCGTGCCGGCGTGGGCGGCGATCAGCTCGGCCGGGGTCGCCCGCGCGATCACCTTGCCGTGGTCCATCACCGCGACCTCGTCGGCGAGCCGCTCGGCCTCCTCGATGTAGTGGGTCGACATCAGGATCGTCGTCCCCCGCGAGCGCAGGTCGTCGATCAGCGTCCAGAGCTGGGTGCGGATCTGCGGGTCGAGTCCGACCGTGGGCTCGTCGAGCAGGACCAGTTTCGGCTCGTGGACGAGGCCGCGCGCCAGCAGCAGCCGCCGCCGCATCCCGCCCGAGAGCTTGTCGACGGCCTCGCGGCGGCGCTCCCGCAGGCGGGCGAGGTCGAGCGCCCGGTCGACCGCCGCGCCGACGTCCTCCACCCGGTACAGCCGCGCGTAGACCGCCAGGTTGTCCTCGACGGTGACGTCGACGTCGAGGTTGTCGAGCTGCGGCACGACGCCCATCTCGGCCCGCGCCGCCTTAGCGTCGCCGGGCAGCTCGTGGCCGAGCACGCGCAGCGAGCCGGCGTCGGCGATCGCCTGCCCGGTCAGCAGCCGCATCGTCGTCGACTTGCCCGCTCCGTTGGGCCCGAGCAGGCCGAGGCAGATCCCCGCCGGGACCTCGAGGTCGAGCCCGTCCACCGCCGTGATCGGCCCGAAGCGCTTGACCGCGCCGCGCAGCTCTATTGCCGCCATGACTCGATTCTCAACGATCGGTCGCGCCGGCCGCGAGCTGGCGTTCCAGCTCGGCCGCCCGCTCGGGGCCGAAGACGCTGAGGGCGACCGCGGTGGCGACCGAGCGCGGGGTCGAGATCGCCAGCAGGCGCGGGTCGGTCGGCAGCCGCCTGGTCGACTCGGTGAGTAAGAGCTCGGCCCGCACTGTCGGGGCTGGGGGTGGCGAGGACCAGGTGCTGACGGGACTCGATCAGGGTGCGCGGCAGGTGGTTCGCGTCGTTCGGCATTTCCTCGACGAAGCGGATCTTCACCCCCGACGGTTCGGCGTTGCCCAGGTAGCGGTCGAACGCCTCGCGTGCGGTCGGCGACGATCGCGTCCCAGTCGGAGGGGAAGAGTTCCCAGCTGGCGTCGACGTTGCGGCCGCGCGGGGGAAGACGAGCCGCACCTCCGGCTCGGCGTCGTGCCGGTCCAGGGAGGCGAGCGGGGCGAGACGACGAGCTCGGTCTTCAGCCCCGAAGGTGAAGAGGAGGCCGACGAGGAGGACCAGCCCGGCGCTGCCGAGGAGGACGGCGGCGACGGCGCCGACGAGCAGCGCGACCCGTCCCGCCGTCGATTCCGTCACCCGTCTCCACATAGGCGTGGGTGGCAGGATGGCGGCGTGCTGGACGAGCGCTGGATCAGGTCATTGCACGTCGAGGCGATGCGCGAGGCCGAGCTGCACGCCGAGCGCGAGCCGCACGTGCTGTTCCAGGCCTCGACGATCGGGGCGCTGCTGGAGGGGGCCTACGACGGCGACCTCAGCTTCGCCGAGCTGGCCGAGCACGGCGATCTCGGCCTCGGCACGCTCAACGGCCTCGACGGCGAGATGATCGCCCTCGACGGGCGCTTCTACAGGGCGGCGGTGGACGGGACGGTCGGCGAGGTCGATCCTGGCGAGCGCACGCCCTTCGCGGTCGTGACGCGCTTCGAGCCGGCGATCGAGCCGAGCTGGCCGGGCCACTAGAGCACGAGACGCTGCTCGCCGCGCTCGACGCGTTGATCCCGGCGGGAGCGGTCTCCTGCGCGATCCGCGTCGACGGCCGCTTCGAGCTCGTCCGGGCGCGTTCGGTCCCCCGTCAGCGCCCGCCCTACCGGCCGCTGACCGAGGTCGTCGCCGAGCAGCGCGTCTTCGAACTGCGCGACGCGGTCGGGACGATGCTCGGCTTCCGCTTTCCCGCCTACGCCGAGGGCATCGAGGTCAGCGGCTACCACCTGCACTTCGTCGACGAGGCCCGCGAGCGCGGCGGCCACGTGCTCGACTCGCGCGGGGTCGGCCCGCTGCGCATAAGCCTCGACTGCTCCAGCGAGCTGCACGTCGAGCTGCCGCCCGGCGTCGAGCTGGCCGACCCCGGCGTTGCCGCGGCCACTCACGCCGCCCTGGACCGCGTCGAGCACACGGGCTGACTGGGCCGATGGGCCGAAATGCGCTGACATAGAGCGCTTTTCGGCCCATCGGCGCCTAGCAGCGGCGGTAGAGGACCCAGGACGGGTTGCTTGCGACCTTGTGAAAGCCGTCGGGGACGTCTAGCGAGAAGCGGGTCGGGTCGTTGGGGTCGAGGATGAAGTTGTGGATGACGAAGAGGCTGGCGGGGTCGAGGAAGTAGCCACGGCGCGGGACTCCCTCCTCGCTGGCGCTGACGATCTGGGTCGGCTTCACGTCGAGGGCGAAGGCGAGGCGCGGGATCGCGCGGTGGTTGGGGACAGCGACCGGGCCGCAGAGCGGCTTGGCGAAGGCTCCTGAGTCGACCAGGTCGCTCAGGTCCCGCTCGATCGTCCCCTGGTCGGAGAGGTCGGCGTGGACCGTCGAGTCGAGGTCCCACTGGTTCGGGACCCAGAGCACGAACATCAGCGCGACCACGCCGGCGAACGCCTGCCAGCGGCGGCGCCAGGGATGGCCCGCGTCGAGCAGGCGCCAGCCGAGCAGAGCGACGGCGGAGAAGATCGCCAGGATCGCCGCTGTCAGCATCGTGTAGCGGGCGATGATCGCCAGGCCGCCGACCGCGAGCAGGGCGAAGGCGCCGAGGGCCAGTGCCGCCGCGACGAGACCCAGCGCCGCGCGGCGACGCAGGAAGGCGAAGGCGAGGGTTGCGCCGCCGGCCGCGCCCACCATCCCCGGCCACTGCAGCACTTCGCCGAGGGCGCGGGGCCCCCAGAGCACCAGGTCGACGGGGCCGGTGTGGCGAGCCAGGGTGTCGACGGTTTCTCGGGTTCCTGTGAACGAGTACGTCGGGCTGCCGGCTGTGATCCAGTCGAATATGGCCCAGAGGATCGGGGCCAATAGGGCCAGCGCTGCGAGGGCGGCGCCGGTGGGGGAGAGCAGAGCCTCCCTCGTCCGGACAAGTGCCGGTCTAATTAGACCGGTACTTTGAGTATCCGCCCGTTCGAGGGAGGCTCTGCTCTCCCTCTCGGAGCCGCCCGCTAGGGAGCGCTCAGGGTCGGAGGGTCCATCCGGGGTCTCAGAAGCTTCAGGCGGGCCTAGGAGCAGATAGATGAGATACATGACTGAGAACAGCCATGCCTCCGGTCGGAGCAAGCCGGCCAGCGCCAGCAATACGAGGACGGGCCAGCCGGCGCGTGGCTTGCGCGTCTCTATAAGGAGAGCTCCTAGACATAGGGCTATGTAGGGGAGGTCGACATAGGCGCGGAGGCCGTTGGAGAGGTAGGGGGCGCGGGTGAGGACGATCGCGGCGGCGACGGCGCCGATCGGGCGGTCGAACCAGAGCGAGCCGAGGCGGTAGACGAGGTAGCCGACGAGGGCGAGGGAGACGTAGGCGACGACCATCGTCACCTCGATCGCTCCGTCGCCGAACGGGGTCGTCAGCGCCCCCAGGAGGTCCGCCAGCGGGTGCGGCGTCGGCGGCAGCGCGGCACCGTAGTCGGGGCCCGCGCCGTGCGCCAGTTCCCGTCCCCAGACCAGCGCGTAGATCGTGTCGTAGTTGGGGAAGCCGACCGGGAAGAGGATCAACAGCGCCACGCCGACGCCCGCGATCCACGCTGCCGGCGCCAGCCAGCTTTTGACCCTCGTCGGCACCGGCGCAAGGTATAGGGGGCGGTCGAGACGCGCGGATACACTGGCCGCAGTGCCGTCCGCGAGCGACTCGATCTCCCTCTACCGCCGCCACCGGCCCGGCTCCTTCGACGAGGTCGTCGGCCAGCAGCACGTCGTGCGCACGCTGCGCAACGCGGTCGAGCAGGGCAAGGTCCACCACGCCTACCTCTTCGTCGGCTCGCGCGGGACCGGCAAGACCTCGATGGCGAAGATCCTCGCCCGCTCGCTCAACTGCGAGCACGGCGGGCCGACCATCACCCCCTGCGGCGAATGCGAATCGTGCCTGACGATCGCCGCCGGCAGCTCGATCGACGTGATCGAGATGGACGCCGCCTCCAACCGCTCGGTCGACGACGTCCGCGACCTGCGCGAGCGCGTCGCCTACGCGCCCACCGGCGGCCGCTGGAAGGTCTACATCCTCGACGAGGCGCACATGCTGACCAAGGAGGCCTGGAACGCCTTCCTCAAGACGCTCGAGGAGCCGCCGCCGAACACGGTCTTCGTCCTCGCCACGACCGAGGCGCACAAGGTGATGCCGACGATCGCCGATCGCTGCCAGCGCTTCGACTTCCAGCGTCCCTCGCTGGAGCAGATCTCCGAGGTTCTGGCACGGGTCGCCGCCGCCGAGGGGATCGAGGTCGAGGACGCGGCGGTGGCGATGATCGCCCGCTCGGCCGCGGGCAGCTTCCGCGACGCGCTCGGCACGCTCGACCAGTTGGTCGCCTACGGTGGCGCGCGGGTCGAGCTCGACGCCGTGCTGGAGCTGCTGGGCGCGGCCGACGCCGAGCTCCTCTTCGGGGCGGTCGACGCCGTCATCGCCGAGGACCCCCGCGCCGTCCTGCTCGGGGTCGAGAGGATGGCCCGCTCGGGCCGCGACCCGGCCCAATTCGTCCGCGACCTGCTCGCCCACCTGCGTCACCTGCTCGTCACCCAGACCGTCGGCGAGGTCCCCAACACCTTCGTCGTCACCGCCACCGACGCCGAGCGCCTCGCTGCCCAGGCCGCCGCGATCGGGCCGGCGAACCTGGTGCGGACGATCGACGAGCTGGCGGCGGCGCTCACCGCGGTGCGCGAGGGCGACGACGCCCGCATGGCCGTCGAGATCGCCCTGCTGAAGGCGGCACGCCCAGATCTCGATCCCTCCACTGAGGGACTACTTCGCAGGGTCGAGAAGCTGGAGACGAAAGGGGGGTCCCCCGCGGGTCCTGTCGCCGCGGGGGACCCACCGCCCCCCGCGGTCGCTAAAGCGTCCTCGGGGGCGGTTCCCCCTACGGCGCCACCCGCGGTAGAAGCCACCCCATCTGACGAGCAAGCTTCCGACGCGTCCGGGGAAGCTCCTGACTCTTCTGGCGAAAAACCCAGCGCGGAGCCGGCTCCCCCCGACCCCGCGACAGGACCCGCGGGCGAGGGCTCCCTCGACCTGGACAAGATCCAGCGCGTGTGGCCCGCGGTCCTGGACAAGCTCCGGGAAACCAGCCCAGCGCTCGCCGCCACCTTCGACGGCGCTCGCCCGGTATCGCTCGACGAGGAAGGGCTGGCGATCGGGTTCCCGACTGACGCGACCTTCAACAAGCGCAAGGCGGAGGCTCCCGAGAAGCGGGAGCTGATGGCGGACGCGCTGGAGGCGATGCTGGGGGGGCGGGTGCGGCCCGGTTACGTGTTGCTCGACGGCGAGGCGACGCCCGAGGGCGAGACGGAAGCGCCCGAGGGCGAGATCGATCACGATGCGATGGTGGAGAAGCTGAAGAGTGAGTTCGACGCGAAGGAGGTCGGTTAGGTGGCGCGAGGCGGCGGCATGCCGGGGGGCTTCGACGTGAACGCCCTGATGAAGCAGGCGCAGAAGATGCAGAGCGAGATGCTGGAGGCGCAGGAGGCGCTCAAAGACGAGGTGGTGGAGGCCAGCGCCGGCGGCGGCATGGTCAAGGTGAAGATGGGCGGCGACCTGGTCCTGCGCGAGATCGTCATCGACCCCGAGGCGGTCGACCCCGAGGAGGCCGAGATGCTGGCCGAGATGGTGCAGGCCGCGGTCAACGAGGCGCTGCGCGCCGCGCAGGAGCTCGCCGAGTCGAAGATGGGCGGGATCACGGGAGGCCTGGGCCTCCCCGGGATGTGAGCGCCGAGGGCCCGGCGCCGCTGGCGCGTCTCGTCGCCGAGCTCTCGCGCCTGCCGGGGATCGGCCAGCGCACCGCGCAGCGGCTCGCCTTTCACATTCTCCGTGCCCCCGACGAGGAGGCGGCGGGGCTGGCCGCGGCGATCAGCGAGGTGAAGGAGAAGGTCGGCCTCTGCGAGGAGTGCTTCAACCTCGCCGAGGGGCCACGCTGCCGGATCTGCGCCGACTCGAGCCGGGATCGGACGACGATCTGCGTGGTCGAGGAGCCCGCCGACGTGATCCCGATCGAGCGCACCCACGAGTACCGCGGCCTCTACCACGTGCTCGGCGGCGCCCTCTCGCCGATCGACGGCGTCGACGCCGAGGACCTGAAGATCGCCGAGCTCGAGCGCCGGGTCGAGGGCGGGGAGGTGCGCGAGGTCGTCCTCGCCACCAACCCGACGACGACCGGCGAGGCGACCGCTCTGCACATCGCCGAGCGCCTGCGCGGCCGCGTCGCCGTCACCCGCCTCGCCAGCGGCCTGCCGGTCGGCGCCGACCTCGAGCACGCCGACGAGGTCACGCTCGGCAAGGCCTTTGCCGGCCGCCGCAGCCTCGATTAGGCGGGTGCAACGCGTTGGCCCCCAATATGGGGGAAAAGACGTTTCACCCGGAGCGTGCGCGTTTTGCGGACGATTTGACTAGACGCATGTCAACCCGCAAATAGCGCATTTTCGCGGCCCTGGCGTCCGTGTCGTGCGCCAAGGTTTTCGCGTGGCAGCGCGGACGACCAACGGCCCGGGGAGCGACTCTTCCGTCGGTCAGGTGGCGCGCGAGGTCTCCGCGCTGCAGGCAGCGTTGCTGAGGAAGCTGAGCGAGGAGATGGATGGGGACGGCGTCGCGCCCTTCGCCGATGCGGCGCAGAGACTGGCCGAGGAGTTCGGTTCGGTGGCCGCGACCGCGGTCGCGGCCGTATCGTCCCCTCCCGCGGCTCCCCGGCCCGAGGAGCCGGTCCTGGCCGGATCGAGCCAGATGCGCCGACGTCTCGACCAGCTGATCGAGACCCACAAACGCTACGAACACCCTTTCGGCCTCGTCGTCTTCGACGTCGACGGGCCGGGACTGCGCGGCGACGGCTCCGAAGAGAGCAAGGAGACGGTGCTGGCCGTCCTCGACGCCGCCCTGCGCGAAAGCATCCGTCTCGTCGACGAGGCCTTCCCGCTGGAGCGCGACGGAGTCGGCGTCCTCGCCCCCAACCAGACCACGGTCCAGGGGGTGCAGATGACCGAGCGCCTGCTCGCCCTGCTCGACCAGCTGGAGGCGGCCGGCGGCCTGCGGATCGGCATCTCGGCCGGCATCGTCGCCTGCCCCGAGCATGGCGACGACGCCGAGGAGCTGCTGCGCAAAGCCGACGAGGCGATGTGGCGGGCTCGCGCTCTCGGGCAGCCGGTGGGTGTAGGGACCCTGCCCGAGCGCTGAGGCGCGGTCAGCCCGCGGGTGGCGTCGGGGTGGGGCTGTCCGGCTTCGCGCTGGGTTTTTCGCCAGATGCGTGATGTGGTTCGCTTGCAGGGTTTGCAGGGCGAAAAACGAGACGCCGCGCTGCGCCGGACACCCCCACCCCGACGCCACCCGCGGGAGACGCGCGTTCCGCAGACGAGCGGGTCCGACGACCAAGCGGGCTCTGAAGCGGGCCCGCCACGAGCTCGGCGAAGCTTCTGAAAGACGAGAGCGCTTCGGCTGCAGAAGAGCTTGTTAGGGCGAGCTTGGGATGACTTCGAGAGCTTCCGGCCTTTGCTCGCTGACCGATGCCGGCATGGTGCCGAGCGTCCTGCAAGGTTGCTGGCAGATTTCCGAAATCTGTCCATAACTTGCGTAAACCTGGATTCGCGGTGGGAGAATGGCGCGGCCTGGCGAACAGCGCTGGGCACGGAGATTCGATCGAGATGCCGGGAATCAGAACCAACGCCGCCGCCGAAGTCCTCGGGGTCAGCCCCAACACTTTGCGCAGCTGGGAGCGCCGTTACGGCTACCCGAAACCGAAGCGCACGGCCGGCAACCATCGCAACTACGAGCTGGTCGAGCTGCAGACGCTGCGCGACGCGCTGGGGCAGACCGGCAACATCTCCTCGGCGATCGAGCTCGCCCGCCAGCGCCAGGCGACGCCCGCCAGCGACGGCAGCCTGCTGGCCGCCCTGGAGAGCTTCGACGAGGACGCCGCGGACCGCGCGGTCGAGGAAAGCCTCGCGCTGCGGCCGCTGGAGCGAACGGTCGAGGAGCTGTTGCTGCCGGCGATCGACAAGCTTGCCTCCGACCCCGATCGCGAGGCCGAGCTCGAGTTCGCCTCGCGCTGGGCGACCGGATGGCTGCACGGCGCTCGCCGCCTCGCCTCCACCGCCTCGCGGCCGGCCGGGATCCTGCTGCTCGACGCGAGCGGCGGCTCCGAGGCCGAGGCGGTTCACGCCCAGGCCCTCGACCTGACGTTGCGCCGCGCCGGCTTCCGCGTTCTCGTCCTCTCCAGCCAGCTCGGCGACGAGCGCCTCGAGCGCGCTCTGCGCGCGCTCGACCCGACCGCGATCGTCGTCTGCGGCCCCGGCGCCGACACCCGAAGCGCCGTGGCGCTGGTCCGCAAGGTCCGCGAGGCCGGCTTCGACGCACCGCTCTTCGGCTTCCGCGCCGGCGGTTTGATCGGCGACGCGATCCCCTCGGCGGGCATCGTGCCGAGCGAGGTCACCGGGATGCTCAACGCCGACCTGCGCCGCCGCGCCGCGCAGGCGTTCGCCTAGCTCCGACCGGCGGAAAGGCTCACACTAGTGCGGGCGATCGAGTCGAGGATGACGTGCGGGCACGTCCCTCGCTGGTGGCATCGCTAGACCGGCTGCCTCGCGCCGTTTTTCATTGTAAAAACCCCAAATTTGGAGGGAAAACCCAAATCCCTCTTGACATCTAGAAATATGTGTGTCTTAATAAAGCGTATTGAGAAACATAGGGGTCACCGGCTGGGGCGGGAATTTACAGCGGGAAAAATCTGAGCCTAAGCGATTGGGATCAGGTCTCCTCTTCGTTTGCGCTCTCAGCGGTTGTGCTCGCGACTCGATCTGCGCATGAGCGCAGGGGACATTCGGCTCGTTCGGCTCGACACTGGCCACATTGCTTACACGGCGTAGCTCAGGGAGGGGACTAAATTGCGTTTCAACTGGCGGTCGATAACAGCGGCGTCTACGGCGGTTGCGGTGGCTGTGCTAGTCATCGCTTTCGCAACCCCCTTCGCGAGCGCGAAGACTGCCGAGTCGAACTGCGACGGCCCTGGATGCGGACCGCTCATCTATCACGAAACGGTCTTTCCGGAAGGCGGAGCTTACCTAACGGTCCAGCACGAACCCCATGTCTACCTGATCTTCTGGGGCTCGAACTGGGAAAAAACCGAATTGGGGACTAGCGTCAAGAAAAAGCTCACGCAGTTCTTTACCGACCTCCCGGAATCCGCCTACCAGGGCATCCTCACGCAGTACTTCGACCACACCGGTCGAATCAGCTCGAAAATGAGCTTCACGCCTTATGTCGATACGCACGTGACGGCTCCCAGCTCGGTAAGCGATGAATCGGTGCTCAAAGAGGCGCTGTCGGCCGCGGAAGAAAAAGGCTGGCCGCTCAACGATCCGAACACCCAGCTCATGGTGGTGCCATCTCCGGGGGCCCAATACGGCTCGTACTCTCAGTGTGGTTGGCACGCCCACCTGACAACCGCCACCTACTCGTTTGTCACCGGTCCAGATGGCCCAAACTGCGAAGGTACGGGGAAAGGCAGCGAAACCGTTCATATCGCGTCGCACGAGTATGCCGAGGCTGCCGTCAATCCACTCGGAAGGACTTGGTCGGGCACGACCGGCCGGCCGGGCGGTCAAAACGAAGAGATATCCGACATCTGCGATCAGTCCTATACCCTGCCCGATGGATTGGTCGCCGCCGGGCTGTGGAGCAACCATCTGCAGGAATGCACGAGTGCCGATCCAAACCCGCCCTTTGTCTACGCCGATTCCGGCGTCGCCAGGGAAGTCACGGATAGCTCGGCCATCCTCGAAGGCACCGTCAATCCCGAGAGCCTGCCGACTACCTATTACTTCGAATACGGCACCACTCCGGCGCTGGGGACGAAAGTCCCCGTCCAGCCGGTCAACGCTGGCGAAGGACGCGCGAACTTGACGGTTACCGCCCAGCTCACGGGTCTCACACCGGAACAGACCTATCATTATCGCTTGATCGCGACCAACGCGACCGGTACCGTCAAAGGCTCCGATAGCCAGTTCACGCCGCAGGCGTGGGAGCGGCAGGAATCGTATCCGCTTTCGGAAGCGGCGGGCTATCACATTCTCGACCTGAGTTGCGCCAGCTCGACGTTTTGTCGTTCAGTGGGATACGAAGAAACGTTTGAAAATAAAGAAAACATCGCTCGGACGGAAGTTTGGCGGGAAGGGAAATGGACGCCGACGCCCATTGAATCTCTGGGCGTTAGCAAAGCCAAGGCGGAGGGTATCTCCTGTGTCGCGAGCGAATGGTGCGTGGTCGTCGGCACGATCGGAGAAGAAACCCCCTGGTCGCAGACGGACCCTGATCGCAACTCTTGGTTCGCCAAAGTCGCGGTGCCATTGCCCAGCGGCGCGGTCCGGGGAAAGCTGCACAGCGTCCATTGCACGAGCAGCAGCTTCTGCATCGCCGTCGGCTCATATCAGACCTCCTCCACGGGGCCGAACAGGCTGCTGATCGAGAAATGGAACGGGACCGAATGGAAAGCCGAAAGCAGCGTACCCCAGCCGGCGGAAGCGGCAGCCCTCCAGGGTGTTTACTGCAGCTCGACAACCGCCTGTCTCGCGGTGGGCGAAAAGACCGAAGGTAGCGTCGTCAAGCCGGTTGCCGTCTCCCTCGAAGCGGGCAAATGGGTGCTGGGAAGCCCGAAAGCGCCGGCCAGTGGCACCTTCGCGATCCTCGAAGACGTCGCCTGCGCCACCTCGACCTCCTGCGTCGCGGTGGGCAGGGCCGACGACGAAGCCGCGCAGGGCTTCGCCGAGAGCCTCTCGGCGGGGAGCTGGAGCATCAAGTCGACCGCGGGAGGACCGCTCTTCGGCGTCTCGTGCAACAGCTCGACCTTCTGCATCGCGGTGGGCGAAACGACCAGCCACGATGCCCAAGCCGAAGCCTGGAACGGCACGCAGTGGAGCGCCAAGAACCCCAAGCTGCTCGAATTCGACGCGGAAAAAGAAACCTCGAGATTGGAAGGAATCTCCTGTCTCAGCGGGCCTACCTGTATGGCGGGCGGGAACACTCAGCTCAGCAGCTTCCCCCCTCATCTGTTGAACATGTGGCTACCGAAAACGCGTCCGGTCGCGGTCACCGGCGAAGCCACGGGCGTGTCGACCTGGAAACCGACCCTTCACGGCACCGTGACGCCAAACGGCAACGCGACCACCTACAGATTCCTCTACGGCACCTCGAAGAGCTACGGATCCGCGGCCCCCGCCGAAGGCGAAGCCAGCGCCGGCAGCGGCAGCTCGCCAGTAGAAGTGAGCCAGCAGCTGCCTCAGCTCGAACAAGGGGTCACCTACCACTACACGCTCGACGCATACAACGGTGAACGTCATATCCGCGGGGAGGACCGGACGTTCACGACTCCGATCGTGCCCCCCGAAGCGACCACGGAAGGCCCCACCGGGGTCGAGGTCGGGCAGCCCGTGCTGCACGCGACGATCAATCCCAAGGGCCGGCAGACCAGCTACCGCTTCCTGATCGGCGAAACGACCGCCTACGGCTCCTTCGTCCCGGCGAGCGGAACGGAAGTCGCCGTCGGCAACGGCACGACGCCGGTGGCCGTGAGCCAGCAGGCTAGCGGCCTCACGCCGGGTCACACCTACCACTACACCGTCGAAGCCAACGATGGCGCGACTGTCAAAGGGGAAGACCACGTCTTCACCCTGCCGCTCTCCACGGCACTTTGCGGCGTCAATCAGGAAACCTGCTCGACGAGCAATAGCTACCAGTCGGGACGATCGCTCAGCGCGAGCCTGAAATCGAGCACCTCCTGGACGCTCAAGGACACCAGTGGCACCACACTTGAGAATTGCGCCAGCTCGCAGCTCTCGGGGGCTCTGACCAGCGCCGGCGGTCCCAACGCGGCGGCGACGTTCGAACTCACGAGCGCGACGTTCGGGAGCTGCACCAGCGAAGTTGCCCCGGTCTCGACGCCCTGGCACGGCTATTTCGCTCGCACCGGCACAGGGACGGGCACCTTCCACGTCTCCGACCTGAAGGTCACGGCGGTCATGTTCGGCGTGACCTGCGGCTACGGTGGGGAAGTCGACTTCGCCTTCACCGGCGGAACCGAAGCCGAACTGGCGGCGAGCAACGCCTCCCTAGCGAAGACCAGCGGCGGGTTCCTCTGCCCTGCCTCGACCAAACTGAGCGCCACCTACAAGCTCAGCGCGCCCGCGCCGGCATACCTGTCGCGACCCTCCTTTGCCGATACGGCGCTTTGCAGCGCTGCCGAGGAACCGTGCCAGGAAGCCCACCGCTACGGCGCTGGCCGGTCGCTCAGCGCTGGATTGACAGCGAGCGGCTTGACGGTTAGCGATGGCAACGGCAACGGGCTGGGCACGTGCGGGACCTCGCAGCTCTCGGGAGCCCTAACCGGCGCCGGCGGGATCGAAAAAACCGTTCCCTTCGAAATCGCGACCGCGACGTTCGGGAGCTGCTCGAGCGAACTCACTCCGCTCTCGACGCCCTGGCACGGCTACTTCGCCCGTGCCCCGGAAACCGGAGCCGGCATCTTCCACCTCTCCGACGTGAGCTTCACGGTGTATGTCTATGGCGTGACCTGCGGCTACGGTGGCGCGGTCGACTTCGCCTTCACCGGCGGAACCGAAGCCGAACTGGCGGCGAGCAACGCCTCCCTAGCGAAGACCAGCGGCGGATTCCTCTGCCCTGCCTCGGTCAAACTGAGCGCCACCTACAAGCTCAGCGCGCCCGCGCCGGCATACGTGTCGCGACCGTGAGCTGAGCCCGCGCGGCCCGAGCGAATGCGCGCGGTGGCGAGAGGTGGTACCGTCGCTAACCAGTCGCCTCCGCCCGGGCCGCTTTGGGCCCGCGGGCCCCTCCCCACCGCCCCGCTGCACAGCTTCTGGGAGACTGGCCGCCGATCAGCCGCGTTCACAACGTCCGTGGGCAGGACAGCTATCGCTCCTACGGGAAACGGCCCCCGGACGGGTGGTCCAGGGGCCGCGTTGGGACTTGGCGCCTCCCGCGGCGCCTTTGTTCGGGTCTACAGGTGGGCGAGCGTCTTCTTCGCCGCTTCGAGGACCACCTTCGGCAGCGGCGCGAAGTCGAGCGCCGGACCGTATTTCTGCCCTCCGGTCATCGCGTAGAGGATGAAATTGCTGAGGTCGGTTTTCTGCGGAGCGCCGTGCGGCACGATGCAGTAGGTGAACGTCGACAGCGGGTAGGCCTTCGAGTACTTCTTCGGCGGCGAGACGATGTGGAGTTCGTTGTTCGCCGGCACCTTTTTCACCATTTCCGCCGCGGCGGAGATGTTCGTCAGGTTCGGGTACTCGAAGTTGCCGGCCGCGTTTTCGAGCGCGGCCGCCTTGAGGCCGGCGGCGATGACGTAGGAAGCGGAGATGTAACCGATCGCTCCGTTCGTCGCCTGGACCACCGAGGTGACGCCGACGTTGCCTTTGCCGCCGACACCGGCGGGGAAGCCGACCGAGGTCGCGAAGCCGATGCTGTTCTTCCACGCTTTGCTTTCCTTCGACAGGTAGTTGGTGAAGGCGTAGGTGTCGCCGGAGCCGTCGCTGCGGTAGACGGGGGTGATCGGCGTGCCCGGGAGATGTGCTTTCGGGTTCAGCTTCGCGATCTTGGGATCGTTCCACTTCGTGATCTTGCCGAAGTAGATGCCGGCGATGACGGAGCCGTTGAGGTTCAGTTTGTTGACGCCTTTGAGGTGAAAGGCGAGGCCGGTGGCGGTCAGCGCCCAGGGAATCTGCACGCAGCCGTTGCAGGCAGCGGCCTGTTCAGGCGTCAGCGGAGCGTCGGAAGCGCCGAAGTCGACTGTGCGGCCGGTGATTTGGGCGATGCCGGCACCCGAGCCGACGGAGCCGTAGGTGATCGTGATGGCGCCGTTGGAACGCGCTTCGAAGCCGCTTTTCCAGTTGCCCATCAGCGGCGCGATCAGCGAGGAGCCCGCGCCGGTGAGGCCGGCGGATGCGGAGGCCACCGAGATGGCCGCCATGCTCGCCAGGGCCAGGACCAGCGCGAGGGAGAAGCCAAACATCCTGTTGCGAATCAAGGTGAATCCTTTCGACTCAGGTTCATTGCGTCTGCTTGCCACAGGCGCTCAACGCCCCCTGGCGAGGTCAGGATCGCGGTGAGTCGAAAGCAAAATGTGTCGATTGTGTGAATAGAGGGACGTTAAAAAGATGTGACAGCCAGAGAGGCTTGTAACGTTTTTGTGAACCCGTTTTTCGACAGTTGTGTCTATTTTGTGAAAATAGTTCTGGACGGGTAGGAAAGGGAGTGCAAGTCCTCTAGGGTGCGCGCGATGAGCACCGCCGCGACCCCGATTCCTGGAGCCGCAACGCCCTCTCCGCGTCCCCGCGACCGGCGGCGTTCCCTCGATCGCTTCGGCGACGCGGCCCTGCGGGCGGTCTGCGTCGGCGCGGCGCTGCTCGCGGTCGTGATCTTGCTCGGGGTCGCCTTCCAGGTCGCGCACGGCGCCAGCCCGGCAATCTCGAAGTTCGGCCTCGGTTTCGTCGCCGCCACCGAATGGCAGCCGAACTTCGACGCTTTCGGCGCGGGCCCGTTCCTCTTCGGCACCCTCATCACGTCGTTCTTCGCGCTCCTTATCGGGAGCCCGATCGCGATCGCGATCGGGCTCTTCCTCAGTCTGCTGGCACCGAGAGGAGTAAGCGGCGTTATCTCGCCGCTGGTCGAAATGCTCGCCGCGATCCCGAGCGTGGTCATCGGCTTCTGGGGGCTGGCCGTCCTAGCGCCGTTCTCGCGGAAGCACCTCGAGCCCTGGCTGCACGAAACGCTTGGCTTCATCCCTCTCTTCGGCCCCCCGCAGACGACCGGCCTGAGCGTGTTCACGGCGAGTCTGATCCTGACGATCATGATCGTGCCGATCGTCTCCTCGATCTCGCGCGATCTCTTCCTCTCGGTGCCGCGCGACCTGCAGGACGGCGCCAGCGCCCTGGGCGCGACGCGCTGGGAGGTGATCCGGGGCGTCGTGCTTCCCAGTACCGCCTCGGGCGTAGTCGCCGCCTCGCTGCTCGGCCTCGGCCGCGCGCTCGGCGAGGCGATCGCGGTGGCTCTGGTGATCGGTGCCGGCGCGGACATCAACAGCTCGCTGTTCAAGACCGGCGACACGCTGGCGGCCCGGATCGCCAACGAGTTCCCGGGCGCGATCACGATGTTGCACAAAGCCTCGCTCTACTACCTGGGCCTGATTCTGCTCGCGATCGGCCTCGCCGCCAACCTGACGGCGCAATGGATCGGGCGCCGCTTCGACTACAGGAAGGCGGTCGCTCGATGAACGAGACGCCCTTCGACCCGGCGGCGCCGCTGCGCCCGACCGGCAACCTGCGCCGCCGGCGGCTGGTCAGCCACGTCGCCGCGTACGGGGCGACGGCCGCCGCCGTCGCCGCGGTCGCGGTGTTGGCGATCGTCGTCTACACGGTCGTCTCCCGCGGCGCGGCAGCGATCAGCCTCGACTTCCTCTTCAAGGGCGAACCCGACGGGATCGGCCCGATGCTGGTCGGCACCGCCGAGATCGTCGCGATCGGGACGCTGATGGCGGCCCCGGTCGGGATCCTGATCGCCGTCTACCTGACCGAGTTCGCCGCCGGCGGCAGAGTCGACCGGTTCGTCCGCTTGACGCTCGACCTGGTCAACGGGCTGCCCTCGATCATCATCGGGCTCTTCGTCTACGGGCTTCTCGTCGACCAGCGCTCGCAGTCGGGCTTCGCCGCCGCGGTGGCGCTGGCGATCCTCATGCTGCCGATCGTCGCCCGCGGAGCCCAGGAGGTCCTCGTCCTCGTTCCCGGCAGCCTGCGCGAAGCCGCCGACGCGCTCGGCGTGAGCCGCTGGCGCTCGGTGCTGACCGTGATCCTGCCCAGCGCCACTGGTGGGATCGTCACGGCGACGATCCTCGCCGTCGCCCGCGCCGCCGGCGAGACCGCTCCGCTGATCCTGGTCGACTCGGTCTGGAGCGGCAACGAAGTCTCGCTCGACCCCTTCGGACCGGTGCCAAACGTCCCGGTGAAGATCTTTCGCCTTTCCGAAGAAGCCAACCCGGAAGCGCTGACCCAGGCCTGGGGGGCTGGTCTCGTGCTGCTCTCCTTCATCATGCTCGCGGGGCTCGGGGCGCGGGCGCTGCTCGCGCGCGGCAAGCGGAGGATGGCCGGATGAACTGGACGAGGCAGGAGCCACCGGATGTCGCGGCCGCGCCACAGCCCGCGACGCCCTCGCGGGTGCGGATCCAGAGCGGGACGCCGGCCGATCCCGGGATGGAGGCGGGGCGTCGCCGCGAGCCGGTCGTCGAGTCGGTCTTCGACGTCGACGACGTCTCCGTCTTCTACGGCGCCAAGCAGGCTCTCGCTGGAGTCAGCCTGCGCATCCCGCGCAGCCGGATCACCGCGCTGATCGGGCCTTCGGGCTGCGGCAAGTCGACCTTCATCCGCAGCCTCAACCGGATGAACGACTCGGTCGCGGGGTTCCGGCTGCGGGGCGAGGTCCGCTACCACGGCCACGACGTCTACGCCAGTGACGTCGACCAGGTCGAGGTGCGGCGCCGGATCGGGATGGTCTTCCAGAAGCCGAACCCCTTCCCCAAGTCGATCTACGACAACGTCGCCTGGGCACCGCGCAACCTCGGCCTCAAGCGCGACCTCGACGAGCGAGTCGAGCGGGCCCTGCGCGGGGCGGCGCTCTGGGACGAGGTCAAGGACCGGCTGCGCGCCAGCGCGCTCGGCCTCTCCGGCGGCCAGCAGCAGCGGCTCTGCATCGCGCGGGCGATCGCGATCGAACCCGACGTGCTGCTGCTCGACGAGCCGGCCTCGGCGCTCGATCCGATCGCGACAGCCTCGATCGAGGACCTGATGCACAGCCTCAAGGGCCGCTTCACGATCGTGATCGTTACCCACAACATGCAGCAAGCGGCCAGGGTCGCCGACCGCACCGCCTTCTTCGGGCTCGAGACGGGCGGAGGCGGCGAACCGACCGGCACGCTGATCGAGTACGCGGCGACCGAGACGATCTTCAACGCCCCGGCCGACCCGCGTACGCGCGACTACGTCACCGGCCGCTTCGGCTGACCCCGGAGACGTGCCGGTGGTTGGCTACCCATATGGACCGCTAACTACCGGCACGTCTAGCGCCTGAGGATCGCGTCGCTCGGCACCTGGGCCAGCAGGGGCTGGCCGCACTGCCAGCAGAAGGTCGCGCCGGTGCTGTGCGGGGCGCCGCAGGAGGCGCAGGAGCCGGCGGTGCCGGTCTGCTCCATGCGCACGATCCGTTCGATCTCGCTGAGCTCGGCGTCGGCGTCCTGCAGGGCGACCGCCCGCTTGACCAGGACCTCGACGTCGATACGGTTGCGCACCGCCATCTCGTAAACGAGGCCGCCGAGGTCCCATTGCAGCTCGGCGACGCGGGCGACGAGCTGGTCGCGCCGGCGTTCGAGGTCGACGGTCAGCTCGTGCGGGGCCGCGCTCGGGACGATCGCGGTCGCGTCGTTGACGCTGGCGGGGGTCGATTTGCGGAAGGGGATCCTCATCTCATTCTCCGAAGAATTCGCCGGTGAATTCACCGTTTTTGCATCCCGCGCCGCTGCCGCACTTGTCGCCGACCTGGGCGGTTGGCGGCGCCAGTTTGACTTTGGGGTGGAGCACGTCCGCGGCCCCTTCGCCCGATTCGGCCGCGGCCTTGGCCTTGGCGGCGGCCTTCTTGTCGGACTTCGAGCTCTTCTTGGCGCCGGGCGCTTTCCTCCCGGCGGATGCCGTCGAACTTTCAGTTTGACCACCGGCGGGGACCGTGATCACTTGCGCCGGGGCGGCCGCGGTGCTCCCACCCGCGTCGTTGCCCGAGCGCCCGATCAGCACGCCGACGCCCATCGCGAGGAGCAGCGTGCCGACGCTCGCGATCAGGGCGGCGTTGGGAGAGACGCGGCGCCGCTTGGGCGGGGGTGGGGGAGAGACCGCGGTGGGGCGCTTCATCGCGTCCATGAAGGTGACCGCGTCCATGAAGGGCAGGCGCGGGTCGCCACAGCGCTGCCCGCAGTTCAGGCAGTAGCGCTGATCGGAGGCGACCGGGTGCCCGCAGGACGGGCACTGCTCCCCGGTCGCGGCGACCAGCGAATGGTGGACGGCTGTCGCCGGACCGGGAGGCCGCGGTGTCTGGGGCGCGTTCAGGGCGTGGGTCGGGTCCATTTTGCTGTGCTGGGAGGGTGTGCCACCGCAGCCTGCTCCTGGCTGACTTTGTCTTTCCGGTGCCTCCGCATCCGAAAAGGCGAACTCAGCGAGGTTGAGACGTATCGTCACTCTCGTTGCGCCGGGAGTTGTTTACGTGTTGTGAAAAACAAGTCGCTGTCCTGAGTGGCTCTTCACATTTGAGTCACATTTCGAGTCCAATATGGAGTGACACTGTTCGCGGTGTCTGTCATCGGTGGCGACGACGGTCTTGGCGCGGCAGGCGCCGCCAGCTGCGCGAGCTGCGGCTTGCGGCTGGCGGCCGGCCAGCGCTACTGCCTGAGCTGCGGCGAGCGCCGCGGTGCGCTGCCACCCAGGGTGGCAGCGTGGCTCTCGATCGTGCCCGCGGACGGCGAGGGAGCCGCAAGCGAAGCGCATGGGGAAGACCCGCCGGTCGCGGCGGGGGCGACGGCCACCGACTTGGCCGACAAGGACGAGGAGGAGTCGCTCAGCCGCTACATGCCCGAGCCGCGCGCGGCCGCGATCGCCGTGATGGCGTTGCTCGCCTTCGGCGTCGTCGTCGGGGCCGCGACGGGGCCGGTCGCCCGCAGCGCCGGGCTCGGTCCGATCGTCGTCGTCAACGAACCGGCACCTGTCGAAGAAGCGGTCGAACCGGTCGAAGGAGAAACGGAAGCGGCGACACCGGAGCCGGTTGCGGCCGCCTCTGGCGAAGAAGAAGTCTCGCTGGTGCCGACCGGCTCCGAAGCAGCCGGATCGCTGCCGAAGGCGACGAGGAAACCGCCCCTCGAACTGCCCGAAGAAGAAGTCCTGCCGCCAATCGACCATGTGTTCGCGATCGTCCTCGGCGACAACGGCTTCGAAACGGCGTTCGGCGAGAGCTCGCCCGCTCCCTACCTGGCGAAGACGCTGACCGAAAAAGGCGAGCTGCTGAACAACTACTACGCGGTGACGCAGGGCGACCTTGCCAACGAGGTCGCCCTGGTCAGCGGCCAGGGACCGACCCCCGCGACCGCGGCCAACTGCCCGGAACGCACGGACGTCACCCCCGGCACGCTCGACCCGCTCTCCGGCCAGGCCCAGGGCGACGGCTGCGTCTACCCCGCGGAAGCCGAGGCTCTACCCGACCTGCTTGCCGCGTCCCAGAAGACGTGGAAGGTCTATGCCGGCGATCCGCATCCCGAATGGCGCAACCCGTTTTCCTACTTCCACTCGCTGATCGACGGGCCGCGCTGCGCCGACTGCGAAGCGAGCCTCGATCAACTGGGCCTCGACCTCGCCAAAGAGGAGGACACGGCCGCCTTCTCCTACATCGTTCCCGGCGCCTGCGAAGACGGCGGCGAAGTCCCCTGCGAAGAAGGCAAGCCGGCCGGCCTGGCGGCGGCGCAGCCGTTCCTCGAAAGGGTGGTGCCCGAGATCGAAGCCTCCGAGGCCTACAAGAAAGGCGGCCTGATCGCGATCACCTTCGCCCAGGCGCCGCCGAGCGTCGTCGAACCGGATTCGAGCGCCTGCTGCGCGACCCCCGCTTACGCGAACCTGCCCGCCCCGCCCCAAGCGCCGCCCAGCAACTCCCCCGTCAAAGAGACCGGTGGGGGCGGCCGGGTGGGTATGTTGCTGCTCTCGCCCTTCGTCGAACCTGGCTCGGTCAACGAAACCGGCTACTACAACCACTTCTCCTTCCTGCTCAGCGTCGAGGAACTGTTCGGGCTGGCGCCGCCGCTCGGCTACGCGGCCGACCCGGCGCTGACCGCCTTCGACAGCTCGGTCTTCAACCTCGACGAATAGGAGACGCGTGAACCCGAAATGCCGTCAACGAAACCCCCTGCATGTAGTCTCCTGGCCATGCCTCTAGATCAGAGCAAGATGGGCCAGGTCGTGACCGCGCAGATGGAGGCGCTCGAAGCCGATTACGGCGACGACTGCCAGATCGGCGACGTCTGCACGATCGTCGAGGTGGTCGGCCCGCACGGGTCGCACGTGCGGGTACGGACCAGCGACATGCGCCCCCATATGGCCCTCGGGCTGATCCGGATGGCCGAGCACGCGATGCTCGGCAATCTCGGCAGCGGCGAGTAGGCGCTACCGCTCAGCGGTCGCCGACTATCCTCAGCCGTTATGGGCGAGGGGATCCCGAAGACCGTGGTGATGAAGTTCGGCGGCACCTCCGTCGCCGGCGCCGAGCAGATCAAGCGCGCGGCGCGGCGGATCGTCGCCTCCCGCGAGGCCGGCAGCCGCGTCGTCGCGGTGCTTTCGGCGCGCGGCAAGACGACCGACCAGCTCGTCGCCGACGCGCTCGAGATCTCCGAGCGTCCCGAGCCGCGCGAGATGGACATGCTGCTATCGACCGGCGAGCGGATCTCCTGCGCGCTCTGCGCGATGGCGATCCACGACATGGGGCACAAGGCGATCTCGCTGACCGGCTCGCAGGCGGGGATCGTCACCGACTCCTCGCACACCAAGGCGCGGATCATCGACGTCAAAGCCGAGCGCATCCAGGCGGCGCTGGAGGAGGACCGGATCGTGCTCGTCGCCGGCTTCCAGGGGGTCTCGACCGAGAGCCGCGACGTGACCACGCTCGGCCGCGGCGGCTCCGACACGACCGCGGTGGCGCTGGCCGCCGCGCTCGCCGCCGACGTCTGCGAGATCTACACCGACGTCGCCGGCGTCTTCAGCGCCGACCCGCGCATCGTCCCCGACGCCCGCAAGCTCGCGGTCGCGACCTTCGAGGAGATGCTCGAGATGGCGGCCTCGGGCGCCCGCGTCCTGCAGCTGCGCTCGGTCGAGTACGCGCGCAACCACGGCGTTCGTATCCACTGCCGAAGCAGCTTCGAGGACGGCCCCGGTACCCTCGTGCTCAGCGAGGACGAGAGCGAGCAGGAGACCGTGGAGAACCCCTTCGTCACAGCAGTCACCCACACCGCCGACGAGGCGCGCGTGACTCTGGTCGGGATTCGCGACGAGCCGGGCGTCGCCGGCGAGATCTTCAAGGCGCTCGCCGACGCCGGCATCAACGTCGACGTGATCATCCAGAACGAGCCGGTCGGCGACGACGAGCTGGCCGACCTCTCCTTCACGATCGACAGCTCCGAGCTGCGCACCGCGGTTGACGCGATCGAGGCGCTCGGCGGGGTGAGCGAGGGCCTGCGCACCGACGAGCACATCGGCAAGGTCTCGATCATCGGCGCCGGCATGCGCTCGCACCCCGGCGTCGCCGCCAAGGTCTTCGAGGTCCTCGGCGCCGAGAAGATCAACATCGAGATGATCTCCACCTCGCCGATCAAGATCTCCTGCGTCATCGCCGCCGACCGTGTCCCCGACGCGGTGCGGGCGCTGCACACCGCCTTCGAGCTGGGCGCCGACGCGGTGCGTGCCGAAGAACCCGAAGGGGCCGAACACCGCCCCACTGTAAGCAGCTGATTCGCGGTCAGGGACGGAGGCTTCTAGCCGCGGGTCCTGTCGTTGGGGTGGGGGTGTCCGGCTTCGCGCTGGGTTTTTCGCCTGGAGAGTCAGGGCGAAAAACGAGACGCCGCGCTGCGCCGGACACCCCCACCCCAACGCCACCCGCGGAGGGGAGTTGCCTCCAGATCGCGAACAGCCGCTTCAGGGTCGAGAAGCTTCCCGCAAAGGGACGGGGCGCCGAGTTTGTCGAGCTTCTCGACCCTGGGCCGCTAATTGACGAGATCTCTCGCGGCGGGTGGCGCCGTAGGGGGAACCGCCCTGAGGACGCTTTAGCGACCGGAAGGGCGGTGGGCCCCTGCGGCGACAGGACCCGCCGTGCGACAACCTCGTCATACTCGGGCCGTGGGCGACAACGGCTACAGAGTCGGAGTCCTCGGCGCGACCGGGGCGGTTGGGTCGACGATTCTGCAGATCCTCGCCGAGCGGGAGTTCCCGGCCTCCGAAGTCGTCGCCTTCGCCTCCGAGCGCTCGGCCGGCAAGGAGATCGAGTGGAACGACTCGGTGCTGAGCTGCCGGCCGTTGAGCGACGAGACGATCCAGGGGCTCGATGTCGTGCTCTCCTCGGCCGGCGGCGCTGTCAGCTCCGAGTGGGCGCCGCGGCTGGTCGAGGCAGGCGCCGTGGTCGTCGACAACACCAGCTACTGGCGCATGCACGAGGACGTGCCGCTGGTCGTCGCCGGGGTGAACCCGGAGGCGGCCGCCGGCCATAGGGGCATCGTCGCCAACCCGAACTGCACGACGATGGTCGCGATGATGGCGCTGGCGCCGATCCACCGCGCGGTGGGCCTGGAGCGGATCGTCGTCTCCAGCTACCAGGCCGTCTCGGGGACCGGGCAGCGCGCGATCGAGGAGCTGCTGGCCCAGTCGCGCGCGGTGCTGGACGGCGAGGAGCCGGCGGCGCCGCGGGTCTACCCCCACCGGATCGCCTTCAACGTCCTGCCCCAGGTCGAGGTCTTCAAGGAGGGCGACGACTACACGACCGAGGAGCGCAAGGTGATGGCCGAGACCCGCAAGATCCTCGGCGTCGGCGAGGAGCTGTCGATCTCCGCCACCTGCGCCCGGGTGCCGGTCGTCAGCGGCCACTCGGAGTCGCTCAACGTACGCACGGCTGAGGACCTCTCGCCGGACGATTGCCGGGCGCTACTGCGCGAGGCGCCGGGAGTGGTCGTCGTCGATGACCCCGCCGACGGCGCCTACCCGATGGCGATCGACGCCGCCGGCCGCGACGAGGTCCTCGTCGGTCGCGTGCGCCGCGATCCCGACGAGGAGCGCACGCTCAACCTCTGGGTCGCCGGCGACAATCTGCGCAAGGGCGCCGCGACCAACGCCGTGCAAGTCGCCGAGCTGCTGATCGAGCAAGGACTTCTGGGCTGATTTAAGGGTTAAATTCCCCCATGTCGTGGGGGATATTCCCCCACGACATGGGGAATTTGTCCGGCCTCGTCGAGCACGGTGGGCACCCCTGCCCAGTACGTCACGCCCGACGATCCGACTGAGCTGGCGGGCGCCCGGCGCGACCCGGTGGCTTTTGTAGGCCGTTTCGACGGTCCCGTGGTCTTCGACGACGTCCAGCGCGCGCCGGAGATCTTCAGGCCGATCAAGGCGGTAGTGGATCGCGATCGCCGGCCGGGGCGGTTCCTGCTATCTGGCGCTCTTGGAGCGCGTCTTCCTGGTTCGTCGCCTTGCCTGCCTCTTGGCACAACCGTCTCGGTCCCCGCCTGGTCAAGGCGCCAAAGCTCCTGATCGCCATGGAGCTGGTCAAGGCGGCGACGCTCGCCGGGCTGGGAACCGAGGTGCTGCACTATCGCACCAGCAAGGGCGCCGAGATCGACTTCCTCGTTGAAGCCGGCGACGGACGAGTCGCCGGAGTCGTCGTCCCCTTCGGCGAGCGCCTCGCCGCCTGGCCGGTCTCGACTCTGTGGGCGTGAGATGTTTTGTCTGCTACAGTCGAAGACATGCTGGAGCCGGGAGACCGGGCGCGGATCGATCGTCTCGAGAGACGCGTCTACCAACTGGAACGTGCGAGCTGGAAGCGCGCGGATTTCGCATTCCGCGTGACGATGTACGGCTTCAGCCTCGCGATCGTCATCCTGGCTGTCGTCTCGATCGTCCTGAGCGCCTCGCATCCAGGACACTGAGCATCCGCGCCCAGCGGTCCTCTAGGTTCCGTTCACGATGAACCTCGGGTTCGGCGACGCGGTGCTGATCTTCGGTGGGCTGCTGACGGTGGTCGCGGCGCTCTCGGGGGTGATGCGGGGAACGGTCCTCTCGGCCTCGGTCCTCTCGGTCGCGCTGGGCATCCTGCTCGCCGCGGTCGGGGTGGTCGAAGTCGAAGCCAGCGATCAGGCGATCGTCGAGCTGGTCGAGCTGGCGCTGATCCTCACCCTCTTCTCCGACGGGATGTTCGTCGAGCGCGAGCTGCTGCGGGCGCACTGGAGCCCGGTGGCACGGGCGCTCGTGATCGCGATGCCGATCACGGTGGCGCTTCTGGGGCTCGCGGCGAAGGCGTTCTTCCCGCAGCTGAGCTGGGCCGAGGCACTGCTGCTCGCCGCGGTACTTTCCCCGACCGACCCGGTCGTCACCTCGGCGGTCGTCACGTCTCGCGTCGTCCCGGCATCCGTCCGCCACACGCTCAACCTCGAGTCGGGGCTGAACGACGGCTTGGCGCTGCCCTTCGTGCTCTTCTTCCTCGTCCTCGCCACGCCTGGGGGGGACGCCGGGACCGAAGCGGCGAAGCTGCTCGGCGAGGCGCTCTTCGGGGCCGCGGTCGGGGTGGCGCTCGGCGCGCTCGGCGGCCGCCTGCACCACTACCTGCCGGGCGGCGGGCTGACCGCGCGCTACGAGGGCATCTACGCGGTCGGCTTCGCCCTCGTCGCC
>Ga0207677_10000465_pt1 | contig 27000 bp, 22 predicted proteins | sample KBSMisM42_FD_184311 | JGI IMG/M metagenome (GOLD analysis project Ga0207677, IMG submission 184311) | Miscanthus rhizosphere microbial communities from Kellogg Biological Station, Michigan, USA - KBS Miscanthus M4-2 (SPAdes) (version 2) | ecosystem: Host-associated > Plants > Roots >...
CGCCGGCGCTCATCGTCACCGAGTAGCGGGCGTTTTGGCCGGCATAGGCGATCGCGACTTTCTGGGTTGTGCCTTCGGCGGTGGCGGTCGGGGTGATCGAGCCGGTGAGGTCGGCGAATTCGTAGGAGGTGAATTTGACCGACCCAGAGCCTTCTGTAGCGGAGAACAAGATGGTGTAGGTGCCGGTAGTTGGAAGCGCGGAGGTTTCGATGAAGCCAGCTTTCACGAAGCTTCCCGAAGCTAGCTGGGTCCCGGACGGGCTCCAAATCGACACGCTGCCTTTCGTGACCGTGCCTTCCGAGAAGGACATCGATATTCGCTGCCCGGCTTTGGCGTCGACCAGTCGCAGGGCTACTTTTTCGGCCGGCAGTTCAATTGATTTCGATTCCCCAAGGGAGAACCTCCCGGTCGAAGCGACTTTCGACACCGTCGTTCCGCTCGGCGGGACGAAGAGATCGGGGCCGACGCTCGCCCCCATCGGGGTCGCCACCGCGACCGGTCCACCAAGACCCCAGGTGGGAACCTTGAATTTGATCGCGGTCGATTCGCTTGAGGTCAATTCAGGCCTCGCCTGATTGACGGTCACGACGTCAGAGGCCGCGGCAGCTTCGAAGTTCGAGCCCGAGATCGTGACTTCTTCTCCAGCCGCAGCAAGAGTCGGCGAGATCGAGGAGATTTTCGGAGCCGAGGATTCGACGACCGTGAAGACTTCGGAGCTCGTCAGCGGACCTTCTTCGCCGACGGCGACCGTCACCGACCCGGTCGTCGCGCCAGACGGCACTTTGACCGTTAGCGAGGTGGCGGTAGATGCGCTCACCGTCGCGGCGGTGCCATTGAATTTGACCGTGTTCGAGGATGGGGTCGCTGAGAATCCCGTCCCTTCAATCGTCACCGTCGTCCCGATTTCGCCTCTGGTCGGCGTCAGCTGGACGATCGACAGTTTCGAGGTAGCGTGGCGGGCGATCGAGAGCAGGTTTCCCGCTGCGTCCCAGCTGTATTCGGCGGTGCTCCCTTCGGGGTCAATCGCGGCCTTAAGTCGCCCGTCGGAATCGTGGAGGAAGCGGAAGGCGTTTTCAGGAGGAGAGGAGAGCGCGGTTGAAGGAGACAGCACGCTGACGATCGCCAAGAACATCGAAGCAAGAGCTACCGACGCGCGCCGCGCGGAGGCTGTGCCCAACTTGCCCAGCGCCAATCGCTCCTGCCCCAAATCGCCCTCCATACGCCCTGCCTTTCTCGTGTAACGAAATAGATGTCTTTCGGAATGCGTCGAGTACCCTAACGGCATCAGCGGTCATCTGTAAAGGGGAAATTGAGAGATGGACGCTGTAATTTTTTCTGAGTGTCATCAGTGGAATTAGGTCCACCATGAAGATGCGCCAGATTTATCTGAAACCTGATCCAGCAAGAATCAGGGGCATCGCCGGAGTTCGGGACTCCTCTTACAACCGGGCAGTCGCCACGTAGCAGCTTTCTGATTTGACTCCCAGCTCGTCAGCGATGTTTGCGATCAAGTCAGCATCTTGCAGGACCTTCAGGTGGTATTCGACCAGGCGAATGCCCATCCCGAATGTCTCTGCTAGCTCTTGCTCGCTCGTCGTCTTCCCGTTGCCTCGGTCGATGAGGAACGTGAAGAGCTCAAGACGACCGCGGTGCGAAAGCGCTCGCTGGACCAATGAGTGCGACGGGTCTACTCGTTTTAGCTTGTCGCTCATGAGACTAATTCCGGAGCTTCGAGCGGGAACTCTGGAAGGCCGGACTGGTTCCCGCTCGATGCTCCTGGAGAGTCAAAAGTGCAACTCGTTGGTCGGGCCGCAATTTGACTGTTTGAGAGTTTCAGATCGAACTTAGCTTGTCTATCGTTATTTCTTAAGTGCGGAATTTGTTCACTTCTCAGATTTTTCTAGGAGAGCCGTAACCGGTATTGGGTCGTCCTGATCGGCTTCGCTCGAAGCCGATCAGCGACGCCACCATTGGGATGCCCGGCTCCCCGGACTTCGCCAGGCGCTTGGCGTTCGCCGCCTGGATCGCCAGCAACCCCTTGTCTCCCTTGCTCAGGCAGGCGGCCACTTCGGATGGGCCTCGGTTGTCGAGGGAAAGGCAATCCCAGATCAGCTGCACGGTCTCGTCGTTCTCCATCTTCCGGGACCGAAACGAGGCAAGTGTCTCGACAGTGGTTGATTGGATGATCAGACCAATGACGTCTCGACGCTGCCTCGGCGTCATCGCCTCGTAGTCCTTGGAGCTGATACAGGGCAGGTTCACCGCCCGGTAGAAGTGCTTGTTCGTGTTGCGGACATCTTCGATCCCGGCTTTTTCGATGCGCCCGTAGCCATACAGGTAACGGAAGTGGTCGCTGAGAGCCTTGAGCTCGACGCCGATCATTCGCGCGACATCGCTCACGCCGATCTTGCCCTCGGCGAGAACCTCCAGCGCATCGACCCGGATGCGGTTACCGGCCGCGTAGGCCAAACCATCTGCAACTCCCTTGGTCCAATCAGCAGCTGGTGCGCGCATATGGCCTCTCGCGATTTCGAGGGCTGAGGCGTGCTCGGCGTCCGGCATGTACGGCCGGTTTCGTTCAAAGCCGGTCACGGAAATGATCCCGGTGGTCCCGGTTTCACCAAATTTCGCGAGCCGGTGGGCGTTTGCAACCTTGATGTCCACGAGCTGCTCGTAGATGCCGAGCACGTACTCCTGCACTTCGAGCTTCCCGCGAGGATCGACGAGCAGGTAGCGGCGGATGGCGCGGGCGTGTTTGTCATCGTCGAACCGGCCGGCACGCAGGGCGGCCAGCGTCTCGGCGATAGTCGCCTGGGTGACGATGCCGAGCGAGTCCCGGCGTTCAACCGGCAGCATGCCGCGGAATTCCTCATCGCTGATGTGCGGAAGCATGACCGCGCGGTAGAAGTGCTCGTTTGCATTCCCGGCAGGACCGGTTCCCATGTATTCGATGCAGCCGTGCTCGTAGAGGCCTTTGATGTGCCCGCTGAGACGGTTGACGCTGATCCCGATGATCGCCGCGATTTCGGAGACGTTGGTTTTCCCTTCGGCGAGGATGGCGAGTGCCTCAAGCCTGATCCAGTGGCCAAAGGCGTAGGCGATCGCGTCGGCGATCTCCCGCTTCTTTCGTTCTGCGACCGGAACGCGGATACCCGCTCGCGGCATTGACGATCCCCCCTGACGATCAGGTCGTTGGGCAGTAACGAGCGCCCGGGAGCCTATGGGCTTTTGGAAGCAGAGGCTTAGCACGCTCGTTTCTTTCCCACTACTCAGATTTTTCTTACCATCTTTCTCCCGCCCCAGCGCAGCGCTGGGGCCTTAGCGGGAGGAGGTGAGCGGGATGAAGATCGCGCCAGTCGCGACTGTTCTGCCGAGCGTAACCGTGAAGCACCGCTAGGCGGCAAACGGCCGCCCGCCTCCGTGGCGGGAGCGGGCGGCCGGTCATTTAGCGCCGTCGGCAAAGCTGGCCGCTGCACCAAAGCGCCTAAGGCAATTGAATTCCCCACGCGAATGGCGGACTGCAACGCGCGGCCCCCTCTCCTCTATCCATTGACTTGTTTTGTGCTCTCTTTTCCTAGCGTACTTCGTTCTTTTTATAAGTGCAAACGTCCGCGGACAGGCAGCGTGCCGTCCGTGCCTCGAGCCCGCTACGACACTCCACCGCCTGAACTCGTACGTCTAGGCGCTGCCTTGAAGGCACTACGAGAGGAACGAGGTCTTAAGCAGATCGAGGTAGCCAGCGGAGCTGGCATGACCGAGAGCCAGGTCAGCGACATCGAGCGCGGCAAGAACAATCCCGGCTGGCTGCTCCTGATTAGGCTCTTGGTTGACGGCCTCAACGCAAGTCCACGCGATCTCGCTGTTGCCTATGAAGAGGCCGGGGAGAACAACGGGTCCTAGCGGTCTAAAGCTCGGCCCTCCGGCAAGCAGACTCGCTCAGACCGGATCAAGCCTCACCACGACCCGCGAAGGCAGGCAAAACTCAAGGGCGCCTTGGCCTTGGGCTGTATCACCGACGCGAAGAACCTCAACGTCCTCGGGGTCGAGAACCACTCCCTGGCTGCCGGCGATCACGAGATTGACCGCGCGGTTGTCGGGGGGCAGCGTCTCGACCCGGTCGAGCTCGCCCTCGAGCACGCAGCCGACGAAGCTGCCGTGGACGTTGACGAGCGCCCTGACTCGCTTCCCAAGCAAGCCCTGCAGTACGCGAAGCGCCTCGTCGAAACCGATCGCCAGGTCGTCGCCCATACCTTGAGAATGCGTGAGTGTCACGAACTCTCCCCCTCTTCATCGAGCATCCTCCTGACGCGAGCCCGGCCCTCGTTCAAGCGTCGATTGACCTTGGCGTAGGTCCAGCCACGCAGGTCGCCGATCTCCCGATAGCTGAAGCCGAGCCCGAAGAGAATCAGCGCGTCGCGCTCGTCCGGAGCTAGACCCTCGATCGCCGCAAGCGCCCGCTCGGTCTCCTCGGTGCGCTCGGCGTCCTCGGCGGGGTCGCCTCGTCCAATCTGGCCCGCCTCTACCCCTTCGAGGTCTACTCGACGGTCCTCTCGCCGCCTGCGCCGTCGACGCGCGATTTCCCAGGCACAACGCTTGGCAACGAGCAGCATCCAGCGCAGCGCGTCCTCCGTTTCGGTCGGTCCCGCGTAGAAGCGCAGGAACTGCACGCAAGCATCGGCAAGAGCGTCCTCGGCATCCTGCGATCGCTCGGAATGGAAACGGACGTGGCGCAGCAGCATCGCCCGCCTTGCGAGCAGTAGGCACTCGAGGGTCTGCGCTCGGCGCGCAGAGTCCTCTTCACGGTGCTCATGTGGCTGGGAGGCCATGCGGCCCCCGCGCACGCGAAGCGTGCGACCATCCGGGCCGTCTGGCCTCCCAGCCTCTCGGCCCTACTCAGCGGACGATGTGCAGCGCGCGCTCCGCCGCCCGCGCCCGCTCCTTGCCGAGCCGCTGCTGGATGCGCAGGAGACGTTGCTCGGCGAGACGCCGCTCGCGGCGCCGGTCTGCGTCGCCTGCTTTGGGTCCGAGTGGGTGGCCGCTAGGCGAGGTAATGCCGTAACGCTGGCGGTAGGAATGGATCACGTCAATGCCCTCGTTCCAGGCCAGCGCCTTGACCGGATCGCTCGGGCGCGGCCCCAGGGCCTCCAGCGTCATCTGCGAGGGCCGTAGGCGCTCCGATGCGACCTCGCGACGATGCAGCTGGATCATTCGCTCCTCGATCAGGGTCAGCTCTAGCCGACTGCTGGCACTATCCGCAACGGGAGAGGGTTCGGCAACTACTTCCATCGCCAGCTTGTCGCGCTCGGCTTCGAGCCGCGCCAGCTGACGCTTGCCGTGGCGGGCAATGCTCTCGATCCTCGCAAGCTCCTCGCGATCGGGACGCCGCTGCGATCGCAGCGCGTCGAGCTCCGTTTCCATCGCGGCGACGCGCTCGGTGCCGGTGGCGATTCGCTGCTCAAGGCAGGCAAGGCGCTTGGCCTGCGGTGAGGACTCCTGCTCGCCCGAGAGACGACGCTCCAGCTCCACTCGCCGACGCGCCAGCTCCTCGGGAGCGAGCGCTTCAAGCTCCTTGCGGATGTGAACCTGTGCGGCGGCGAACTCCTCGGCCACCCGCTCGGAGCCAACCCGCAGATCGTGGGCGGGGTCCTCGACCTCGCGCTTGGCCGGGCCGAGGTCAGCATCGATCAGCTCCTCTGCGGCAACGCCGTAGGCGATCGTGTGCCCGCGCGACCGGGAGACGGCGACGACGAAGTCCTCGCGGCTGATGCCGGCATCGAGAAACGCGAAGGCCGACTCGAAGGTCTTGGACTCTGCCGCGTAGGTGGTGATCGCGTAGCCGTGCTGGATCGGCGGCTCACCATTGGGGGTGCGCTTCTCCAGGTACTCGCGTTCGAGGATCGCTCCCCGCTCGGCATCGCCGACCCGGCGCAGGAGGAGCCTGCCCTCGGCACCGTCGACGCCGATCACATCCCAGCGCTCGCGATTTGAGACCTCGGGCGTGTTGACGCGGGTGATGATCCGATCGCCCACGTTGAACTCCTGCCCCGCGACCGTCAGCCCTTCGCCCAGTTCGCCGCTCTCGCGCCGAAGCTCGCGCGCGCGCTCGTTCAGCGCGGCGACATCCCAGTTGCGGCGCGCAATCATCACCGCGTCCTCACCGACGGAAAAGCGCCGGTGCCAGTCGAGCACCTGCGCATTAAGCGCCTCGTCGAGAGTGTCGGCGATCACGAGACGTTCGCGAGCATGCAGAACGTCGAGCGCGTCAGAGCCGCGCCCTTCATGGGCCAACTCGACAACGCGGCGGTCCAATGGGTCGCGCTGGCGGCGGATTTCGCGCAAGAGGATCGGCTCGAGCTCATCGGTCAGGTGCCCGTACAGCCCGCCAGGGCCGACCGCCCCGATCTGGTTTGGATCGCCGATCAGTACCAACTTTCCGCCGCACCCCTCGACCAGCCTCACCAACGCGGCGAGGTCGGGAGTGGGCGTGGTGCTCGCCTCATCGAGAACGATCACAACTCCTCCGGGCAGCGGTGGAAGCCCTCGTTCGGCGCGCTCTGCCGTGCGGATCAAGAGCGAGGTGACCGAGGTGGAGGGAACCCCTACCTCCTCTAGCTCGCCGGAGGCGCTACGAGCGGTGGCGACCCCAATGCCGCGATAGCGGCCAGCCGACCAGACCTCTGCCGCCACCGCCAGGGCCGTGGTCTTGCCGGCACCGGGCAGGGCCGCCACGGCGACGATCCGCTCTCCCCCCGTGGTGAGCCGGCGCACCATCTCCGCCTGCTCGGCGCTGAGGCGAGAGTGGCGGGCCAACACCGCCGCCAAGGTTGGCTCGTCGACCCGGCCCGCACTGGCCTTTTGGCCCTCGCGGGCGCTGCGAAGGACCTCCTGCTCGAGCCCCCAGAGACGAACGGTCGTGTAGTAGGTGGAGGCAAGCGGCTCGGCGCCCTGGTGGATCTCGACAAGCCGCTCGCTGCGGAGGAGCTGGGCGAGGGCCGTCTCCAAGGTCCCGCCGTCGGCGCCCTCGGGCAGCCGGGTGGCAAGCGCGCAGAGCAGGTCGCGGCGGTCGAAATGAGAGTGACGAGCCTCAAGCTCGCCGAGTGCCGCATCAAGATCGGCGGGGGCGATTCCGCGAGGCTCCCGGGCCTTGCCCGTTAGCGCCAGGCGCTCGATCGCCCCGGGGGTGAGGTCGAACTCCGCCGCGCGGGCAACCCACTCGGCTCGCTGGGTATCGGGGTCAACGCCGTAGTCCTTGGCTTCGCGAGTGCGATATGCGGCGACCGCCGCAGCGGCGGGCGAGCTGACACCTCGCTCGGCCATCGCCGCCAAGATCTCTGCGCGCCGCTGGGAGAAATGCTCGATCACCGGCCGCCCGATCGCCGCCAGGTCGGCATAGCCGTTGTGGGGCTCTGTCCACTGCATCCCAAGCTCTCGTGTCACGGCGGCTCGCAGGGCCGCCTGGTAGACATGGCCCGCCGCCTTTGCCTCGCGTAGAAGCGGCGAGCTTCGCTTCGGGTTGGCGAGGCTGAGCCACCGCCCGTCCGAGGCAGCACGGGTCAAGTTGGAGACGAGCAGGTGAGTGTGCAGCGCCGGATCGCCAGCACGCGAGCTTCTGTGCAAGAAGGCCATGCCGACGAAGCCGCAGCCGGGCTCAAGCTGGTTTCCCCCTCCGCCTCGCGCGACCCAGCACGCCGTGCGCTCCAGGTAGGCAAGACCTTCGGCGACAGCGGTTTTGTGAGCGCGCAGGAGGGCGGCCCGCACGTCTTGCGGCCCGACCGCGTAGAGAATCGAGACCGACTTCGGGGCCGAGAAGCGCACGTCATAGCCGAGCGTCGGCTCCATCTTGCGCTCGCGGCCTTGGGCGTCGACATAGGTGCGTGGCTTCGGGCGGGCGACGAGGACCTTGCCGGTGCCCGGATGCTGGCCGGCGAGGATTGCACCGTAATCCTCGCCATCGACCTCGCCGGCGAGATCGAGCTGGGCGGCGAGCGCTCCCATCCACTCGCCGGGCGCCTCGCCCGGCTTTGTGTAGTAGTCGTCGCCGCCTTCGCGCACAGCGGCGAGCCAGTAGCCCGCGTTCCGGCGGCCGATCTTCGTCACTCCGACCATCACCTCCGTTGTCCAGCGACCGCGGCTTTTGCATCGGCTGGACCGGACGGTCCGTAATGTGTCGTGCTGTTCGGTGGTGGTTGTGGTGAGGTTGGTGCTGGCCACCTAATCGGCTCGTTCAGGGATCTGATCTAGCTGGTCTGGTGCTGGGCTTTGGCTTCTGCTGGTTGGGCTGGTTTGATGATGGTGCTGTCTTCTGACTGGTCTTGATGGCTGCGTGAAGAGAGGCCGCGCGCCAGCGCATGTGAAAGCGCCGCGACGCCCCAAGGCGCGCGGTGAAAGGCAGAGATTGAGCGTCGATCAGCGCAGCTGTGTGGCCGCCCAGGCCGCTGCGGCGACTAGGTTCCAACCGTGGCAAGGACCCGGTTGCCGACACCAGCAACCGAGCGTCAGATCGTCTAGCGCTGCCATACGCTCAAGTGGGATCGCACCGGAGAGAAGCTGGCATAAATCCAGCGCTTGTGCGAAGAAACCGCTGCTGCGACCGTGCCGACGACGATCACGCCCGGGACACGGCTCGGCCGGTGCGAGAAGGGATTGCCCCACTCGCCCGGCGCTCCCGTGCGCGGATCCCGGCCGCGCCCGACGTAGACGTCATAGGGCGCTCGCCTGCAATGAACGACGGCACTCATGCCGCCGCCCGTGCGCGCAGCTTCACGCGCTCATCCACCAGGACCTCCTGCCGGGGAGCGCGGCTGCGCTCCGGTCCGAGGACCCCGACGCCCTCGATCAGATCGCCCACCCGCAGGCCGCTGGCGCAGCGCTCGGCCTCCGCCCCTCTCAGGTAGAGGGAGACCCTGGGCGGCTTGCTCGCCGGACCCGCCGCCTCGCCGATCACCACGAGCCGACAGACCGCGACGCCCTCCTCAGAGCGTTTGAACTCCGGCTTCTTCGCGAGCCACCCACGCGCGAACGTCCGCATGACTGCTCCCTGCCCGCTCGCCACCTTCGCTTGACTTCGATCTGCTGCCATCTCAATCGCTTCCTTTCTCGCCCCGCTGGGCTTTCTTGCTTACTTGCCTGCCCAAAAGCGAGGGACATCCGGCCCGCGCACCGAGCGCAGCGAGGGGAAGGGAGCGAAGCGACCTTGCGCGGGACGGTGCCCGAGCTAGGCTGAGAGCAAGTGAGCAAGAGCCGCCGACCGCCCGAGGTCACAGCGGTTGCGCACGCTTGCAACGCCCAAGAGCACAGGCATCGCAAGAGCATGAAAAAGGCCCGGCGCTCTCGCGCCGGGCCTCTTCGCGGAACCTGAGGTTCAGAACGGAATGTCCTCGTCCGAACCGCCGTCCGCTCCGACTGCCGCCGACTGCCGGTCCCCGGAATCGTCCGAGGCCGTCGCGCCAGCGCTGTCGTTGTCCTCCGGCTTGCCGCCGAGGAACTGGACCGAGTTGGCGACGATCTGCACGCGCTGGCGCTTCTCGTCGTCCTTCGTGTACTCGCTCCAGTCGAGGCGGCCTTCGATCGCGACCGGACGGCCCTTGGCCAGGTACTCCGCGCACTTCTCGCCGCGGGTTCCCCAGACCGTGATGTCGAAGTAGTTGGCCTTGTCGACCCATTCGTCGTGGGCGTTCTTGCGCCGGCCGTTGACCGCGACGCGCAGGTTGCAGACCGAGGTTCCGCTCTGGGTGTTACGCAGCTCGGGATCGCGGGTCAGGTTGCCGGTGATGACGACTACGTTGATGTTCTGCATCTCGGGCCTCCTTGGAAGAGGTGGTTGATTGACGAGCCCAGGTAGGGCGCGCGACCGAGCGCGCGGAACCGAGCCGCAGGCGAGGGGAACCCCCGAAGGGGGTTGAAGCGCGGGCGGCGCGTGCCACCCTGGCGTGAGGAAATCGGCGCGCCTCTTCGAGGGTTCATGTGCCACACAGGCGTTGTCCAACCAGCCGCCCTCGTGCATCGGCCCGGCTCGGCTCCAAGACGCTGCGGCACTCACCTGGGCGTCGCGGTCAACGGCGGTCGCAGGAGCTCACGCGACGGCGGCCTCCACGTCGCGGTCTGGGGCGCCCGTGGCGAGAGCTGCGTCCTCGAGCCGTCCGGCCAAGCGGTCAATCAGCGCCGCGTAGCGCTCTATCTCGCCGCCCTCACTCCAGCTCGTCACGTAGGGGACGGAGTAGTCGGAGGTGTCGAGGCCGATGCTGGCGCAAACGGTGTAGGCGACGCACTCGACTACGACCTCCTCTTCGTCGCGCCTCAGCTCCGGATCGTCGTCGTGGCGCTCGCGGCGAATCACCGCGTGGGCGAGCTCGTGGATCAGCGTCTTCAGCTCCGAGTTAGCCGAGATCTCGGTATCGGCGCCGACGACTATCCGATCGCCGTCATGTTCGTAGAAGCCGCGTGCCGCGCCGGGAATCGGCTCGAAGCTGACCCTCACACCGAGCGAAGCGGCGAACTCGATCAAGGGCTCCTGCAGATGCGCGAGATCGTGACCCTCAACCGGACTGAGCGGCGGGTCAAGCTCAAGCGGCCCGCCGGGGAAGTTCGGCAGCGGCTCGACCTGCGAGCGATCGAAGACCGAGACGAGGCGGAAGAGGGTGCGCGGCTTCTCATCGGGATCGGCGCCCGCAGCCTCCCATTCGCGCAGCTTGCGCTTCGATGGCGGACAGGGCGCCCAGATGCGGATGCCGCGCTCGCCCTTGCGCACCGCGTAGCCGAGATCGAGCCAGCGGCGAAAGCCGGCGACGCGGGTAGCGTCCGGCCGCTGGAAGGCGATCAGGAGCTGGTTGTGGAAGCTGTAGGAGTGGAAGTGGCGGCGGACCCTGAGCCAGCGCTGCCAGCCCTCGCTGGAGCGCAGCTCCTCGATCGCCTTCGCCATCAGCTCGCGCTCGGCGGCCCTCTTGGCGGCTCGCTCGGACTCGCTCAGCTTGCGGCGTGAACTCCTCTTCTTGGCCATGACGGGCTCCTTGGCGTCGGGCCTGCCCCCTGTGGGCGGGCGATCGCCGAACCCGATGCACGGCGAAGCCGTGCCAGGATCGGGAGGCGTCGCCCGCCCTTGGCTGGAACACCGTTCAAGGGTTAAGACCGACTCGCTCCTGCGCCCTGTCAAGGACCAGCTCGGAGCTCCACTCCCACGCGGCCGCCTCGTAGCCCTCCATGCAGCCGATCAACAAGCTGCGCAGCCGCTCGCAGAACGTCCGGGCACCAGAGCCCTCCCAACTAGGGTGCTCGCAGGACTGGTACTCGTAACAGTTGAGCGCCTTGCAGCACTCGATCGCCGTGAGGATGCGGCCGAAGTCGGTCCATTCGTACTGCTCGGGGTCGGGGTTAGGCAGGGGACCGGGCAGGTTGCCGAGCGGTTCGTCGTAGCGGTAGGAAACCGAGGCGACGCACTCCGCCAGCAGCGCTCGGCCCGCTGGATCCGCGTCCTCAGCAGTCAGCCGACCACTGGCGGAGCCCTCGAGCAGCTCGTCGACGTAGGGCGCGTGCCAGCTCAGCCCGGAAGACAGGCGAGCATCGCTGGGACCGTTGATCGCCGTGCTCAGCACGACGTCGACGTGTGCTGGGTCGACGATGAAGGCGCTCATGATCGCGACCTCCAGTGGGCGGACGAGCCGTAGCCGCCCAGCTCATCGAGGCGCACGCTGGCCGCATCGCCACGGCGGGTGGCCATGTCGTCGCGCACCGCACGGGTCTCGCGACGCCGGTCGGCCGGGCTCGTGCGCTTCGCTCCAAGCAGACGCTTGATCTCGCGGCTCGCCTCATCGAAGGTGGCCGGGTAGGCGAAGGACTGACCCCGGCCGAGCGCGAGGTCGCGCAGGTAGTTGAGCTGTTTTGGGGTTGGTGGGCTGGCTGCGTGTGGCTGTGAGTCGGTCATGGCCCGGCCACAGCAGGCCGGCGGAGCCCGCGCAGGCGGGCGGAGGAGGTCTGCTATTCGGTGCCGGGCAGGACCGACTCACAGCCATGCCGACGGGAAGGCCGGAGAGAGGCCCGACTCGCGGACCCCTCCCCCGGCCTTGGGGACTACTTGCTGCTCTTGCGCGAACGACGGCGCGGACGTACCGACTTGATGTCAGCCGCGAGCAGCTTCTCGACCTCCTCCTCGGCACCGAGGTAGCTGTAGGAGCGCTTGGACTGCGGCAGCTCCTCTTGGTCGGCAAGCAACGAGGCGACCACGGCGTCGCCGATCAACTCGAGCACCTCGTTCACCGAACGAGCGTCGGCGATCCGTTTGCGCAGGTACTCGCTGCACTGCTCGGAGTCGGCGTAGCTGACCTTCTCCTTGCTCTCACCGCTCGTCTTCAGCTGCTTGACCTCGACCTCCTGCAGCTGGGCGCTGACGAGACGAAGGCCACTGGCCGCGAGCTTCTCATTGTCGGCGATGACGATCGCCGCCAGTGCCTTCGCGCGGGCGAGGGCGTGCTCTTTGCGGCTCGTGCCACCCCTGCGCCCGAGCAGGTTGCGTTCCAGCTCCTGGTTTCGGGAGCGGGCCGCTTCCTTTCGTTGCTTGGCCTCCTCGCGCTCCTTGCGCCGCGCCGCTTTGACCTCCTCCTCACTGGCCCCCGGGCTCTGGCCGTTGCGACGCGCGCGCGACTCCTGGTCGCGCTTCGCCTGCTCGGCCACCTCTGCCTCAAGGCGCTCGATCGCGCGCTCGCAGAGGTCGGCCGCCAGACCCTGGTCGGTGATGAACGGGACGACCGAGACCCATTCGCCGCGGTCGATCTTGTGCTCGATCAGGCACCCGGCGGCGCGGGCAGCGTCGACTTCGGCTTCGTCGAAGCGAAGCGTCACCAGACCCGAGCTGTGGGGGCGAAGCGCCTGGTAGCGGTCGATCAGCTCGCAGCGCTTCTTCGTGTCGGCGACGACCTTGCCGAGGTCGACGCGGCGCGGGTCGATCATCGTCGGCTTGTCCTCGAAGCGCGCCTCGGCGGCCTCTTCGAGCAGCTCGCCGAAGCTGGCGACGAAGCGGCTCGGCTTCACCTTGCGCCGCACCGCCAGCTCGCAGGCGCACTCGGCGACCCTGGGGCTGACCTTGGCGACCTCGCGCAGGCAGCGCTCGGCCTCGACCGGGACACTGCCGCAGGCGATGTGGGCCTGCACGCCCTCGGGCAGCTCCAGCAGGCGCATGTGCTGGCTCACCCACTGGGCCGACTTGCTGACCTGGCGGGCGATCTCTTTGTGGGTGGTCAGGTTGTGCTCCTCGGCCAGCGCCTTCAGGCCGCGCGCGGTGTCGACCGGGTCGAGTGCCTCTTGGTGGAGGTTCTCGACCAGGTTGGCGACGCGGGCGGTCTTCGGGTCGCCGAGGACGCCGGGGATCTCGGTGAAGCCGGCGACCTTCGCGGCCCGCAGCCGTCGGTGGCCGGCGACGAGGCTGAAGCGGCCGTCCTCGCCGGGGGTGACGACCACGGGCTGCACGACGCCGACTTGCTTGAAGTTGGCGGCGAGCTGCTCGATCGCTTCGTCGTCCATGTGGGTGCGGACGTTGAAGCCCTCGGCGACGTCGATCTTCTCGATTTCGATCAGGGGTGCTGTTGGCTGACTCATCTGAGTCCTCCTTCATCTGGCGCTCCCGCCCGTTGCGGGAGCCGGTGCCCCGACCCCCGGCACGCGAAGCGTGCGAGCATGAGGGGTGCCGGCTCCCGCAACAGCAGCGGGCTCACTCATCGAGAAGCCTGCGGCCGCTCTCGTGTAGCTCCTTCGCGACGAATTCGCAGACGTCACCGCCGTTCCACTGACCGGGGCGATTCATGAAGGCAGCGATCCGGTCGAGGCGCTCGCTGTCGGCGGCTCGGCCGCCGGCGAGACCGTTGGCTTCGGCGACCGCTTCCTCCAGGAAGCAGACGGTGAAGGCGATCGGGTCCTCGCTCTCGCGCTCGCGCAGCTTCAGCTCGAAGCCGAGCAGGGTTGGCCCGACGCCGGGCTCGACGGCGAGGAGCGGATCGGGCTCAGAGATCGAGAGCGGGTAGACGTAGACCGTGGCGAACGCTCTCGATGATCCGTGCCGCCTGGGCACCGTCGAGCAGGCGGTGCAGCTCGTCGGCATCGCTGTAGGGGTTGATAGTGGTGATCGCGCCGTCGCCCTTGCGCAGCTCCATCTCCGCGAGCGTCGGGTTGAAGGCGAAGAGCTGCGGCGGGGTGACGTCTCCGCGATACGCCTCTGCCTCCAGCACGGAGACGAAGGCGGAGTCGCGCGGGAAGCGCGCGCCGCAGTTGGCACAGCGGCGTGCCTCGTCTCCCTCCTGCGGGTCGGGTTCGACCTCGGGGCTGGCGCACTCTGGGCACCTGAGCTCCATCGTGGACCTCCTTGTCGTAGCCCCGCTCGATGCGGAGCCGGTGCGACCGCCCCCGCACGCGAAGCGTGCGAAGCTCGGGCACCGGCTCCCGGGCGAGTCCGTCTATTCGAGCGTGGCCACGATCCACTCGAGCTCGCCGTTCACCGTCGGCACCTCGTCGGGATAGGCAGCCGCGTAGCGGTAGCGCTCGTGGAGGGTCATCGAGTAGCGGGAGGCCCTGATTCGCTCCTGCGGGGTCATGCGGCGCAGTTCGGAGAGGAACGAGTCGATCGGTCGCTCGGCCTCCTGCGTGCCTTGGCCGCAACGCTCTCGCTCGAGAAGGGCGTGCTCCTCTCGCGTGGTCTTCTGGATCTCGGTGTCGAGGGTCTGAGCCATCTCAGCCTCCTGTGCTCATGGCCCCGCCCACTGCGGGAGCCGCTGCCCCTCACCCGCACGCCAGAGGCGTGCCAGAATCGAGAACGAGGGCGGCTCCCGCAGCAAGATGGAGCGAGACATCTCGGTGGCGCTCATCACGCCTGTTGTCCGCTCGCACCTCCGTTTGCACCGGGCGTGCTGGTCAACACCTCGCACATCTGAGGCGTCGCGAACGACACAGGCGCCGCCAGCGAGCAGGTCGTTCCGTACCTGCCGAGGCGCGCGAGCTTACCGGGCCCGGCACCGCGCCCAGCTCGCGGCCGAGGTCGGCGGCGAGGTTCGCCGTGATCAGCGAGCCCGAGCGCTGCGCCGCCTCGACGACGACGGTCATTCCGCAGAGGCCGGCGACGATCCGATTGCGCGCCGGGAAGGTCCAGCGCCAGGCGCCGGTTCCCGGAGGCAGCTCCGAGAGCACGAGGCCGCGCTCTGAGATCTGGCGCCAGAGGGCACGGTGGGATGCCGGGTAGGCGACGTCGGGACCGCAGCCGAGGACTGCGACGGTGCTCCCCGCTTCCAGGGCGCCGCGGTGCGCGCAAGCGTCGATGCCGAAGGCGAGGCCGCTGACCACGACGACGCCCTCTCGGGCGAGATCGCGTCCGAGCTCGCGGGCCACCTCGCGGCCATAGGAAGTCGCACGTCGCGATCCCACCACCGCAACCGAGGCGCTCGGCTCGAGGCGGCCCAATCGGACGGGGTCACCGCGCCCGATCAGCGCCCAGGGGGCGGCGGGCGCGGTCCGAAGGCCGGCGGGATAGCGCTCGTCGTGCCGACAGGTGGCCCAGCACTCGGCGGCGATGAGGTCGGCGAGCAGCCGCCTCTCGGGCACCACGCTCGCCTGGGTGAGCACCTGCTCGGCGACCTGCGGCGCCACCGCCATTGCCAGGTCGGTGTTCGAGAGCCCCAGCAGCTCGGGCGAGCGTACGCCGGGGGCAGCTGCGGCTCGCTCGATGTAGGGGGCGAGGTGGGCCAGCAGCCATCCTCGGCGCAGGCAATCTGGACAAGCCCGTGGCTCGTTCGTCGGTTCCTCCTTCGCTCTTGCCCCGCCGGATGCGGGAGCCGGTGCCCCGGAGCCGCACGCGAAGCTTGCGACCATGCGGGGGCGGGTCCGCGAACGCGTTGGGCCGGAAGCGGCCCGGTCAGGCGGAATCGAGGATGCGGCGGATGAAGTCGGCCTTGGCGTTGGTGTATGTCTCGCAGTAACAGATGAACTGATCCGCGAGCTGGTGTTTCAGCAGCGCTCATTCCCGGCCGTCACAGAACCGAGGCGTCGCCGCCCGCGCCGTGCGAACCCTGACTAGTCCTCGAAGCCCGCGGTGGCAAGCGCCGCGAGTACCGACTTCGGCATCCGCTCAAGCGTGGGCGTTTCGGAGAGCATCCCTCCAAAATTGCGCCATAGCTGGCGGCGGACCTCCAAGCGGTCAACGCTCCAGTTCCGCTCGAGCGCGGCCTCAACGGTCTCGACCCGTCCCGGCCGATCGGCGCTGCGGTCGTAGCGACGCGAGTGGGGATAGTCCGTCTCGGTCAGAAGACGATCTTTGGGAACGAGGTCAAGGGTCTGCGGTTTCTTGACCTCATGACCGTTGACGGAGAAGTAACAGCCCAGATCGATCGCTTCCTCGGTCTGCTCACGATTCCCACGCCACCAATGGAGAACAGCCGCTCGGATTGGATGGCTCCGCAGCGCGGCGATCACCTGATCGCAGGCGCCGACACTGTGGATGGTCGCCGGGCGTGGATCGGACGCGAGCACTTCGAGGATCGCATCGAATACTTCACGCTGACGACCTTTGTCGGTCTTCGCGCGACCGTCAAGGCCTATCTCACCGACGAAGAGCGCGCGATCAGTCGTCGCGGCGAAGCGATCACTGTCGAATTCCTCGAGCGCCTCTCGGACCCCTGGATGAACTCCGACGCCCCAGAGGGTCGCCTGGTCCTTGCGCTCCAACGCGCGATCCCATTCGGCCGGTTGCCTCGTGACCGCCACCACAACGGCCCGCAGCGATCGGAGCGCGTCGGTGTCAATCGAGGTCTCGACGTGCGCGTGGCAGTCGAGTGGCGGCAACGGCAGCCTCACGGGATACGGACCAAATCCAGCTCAGCAACTCCGGTCTGCGCGACTCGGAGGGCTGCATCGAGGTCGTAGTCGGCAGGCAACCCGAGCGAGAGGATGTCGGTCATGCCAACGCCGCGGACGACTCTCGCTCGAACCGACTCGTAGGTCGCGCGCCAACCGCCGCCGAGGCGGGTGTCGCGTTCGGGCGATCCTCGGAGCTCCTGCTCGATGTAGGTCGTCTGATCGTCAAGGCCTGAGGACAGGAACGCAGCTCTTCGCACGAGACAGCCAAAGCACATGCCGCAGTGGGCTTCGGCGGGGAAGCCCGGCCCACGGTCGGGTTTCGCGCACGAGTGTGACTTGGAGAGGAGCCGCTCGGCGTCTTCCCGACCCACCTCTGCCGCCACCCGTTCGTAGACCTCGCCCTTGGTCAGGCTCTCGAATGGGTTGCTCAGCGGCACCCGGAGGCCGATCTGTTCCAGCGTCGCCGACAACGCACGAAGGAAGCCCGGGTGAGTCGTCCGGGTCGAGAGCGCGGCCCGGCGCTCGCCAGTGAGCGGCACGTTGAGCGAGGCGAAGCCGTTCTCGGCCATCCAGAGGTCAGCGTCGTTGACGGAGGCGATCGCCAGCCCCAGGGCGAGAAACAGGAGGGAGCGAGAGCGGCTCGACCCCTCCTGACGAAATGCCTCACCGGAGCCGATCTGTTTGGTTCGCCGGCCGAAGCGGATCTGCGTTCTTGACGCCGGAGCGCCCCAGAAACGCTCAAGTTCGGCGGCCAGCTGATTTTGCACGCCTCCGATCACAGAGAAGTCCCAGTGAGATGCGAGCATCGGCTGTCGATCTTCAGCTCCGGCCACAAGGGCTCCGCTCAACGAGTCAGCGCCTCCGCTGAACAGCAGAACGAGATCAGAGCTATGTGCCAGCTCGACCTCCCGTCTCCGCGGGTTCCGCGCTCGGACGAAATCGAGGGTCCAGGCATCGCTTGAGAGCAATCGGAGCTGGGCGGAGAGCGCGTCGGCGTGAGAATTCCACCCATCCGGATCAAAGACCGGAACAGTCAACTCCAGCGCCCGCTCGAATCCCTTGTTGCGGGGCGTCGTGCGGTCGACCAAGTAGACCAATCCAGCGAGGCGGACGAAATCGATGTAGGGCTCTGCAATCGGTCCTAGCTCCTCAAGGCGAGGCCCGATCGTCGTGTGTATCGAAGATTGCTCTGAGCGCGGTCGCCAGAGAAAGTCCAGCCGAGACAGCGACGCAAGCTGGCGGGCACCGGCTTGGAGCATCAGCCGATGCGCACTCACTGCCTCATCGCCTCTAGAACTTGTCTGACCACACCTAGGGTCTCGTAGACGGCGTTCTGCAGCTCGTCAGGCCCAAGGCGCTCCCCGTCTAGCTCTAGCTGATCGGCGCGGGCGGTCACAAGTGATCTGAGTTCGTCCTCGACCTGGATGCTCACCTCTCCGGCGCCATCGGCGCGGAGCGAGGCGCCCAACTCCGTCACGGCCACCTCCATGACGTACTCGACGATGAAGAGCCGCACCGCCTGCGCCGGCCCGGCGTTCTCGGTCAGAATCGCGACGAGCGCCGCGCTCGACGCGGCCCGGATCTCGCTCTCGTCGATGTCGGCACCGGAGCCGACCAGAGCGTCCAGGATGCGGCTGCACTGTGCAAGGGGTGAGACTTCGGCGAGTTCGGCGAGCGAGAGGCCGAGGGTCTCGAGCGTCGCCGCGTCGCCCTGGCGAACCGCGAGTCCCGCAGCTAGGACGGCTCCCCCGATGTTCGCCGTCCTTACACGCGAGCGCCGACCGCGTCCCCCTGGCCCGAGACCACCTCCTCCACCACTCCCACCGGCACCTCCGCCCGGCCCATCCCCTCGACCCCGCGGCTGGGTCAGGCGGGGAAACGGCGGGGCCGCGGGTTGTGGTCGGGGCCTCGCTCCATCGTCCTCGGCCTCATCTCCGGGCTGCTCACCGTCTGCTTCGGGGGCATCCCCGTCCCAATCGAGCGCATCGGCGAGATCGGCGAGCGCGTCTTCCTGCTTGCCTTGGTCTCCGGGGGCTGCGATGAGCTCGGCGGCTGCATCTCGGGCGGTGGACCAATCTCGTCCCCCGCTTCCGCCGTACGCGCCGGAGGTGCCCATCACTCACCACCTCCGCCGACCACCGTCTGCGCTGCTGCCTGCGATACCTCCGGAAGGCGTCCGGAGGCCAACCAGCGCTCGACCAAGCCGATCGCATCTGTTTTGGCCGGGCCGTCACCCGAGATTCGAACGATCAACCCGGGCCTGACCGCCTCGGCGTCGATTTCCCCAAGTCGCAGGACGATCTCAGCGGCAAGCGCTCCGTCCTGGATTAGCTCCTCGAGACTCTCCGCGGCGCTGTCCTGCTGATCGGGCTCGGTGCGGGCGATTTCGCAGAGGGCACGGGACATCTCCATGCGGTCCTCGGAACCCAATTTGGCCAGCGATTTCCGCGCCGCCTTCCGCTTGGTCTGGGTCGTCGCAGTGAGTTCTTTCAGCAGCTTACGTAGCTCCGAGCGGAGCTGTCCGCCAGGGCTTGAGAGGCTTCGGAGCGAAGCCGCAAGGCGAAGGTAGGGGCCCAGCTCCTCACCAGCCAGCGCCGGTGAAACCTGGGCCCATTCGCGCATCCCGTCTGCACCATCGTCCTCGCCTGGCTTCTCCAGCTCCTCGAGGCGCTCCTTGAGTTCACCTTCGGCGAGCCAGCCAATCAGCTGGGAGAAAGCGACGGGGTCAAGCTCCTCGAGGATCAAAAGCTTCGCGAGCGCGCCCGGCTCGAGTGTCGCGCCGCGCCGCTCGGCAACGGCGGACCGAAGCCAAAATGCATTCAGAAACCTCTTGAGGCGACGGGGATTTCCCTCCAACCGCTTGGAAAGAACCGGAGCGAGCACACCGGCCAGCTGGATCGCGGGACCGGCCTCGTCCGGCAGCCCGTCCTGACATTCCTCAAGGATGCGAGCCTCGCCCGCCCGTCGACGCCCATCGCAATGTTCCACGAGCTTGCGGAACGTCTCGTCGTCCAGCTGTCGCTGGGCAAGCATCATGGCCAAATAGGCCTCGGTGTCGGCGAGGCCAAGGACAGGAACGGTGACCGGGATCTGGACCATCTTCTCCAGGTATTGGCGAGCGAATTCGAGACCCTGAGCCGACGATCCGTAGCTCTGTGCGATCGCCAACGTAACGAGCCTGCGATCGGCGGCGATTACGAAGGCCATCTTCTGAACCGAGAGGAACAGCTTCATTGCCTCCAAGGCGGCTACGACCGTCCCGGGAAGACAGCGGTCGAGGTCGTCGACGAGAACGACGACCCTTTCGATCTCGGGGAGCTCGCTCATCAGCGCCCCGAATTCCTCGCGGAAGCCCCGTAGCGTCGGATCTTCGGGTCCGTCCTTAGGTCCGAACACCTCGGCGATATCGGAGACTTTGGGAAGGCTGAGGGTTAGAGCCGAGTCCGCCACCATCGTGATCGCTTTCGACCACTTGATACGCGCGGCCAGCGCCTCGAATTTTTTGGTCATCTTCCCGAGACCGCTCTCGCGCTCCTCCGCGACAGCCTTAACGGCCGACAAGACCTCGTCTATCAGCGTCGCCTTTGGGTCGACCTTCGGCTCGTACTCCCACGGCCGGGTTTGGACGACGACGATCTTGTTCGCAGTCTCGGAATCGCGGCGGTGCTCATCTTTCCCGTCTGACGCCAAGTCGGATCCGATGATCTCGAGCACCGTGCTCTTGCCGGAGCCCCAATCGCCGAACACCCCGACGGCGACCGGGTCGAGGCGATCTCGCATGAGCGCATCCATGATCGGCTCGGCTATGTCTCGGAAGCCGAGAAGATCCTCAGCCGTTGGATTGTCCGGCCACAGCGGCGTCTCTGCGGGCGTCACGGCGAGATGCCCTTTCGCGCGCAGCAGCCGTTGTCGTCAAAACCGTCCCGTACCAATCGAATCACCGGTGCAGACTAATCGAGCGCCCAGGGCGAAGTCACCTGGGCGCTCGACCGGCCCTTTTCAGCGCGCCGAGCGCTGGTCGTTCGCTCCGAGGAGCCGCCTGCGGAGCCACACCGGATGGCTGTGCGTGCTAACGCGCAGGCGCCGACTCCGTGCGAACCAGGAAGCTGAACCAGCTTGATTGAGCCCGGACAGATTGCCTGACCACTGTTCTGGAAGGGATCTCACTATGGCCAAACCTTTGCGCCAGCGCGCCGTCCTAGCTCCTCCAACTCATCGAATTCGTAGTTCGTGTGTGGGTCGAATCCCGAGAAGTACGCTCCTCGTCCCCACGCGCAAACGGGATCCCGATCATGGCACAGGTGAACAGTCTTTGCTGCCATCGACGGTGCCCAGACATAGGACGTATCCATAAGGATCGAGAAAATCCCATGTGCGTGCGTCGCGGCGCCGCCGAACATTTCCTCCTCTCCATCTCGGTAGCGTGCTGGGTCGGCAACAAGGGCGAGGGCATCGACGTCCTGTGCGGGTCCAGTACCACTGCGAAGTGCCATGTGAATTGCCAGAGCACCTTGCGAATAGCCTGATACAACGATTTTCTCGCCTGTCGATCCACAACGCTGATGTTCTCGGTTGATGACATCCGCAAGCGCTCTTGCACCGTCGTACATCGAGTCAAAGAAGTAGCCTGAGCGATAGTTGTTGATGTTGTCTGCTGGGGCGGCTGGGTACCGGATTCCGATGTATCGAATCCGCGAGTAAGGCGTTTTATTCGGTACCTGATCGTCAAAGTAATGTTCAAAGCCTTGGGCGACGATTGGAATACGCTCTCCCATGTTGTCTAGCTCATCGCTGCTGTAGGAAGAGTCCTGAGGCGCCTCGCCCGACCCCCGCAGACCAATGAACAGCACGTCTCTACACTCAGACTGGTCGGGTTGCGAAGTGGTGGGCGCATTATCTGGTGGGATCGGCGGCGGGACGTAACCGACCCACGGAACAACCAGGACGCTCGGGCTCACCGCTGGCCCAGTCCCCAGCGGCGAGGGACCAGACGGCGTCCCCCAATACACATGGGAGGCATCCACCGCCGTATCAGCGCTGACCCCCGTTTCGCTGTCAAGGATTGAACCGTGGATCTCGGCCCAACTCGTTTCGTCAACTCGAAGAGCCGTATTTGCATACCGAATCGATGTGCCGTTGAGGATCGCTTCACCACTATTGCTGACGGATATCCCTTCCCAGTCGCCGGCTTCGGGCGCGGTCGCCGAGCCGTCTGAGTTGGTGTCGCCGCCGACGGTGTCGTCGCGCAGCGAGGTGAAGGTGACCGGTTCAGAAGCGGTGCCGTTGGCCTGCAGGGTGCCGTTGACGAGCAGGGCGTTGGAGATGCAGCCGCCGCAGTGGGAGCTGGCTTCGTTGCCGCCCTTGACGGTGGTGCCGGCGCTGAGGGTGGCGGTAACGCCGGGGTCGACGCCGAGCGCGCCCCATTCACCGATGCTTCCCCCGACGAAACCCTCCTCCAGGCCGAGCATCGCGTCGCCGGTGGCGGGGAAGGCGCCGGAGTGATCGACGTGGGCGCCGGCGAAGACGATCGCGCCGAAGCCCTCTTTGCCTGAGAAGGTGTTGCCGCCGAGCTTGTCGAGCGCGACCGGCGAGGAGAGCACCGCCGCCTCGTTGCCGGCGGCGCCGAAGGCGTTGTTGGCAATCGTGGGATCTGGCGATTCCTCGCCTTCGACGGAAACGCAGCGCGTGTAGCAATGCCCAGCGGCCCCGTTGGTCATCGAGACCGAGGTGTCCTGGGCGTCCAGCGCGGCATTGGGGTACTCGATCGCGGTGTGGTTCAGGGTGACCGTCGGCAGGCTCTGCTGGTCGCTGTTTTTATAGGAGACGACCCCTCGCCAGTCGCCGGCTTCGGGCGCGGTCGCCGAGCCGTCTGAGTTGGTGTCGCCGCCGACGGTGTCGTCGCGCAGCGAGGTGAAGGTGACCGGTTCAGAAGCGGTGCCGTTGGCCTGCAGGGTGCCGTTGACGACGATGCCAACTCCGCCTTCTGCCTTGAGGATCGCACCAGCTTCGACGCTCAGCGTCGCGCCTCTATCGACGGTGACATCGCAAGTCAGCACGTAGCGTTCGGCGTAGTTCGGACCGATCGTCTCGTCGTGGGATATCTCTCCACAAAGCGAGAGTTCGGGAGGAACCGACCCCCCCACGGCGGTAGCTTCGTCGAAGGTGGCGGTAACTTCCCTGGACCCTTCCATCGTCACCGAGCATTCGGTTGGGGTCGATTCGCTTTCGCAACCAGTCCAGGCGACCTGCTTGGAGCCTGGAGCCGAGATGGCTTTGAGGGTCACCGTCTTACCCGGTTTGTTTTTCGGCGCGATCCCGGTCGGGCCCTGGTAGAGGTTCGTCGTCGAGGTGCAGAGCACTTCGCAGGCGAGCCCCGCGGCCCTAATCGTGCCGAAGCCGGATCCAGCCTTGTTCAGGGTCAGTACCTGGGCGTTGAGTATCGCTTTCGCGGTGCCGCCGAATTTGGCGGTCACCGTGCCGGCCGCGGAGAGTTTGACCGTGCAGGTTTCTCCAGCGCCGGCGCAGGCCCCCCTCCAACCTTCGAACGGGCCGATGGCCGGTTTCTCTTTGAGCATAACTTCGGCTTCCTCAGGCACAGCGGCCGACTGCGAGGTGCAAGTCGTGCCGCAATTGAGCGCCTTCGGCTTGGAGGAGACCGTGCCGGTTCCGGTGCCCGCCTTTTCGACCGTCAGCGTGGTGATCGGTTTGGCCGCAAAGATGGCTGTTACCGCCGCCGCCGTGTTCATCGTCACGGTGCAGGTTTCTCCTGTGCCCGAGCAACCTCCGCCCGACCAGCCGCTGAATTCCGAGCCGAAGGCGGGTGCCTCTTTGAGGGTCACGGTCTTGCCGGGTTTGACTTTCGGCGGAGTCCCGATTTCGCCTTGGTAGAGGACGGTGGTCGAGGTGCATTCAGTTTCGCAGCTGAGGGCGCCGGTGCCATTGACGGCGCCGGTGCCGGTGCTTTCGCCCTTGGAGACGGTCAGCGGCTGGGGGTTGACGATCGCTTTGGAGGTGTTACCCCAGGTGGCTTTGACTTCCTGATCTTGGGTCATTTTGACCGTGCAGGTGCCTTCGGTGCCCGTGTTGGTTGAGGATTCGCAGCCGCTCCAGCTACTCAGCGAGGAGCCGTTGGAGGCCTTGGCTTTGAGCACGACCGTTTCGTCCTCATACATCGAGGCCACCGCCTCGTCGCAGGCCGCGCCGCACCTGATGCCCTTCGGCTTGGACTGGACTGTGCCGGTGCCTTCTGGGCCACCCGCCGACTGGGTGTAGGTCAGGGTGCGACGGTTGGTGGGTGCGGAAGAGGCGGCAATCGCAGCCGTGACAGACGCGGCTCCGGCAAGCAGGACGACGAGAACGCTAAGAAAGATGCGGCGTCCCTTTCGAGCCCTGCGAGAACCCTGCATCGCCTCAGGTCGCGGGAGTTGCTGCAGAGCAAGCACCATCTCAGAGTGCCGCCCTGCTGCCCTGTGTGCCGTGCCTTCCCTCTCCACAGGGACGAGGCTATTGGAATCCCGGCGATCGCTGGGCAAACATAGACCATCCGCGGCCAGGCCGGATCTGCTCAGCTGGGCGTAAGGTCCCGACTGAATCTCAGCGCTTGTGGCCCAAATGTGTGGCCCAAGCTCCAAGATGTCGCCATTGTGCTGCCGAACGGGAACGGCAGCAACCGGCGCTACAATGCCAATTGCTGCCGTAACGGGAGCGACGGGACTCGAACCCGCGACCTCCGGCGTGACAGGCCGGCGCTCTAACCAGCTGAGCTACGCCCCCAGGGGATGGGCGACTGGCGCCCGGGGGGCATTATCTCAGGGTCGCTGGATTTGGAGCTTGTAGGGGGTCGGGCGGGCGCTGCGGGAGCGGAGCTCGAGGCGGAGGCGGGACTGGCCGCAGACGGTGAAGTCGGTCTGGGCGGCGGTCGCGCGGAGGCGGAAGTCGTGCAGCAGCCTGCCGGCGCGGCTACGGAGGGCGAGTTCGTAGCCGCGCCTGTGCAGGCCGATCGGGCGCAGGGTCACCGTCCCGTCGAGCGGCGTAGGGATCGACTCGACGGCTGCGCCCTCCCCCCTGGCTGGCACGCGCCCGGACAGGACGAGGCCGGTCCGCCCCCGCCAGGGCAAAAGGGTGTCCTCTTCGACCGCTCGCAACGAGGCGGCGGTCGGCCGCAGCGCCCCGAGGTAGCGCCAGCGGACGGGCATTTCGGGGAAGCGGAGGTGGGCGAAGGTCTCGGCGAAGGCCTCGCCGGGGTCCTCGTAGTAATGGTCGCCCTCGTCGCCGGGGAAGAGCTTGCCGAGGCGCCTGCCCTGGCAGACGCCCTCGACGCTCGCCCAGCGCTCGGTCCCCCAGTCGATCGCGCTGGCGAAGGGAGATGGCAGCTCGCGGTGCTGGGCGACGTGGTGGCCGTACTCGTGGGCGAGGACGAAGTCGCGGGTCGCGCCGTCGCGGTCCACTTCTTCGTCGCCGCTGAGGACGATCCGGTCCTCGCCGCTGTAGTAGCAGGCCTCGGCGCCATAGCCGCAATCGAGTTCGAGCTGGAACGGCGTGTCGAGCTGCACCTCGAGCAGGTCGACCTCGAAGCCGTGGGGCAGGGTGCCGACGAAGCTGGCGATCCGCTGCGGTTCGGCCGCCGTGCAGAGATCCGCGCAGGCGGCGGTGACCGAGACCTCGATCGTCGCCTCGCTGCCGTCGCCTACCAAATAGCGCTGCGACGACGCGGTAGCCGAGATCCGCGCCGCCACAGCGCCCGGCGCGCCCCGTACGACGTCGTGCGTCGGCGCCACCGGTCGCGGCACCTCGAGCACGCCCGCGGGAATGGGACGGCCAGCAGCCGCTCCGCCGAGAGCGGTGAGGAGGAAGACAATGGCTATGCCCGCAAGCGCCCCCGCCGGGCGCCGGTTCACGGGGCGCGACCGGGGCGTATCTCGTAGGCGTGGGCTGGGAGCGTGGCCGAGAGGGGACGGCTGGCCGGCACCGGGCGGAGCCTGCGCGCGCCTCCGCGGGCGCGCGTCCTCGCCCGGCGCGCCGACCAACGCGGCCGCACCGGCGTGGTTTCGAGCAGGGCCGGCCAGGTGCTCGTCCCGACCGTGCCGTCGACCGGCAGGCCCCGCGAGAGCTGGAAGGAGCGCACCGCGGCGGCGGTGCGCGGACCGAAGAACCCGGTGAGCGGCAGGCTCTCGCCGGCGCCGGCCAGGTGCTGTTGGGCCCAGACGACGAGGTCGCCGCGGCTGCCGCGTCGCAGCAGTGGCTGGCTCGCGATTGGGCGGTAGCCGCCGATCGGCCCGGCGGTGCTCGCGCCCAGCGCCGCCCAGTCGGCCTGGCTCGTCTCCTGCCAGTCCCACCAGCTCGGCGGCCGCCCGCCATAGCTGTCGGCGTAGCGGCGGAAGCCGATCAGCTCACGCCGGCTCGGGCTCATGTAGGTCTGGCCGAGCGGGTAGATCGGATGGCCCCAGAGCCGATTGAAGAGGTAGGTGTGCTCGTAGACCGCGCGCACCGAGGCGCCGATCGCCCGCCAGTACATCTGCGGCTGGTCGACGGTGGCGCCGCCCGGCCCGAAGAAGACCGAGTAGGGGAAGGCCGGGTGGTAGTCGACGTAGGGGAAGCCGGCGAGCGAGAGCGGGAAGGCGGCGCCGATGCGAGCGCGCAGCGAGCGGACGTAGGTGTCGGCGGCGGCATAGCGGCCCTCATAGCTCGCCTCGGCGTCGATCGCCAAACAGTCGGCGCCGTCGCGCACCGCCGTCGCCCCGACCCTGGCCTCGGCCAGGGGGCTCTTCCCGTAGACGAACTGCCAGGCGCAGACGTCGAGCCCACCCCGATGCAGGGCGTCGACGAGGAGTGGATTGAACTGGCTCCAGTAGTCGCCGCCGTCGCCGGCCTTGACATAGAGAGTGCCGATCCCGGCGCGCCTGGCGCGGGCGATGATGCCCAGCGCATTGCCGCCCTCGGAGCGATCGACGTACCAGATCCACATGCCCGCCCGGTCGAACGGCGTGCTTGCTTCGGTAGCCAGGCCCGATTCGGTTTCGCCCGAAGCCTCGGGAAGCTGGTCGGCTCCACCCGGAGCCGCGCGGGCAGCGTTGGGCATGTACGCGAAGAGCGCCATTGCGAGGAGAGTCGCCACCAGCGCCGGGCGAAACCGTGAGGCCGCGGTGCGTTTGGGGGGAACGGCGACTGAAAACACGT
>Ga0207677_10000471_pt1 | contig 26502 bp, 8 predicted proteins | sample KBSMisM42_FD_184311 | JGI IMG/M metagenome (GOLD analysis project Ga0207677, IMG submission 184311) | Miscanthus rhizosphere microbial communities from Kellogg Biological Station, Michigan, USA - KBS Miscanthus M4-2 (SPAdes) (version 2) | ecosystem: Host-associated > Plants > Roots > Rhizosphere...
TGCCGGGCGCCAGGCCGGTGGCGGTGAAGCTCTGGCTGTTGCCGTTGACGGCGATGGCGACGCCGTCCTTGTACCACTGGATGCCGGTGGCGCTGTCGGAGTCGATGATCTGGCTCGTGCCCTGGCAAATGTTCAGCGTGGTGACGCTCGAATCCTGGCCGCGGAAGCTGATGAACGGAGAATGCGGCGTCGGGTTCTGAACGACGTATCCGGCCGACTTCGCCGAGGTGCAGCCGTTCACGGTGGCGGTGACGAAGTACGTCGCGGCGCCGGTGGCCTGGTACGTGGCGTTCGTCTCGCCCGGAAGGAGATCGATGTCCTTGTACCACTGGAACGACGTCGCGCCCGCCGAGGTAGCGGTGAGCGTCAACGGCTGTTCGGGGCAGGCCTGATCCTGCGTTCCGGTGCCGTTGGTCGTGCCCGCGACGGTCGGGACCGGCGGCGGGTTGTTCTGGCTGACTACCGCCGGCGCGGACATGGCGCTCGAGCAGTTGTTGCCGTCGGTGACCTGAACGGTGTAGCTGCCCGCGGCCGTGACGATGAGGTTTTGACCCGTTTGGCCCGCGATCGGGTTGCCGCCGAGGAACCACTGGTTGCCGGTGGCGCTGTCGGAGGTCAGCGTGGTGTTGCTGCCGGTGCAGAACGTCAGCGTGCCGCTGATGTTCGGCGTGGGCGGAAGAGGATTGATGGTGACCGGCGCAGAACCGGAGACGATGCAGCCGTTCGGCCCGGTGACGGTGAGGCTCAGCGTCACCGTACCGGAGGCGCCGGCGGTGTACGTGATCGTCTGAATGTTGTTGGCAGAGGTGATGGTGCCGTTGGCGATGCCCCACGCGTACGAGGTCATGCCAGCCGGCCCGGAAGCGGAGTTACCCGTGGAGCTGGAGCAGACCGACGCCGGTGTCGGCGTGATGGTGGCCGTGGTGCTGCTGCAATCGGTATCGTTGAAGCAGAATGTGGCGTCATTGAGCGTCGGGGTAACCGCGGCGCTGGTGGTGGCGAGGAGCGCTTTGTACTCGAGGAACCGGAAGTTGTAGAACTGCGGCGAGAGCTGCACGGGCGAGGTCGTGAAGAAACTTCCGGCCGTTCCGTCCGGCCCGACGAAGCTGAACGGACCGTTGACGTTGTTCGATGCCGCGAGTTGGAACTGCAGCGACGTGTTCGCCGGCGTGGAGCCGTTCCAGGAGAACGTCGACCAGATCGGCGTGAAGCCGCCCGCCGGGTTGGCATCCTTCGGACTCGAGACCAGGTTGCCGCTCGGGGCGTAGCCGTTGTCGAAGTAGACGATGAAGCCGTGATCGTTGTTCGCAGCCCCGCGAGCGGTCCACGAGGCGCCGCTATTGGTCGAGCTGGCACCCTGTCCCCCCGCGTACGGGTTGCCGTTGGGCGAGCCGCTGACGGTGGAGACGTAACGCGGCTGGCCGGAGACTGAAGCATTCGTCAGCGTCGTGCGCCAGACGAGCGCGTACTGCGTGCCGGAAACCAGCGTAGCCGGAGTCGCGAAGTTCGCCGTGAAATAGCCGCCCGAGCCGTTGCAGAAACCGGGAATGGTTGCCGTGGCGAGATCAGCGCCGGTCGGGAGGTTCCCCGTGGCGTTCCGGATCGAAATCGTGACAGGGGGCATCACGGTCGCGCTGCAATCGAGACTGAAAAGGTTCAGATCGACGCGCACGACCGGTCCGCTGGCCGTGGCGGTAAAGGTCTGTGCGTGCCACGCGGTGGTGAAGGAGAAGCCGGAACCGATCAGGGTCTGGTTCGTCGCTCCGACGACCGGCGGATTGGCGAGCTTCACGTCGCCGGGGCTCGCGTTGAGATCGACGCTGGTGGGAACACCGGTCTGGAAATCTGCCTGCGTCGTATCGGTCAGACAGGCGCTGGCAGGTGCCGCGGTCAACGAGAAGTTCTGCGGGGTCGTGCCGCCATCGGTGACGACGATGGATGAGGCCGAGGCCGAGCCGAAGCCCGGTTTGCTGGCCGTCATCGACGGATACGTTCCGGCGGGGATGCCGGTGAACGAGTAGTTGCCCGAGCCGTCGGTGGTCGTCGAGCGGCCGGAGCCCAACTGGACGGTGGCCCCGGCGATCGGAGCGCCGCCGGGATTGACGGTGACGGTGCCCGACACGGTGCCGCCGGCGCCGACAGGAACGCAGCCGGGGAACGCCGGGATCGAGCCGAACTTGGTCAGCCAGCGATGATTGAAGGTCTGATCGGCGGGATTCGCATATTCGGTGGTGTACCAGAATGTGCAGCCGTTGGGATCGAGCGTCATCGAGCTGTAGTCGCCCCAGCGGTTGATGCCGGTCTGGGACGCGGTGCCGGTGAAGAAGGTCTGCTCGGTCTGGCTGAAGGTATTGACCGGATCACCCGCCAGCCGGCCGGCGTAGCGGATCGAGGGAAAAACGTCGAGGCACGTGGTGCAGTTCGTCGCGGGGCTCGTTCCGAGCGCCTCGTTGACGGCGCTCGCCACGCTGTAACCCATGGCCATGTTGCCGGCGCGGTCGAGTGCCAGGCTGGGCATGAAGCGGTTCGTGAGGTTGGCGCCATCCGGGTCCCAGGTCGTGCCCTGCACGAGATTGGCCGCGACGGTGCCGCCCGTTACGTTGGCCTGGTACCAGCGAGGGGCCGCCAGGCCGTTCACGCCCGTTCCGCGGCGGACGGTGTGCGGAATCCAGATTGATTCCGTGCCGCCGAAGTTCGTGTACTGGTTCTGCACCATGGCCCGGATCTGCAGAGTGTCCAGGAGCATGGTCGTTCCGGGCTGCCCGGCGTTCTGGACGTTGGCGTTCGGCCAGCTCGTGGCGGCCAACGGTGTGTCCGGACCGGTGAACGTCGAGTTCGAAAGAACGTTCCAGTCAGCGTGAAACTTGTACACCGACAACGCGTTGAGAAACAGCTCCGTCGAAACGAAGAGATTGGGCCGGCCGGGAGGCGGTGTACCCGTCTGCAGCCGGGCGTTGCTGGGCATGACCGCGAAGTCGCCGCCGGGGACGTTGAACGCGACCACTTTCACGGTCGGGCTTCCGGCGTACATCTGCGCCTTGTTGAAGGCCCAGACACGCGCGGTCTGAAACGCCGCCCCGGCCGGATAGCCGAAGACGTTCGACGACATGTACAAGCCGTCGGTCCAGACTCCGAACTTCGGATAGTCGTTGAGACCGTCCGTCACGGCGATGGAGTAGAAGTTCCAGCCGCCGGTCAGCGGATTGCCGTTCATCGAGACGGCGAAGCACTGGAATGCGATCGGCGGATTGACGTTGCCGCCGCCGTCCAGCGTGAATGCGAAGTCGGTGATGACCCAGCGATCTTCAAAGGTGTCGTACAGCACGACCGGATCGCCAAAGTTGTTGGTGTCGCACTGATTGCCGAAGTTGCCCTGGCTCATCAGCGTGTTGAACGTAAAGGCTGCCTGCTGCACACCCGACTTGTCGTAAATACCGATCGAGGTATTGACCGTCTGGATGTAAAAGTTGGGACCGACGTCACCATTCGTGTCAGGAGGGCTGCCCGCGCCCCAGTTGAAACGGTCGAGACCTTCGAAGACACCGGTCGGCGGCGGTGCCGGTGCCAGAGCCACCGGATTCCCGACCGGCCTGCTCGGCTCCGGAATCACGCCACCGCTCTGAATGGTGACCGGATGGAACGACGGCTCCGGAAGTTCGGGGCGCTCCTGCTGCACGGGACCTGTCCGCGGCAAGGACCGCAGATCGAAGCGCCGGCTGCTGGCGCGCGTCAACTGAAGCTCGATCGGCTTTACGAAGGGAATGGGGCCGGGCTTCGGGACCACAATGTTGTCCGTATCGCCGCCGAGCTGCTTCTTCTCGCGCTTGAACCGGTGCGCCGGCTTCGGTCGATCGTTGTCTGCTCCGCCGCCGAGTCCCTCGGTCATCCTCTCAAGGGAAACCTGGTCGGTCGCTGTGTTTTTCGTCTTGCTCTTCTTGTGCTTGGTTTTCGCGTCAGCGGTCCCGAGCACGGATGTGATCATCAGCACGGCAAGAAGAACGTGGAGGGTGCGTTTCATAACGTTTGTCCTTTGATTGAGGGGTCGATCGACTCTAGTGGCATTCCGACGAGGAATTGGCTGCGAAAAGGAAGGACTGCGGTTTGCGAAGCGACGAGAATCTTGCAGCGCTGGTCATCGGCGCCGCGATACGGGTGGACGGATTTTGGCGCAAGCATACGGCGATGACGTCGTCATCGTCGATCAGCAGAACGCCTGTCTGCAGACGGGAGCTATTCATATGCATCTGGGAAGGGGAACCGAAGCGATCATCCTACCATCGCAATTGCCGCGTCAAATCGGGAAATGGACGGTTCGCGTGTAGGCGATTTACCTACACGCGAACCTCCGAGCTAATTCACCTCATGCCCCGGGACGCGCGTCCGCGGCAGGAAGTCGATGGTCGTACCGCTCACTTCGAGCTTTTGATTGGCGACCGTTGCCTTCATCGTTCCGGCCTGATCGCTGAGCATGGTGAGCTGCGGATCGATGGCAATTGCAACATGCCCTTCGACCGACTCGATCTCGATCTCGGCAACAACCACTGACCGCGAGGCGCCGAGTGCGAGCCCGCGAGGATCGTAGGCGACGAGGTACGAGACGTCGTTGCCCGAACGGCGGCTGGTTTCGAATACCACGTCCTTCGCCACACCTGAGCGCCGGATCGCGACGTCGCCGATCGCTGCGTCGTCATCAAACCTCACCCGCAGCGACATCGCCTGCGGCGCCTCCCCTCGGCTGGTCAGAATCACCGGAACGACGTAGTGCCCGCCGCGGCGAACCGCTTTGCCAAGTGCGATCGAGCCGGCAATCTGCGGCGTTGCGTTTCGAACCGACAACGCGCTTACCGGGCCGGGAACGGCGTGCGGCTTCGGCCCGCCGAGGAAGAGATAGTTGATGAGATAGAAGATGTCGGCCGGATCGATGACACCGTCGCCGTTCGCATCACCGGACATCAACCCGGCAGGGCCGTGCGGCGGAGGACCGTTGAGGAAGAGATAGTTGATGAGGAAGAAGATGTCCGCCGGATCGATGGCGCCGTCGCCATTCGGATCGAAGAGCGTGGCGTAGAGGTAGCCCGACGTCAGCGTGCCGCTGGTTGTATTCGTGTTCGTCACGGTGACGTTAACCGAACCGGCGGTATGAGCCGGCGTGATTGCCGTGATCTTGATCGCGCTGACGACTACGACGTTCGTCGCGGCCGTCCCGCCGAAGGTAACGCCGGCGCCGGCCGCAAAGCCGGTACCGTTGATCGTCACCGCCGTTCCGCCGAAGGTCGAGCCAGTGGCGGGTGCGACGGATGTGACGGTGACCGGCGCGGTCCCCGCCGTGACGTTGACGTTGGCCGACTTCGCATCGCTGCAGCCGGCGGCCGTGGTCACGGTCACGTTGAGCGTGAGAGTCCCGATCGCACCGGCGGCGAAGGTGATGCTGTTTGTGCCGGTACCCGCGGTGATCGTTCCGTTGGTGATGCTCCAGTTGTACGTGGCGCCCGCGCCTGCATTGGCAACCGATGCCGTATTGCCGGTTGAAGCGGCGACGACGCTGGCGGGAGCGGTGATGGTGGCATTCGGATTGGGATTGATCGTGACGGTTGTGGCCGCGGAGGCAGCGCTGCTGCAACCGTTCGTCGTGATGACGACGGTGTAATCGGCGGCGAGCGAGGCGACGAAGGTTTGATTGATGGCGCCGCCGATCGGGTTGCCGTTGAGGAGCCACTGATTACCGCTCGCGCTGCTCGACGTCAGCGTGACGCTGCCGCCGGCGCAGAAGGTGGTCGATGTACCGGCTGTGATCGTCGGCGTTTGGACAGAGTTGACATTGACGATGAACGGCTCGGACGTTGCGCTGCAACCGTTCGGCCCCGTCTCCGTGACCGTATAACTGCCGGCTTGCATCACATTGAGAAATTCGGTTGCGGCTCCTTGAATTGTCTGTCCATCAAGTGCCCAGCTGTATGTGGCACCTGTCGTCGGTTCCGCGATGAGGTTGCGGCTGGTGCCGGCGCAGATCGTCGTCGAACCGAAATCTCCGTTTGCTGCGATGATGTTGGCAATCGGGACGGCATTGAAGGTAACGGTGATGGAATTCGAGAAGTCGCTCGGACAGCTGTTCGCGCCGCGCGCTACAGCGACGTAGGTGCCGGACGTAGTCACAACCAGCGTCTGCGCGAATCCGATCGGTAGCGGACCGCCGTTGATCCCGACGTTGTACCACTCGTTTCCGGTTGCGCTGCTCGAGGTCAATGTGACGCTGCCTGAGCCGCACATCGTTGTCGGACCGTCGGCGGTGATCGTCGGCGTGGGCGGCGCCGGATTCACCGTTACCGTCTGCGGCGGCGACGTGGCGCTGCAACCGCCCGACGTCACCTGCACGGTGTAATTGCCGGTGGCTGAAGCGGAGAACGTCTGATTGGTAGCACCGGAGATCGGGTCCCCGTCGAGGAACCACTGGAATGCCGGACCCGCGGTCGAAGTGAGTTTGACCAACCCACCGCTGCAGAAGGTGGTCGCGCCCATCGGCGTGATCGCCGGCGTCGGCGGAAGCGGGTTTACGGTCACTACCGTCGGAGCCGACGCGATGCTCGTGCAACCGCTCGTCGTCACAGTGACGGTGTAGTTGCCGCTCGCCGTCGCGCTGAACGTGTTGTTCGTCGCACCGCCGATCGGATTGCCGTTGAGGAGCCACTGATTGCCGCTCGCGCTGCTGGACGTCAGCGTGACGCTGCCGCCGGCGCAGAAGGTGGTCGGTCCTCCGGGCGTGATCGTCGGCGTGGCAGGGATGGGATTGACGGTGACTGACGTCTGAGCCGATGCGGAACTCGTGCAGCCGTTCGCCGTTACGGTGACGGTGTAGTTGCCGCTCGCGGTGGCGCTGAAGGTGTTGTTCGTCGCGCCGCCGATCGGATTGCCGTTGAGGAGCCACTGGTTGCCGCTCGCGCTGCTCGATGTGAGAGTGACGCTGCCGCCGGTGCAGAACGTAGTCGGTCCGCCCGGAGTGATCGTCGGTGTGGCCGGCGTCGGATTGACGGTGACGCTCGTCGGTGCGGAGGCCACGCTCGTGCAGCCGTTCGCTGTCACGGTGACCGTGTAGCTGCCGGTCGCGGTCGCGCTGAAGGTGTTGTTCGTCGCGCCGCCGATCGAATTGCCGTTGAGCAACCACTGATTGCCGCTCGCACTGCTTGACGTCAGCGTGACGCTGCCGCCGGTACAGAACGTCGTCGGGCCGCCTGGAGTAATCGTCGGCGTGGCCGGGGTCGGATTGACGGTGACCGATGTCGGAGCCGATGCGGCGCTCGTGCAGCCGTTCGTCGTTACGGTGACGGTGTAGTTGCCGCTCGCGGTCGCGCTGAAGGTGTTGTTCGTCGCGCCACCGATCGGGTTGCCGTTGAGCAACCACTGATTGCCGGTTGCACTGCTGGAGGTGAGCGTCACGCTGCCGCCGGTGCAGAACGTGGTCGGTCCTCCGGGGGTGATCGTCGGGGTCGAAGGAACGGGGCTGACGGAGACGACGATCGCGTTCGAGGGATCGCTGGGGCAGGAAACGAAGAAGGTGTTGACGAAGGTGTAGCTGCCGCTCGCCGTCGCCACGAAGGACGAATTCGTCGCTCCTCCGATGGGCGAGCCGTTCAGGTACCACTGGCCGGGGATCGAGTCGATGGTGACGTCGAGCTCCACGGAGCCTCCGGTGCAGAATGCGGTCGGACCCGCGGCGATGATGACCGGAGTGCCCGGAGTGAGCACCGTGACCAGCTTCGGAGCGGACGTCGCGGTGCAGCTGTTTTCCGTGACGGTGACGGTGAAGTGCGCGTTGCCGTTGACCGAGTGGGCGTCGATGAGCGCTTTGGTGACGAGCAGGGTCTGGCCGGTTTCGCCGGCGAGTGGGGCCCCTTCGACGGACCACTGATTGCCGGTGCCGCTGCTCGAAGTCAACGTGACGGTGTCGCGGAAGCAGAAGGTGATCGAACCGGCCGGGGAGATCGTGGGGACGGCGGGAGTGGCATTGACCGTGACGCTCACCGCTGCCGAGGCGGCGCTGCTGCAGCCGCTCGTCGTAATGATGACGGTGTAATTGCCGCTGGCCGTGGCGCTGAACGTGTTGTTCGTGGCGCCGCCGATCGGGTTGCCGTTGAGGAGCCACTGATTGCCGCTGGCGCTGCTGGAAGTAAGCGTCACGCTGCCGCCGCTGCAGAACGTGGTTGGGCCGCCTGGGGTAATCGTCGGCGTGGCGGGAGTAGCGTTGACGACGACGGTCGTGGTGCCGGCCGCTGACGTGCAGCCGCTGACGGTGATCGTCACCGCGTAGATGCCGCCATCGGCAGGCGTGGCGTTGGAACGCGTCGGATTCTGCAGCGCCGAGGTGAAGCCGTTCGGGCCGGTCCACGCGTACGTGGCGCCGGCGACGGTGGGCATCGAGAGCGCGATCGTCGCACCTTCGCAGTAGGGACCGCCGTTGGATGCGGTCGGCGTTGCGGGAGCGGGATTGACGACGACGTTGGTTGTACCCGCAGCAGACGTACAGCCGTTGACCGTGACGGTGACCGAGTAGGTTCCGGCATCAGCAACGGTCGCGTTGGAGCGCGTCGGATTTTGAAGTGAAGAGCTGAAGCCGTTCGGGCCGGTCCATGCGTAGGTCGCGCCGGCGACGGTCGGCGTGGAGAGGGCAATGGTCGCGCCGGCGCAGTACGGACCGCCATTCGAGGCGGTGGGCGTGGCCGGTGTTGCGTTCACGACGACCGTGGTCATTCCTGCAGCCGAGGTGCAGCCGGATACGGTGATCGTTACGGAGTAGATGCCCGCATCCGCTGTGGTGGCGTTGGAACGGGTCGGGTTTTGAAGTGCCGAGTTGAAGCCGTTCGGACCAGTCCACGCGTACGTCGCGCCGGCGACGGTGGGCGTGGAGAGCGCGATGGTTGCGCCTTCGCAGTAGGGACCGCCGTTCGAGGCGGTCGGCGTCGCGGGAGCGGGATTGACGACGACGTTCGTCGTTCCCGCGGCCGAGGTGCAGCCGTTGACGGTGATGGTTACCGAGTACGTGCCGGCATCAGCGACCGTGGCGTTGGAGCGCGTCGGGTTTTGAAGTGCGGAGCTGAAGCCGTTCGGGCCGGTCCAGGCGTACGTCGCACCGGCGACGGTGGGCGTGGAGAGCGCGATGGTTGCGCCTTCGCAGTACGGTCCGCCGTTCGACGCGGTGGGCGTCGCAGGAGTGGGATTGACGACGACGTTCGTCGTTCCGGCGGCCGAGGTGCAGCCGTTGACGGTGATAGTCACCGAGTAGGTGCCGGCATCAGCGACTGTCGCGTTCGAGCGCGTCGGGTTCTGCAGAGCCGAGGTAAAGCCGTTCGGGCCGGTCCAGCCATAGGTGGCGCCGGCGACCGTCGGAGTGGAAAGCGCGATCGTCGCGCCGGCGCAGTACGGGCCGCCGTTCGATGCGGTCGGCGTTGCGGGGATCGGATTGATGATGACGGTTGTCGTTCCGGCGACCGAGGTGCAGCCGGATACAGTGATCGTGACCGAGTAGATGCCGGCATCCGCGGTGGTGGCGTTGGAGCGCGTCGGGTTTTGAAGTGCCGAGCTGAAGCCGTTCGGGCCGGTCCATGTGTAGATCGCGCCGGCAACAGTGGGCGTGGAGAGTTGGATCGTCGCGCCTTCGCAGTACGGGCCGCCGTTGGATGCGGTGGGCGTTGCCGGTGTCGCGTTCACGACGACGTTCGTCGTGCCTGCGGCCGAGGTGCAGCCGTTCACAGTGACGGTCACGGAGTACGTGCCGGCGTCCGCGGTCGTGGCGCTGCGCGTCGGATTCTGCAGCGTGGAGGTGAAGCCGCTCGGGCCGGTCCACGCGTACGTTGCGCCGGCGACGGTTGGTGTGGAAAGCGCGATCGTCGCGCCGGCGCAGTACGGACCGCCGTTCGATGCGGTCGGAGTTGCGGGGGTTGCGTTCACGACGACGGTCGTCGTACCGGCAGCCGAGGTGCAGCCGCTGACGGTGATCGTTACGGAGTAGATGCCCCCGTCGGCTGGCGTGGCGGCGGAGCGCGTCGGGTTTTGCAGCGCCGAGGTGAAGCCGTTCGGGCCGCTCCACGCGTACGTGGCGCCGGCGACTGTCGGTGTTGAGAGCTGGATGCTCGCGCCTTCGCAGTACGGTCCGCCGTTCGACGCAGTCGGAGTCGCGGGGATTGCGTTGACGACGACGTTCGTCGTACCGGCAGCCGAGGTGCAGCCGGATACCGTGATGGTCACGGAGTACGTGCCGGCATCCGCGATCGTGGCGCTGGAGCGCGTCGGGTTTTGCAGAGCCGAGGTAAAGCCGTTCGGGCCGGTCCAGGCGTACGTTGCGCCGGCGACGGTTGGCGTCGAGAGCGCGATCGTCGCGCCTGCGCAGTACGGTCCGCCGTTGGATGCGGTCGGCGTTGCGGGAGCTGGATTGACGACGACGTTGGTCGTACCCGCCGCCGAGGTGCAGCCGTTCACCGTGACGGTCACAGAGTACGTTCCGGCATCTGCCAGCGTTGCGGTTGCACGCGTCGGATTCTGCAGCGCGGAGGTGAAGCCGTTCGGACCCGCCCACGCGTACGTGGCGCCAGCGACGGTGGGAGTGGAAAGCGAGATCAATCCGCCTTCGCAGTACGGGCCGCCGTTCGAGGCGGTGGGCGTTGCGGGGATCGGGTTGACGACGACGGTGGTCGTTCCGGCGGCCGAGGTGCAGCCGGATACCGTGATGGTCACGGAGTAGATGCCGCCGTCGGCGGTGGTGGCGGTGCCGCGCGTCGGATTCTGCAGGGCCGAAGTGAAGCCGTTCGGACCGCTCCACGCGTACGTGGCGCCGGCGACGGTGGGAGTCGAGAGTGCGATGGTTGCCCCGGCGCAGTACGGTCCGCCGTTGGAGGCCGTCGGAGTCGCGGGAGTCGGATTGACGACGACGTTCGTCGTGCCCGCGGCCGAGGTGCAGCCGGCGACGGTGATCGTCACCGAGTACGTTCCGGCGTCCGCAGTCGTGGCAGTGGCGCGCGTGGGGTTCTGGAGCGCGGAGGTGAAGCCGTTCGGACCGGTCCATGCGTACGTCGCGCCGGCGACGGTCGGAGTGGAGAGTTGGATCGTCGCGCCGGCGCAGTACGGGCCGCCGTTGGATGCGGTCGGCGTCGCGGGCGTTGGATTGACGACGACGCTCGTCGTTCCGGCGGCGGAGGTACAGCCGGATACGGTGATGGTCACCGAATACGTTCCGGCATCGGCGAGCGCGGCGCTGGAGCGCGTGGGGTTTTGAAGCGCGGAGGTGAATCCGTTCGGGCCGGACCAGGCGTAGGTGGCGCCGGCGACCGTGGGGGTGGAGAGTGAGATTGTTCCGCCGACGCAGTACGGTCCGCTGTTGGAGGCAGTCGGCGTCGCCGGAATGGCGTTGACGACGACGGTCGTTGAGCCGGCCGCCGAGGTGCAGCCGGAGACGGTCACGGTGACCGAGTAGGTTCCGCCATCAGCAGTCGTCGCGCTGGAACGCGTCGGGGTTTGAAGAGCCGACGTGAAGCCGTTCGGGCCGGTCCATGCGTACGTGGCACCGGCAACGGTCGGCGTCGAAAGCGAGATCGTCGCGCCGGCGCAGTACGGGCCGCCGTTCGATGCGGTCGGCGTCGCCGGAATCGGATTGACGACGACGCTCGTGGAGCCGGCGGCGGACGTGCAGCCGTTGACGATAACGGTGACGGAGTACGTGCCCGCGTCAGCGGCCGCCGCATTCGTGCGCGTGGGGTTTTGCAGCGATGAGGAAAAGCCGTTCGGACCGGTCCAAGCGTACGTCGCACCGGCGACGGTTGGCGTCGAGAGTGCGATCGTGCCGCCTGCGCAATACGGACCGCCGTTCGACGCCGTCGGCGTCGCCGGAATCGGATTGACCACGACGCTCGTCGAGCCGGCGGCCGAGGTACAGCCGGAGACCGTGACGATGATCGAGTAGGTTCCCGCATCGGCGGTTGTGGCGTTAGAACGCGTCGGGTTTTGAAGAGCAGACGTGAAGCCGTTCGGACCGCTCCATGCGTACGTGGCACCGGCCACGGTCGGCGTCGAGAGCGCGATCGTGGCGCCCGCGCAGTACGGGCCGCCATTCGACGCCGTCGGCGTCGGATTGATCGGAACGGTGGCGGACCCGACCGCCTGACAGCCGGACGCGGTGGTGATGGTCAAGGTCAGGCCGACGCTGCCGGAAACACCGGCCGTGTAGGTCACGCTCTGCGCCGTTGCCCCGGCGGTGATCGTACCGTTGGTGATCGACCAGGCATACGTCGACATACCGGCTGGACCGCTGGCGGTGTTGCCTGTCGTGCTGGGGCAGACCTGCGCCGGAGTCGGCGTGACGGTAGGAACGGAACTGCTGCAGTCGATCACCTGCTCGCAGACGGTGACGTCGCTGAGCGTCGGGGTGACCGAGGTGTCGGTGGTGGAGAGGAAGGCCTTGTACTGGAGATAGCGCTTCCCGTTGAACTGCGAGAGCGAGGCGCCCGTCGTCGTGAAGAACGTCGCCGCTGTGCCATCCGGACCGACAAAGGTGAATGGTCCGGCCGCGTTGTTGCTTGCGGCGGCCTGGAACTTGACCGTCGTATTGGCCGGCGTGGTTGCGGTCCAGGAGAGCGTGGTCCAGGTGGTCGTCGTTCCGGTAACGGCGCTGCTATTTTTGGTCGACGACACGAGGTTGCCCGATGACTGCAATGTCGTCGGCGTGACGTAGGTGGCAAAGTAGAGGTCCTGTGTGTTCGCCGACCACGACCCGCCGCTGTTCGTCGTCAGGAACCACTGGCCATTTGCAAGAGAGCTGCTGTTGCCACGGACCGCAAATGCCGTGCTGCCTGTATTCGCCTTCAAGACGATCGAATAGCTGGTTCCACTGACGACCAGCGCGGGCGAGGCGAATGTGGCCAGGTAGTTCGCCGCCGTACCGACGTTCGTGATGGGCCCGACCGTGGCGGTGGCGAGCACGGTGCTTCCGGGCAAGGTCCCCGAGATGTTGCGGATCTCGAGCGTAATCGTGCCCGATGTGCCGCCCGAGGCCAAGCCGAGATCAAGCGTGACCGTCGTCAAGTTGCCGCTCGCGCCGGCACGGAACGTCTGTCCGATCCACTGCGTCGCGGTGATGTTGTTTGTGGCAAAAAGGGAGCCTGGAACACTGTTCTGATCGATCGCCTCGCTTCCCGTCAAGCCGAGTCGCACGTTGCCGGGGCTCGTGGCGATGTCGACGCTGGTACCACTACCGGCGCCGAAGTCGTTGTAAGTCGTGTCGGTGAAGCAGGTATTGGCTGTAGTCGGCGTGAGCGAGAAGTTCTGCACCGTCGTACCGCCACCGCTGACCACGACGCCGGGCACGGAGGTGGAGTTGTAACCGGTGGCGCTGGCTCCGACCGTGTACGTTGCGGCGGTGATGGCCGCGAATTGATAGAAGCCGCTGCCGTTGGTCGTGGCCGAAAACGCTCCGGCGGTCACGGTTGCACCGCTGACCGGATTGCCGGCCGACGTGACCGTCCCCTGCAGCGTGCCGACAGCGGCTCCGGATGCGCCGAAGACGACGCCCGCGGAAGCCGGCGAGTCGGTCGTCATCGGCGTGAGCGCGGTTCCGGGACAATTGTTCTTCGCCCGGACGAAGTAGAAATAGGTCGTGCTGACCGTGCCGGTGGTGTCGACATAATTCGTCGACGTCAGGCCGGAAACGAGCGGCGAGCCGCCCGGAAACGTATTCGTCGTGTTGCGATAGACGGAGTACGTTCCGCTGCTGGCGTTCGTTCCCCATCCGGCCGGCGCGCTCCACGAGACGACTACGCTCGGAGCGGTCGTCGGATTGACCGTGGGCGCGGATACTGCCGCGGGGGCCGAACAATTGATGATCACGTTCGTGGCGTTGTCTTCGCGCCGCGTCGGTGACTGCGTGTCGGCCAGCGGGAAGAACATTCGCGAGTCGGTCCAGAGCGGATGGACCTGCCGGTTCAGCGCGGCAATGCCGGAGTAGTCGCCGTACTGGTTGCCATTGAACGCGCTGTTATCCGTGCTGTTCTCGTCCGAGTAGTTGACGTTGTTGCGCCACGTCAGGCCGCCGTCGGTGATGAGGATGTTCGGCTCGAAGGAGACGCCACCGTCCGTCGACCGCGCGTAGACCAGCTGCGTCTTTCGGTTGAGCGGATCGAGACGGCTGTCGTACCACGACACATTCAACGAACCGTCGGATTGGTCGACGGCAAGCCAGGGGAAGATTTGCGTAGCGCCGAAGTTGTCGTCGTTGACCTTCACGCGCGACGACCAGCTGGTCCCGCCATTCGTGGAGCGGATCACGTAGGTATTGATGTCGCTGCCGGAGGTCGTGCCCGTCGGAAAGTCAGGAAAGGCGACGTAGAGATTGCCGAAGAAGGCGGAGGCAGGATTGCGGTCGATGTCGATCGATCCGAATGCATTGACCCCGCGCGAGTCCTGCGCCGGCGGCAGGTTGTTACTTCCGAACGACTGCAGGGCCATCGTGGAAATGACCGCGGGCGTGGTCCAGGTGACGCCGCCATCGGTCGATTTCGAGAAGACGATCGTCTCGACGTTGAAGCGGTTCCAGATGACGTAGACGGTTCCGTCCACTCCGACGACGACGTTGCCGCCGATAGCCCCGCTGTTGGAGGCGAAATTGACGGTCGTCCATGACGTCCCGTTATCAGAGAAGGCGATCTTCTCGTTGTTGGCGGCATCCCAAATTACGTAGATACGGCCGGGATGAGAAAACGGCTGGCCCGACGTGTTGTCGATGGCCATCATTTCTTTGTCGTTGCCGATGGTTGTCGAGGTGATCCCGTTCGTGACCGTACCGAGGTTCTGCCATGACGCGCCGTTGTCGGTGGAGCGCGCGGTGACAATGGCCGCACCACTGGCGTTGGTGGACGAGTTGAGCGAGATAAGCATGTAGGTGGCGTAGGCGCGCCCCTGGTTATCCCAGGCCAGAGCCGGATCGCTGCCGAACCAGGCATCAGCGCCTGCGACACCGCCGGTGATCGTGGCCGGCCATGGCGCGCAGTTGTACGTCCATGTGGCGCCGCCATCAGTCGAGGCGAAGAGGGACATCGTGCCGTACGTATTGGCCGCCAGGCCCGTAGGCGACTGGCACGCCGGCGTCGCGTCTCTAAAGAAAGTGTTCGAATGGGCGATCAGGTGCAGCGGGTTGTTTGGATCGACCGAGATGTTGTTCTCGCCCTGGTATCCCTCGATGCCGCCCGAGGGGTCGATGTTGGATCCAACCGATGCGCTCAGGGCGCGAAGGTTGAAGAGAGCATTCACCGGATACTGCCTGAGTGAAATAGCCTGCGTTCCTTCCGGGACCGTCGCGAAATTCGCCAGGTGCGGGTTTTTCTTCAGCGCGTGCCACAACTTGCTGGCGCATTCGATGGTCGGCGGCATCATGATCATGTGCGGATGCTCGCGGCGGTTCTTCTCGAAGGTTTCTGCCGGATCCTCCTCGGCAGCGTTGACGCGGTCGAGGATGAGCTGCGACAAAATCCCTCGGCACTGCGCGACGTCGGGCAAATCTGCAGGCGCTGCGAGCAGCACCGGATTCCTGAGATTCGGATAGTTTGCGAGAGCCCTCGCCGAACGCGGCTGCGCATTAGCGCTACCGACCAGACCGATGACGAGTACTGCTCCGAGGACGATGCGTTTCATAAGGACCTCTCGCTCGAATCACGAATGGGAATGTTGTGAATCAGATCACCGAGACAAGTCACTGATTGCGGCTTGGACAGGACTGCGGCGGCGCCATGGAGATTGGCTGCGATTTGAAGGGCTGGAGAGGTGTAGCCGGTGAGAACGATGAGCGTGGCCAGCGGCTGCAGCGCGCGCACGGCCTCGATCAGCGCATTCGTGGTATGCGCCACTTCGCCGGTGAGATACGGATCGACCACGATGACGGCGTAGCTGGATGACGCCATCAGCTTCGTCGCCGATGCCGGCTCGAGGGCGACGTCGACGGCAAAACCCTGCGTCAGCAGATAGCGGCGCAGTGAGCCGGCGATGAGCTCATCGTCGTCGATCAGCAGAACGCGCGTCTGCGCGCTGGAAGTACTCGTCATCATCAGGGGGATTGGAACCGCGGCGATGATCCTCTCCCCCGGCGCGCCGTGACATCAGCAAAGGGACGGTTTGCGTGTAGGGGTATTACCTACTGCCGATCGGGCGACAGCACCATGCACCAAGCGTGGACGCGTCGCTTGCCGTGCACACGCAACCGTAGGGCAATTGCTCCGCGACTGTGCTTTTCACTGCAGCCACTCGTATGCCGTGCGAAAGCCAGTGCTGCGCCTGAGCTCTTCTTCGATCTGTGAAGAGAACTCTTTTCGATGTGTGCGAAGGAAGGTCGTCAACGGCCCGGCAGCGATTTGCGCGCATTCGTCTTCTCTTTACAGCGCGCCGCAAGATCGGGAGCAGTTGCCATCCTATGCCCGGTTCTTCATCGACGAGACGGCTCATCTCGAACCATGCGTCTTCTGCATCGTCGTCGAATATCGGTGCCATTGCTGCCGTCTCTCGCCACTCCGCGTACCCAGAATGATTCGTTGGCAGGGGTTCCGGTAACCTCGTCGCCCGCATATACCGCAGGCAACTTCGATCAGCGCCTCAATCTGTTTTTTTCCATCGTTGTTAGCCCGCTCATTCGAAAGGTTCTACCGCGCTTACCTGAACACGCATAGTTGGCGGTAGCCTATCTTTAGCAGCGCACGCACTTGGACTACAGCGTACTCATGATTATCTGCGCCTAGCTGTGCCTTGCGTCTCATCGGAATGTCTGGTCGGCCCAAGCGCCACGGACAGTTAGAATCGCGGGACGAACCACAACTGTGACCACAATTTTCTCGGGGCGTAGCGGTATTATTCCGACGTCATACTCGTACAGCAACCGAAGCGTCGATTCCTCGCCTTCTCCATGTTGTTCGGTAGTGCGATGTTGCTCGTCCGAAACCGGTCCACGAGTGACCTCGATGCGGGTTGGCGACCCCAGAGTTGCGACGACAGCACTAAGCGGCTTCCCTTCTAGTGATCGCGCAACTAGTTGCAATGAAAGGGCGCGCGCGCGACGATTCTGCACCGCTTTCGCATCGAGAAGAAAAAAACAATAAAACATTACTAACAGCAATAACAAAACAGGCGCTCCAATACGCAGGAGGCGGGCCATCAATACGCTCCGCATAAGCCACTGAAGAAATTGCATCCCCAGCCATGATGTGTTTCTTCATAGTCGTTTTGTGCGCGGATGTAATCCTTGGCAAGCTTGTCAGGCCAATTATTTGAATTCGTAATGTTAGTTGCTAGATCATTCGCGTAATATTTCGCCGCGGCCTGGCATGATGCCTTGTCGGGGTACTCCGCTTTCTCGTATTGATTCCAGTATTGTGCGGCCGACGCGATGAATGCGGACGCAATGTTGGCGTGCCAGAGCTCTATTCGGCATGAGTTCGCGGTCGTGCAGTAATAGCCGTGGTCGAAATTTAGTGTTAATTTGAAATGCCAGCGGCTGCCGCAACCCGAACATTCGCCTGTAGCGAACGCCTTACCAAACCCAAGGCTGTAGAAACCGTCGCCAGGAATCGTCAGCGTTCCGCGTTTGCTGTAGGTTTGTCTGGTAGTTACCAATCCCGATGGGTCTAGATAAAGGAGGGGATTTCCGCCAACGTATCTGAAGGCGTTTGCATCAGAGAACGCCACACCCAGCGGATCGGCCTGCGTATACCGCCCCCACGACGACCGATACCACCTGAAAATGTTGTAGTTCTCCTCATCGCCAGCGAAGTTGAAGAAGGCGACCTGCTGGCCGGGGAAGCGGAGGCGCTGGTCGTTTGCGCCGCCCGTGCGCATGGCGAAGACGTTGCCGAACGGTTCGTATTCAGCGCGCCAGACTACATTCGCCAACGTGTCCGTCTGCAGGATCGGTGTGCCGAGGTGGTCGGTGAACGTGAAGCGAGGGTCAGGGCTGGCGGTGGTGTCTGATGCGACCGGGCGGCCGCCGAACCAGATCACATCCGATTCGATGTCTTCATCCACAGAAACAGTCGCAAGCTGCGCCAGCTCGGGAGTGTAGAAGTAGCACTTCAAATTTGGCGGGAGCGAACGCGAGCCGGACTGCGTCGACTCGACGCGCAGTCCGCGCGCATCGTAGCCATTCCACAGGGTTACGGTTCTTACGCTTCCCGGACGGCATGGTTCGGGCCATTGACAGGGCACGGTCGTATCGACTTGCTGAAGAAGATTGCGCGGCGTGTAAATTCGCGTGTCGTCGTTGCCGGCAGGCCCGTTCAATTCATTGCCGACAGCGTCGTACTGCATATTCGTGAGTGCGCCGTCGGCTGAGACAGTGCTGATGAGAGGAGTCGCGCCCGTATATGTGAAGAAGCGCGTCTTCGAGCCAAGCGCGGAAGTCAGCATGTTACCCATCGGGTCGTACGTGTAGCCGCCGGCACCCCATAAGGATACTCCGCTATTCGCCGAGATGAGCCGATTCAGATCGTCATAGCCGAACGTCCGGTTATAGGCGCTGTCCGTCAGATCGTTGATTTGAGTGACATTACCGGCACCATCGGTAGCGTACGTGTAATTCGCGAGCAGACCGCCGGCGGTGCTCAATTGAATCGTCGCGGCAGAGTATCGTTGATCGAATGTCCTCGTCTCCGCTGTTCCGTTGCCGAACGTCAACGACGTGAGCGGGCCAAACGGTAGATACGATGCCGAGGTGACGTATGGTGTTGTCGATCCCGACATCGAGCCGGCGACGGCAACAGGACGTCCCGCAAAATCGAACGTGTAGTTGGCAATTCGGCCGGAAGGATAGACAAGCGCAGTGCGGTTGCCGTCGGCGTCGTAGCCATACGATTGAACGAACGGTTCGCCCTCGATTGAGAGCATTTCCTCGCGCAGAAGACCGCGCCGGTCGTAGTGAGTGCTGCTGGAGCTGTCATCGCTCGTTGCCGATGCGAGCCGGCCGATTCCGTAATTTCCGGCCGTGGCGTCGTCATAGGTCCACGTGACCTGTTGCGTGTCGCTATCCCGAGACGAGATCGCCGTCAGCACGCGGCCCAGAGCGTCGTAGCTGCGCGTTGTCGTCGCTGTATTCGCATCGGTCGTCGATATCAGATTGCCCGCCTCATCGTAGGTGTAGTTCGTCACGCCGGTGACGGGACTCGTCTGCCGGAGCATCCGCCCGAAGTCGTCGTAGGCGTACGACGTCACGTTGCCGTTCGGATCGGTGACCGAGGTGAGATTGCCATGGACGTCGTAGGCGTACGCGGTCGCAATGTGGCCGCCGGGCGCGGTTGAGAGGGTTTGTGTCACTGACGAGAGACGATTGGCGGGATCGTAGGCATACGTAGTATTGGGCGTCGTGTGCCGCTCGTCCTGGACGGAGATCAGGTTGTTCGCGCCGTCGTAGTGATAAACGATCTTGGTTCCATCGGGGTGATCGATCTGGCTGAGCCGCGCGAATGAGTCGTACTGAAAGGCGTCGGAACGCGTGATAGTCCACGCTCCGGGATGTCCGCCGAGGTAGCGTTCGGCGGATTTGTGACCGGTGGCCGGATCGTAGTCGTACTCGATCCGTTCGTATGCGGTCGTGGAGATCTGGCGCGTTGTGGCGGTGGTACGGCGGCGGGCGTCGTACTCATACGTCGTCGTTTCTCCTCGCGGCGCCGTCGTCGAGGCAAGAGGACCGAGCGCCGGTTGATAGGTGCGAGAGCTGACGATGTCGGTCGCACAGAGAGGATCGGCTGTGGTGTCGCAACCGGAAACGCCCTTCAGCGTCGAGGTGAGCAGCCGGCCGATCGGATCGAAAGTCGCCTCCGTGACCACGCCGTTCGGATCAATGGTGCGGCCGGCATTGCCGAAGACATCATAGTTCTCGAGACGTGTGACGTGTCCGGCGGCGTTGCGAACAGCGGCCAGTTGTCCGCGCCAGCTCGCAGGAACGGCGGCGTCGATCGGGTAGTACACGAACGTGGTCGTATCGGCGACGTCCGTGCGGGGACCATCGTTGCTCTTCCGAAGGCCGGTTGGTTGCGGAAGGCTCAGCCATGCGGCATCGAATGCGCCTCCGGGATTGAAGGCCGCTCCTTCCGTGCCGTCATAGAGGGTTGTAGTCGCCGTGTACTGGACAGATTGCGCCGGATCTCCTGTCAGTCCCGTAGTGACCTGCTGCGTGACCATGCCGGTGGCCGGATCGAGTTGCGCGGACGTTGTGCGGACCTGATTCGGGGCGAGGACGCTGGCGACGGTGGTGAGCGTTGCCACATCGGTCCACGTCGAGTCTCCGTAACCGAACGTCGTAGTCAGCGTTGAGGTCGTTGGCGAGAGAGTCGCCGTCAGAAGCGATGCCGGGGTCTGGCGGCAATGGTTCGCGTCGCTGAGCGGATCGCATCCATCGGGCTGGTAAGGGCCGGCAATCGAGAGAACGCGATCGGCGGTATCGAAGGTGCGGACGGTAATGAAACCGCGCGCATCCTGCTCGCGGAGAAGGTGTCCCGTGGCGTTGTCGTAGGCATAGACCGCGTCATTCGTTCCGCAGGTCGCGCAATGTCCGACGACCTGCACCGTACGCGGACGCCCGGCGATCAAACGAGTGTAAAAATCCGTTGTCGAACCGTTGCCCGAGGTCGTACGGGTGATCTTCTCGAACTCGTCGCGGCCGGGAAGTTGATATTCAATGTTCGTAATGTCGTCGTGGTCGCTCAACGACTGCGTGGCGCGCGTGATAAAGGGATTGGGACTATACGCGTGAGACTCGATGAGATTGCCCCTTGCATCGCGTGCTTCCGTAAGACCTTGATTGGTGTAGGTATAGGTACGCCAGGCCGAATTGCCGGGTCCCGTCACGGACGCAAGGTTGCCGCTTCCATCGTACGTGTAAGTCCATACCAGGGACGTACCGTCCACAGTAATCGTACTGATCCGGTTCGATGCGTCTGACGCGATCGTCCACGCCCAATCACCCCACGAATCCGCTACGTGCGCGGGAAGACCATTGACATAAGAAATCACCGCTTCCCGGCCACCCGCAGATCGGGAACGGGCCCGCACGAGCCGGCCACTTGCCGCGTCGTAAACGGTTTCGATCGTGCTTTGAGCTTCTCGTAACGTATAGATGCCCGCGCCTGGAGTCAGGACGGCCGGCGTCGTTCCCTTGGGCCAGACCTGCAACCAGCCGCCGTCAGCATTCTGAAAGATATATTTTGAATTGGAAGGGGTCCTGATTTCTGCGAAGTTCGTCCCGAGCGACTGTGATTGGGCGATGCGAAGGTGTGCATCAAAAGGGCTCGTCCAGCCACTGCCGAAGAAGCCTGCGACGCCGCGGCTGTCGTAAGTCCTGCCGAGAAACAGCGCTTCATTGGCCGGCAGAGGATCGCGCTCGCTCATCCGCATGTTGCCGTTACTGAGCCGTATGGGGTTTCCAGCGCATGCCGCGGGTCCGGCGCTGCACTGGGATCCGCCGCAGGCCGTGCCACAGTCATTGTCGACGGCGTTGACGACCGCAAACGTCTTCAGGTCGTTGCATTCAGTGACCGTCAATAGCAGGGCCGTCGAGCCTGAGCCATCCGGCGAACCGGAGTAAGGTGACCAGTAATCAGAAGTATTGAAGGGGTCGCCCTCCGGGTATACGGTAAAGCAGCAATTCACGCCTGAAGAGCCAAAAAGCCATTCCCCGGTAACAAGAAGATTCCCGCTCACAGCCTTTGCGTGATAATGGATCGCGCCGGTGGGGTAACCGCTTCCACCGTCGTCCGGGATCCCTTCCGTATTTGTGATTGCGGGGGTATGGTCGAAGCTGAATGTTTTGGTGTCGAAACCCGGATCGTCAGGAATCCCGCAAGATCCATCCGGCTTTGCCTTGCCGCACCTCACCCTCAGGACTTCGGTATGCGTCCCTTTCAGGCATGCAAAGCCGTCAGTCCATACGATCTGGCAAGGGGAAGCATTGCAATCCTTCAAGCCCAAAAAAGGACCGCCGTCGTAGCTCAACGTCAGCTCAATACTATTGTTGTTCGGACACGACGCCGCCTCGCCTATGGCCGTGAACCGGATTCGGTCGTCGTCATACTTCTCTAACGTTAGGGATGCTGAGCATTGGGCGAACGCGCGCTGGCCATAAATGAGCGTCAAGACGATGATCAGGCACCGTCCGAACTCTTTAATACTCGAACGATCTACGCGAGCGTGTGCGTCGAACACAGCGTGACCTCCATGTATGGACCGGATCGCCAATGTTGCAATGATCGTCTCGCGCGGCGAAATCAGCAAAGGGACGCTTTCCGTGTAGGGAAATTACCTACGTTCGCTCGGGCAGCAGGTGATGCTCGATTGCGTATTGCACGAGCTCCGCATTGTTGCGCAGTCCCATTTTCTGGAGGAGGCGGGCGCGGTGCGTGGCGACCGTTTTTACGCTGACGTTCAACTCCGTGGCGATGTCGCGCGGCGGCTTGCCGGCGGCGATGAGACACAGGATCTGGAACTCGCGGCCGGAGAGACTTTCGTGCGAGCGCTCGCGAGACGGCCACATCGCATCGAAGGCCAGAAGCTGTGCGAGAGCAGGCGAGAGAAAGCGTTCGCCGCGGGCGACGTTGCGGATCGCGGGCACGAGGTCTTCACGCGCGCTGCTCTTGCTGACGTAGCCGAGTGCGCCGCTTCGGAGCGCGCGTGACGCGTACGACGGCTCGGCATGCATGCTCAGGATCAATACCGGTACGTCGGCGATCGAGCGCAACTGCGTGAGGACGTCGAGGCCGGGACGATCGGGCAGATTGAGATCGAGGATGATCACGTCCCAGCCGCCGCGCCTCGCCAGGTCGAGCGCCTCGGCGCCGCTGCGCGCTTCACCGCCGACGACGATGTCGCTCGTCTCCGAGACGATCTGCTTCACGCCCTCGCGGACGATGTCGTGATCATCTGCGATGAGGACTTTGATCATGCGGCGCTCGTTTCCGTCGGAATGCGCACCGAGACGATCGTACCGCGGCCGACCACTCCTTCGATGTGAACCGTGCCGCCCGCGAACGCGGCGCGCTCGCGGATTCCGATCAATCCGAGGGAGAACGGGTCGCGCACTTCCTCGGCGGTGATGCCGCGTCCGTCGTCGCGAATCTCGAGCAGCAGCTCGTCGCGGCGCTGCCGCAGACGCAGCTCGACACGCGAGGCATTCGCGTGGCGCGAGACGTTGGTCAGCGCCTCCTGCACGATGCGGTAGATGGCGGTGACGGCGGCGGCGTCGAGATGCAGTTGCGTTTCATCGGCAAGCGAGAGCTCGCATTCGATTCCGGTGCGCTGCTCGAACCTTGACGCCTCGGCTTCAATAGCCGGGAGCAACCCGAGGTCGTCGAGAACGCTCGGCCGCAGCTCGGAGGAAATCCGCTGCACCGAGGTGACCGTCTCGTCGAGCGTGCGCGTGATCCGATTGCGCAGCGGCTCGCTCGCGGCCGACGCGGGCGCCATGGCCAGCAAACCGCCGACGTCCATCTTCAGCGCCGTCAACGACTGCCCGAGGTCGTCGTGCAGTTCGCGCGCGATCCGGGTGCGCTCCTCTTCCTGCACGAGCAGCAGCCGATCGGAAAGCGCTTTCAGATTGCGCTCGCTTTCGAGCAGACGTCCCTCGGCTTCGAGACGCCGCTGGAGCATGGTGTTGAACGTTTCGGCGAGTTGGGCAATCTCGCGCGGCCCTTCCACGCCGACGTGTCCGAATGAGCCGGCCGCGGCGCCCTCGGCGGCGCGCGAAAGCGCCGCCACCGGACGCTCGACGCCGCGCGCCAGCAGCACGGCAATGACCACGACGAGAACGATGATGACCGCGCCGCCGGCAGCGCCGCGGACGAACATCTGCCGCACCGGCTCCATGACCGTCGTCGTGGGGATGCCGACGTAGATATGCCAGCCGAGCTCCGGTACGGAGCTGAATCCGTACTGCCGCGAAATGCCGTCCACGCCGATGGCCTCGGCCATTCCATCGCCGCGATGCAGCGCCAGATCGGCCACGCTGAGCCCGCGTGCACTCCTCCCCGTCCATTGATGCGGATCGGCGGAGCGCGCCACGATCGTTCCGTTGCGGTCGAGAATCGTCATCACCGCATCCGGCGGCAACGTGGCCGCGAACGCCTCCGGAAGCTGAACGAGGACGAGCGTGCCGTTCACGCTGCCGTCGATGCCGCGCACGGGTGCGGACAACACCGAAACCCATCGATTGGCCAACGGACGGATGACCGGGGTTCCCGCGGGCAGCGTGCCGTCGCGAAGCGCCGCCGCGATCCATTGCCGCGCCAGCCCGGACACCGCGCGATCCTCGGTGGCCGGTTCCGCGGCACAGACCAGAGCAGCGGAGCGGTCGAAGAGAAGCAGATCGGCGTACTGCGGGAAGAAGTCGACGATGGCAAAAAGAGAGTCGCACGGCGCGCGATCGAAATTGCGGATCGCCGGCCGCGCCTCCATCTCCTTCATCAGCGCGACGGAATCAGTGTTCAGTGACCGCATCCGCTCCGCCGTAGCCCGCGCGATCTGCAGCGCCGTCTCCCGCGCCTCCATCTCCTCGCGACGGACCTGCGTTCCGTAAATCCAAAGGAGAAGCAGCAGCAGCGGCAACGCCGCCCCTGCGACGAGCGCGCCCAACCACCAGCGAATCGACAAGCGGTGCCGCCGCATGCCGCGAGTCTAGCGGGTTGTTGCGGAAGTTCGGACGCATGTGTCCATGGCTAAAATTCAATGGTTGAATCGACCCATCGTTCTTAGCCATGGACACATGCATGAGAAATCGTTCCCTGCTTGCATTAGCCATGGACACGAAATTGGGCAATGAAGCATCATCAATGTGTCCATGGTTCGCGTTTCTGCATATTTGTGATCAGAATTTCTTAGCCATGGACACATGAATCTGAAAATTTACTTAACCAGAATAGCCATGGACACAGATTGCCTTGCCCGCAGCGCTCTGACACCGTTCTCCTGGCCAAGGTCCTCGGCACCGAAGCCTCCGACGGTGCTCCGCGAGATCGAACTGCAGAAGTAGCGCGGCGTGCCGCGAACATGGCGGAGGCGCGTCGGAATCGAACCAACCTTTCGACGCTTCCGCGCCGAAACAACGGTTTTGAAGACCGCGGGAGCCACCAGACCCCATTCGCCTCCTCGCATGTGCGAAGAACGCGGACGATAACATCCGAGGGCGCGAAAACGTTCGCTACCTGACGCGCGCGCCGACGAAAAATCCGTTCACGTTCAGGCCGGGGTTGCGTCCCGTCAGGCCGCCGTTCGAAATGTGGAAGAAGCGGTAGCCGGCGTAGAGCGGCATCCGCGCGTTCGGAAAGAGCACGACACCCACTCCGAGCTGCGAGTTGAAATTGAGCTTCGACGTCGCCGCCGGAATGCGCCGGTTCGACCACATCGGACCGGTGCCGATGTCGACGTATGGCCGGAGCGTGTTCGACGACGTGCGCCAGTAGTTGCGCAGGAAAAAGTGCGCCCACTCGGCGCGCACGGAGTCGTCGGGGTCGCCGTACGTGTAGCCGAACCAGCTCCGCGGCTGGCGAACGTCGGCGTAATCGATGTCGACACCGGCGCGCGCGTCAGGCAAATAGCGTTCGATGTAGCGCAGGAGTTGCGGCCGACCGGTGAGCTCGAAGCTGATGGTGCGGAATCGCGACTGGCCGTGGCGGTTCGTTTCGCTCTTTGCATCGCCGAGGTAGATGTTGAAATCGCCGGCGAAAACGGGAAAGGAGAGCAGTAGCAGGAGAACTGCGCGGACGGTGTGACGGACCATGGCCGCGCATTCTAAACGGGCTGGCACCGCGCGTGAACAAGCTCAGCCGGGAGGGCGCGTCATGCACGATCGACGGCAGTCCGACAACCACGGCAACATTCTGTCGCGCTTCGCCAGCGCAGCCACGGCGTGGACCGGCTCGACGGCCGCGTTCGTGATCGCGGCGCTGATCATCATCGTCTGGGGCCTCACCGGCCCGCTCTTCCACTACTCCGACACGTGGCAGCTCGTGATCAACACCGGCACGACCATCGTCACGTTCCTGATGGTCTTCCTGATTCAGCGATCGCAGAACAAGGACGCGCTGGCGGTGCAGCTCAAGCTCGACGAGATCGTGGCGGCAATGGATGGCGCGAGCAATCGCCTGATCGCCGTCGAGGATCTTTCGGAGGAGGAGCTGAAGGTGCTGCGCATCCACTTCAAGCGGCTGGCGGAGATGGCCAAGAGCGACTTCAAGATCACCGAGTCGCACTCGATCGAGGAAGCCGAGGCGCGGCACAACTTCAAGAAGGACCGGCGGGCAAGGAAGAAATGAGTCAAAGGCGGAATGTTGAATGTTAAGTGTTGAATGGGCTTCGCATCGCGCGGCATTCGTCCTTTCATTCAACATTCAACATTGAACATTCAACATTCAACATTGCCTTACTCGCCCGTCACCAATTCCGCGAACTTCTTGAGATCGATGTTCCCCCCCGAGATCACCGCCACGATCGGACCTTCCGCTTTCCCGC